>ERZ1026997.403-NODE-403-length-17885-cov-5.844812_pt1 | contig 17885 bp, 11 predicted proteins | sample MGYA00519289_ERZ1026997 | MGnify/ENA primary metagenome ERZ1026997 (study PRJEB26926, sample SAMN06164455) | human gut metagenome | biome: ENVO:00009003; feature: ENVO:2100002; material: ENVO:00002003 | host: Homo sapiens | place: USA | collected 2012 ... | reverse complement strand
CTCGGTGGCCGGGGCGGTGGTGGGAGGAACGATTGGTTCCTCCCGGTGGCAGCCCCTGACCGCTATCAGCAGAGCGGCAATGACCGCAATGGCCAGAACCGCGCAGCAGATTTTCATGACATTTTTCTTCATAAGCTTGTCTCCTCGCGCGCCCAACGGACGCGCGAAACGCGGTGGGCGTTACCCCACATAGTACTCGCCGGTGACTTCGTCCACCATCACGCCGGTCTGGGGGTTGCCGTTGGCCTTCATGAAGGTGACATCAATGGTGTGGTTGCCGGTGACGTTCTCGAAGGTGTAGGACTTCACCGCGCCGATGCTCACACCGTCGATCTTGACGTTGGAGATGGCGTAGCCTCTGTTCGCGGCGATGGTGAAGGTCTGGCTGCCGCCGTGGAGGACGTCAACGTCGCCGGAGGGCGTGATGGAGCCGTGGATACCTGCCGTGGCCTTGATGGTGTAGACCGGGCGCTCGTCGATGGTCAGCGTGCCGTCCACGAAAACGACGGTGTAGTTGCCGTTGGGGGCGGTCAGCCCGCCGGCGCGGATAATGACCTTGCCGACCTTCGCCGTGTCGGGGGTGATCTCAGTGCCATTCGCGTCCACGTAGGCGAGCTTTATGTCGCCGGTCAGCGCATCCTCGCCGAACATGGCGCTGATGGTGTAGTCCTTGTCCAGTACGGGCTTGCTCAGATCGGGGGCCTTGTCATCGGTGTAGATGCGCTTGTCCAACGCCTTGACCGTGACCTTTGCCTTATCGATGGTGACGGTGAGGCTCTGCACCTCCGAGTCGCGGTGGTTGCCGTCGCCCTCGACCATGCAGTACACGGTGTAGGTGCCCGCGTCCGTGGCCTTGGGAAGCGCTTCTGTGAACTCGCCGGTCTCGCCCAGACGGTATTTCAGCTTGCCGCCGAGGGCAGTTCCGGCTGTGATGAGGGTCTGCTCACCGCCGTTGTAGACAAGGCCGGCGTTCGCCCCGGGGGCGGTCCTGACCTCGGAAGCGGCCTTGCCGATCTCGAAGGTGGCGCTGCCGCTGACGGTGTAGTTGCCGCCTGCCTTGTTCCTGACGGTCACGGTGGCGGTGCCCGCGTTCACGTTATCCCTGTAGGAAACGTCGTATTCCTCCGGGCTGATGACCGTGTCGCCGTCCTTCACGATGACATTGGGCTTCAGCGGGTCGCCGGTGTAGGTGAGGGAACCGCCGCTGACCGTCACGGTGGCGGTCACGGTCTTGGGAGCGATGGTTGCGGTGACGGACCCGGGCTGGGAATCCTTATGGTTGCTGTCGCCCGCGACCTTGTACCAGACGGTGTATTCCCCGGCGTCCGTGCCGGTGGGGATGGTCTCGGAGTAGGTGCCGTCTTTGCTCAGGCTGTAGAGCAGCTTGCCGTGGGCGGTGGAGCCTGCCCTGACCAGCGCCTGCGCGCTGCCACTGTAGGTCAGGCCATCAATGGCAGCGGGCGCGGTATAGTCCGGCGCGACGCGGGAGATGATGACATAAACCTCGCCCTCCACCGGGTGGTAATTGACCAGATCGGCGGGGGTAAAGACAATGGCCTTACTGCCGGTGTCGGTCGCGTTGGTGATCGCCTGACCGGCTTTCCAGCTCCATGTACCCGGCACATCCTTGCCGTCAAAGGCGGCGCTCTTGCCGGTGACCGCGCTGACGGGAATTTCCGCGCCGGTGTAGTCCACGGTGATGATGTCCGGCAGGGTCAGGATGGGCGCGTCCCGCTCCGTCAGGGTGAGGATGACCGTAACGGTGGCGTCCTCGTAGTTCTTGGAACGAACCAGAAGGGTGAAGGTGATGACGTCGCCAGCGGCGGCACCGTCCGCCAGAGCGTAGGTGATCGCGCCGGTGTTCACGTCAATGCCCCAACCGTCCTGAATCCTGCCTGCGGGAGAATAGGACCCGCTGTGGAACGCGTTCGTGTCGGATACCTGTGCGTCATCGGGCATTCCCAGACTCTTGAGGTCGGGGAGGGTGATGGTCTGCTCTGTTTTCAGGCTGTACTTCTGGGTGACCTGATAGGCAGTCAGCGCGGGCGCGGCGGCCCTGGTGATGGTGAAACGGGTCGTATCGTCGGTTGCAAAAGTGTCACTGACCGTTTTGGTGCCTTCCGGCTTGCCCTCAAACACATAGTTGTCGTTCGCAAGCGTCATGGTGAAGGAAAGGGCCTTTCCGTTTCCGACGTCCGGCGAGGGCAGGTAGCTCCCGTCCGCCTGCTTCATGGTAAACTGGGCGTCAGAGAAGGTGAGCGCCGTATCGGGAAGTATAATGCCCGAACGACTGGCCGTCTTGCTGAAGAACGTCAGCCTGCTCGCGGTAAGCGTGACGTTTGCGGTGCCGTCGTAGGACTTGGAGATTCTTTCGACGGAGAGAAGGCTGATCGGCAGCGGGGCAATGGTTACGGTGAACGTACCGGTAGCCGTTTTGTGGTTTGCTGCTTCCGCTTTGTAGTAAACGGTGTACGTGCCTGCGTCGGTGAAAGTCGGTCCGTCCGAAGTATAGTCACCGTCTACCTTGTCGCTGTAGGTGAACGTCACGGTAGTGCCGTCTACACTTTGCCCAAACGCGATTGTCGATGCGTGCTGCGGCTTGCCGGTGTAATACGTGCTGGGTGCCCTCACGGAAACTCCCGTCAGCTCTGCCGGTTCGACTGTGACGGTCGCGGTGCCGGTCGCGGGGGCGTATTCTTCGTAGCCTTCCGCCGGGGTGAACGTCCATTCGGCATCATAGCTGCCCGCGTTGGGCTTGATGGTGCCGTCCTTCCACGCGAACGTACCCGGAATCACGGCCTGTGTGCGGGGGCAGATCATCGAACCCGTGGCCGTGAGCGTGCTCTCTGCCAGCGTCTGGCCGTAGGTGATAGCCGTCGCGCTGACGCTGACGCCCGATTGATCGAGGGGGATCCTCTGGCCAATGACGACCTTGATGGTCAGCTCGAACGGCTGATAGTTCGTGCTTACAATCGGGACGGTCAAAGTGCCGATCTGATCGTTCACATTCGCGCTGTGCGCGGCCACGATGGGCAGAGTCAGAATGCCTTCGTTTGACACGAATATACAGTTGCTGCTGTCGAGGTAAGTACTATCCGTAAAGTGGTAATCGCAGCCCCGATTATGGATCTTGCCGTACTCGCAGCCTACAGGCAGCTCTGGCAGGAGCGTTCTCAAATCGATTTCGTAGGTCTTTGCCAAATCGTTGAAAACGTACTGCGTGATCTCGTTCGGGGTCACAGTGGCCTGATTGATCTTGAAAGTCTGCGACACATCCGCGCCGTTCAGCACAAAGTCCTTTTGCGTCGTGCCGTCTTCAAAGGTATAGTTCCTATCCGTCAGCTTAATGGTGAAGGAGACGGTCTTTTCGTCCTCACTTGCACTGGCGGAATCATAACTGGCATTGAGTATCTGGTAATCCTCACCAGCCACCAGAGGAAGTGGCCCGCCGGAAGGAGCATAGCGGGAATCCGCACTCTTAAGCTTTATCGACGCGTTTGCGGGCAGGTCTGTTGTGCCATCGTATACCTTTATGATGTCGCCGACCGAGATCGTTGCTTTGTGAGCTGCGACCGTCCATCTGGCGGTTTTCTGGCCGGTGTAGTCGCCGCCGTCTGTCGCCTTGATGGTCAGAGTGGCGGTGCCGACAGTGGAACGGGAGTCGCCGCGGACGACGGTGTAATCAACTCCCGCTTTCAGCTCGCTGCCGTTGTACGTTACAACATAGGGCGGCACGCCGGTGGTGGTGTTATAAGGCTGATAGACACTTTCATTGCCGTTGGGGAACGTGATTGCGGCTTTGCTGAGATTCAGCTTGGTGACGGTCAGCATTTTGGGGTTGCTCGATACCGAATAGCCGTCCTTGCTGGCCGTGAAATAAATGCTGTATGTTCCGATCTTGTTAAAAGTATTGTCTACGACGTAGTACCACGTGGTGCCGATCTTTTTATATTCAGCTTTCTGCTGGCTGTATGTGAATGTGCCGTCGCCCGCAGGCTCTCCGGTGTAGATGGCCACATCCGCGCCGCTGGTATTGCAGCTGGCGCAGAGCCGGACGGTCGTGCCGCGCTCCACCTTCGGGTTACTGCCGGTCAGGTTCTTCCCATCGACCTTCAGAGACAGGGTCTTGGAGGTGATTGATGATGACATTGTTCAGCTCCGTGGAACCGGCAGGAACATCCGCCGGGGCGCGCCACTTGTGAGTGCCATCCCCATTGAGCACCTTGTAGCCAAGGCGGTTAGGTTCATACAGGATGTTTGCCCATGTGGCACCCTCTGCCAGCTTCAGCGTGCCGATAACGGCGGGGAATCCCGAACCGGCGAGGTTTGCTCCCTCGTTGGCAACGACGGTATCGATACTGGCTGTGGTCGTGTTTTTCGTGTTGCTCAAGGTGGTGCTATTGCCTGTGGCGGCCTTGACGGTTACCGTACCGTGGATTGAATGGCCGTTCAGATCTATGCCGGTGTTCCGGGTGCCGTCGATGGTGTAATCGCCGGTAACATCGGTCAGCAGACTGAGGGTCGAGCCGCCGTCTCTGTCCGCGTCAAGGGCAGTCTGCAAGTCGGCAAAGTTCCGCCACGGGTCGCCCTCGACATTCCGCAAGGCCGTCTGCGCCACCGCGGGCGCGTTGCAGTAGGGACAGTTGGTGCCATCAAAGCCGTTCTTGCCGCCGTGGCTGCACAACTTTACCACCAGGTCGCAGGTCTGGGAAGCGGCTTCCTCCAGCGTGAGGTGCGTGTCGCCACGGTAGTAAGCAAGCCCCGCATTCCCAGGAAGCAGATTGCCCAATGTGATGTTATTATTCAGCCGCAGACCGCTTCTCGAAATCTTTCCGCCGTACAGCTCGACTGTGCCGCCCCAAACCTCCAGCTGGAGCAAAGTGGTATTGTCATTCTTCGGATCAAATACCAGTGTACCGCCGTCCCGCACGGTCACTCCCACCGCGCCGTTGCCGCCGCTGCTGTCAATGACCGTCAGTTTACCGGTGCGAACCTGGCTCATGGCCGTACGACCGCCGACATTCAAGCTGTATCCGCTCAGACTGTGTCCGTCCAAATCCAGCGTGAGAGTCTTGCTGACATATATGCCGTCAGGCAGCATCTCGTTTGCCAACAGCTTGACGGTCTGACCGTCAGCTGCCGCATTCAGCGCGGACGGCACATCGGTATAATAGGTTTCGCCGATGCCAGCCGCGAACTGTGTCCCGCAGACCGTGCACTTGCCGTCTTTACCGATGGTGCTCGCGCCCTCGGCGTTCGTGTGGGTGCAGGAAAAGCCGCAGGCGCACTTGCTGTCCACCATGGTGTGAGTGTGTTCCTTGACGGTTACGTCGGCCAGCTCCGTTGCATTGCCGTCCTGCACGTCGTCGCCCTTGTAGAAAGCGTGTACCTTCTGCGTATCCAACAGGGACATGAGCGGCTGCAACTCTTCTGCGATTTCGCTCTTAATGCTTTTGAACGTGCCGCCGCTGATGGCGATGGTTCCATTGCGCGTGAACTGCACCTCGCCAAACGTGCCGTCCGTAATTTTCAGCGTAGCGCCGGAATCGACAACCCATTCACCCGCGTGATTGGAACCGCCATTGACGGTGACGGAAGCACCCTCCAATACGGTGAGGCCATACACCGTGCCGTTGCTGACGGTCACAGAGCCACTGTCCGCGTCGCAGAGAAGTCCCACGCATCCTGAACCGCCGATCTCGCCGCTCCGGATGTCCAGTGCGCCGGCCATGAACATGAGATTTGAAATTCTGCCGTAAGCGGCCTCGCCTGTAACAGTCAGGTTGCCTGTCGCGAGAGTTTCTTTTTTCTGCGTTTCCTCGTTAGTCTCTGAGAATCCAACCTCGAGGTAGTCGACCGTCTTGTGGTTCAGATCGAGCGTCAAGGTTTTGGTGACAACGGGTACGATGGAAGCATACTGTTCGAACGTAAAATCTTCACCGAGCGCATTGAGGGCGTCTGCATCCGTCACATGGTTGGCCAGCAGCTTGACGGTGTCGCCGTCCCGTGCCGCATTCAGCGCCGCCGGGAGGGATTCGTATGTGCCGCCATCCGTGCCGTCCGCTCTTGTTACCGAAGCGGCCTCAACGACAGGCTCGTTGACCGTGAGTTCCACGGTTGCTGACCTTTCCTCTTTGTAGTTCTTGGTCTCGCCGGTCTTGGCATAGACGTAATATGTGCCGGGTTCGCTGATTGCAGTGTTCTCGTCGATCTTGGGAACTGCCTCACTGCCTTCAAACTCCAAATATCCAGAATTGATCGGCGCATAGTAATATGTCACCTCGGCGTCTTCCGGAGCACCCTCGACAGACAGAAGCGGAAGAAGCTTTTCGCCCACCGTGCAGGTCGTCTTGGAAAGAGATACGGTCAAATCGGGATAGGCCTTGTTGATGTTGCCGCCGATCTCAAATTTTTCTTCGCCCGCCTTGAGCTTGTACTTTACCGCGGCTTCGCCGATCAGCGCGATTTCCACAGTGACGGTATGCCATCCCGCGTCCGCGGAATCGAACGTCTTCTTGGCGGTAAAGCCCGTTCCTTCTTTGAGTTTGATTTCATTTGTGCCGTCTGTAAACGTCAAGTCGATTGGAATCGTGCCGCCGTCCGTCGTGCCGTCATAGCTGCGGCCAATGGAATCGGGCTTACCTACGCACCAGATCTCCGTCCGCGTGTCTTCTTCGGGGATATACGTGCCGCCGCCCCCTTCTGCCGGACCACTTGGGGGCGTATAGATCCCACCACCTTCGCCGGTCGAACCGCCGGGTGGTACAAGGACTCCACCGCCCTCGCCACCGGTCTCACCGCCGCCGATGACACCGTCAGAAATGCTCACGTCCCCACCCTCGGCAAAAGCCGATGTCGGCAGGAGCGTCAGGCAGAGTGTGAGCGCCAAAAACAGACTCAAAATTCGTTTTTTCATAGGATCCTCCTGTGTGAAAAAAGTGCGGTTTTCTATCGTCAGCCCGGTAAAATCCGGGCGGGGGTTTACCGTTCTTCCGGGATAAGCCGCAGACGCTTCGCGGCGGTTTTCGCCTCGCTGCGGCGCCGGACGTCCAGCTTATCCAGAATGTGGCTTACATGGGTCTTTACCGTGGGCAGCTTGATGTCCATGATCTGCCCGATCTCCGCGTTGCTCTTGTCGGCGCAGATCAGGTGCAGAATTTGCAGCTCCGTGGGCGTCAGGGCTTCCCCCGGCGCGAGGCGCGGTTCCAGAAAGCGGGGGTAATACGCCGCCTGCAAGCGCACGTCGTCCATCAGCTGCTTTTTCCACCGGGCGCTTCCGCTCCAATCCAGCCGTTCCAGCAGGGGCAGCACCGCCGCGCCGTAGACGCTGACGGTTCGGATGAAGTGGTATTCCGCCGCGGCGTTCAATGCGCCAATCAGGCGCTGCCGCCATGCTTCGTTCCTGCTTCGGTACAGGGCGATGGCGGCGAGGATGTTCAGATGGATGCCGTCGATGTGCCGCCCGCAGCTGCGGACGTAATCTTCCAGCGGGGAGAGGGTCAGCATCGACGCCCCCGGCTTCCCGTCCGCCAGCTCCACCATGGCCTGCGTGAGATACTGGTAGCGCTTCATGACGTTTACCCGCATGGGGTCTCTGGGCGCTTTTTCCCGATACCATGTGTCGGCGCAGTCCAGATCGCCGGTATGGAGGGAAATTCGGACGAGCATGGCGTCCATATTGGGCAGGAACCGCTCCCGCCCTTCCTCGGCGAATTTTTCCCGGAGGGATTCGATCGTCCGATAAGCGTCCTCGCTCTGCCCTGCCGCAAGAAGGCTTCGGGCCAGCAGACCGTTGATGGCGAATTCCATGTCCGGCGTGCCGCGCTGGCGTATCTCGCTGATGCGGGGGATGATGGTCAGCATCCGGCCGGTGATGTTCTCGCCCTTTTCAAATTTGCTTTCGGCGATGGCGCAGTCCGCAAGGCCAACACCGTCCCGCCCCAGCACGGCCTCCACCGGGGCGCGGAGCGTCTGGTAAAGCAGGTCGTCCCGCTTGCTCCAGACGGAAAAGTCCTTGCCGCCGTTCATGACGCTGGGCAGGGCGCTGGTGACGGAGAAGGACGGGAGGGAGACCTCCTTATTGGTCATCAGCCGGAACACGGCGGGAATGGTCTCCGTCAGCCCTTCCACGCCCCGCTGAGGCAGGGAGATGTCCAGCCACGCCAGACGGCTGCGGGCCTGCTTGCCTGCGGCGTCGTCCCTGCCGCACCGCTTTCCGAATTCCTGCAATTCGTGATACCAGCGCTCAGAGCCTTCGTAATCCATGGCCAGAGCGCACAGCATACTCATGCCCTGCATCAGCGCGGGGGAAGCCGCGATCTCCGCTTCCGGGAGACTGCGGTAGTATTTTTCCATTTCGCTGTAATGCCCCATGCCGGGGTGCAGTTCCGCGTTGCGGATGAGAAGCTCGGAGACCTTGGCGTGGTCGCCGCATCGGGTGTAGCATTCCAGCGCGTGGGCGTAATCCTCTTTCAGCTCGTAGTAGAGCGCGCCCCGGCTGAAAAGCGCCCGGCGCTTTTCCTCGCTGTATTCCCGCTCCATCTCCCACAGAAGGAAGCTGCGGAACTGCGGCCAGAAGCGGAAATGCTGCACGTCGTCATAGCGGAGCATGGTGGTGTGGCTCAGGAGCCAGTCCAGCCGGTCGCCCGCGTGGGGGTCGCCGCTGACCATCCGCGCCATTTCCAGATTGAACCGTTCAAAGGGCGCCAGCTCCAGCAGAAACCGCCGCACGGGAAGGTCGAACCGCCGGTAGATCGCAGCCTCAAAATAGGAGAACACCTCCCGGAATGCCCGCGCCACGATCTCCGGGCCGAAGGGCCTCCCGCCGGACATGCACCGGGCGGTGACGGCGACGCCCAGAGGGTAGCCGACGGATTCTCTCAGAATACCGCCGGTCTCGCTGTCCGTCACGGCGACGCCGCAGCCGGAAAAGTATTTGCAGATATCCTCCCGGTCAAAGAGCAGGTCGTCGGCCTCCAGCGTGGTCATCAGGCCGGAATACTGGAACGCCGTCAGATATCCGGGCGGCGCGCCCCGGGAGAGAAGCAGGAAGCGTTTGCCCGGGTCGGAGCGGATCAGCTCGCACAGCGCCTGCCCGCCATCCTCCGCCGGTATCATCTGAAAATCGTCAATGAGCAGGATTTCCCACCCATCCGAAAGGGCGGGAAGGGCAAATTCCGCCGCGCCCGCGTTCAGCCGCAGCACATCCCGTCCGGAGAGCAGGGCATCGGACAGCGTGCTTTTCCCGAAGCCGCAGGGCGCGCTGAAAAAGAGAACGCGCCCGCGCTCCATAAAGCTGTCAAACCGCTGCCGGACAGACGGCTTCACGATAATATTCCCGGTCACGTTCTCCCTCCTTTTCGCCGGCAAAGGGACATACCCCGTGCCATACGCATTCCAACGCCATTTTATCTTTATTATACATAACCGCCAGAAAATGTAAATCATGCCAAAGTATGATACGGAGTGATTTTTGCTGTCTCCTTTCCGCAGAAACGCAAAACAGACGGATACATTTTTGCCTTGAGAGGGCGAAAAACAGGAACCCCTGCCGGAAACTGTCAGACTTTGGCAGTCCCCGGCGGGGGTGAAGGTATGATGGATGTGATCTATGGAGCGATAATACCGCGCCCGCATCATGGCGGAAATGAGTCAGGAAATCATTTGCCGGAAAAGATGACCGGCCTGTTCTATCAGACTTCAGGTGCCGTATTTCGCAGGCGACCCATCATGCCTGCTCAAACAGCGGCTTTATCTTCTGGTGGTAGATTCTGGTGAAGCAGATAAACGTCACCGTGCCGCTGACGATTTCCGCGATGGGGAAGGCCAGCCAGACCCTCTGCACCTCCCCTGTCAGGCTCAGCAGATAGGCCACCGGGAGCAGTACCACCAGCTGACGGCACAGGGAAACAATGGTGGAGTAAATGCCGTTGCCCAGCGCCTGGAAGCTGGCGCCCAGCGCAATGCAGATGGCCGCAATGGGGAAGCTCCAGCTGATGGTGCGCAGAGCGACCCGGCCGATCTCCAGAAACGCCTGAGAGGGGTTGAACAGTCCCAGCAGCAGATCCGGGAAGAACTGGAACACCAACAGACCCACCGTCATGAGACACAGCGCCGCGGTGCAGGAGATTTTCAGCGTCTTGGTGATCCTGTGGGGCTTGCGGGCGCCGTAGTTGTAGGCGATGATGGAAATGGTGGCGTTGTTCAGGCCGAACAGGGGCATGAAGAAGAAGCTCTGGAGCTTGAAATACACGCCGAACACGCCGGTCGCCGTCTCGGCGAAGCCCTGCAAAATCTGGTTGATGCCGAAATTCATCACGGAGCCAATGCCGTTCATAACGATGGAGGGAATGCCGACCGTCAGAATGGCGGCCACGGTCTTGCCCTCCAGCGGAAGATACTTCTTGCGCAGCTGTACCTCCGGGTTGAATTTCAGGTTGAAAATGATGACCATGATGCCGGACACCCACTGGCCGATCACCGTGGCAATGGCCGCGCCGGCAATGCCCATGGCGGGCAGGCCGAACCATCCGTGGATGAGAATGGGGTCGAGAATGATGTTGATGATCGCGCCGATGGACTGGGTAATCATGGTATGCACCGTCCGGCCGGTGGATTGCAGCAGCCGCTCGCCCAGAATGGATGCGAAGCAGCCGACGCTGAACACGCAGCAGATGCTGGTGTAGACAATGCCGCCCTCCACGGTCTCCGGGTTGCCGGACTGAATGGCAAAATAGGGGCGCACGCCGAACAGACCGAACAGTACGAACAGCACCATGGCAATGGCCATCAGCACGATGCCGTTTCCGGCGGCGCGGTTGGCGGCCTCCTGATTTTTTTCACCCAGACTCTTGGAAAGCAGGGAGTTGACGCCCACGCCGATGCCCACGGCGAAGCCGATCAGCAGGTTCTGGATGGGGAAGGCCAGAGACAGCGCCGTCACCGCGCTCTCCGACACCTGAGAAACGTAGATGCTGTCCACCACGTTGTAAAGCGCCTGCACCAGCATGGATATGACCATGGGCAGCGCCATGTTGACGATCAGCTTCCCGACGGGCATGACGCCCATTTTGTTTTCCTGTAAAGTAGCTGCAGTCATAATTCTCTCCAAATCAAAAATCGTTTACAGTATAGTGTAGCAGATTTTTGCCGATTACGCAAGTATCCGGAGTAATTCTGCCGATCAATATGCCCTGAACGCAAAGAAATGCCCCGCCGCTTTACAAGCGGCGGGGCGGATGTACCCCAATTACAGATACTGCTTTACAGCCTCGGAGGCGTTCGCAGGGTCTTCGGAGATGGTCATGGTGATCTCCATATTGTTGTCGGCGGCGAACTTGGCGCACCAGGAGACGAACTCCTCAGCCGCGGCCTTATCACAGCCGATGGTTTTGTACAGATTGTCGATAAAGACGTTGGTGATGTCGAAATTGCCTGCGTGCAGGCCGCTCAGGAAGCCCTTGAGCATATCGGGGGTGGAAATGCCGTATTCCCGGGAATCCACCAGGCGAACCTTATAGGTTACATCATAGGTCAGCTTTTTGCCGTACTCAATGCAGACGACATCGCCGTGGGCGTCCGCCACAGCCGCGTTGATGGCATCGATCAGCTTCTTGGTCTTGCCGGAGCCTTTCAGGCCCATAATAACATGAATCATAGGAAAGTCCTCCTTTGCTTGCCAGCATATTGGCTTATGCACATTCTACCAGCAATCGCGATAATTTGCAACTACTAATTTGCAGATTAGACAAATGTTTTTTCTGGAAAAAACACAGGGCGGCAAATGGGTGGGGCGGAGTAGGCAGCTGACAGGCACTGCGGGGTAATGAACGGCACCCCCTTGCCGCTCTCTTTGGGAGAGGTGTCTGAGCGAAGCGAAGACGGAGAGGGGAAACCAAGGTGCAATACCCTCTCAGTCACCTGCGGTGACAGCTCTCCCAAGGGGAGAGCCAAGGGGCTGAGCTAGTCCGTATCCGGGCGCGCGAAATAGTCCTCTTTCGTGATCATCATCTGAAGAAAGCCATCCTCCATGCCCAATTCCCGGAAGCCTGCCCGGCGGTGGGTCTCCCATGCGGAAATTTCATTCCGGGCGACCTCAAAATCATTGTGTATTCTGGAAATGCCGCAGTCCCGGAAGGCGTGCTCCAGCATGAGCTTCAGCGCGGGAACAGCATATCCTTTCCCGCGATAGGGGGCATAAAGCACAATGCCCATGTCCCACCAGTCCTTTGCGGGGTTATAGTGGAAATTGACGTCGCCGATCCACGCGCCGTCGGCGCTGCGCTTTATGTAGGCATAGAACCGTTCCGGCTCCTGTCCTACCATATTCTCATACCATGCAGGCAAAACCGCATCGGGATAATCGACACAGCCGGTATCCCGGTGATAACCGTCATAGTTCACGTCCCAATTCGCGTTGTAGGACATGGTTTCGGGGTCGGACATCATTTTCTGATAGAACCAAAGGTCTTCAAGCTTCGGCACATATAATTCAAGCTGCTCCATAAGCGTTCCCTCCCTGCGGCATGTTTTTTGAAGACAAACATAGGGCGGGAAGTCCCGCCCTATGTAAGCAAAACTTATTTCTCGTAACCGGGCTTGCCCAGAAGCTGGAACATGTTGCGCTTGTACAGCTCCACACCGGGCTGGTTGAAGGGGTTGACGTCCAGGATGTACGCGGAAACGCCGCAGCACAGCTCCAGGAAGTAGAACAGCTCGCCCACCTTCCGGTCGTTCAGCTCGCCGCAGTCCATGGTGATGACGGGCACGCCGCCGTCCACATGGGCGGCCACGGTGCCGAGGTACGCCTTCTCATCCACGAAGTCCAGCGTCTTGCCTTCCAGGTAGTTCAGACCGTCCAGATTCTTCCAGTCGGAGCCGATGGTGTACCGGGCGGCGGGAGGATCGAAGCGGACCATGGTCTCAAAAATGTTCCGCTGACCCTGCTGGATCATCTGACCCAGAGAGTGGAGGTCGGCGGTGAACTCGGCGGTCACGGGGAACAGACCCTTGCCGTCCTTGCCTTCGGACTCGCCGAACAGCTGCTGCCACCAGCCGCCGAACATCTTGAAGCCCGGCTCGTAGCTCTCAAAAATTTCCATGGCCTTGCCGTTGCGGTACAGCAGGTTCCGCACGGCGGCATACTGCCAGACGGGGTTCTCGAAGGAACGCAGATTGTAGCTTTCCTTGGCGTCGGCAGCACCGTTCATCATCTCCATGATGTCGATACCGGCCACGGCCAGGGGCAGCAGACCCACGGGGGTCAGCACGGAGTAGCGGCCGCCCACATCAGGCGGGATGACGAAGGTTTCCCAGCCCTCTTCCGTGGCCATCTGGCGCAGAGCGCCCTTGCAGGGGTCGGTGATGGCGTAGATGCGGCTCTTGGCGCCCTCGGTGCCGTACTTCCGCTCCAGCATCCAGCGCAGGGCGCGGGTGGCGATGGCGGGTTCGGTGGTGGTGCCGGACTTGGAGATGATGGCGATGGAGAAGTCCTTGCCCTCCAGCAGCCGGGTCAGCTCGTTCCAGTGACGGGTGCTCAGGCCGTTGCCTGCGAAGAAGATCTGGGGGTTGCCCTTGCCCTTACCGATATTGTGGTTGGGACCCTGCAGCAGCTCGATGGCGGCACGGGGGCCGAGGTAGGAGCCGCCGATGCCGATGACCACAAATACGTCGGAATCGCTGCGGATCTTCTCCGCCGCCCGCTGGATGCGGGTGATCTCTTCCGTGGCCTCCCGGACGGGCAGGTTCTGCCAGCCGAGGAAATCGCTGCCTGCGCCGGTGCCGTCCGCCAGAGTGGTGTGGGCGGCGGCGACTTCCTTTTCCATGGCCAGCAGGTCGGACAGGGTGACCTGACCCCATACATTGGAGATATCAACTTTAATCATGTCGTGGGACACGTCCTTTCGTTTATCTATGTGATTCTCTCATATGTTACCGCAAATTCGCCGGAAACGCAAGCCCCTTCACAAAAAGTTTCCATGGGAACTGTGCCAAACTTTTTTATATTTTCCACTGGTAATTTTGCAAGAATTATGTATAATGGAGAAAGAACTTTATTATCACGCAGGAGGAACTGACTATGAAATACGGATTTGGCATCGATCTCGGCGGCACCACCGTCAAGATCGCCTATTTTAACGAGGCCGGGAAAATGCTGGAAAAATGGGAAATTCCCACCGATACGTCGGAAAACGGCATCCGGATACTGCCGGATATCGCGGCGTCCGTCCGGGCCTTTCTGACCGAACGGAAAATCGCGGATTCCGACATTCTGGGTCTCGGCATCGGTGTCCCCGGTCCCGTCAACGCAAAGGGCGTGGTGAACCGGTGTATCAATCTGGGCTGGGATGTGTTCAACATCGCCCAGAAGCTGACCGAGCTGACCGGCTTCCCCGTAAAGGCGGGCAACGACGCCAACGTGGCGGCGCTGGGCGAATTCTGGAAGGGCGGCGGACAGGGCTGTGACAACATGGTCTTCGTCACGCTGGGCACCGGCGTGGGCGGCGGCATCGTGGTGGAGGGGAAACTGCTCCACGGCGCCCACGGCTCCGGCGCGGAGATCGGCCACCTCGTCCTGAACCGGGACGAGACTGTCCCCTGCAACTGCGGAAAGCGGGGCTGCGTGGAGCAGTACTGCTCCGCCACCGGCATCGTCCGTCTGGCCAAGCGCCATCTGGACAGCACCGACGCGCCCAGCTCCCTGCGCACGCTTAAAAACCTGACCTGCAAGGACATCTTCGACGCAGGCAAGGCCGGGGACAAGGAAGCACTCATCATTCTCGACCGGTATTACGCCTACATGGGCGAGTTCCTTGGCGACGTATGCACCACCGTTGACCCGGAGGTGGTGGTCATCGGCGGCGGCGTCAGCAAGGCGGGACAGGTGCTGATCGACGGCATTCTCCCCTATTTCCACAAGTACGTATTCCACGCCGCCAGCGGCGCCCGGTTCACACTGGCCTCCCTTGGCAATGACGCGGGCGCTTACGGCGCGTTCAAGCTGGCGCTGGACGCTTTCCACGCGTGAGTATCGCGGAGGATAAAAAGGAACGGTGAAATGCGCCGCTCCCGGCCGCCTGCCCTGAGTAAACATGAATTTATGGAGGAATGATAGTGAGTTATATTACAATGGAAATATGGACTGGAATATGGATATTAGTGAGATTACTTCCAATGGCACTTATTATTTTTGCAGGTGTTATGATTATCGAAGTGGGTATTGAATTTATCCAGAAGAAGAAAATTGAAGTTAAGATTTTAAATTGGTTATGTCAATTCTTATGGATTCTAATAGTTGTATCAATATTAAAAATTACAGGAATTATTGGTGGTAGTTTTGGAATATCCTCACCACTTGATAGTTATATTAGTTTTAAATTATTTGAGGATGGATTTAATGCGGCAACTATTTTGAATATATGTCTATTCGTTCCATATGGATTTTTGCCAGTATTTATTTTTAAGAATATCCACAAGCATTGGTGGAATGGCGTTATACTTGGAGCAGTATTTTCGATTGGTATAGAATTTTTGCAAACATTTATTGGAAGGTTTGCACAGTTAGATGATGTGATTATGAATACTTGTGGGACTCTCGTTGGATTTTTGATAGGATGCTTGTTACTTCGTATAACCACAAGGAAAAAATAAATTTCAGCTTGCCGAATGGATTCACAAGCGGGGCAAATCACTGCATTGCTGCGTGATTTACCCCGCTTTTTCCGTTTTGCCAACAGCCCAGCCAGATGGCCGGGCTGTATTTGCGTTCTTATTCAGAGTCCACCATTTCCTGACGCAGCTCGCTGCGGCGCACCAGGAAGCGGCGAATGGCGAACAGCCCCGCGATGCAGGCGATGCAGGCCACGTTGCTCCAGGGGTCGTCGTGGCTCAGGATTACGTGGCGGGTAATGGCCACGGTCAGCACCTCCAGAATGTTGGCGGGGGTGGTGTCGATCAGCATCCGCACGAATTCCAGTCCCACCACGATGGACAGCAGGTTATGGAGCATGTGGCTGACGTCGGCAAAATATGCCGTCCCTTCGGTGACCATGTTCACTACCTCAATGCCCAGCGCGCCCACCAGCGCAATGAGGGTGATCCCGGCAATGATCCACTCCATGATCTTCAGCACCCAGCGGAAAAACTGTTCGGTCTTTCGGTCGCGCTTGGCTAATTTGTCGATCTTTTCCTGTACATTGGGGTCGTCAGAATGGGTTGTCTGGAGCATGGCAATACCTCCCGGCGATGTTGTATTGCCATTATACACGATTTTCCTCTGAAATGGAAGCCCTTTCTTTACCAGAACTTATATACTTTACTTCCGGTAGTGCTTCCGCATCTCCGCTCTTGCCGCTTCCACTTCCTCGTGAAGCTCCCGTGCGGACATCCGCAGAACGCCGCTTCCGAAGGAGGACAGCTGCACCAGTCCGTCGGAGGACGCCACCCGCACGGCGTAGTCCCGGCCGATCTCGTGGGCAAGCGCTTCAATGTAGGCATCGGCGGTCTGGCTCTCTTTGGTGTAGACCACCTGAATGTTGTGGAACTGGCTCTTTTCACCGGGGTTGCCCTTCTGCTTGTAGCCGTCGAATACCACCACCAGACGGCACTTGGTAAAGCCCGCGTAGCTGGAAAGCCGGTCACACAGCTGGCGGCGGGCGGCGCCCAGATCATCCTTGGCCTGCGCCGCCAAGTCCTCCCACGCGAAGATCACGTTATAGCCGTCCACGATGATGTATTTCTGCCGGGGCGTCCGGATGGCGACATCGTCAGCCGCCGGGCGGTTGGAGACGCCGTAAACGGGGCGGCGGATGGGGCCGAACTCCCGCTCCATGATCTTTTCCAGCTCCTTGTCGTCCAGACGGACGTTGCGGGTGATGATTTCGGGAGCTTTTTCCTCTTTCAGGCCGCTTTCCAAGTGCATGTAGTCCTTCACCTGATTCCACTTGACGGTGAAGCCAGCCCCGTGGGCGCAGAAGACGGAGTCCGGGGTGTTGGCCAGATCGGCCTCTGGGTCGTATCCGGTTTCCGCGACGACGGCGTCGGTATTGTGGCAGGGGGCGTAGCCGTGGAGGGTCAGCTGCATCCGTCCCAGCCCCTGCGTATAGGCCGCCAGCGTGTCGGCGTAGTCCCTGATCTCCGACGCAGGGACAAGCCCCTTCAGCGTGGACAGCGCCCCGGCGGCCTCCGGCGCGTCGAATTCGCCGCCCATGGCGCGGATGTCCGTGATGGCGCGGCCGATCTGCTCCGTTGGCATGGTCAGGCAGAACGCGTACCATGGCTCCAGCAGGACGGATTTCGCCTGCATCAGCCCCTGACGGACTGCCCGGTAGGTCGCCTGACGGAAATCCCCGCCCTCGGTGTGCTTTAAGTGCGCCTTGCCCACCAACAGCGTGATCTTCATATCCGTAATCGGCCCGCCCACGAGGACGCCCCGGTGGACTTTTTCTTCCAGATGGGTCAGGATGAGCCGTTGATAATTGACATCCAGCACGTCCGTGGGACATACGGTGTCGAACACCAGACCGCTGCCGGCGGGCAGCGGCTCCAGCAGCAGATGCACCTCGGCATAGTGGCGCAGCGGCTCAAAATGCCCGACGCCCTCCACCGTGTTTTCAATGGTTTCCTTGTAGAAAATCCGCTGATCGCTGAGAGTCACGTCCAGAGCGAAGCGCTGCTGCACCAGACTGCGGAAAACCTCCTGCTGCACCCGCCCCATCATCTGCACGTGGATCTGCCCGTTTTCCCAGAGCAGACGCAGCTGGGGTTCTTCTTCCTCCAGCTGCCGCAGCTTGGGCAGGACTTGTGCCGGGTCGGCGCCTCCGGGCAGATTCACCCGGTAGGTCATGACCGGCTCCAGCACTGTCTCTTATACACATCTCCGAGCCCAC
>ERZ1026997.394-NODE-394-length-18367-cov-5.491208_pt1 | contig 18367 bp, 8 predicted proteins | sample MGYA00519289_ERZ1026997 | MGnify/ENA primary metagenome ERZ1026997 (study PRJEB26926, sample SAMN06164455) | human gut metagenome | biome: ENVO:00009003; feature: ENVO:2100002; material: ENVO:00002003 | host: Homo sapiens | place: USA | collected 2012 ... | reverse complement strand
CAAACCGTCCTCTACACAATATGACTTGAACGCCGCATCACCGTCCTCGTCTATGGACTGCAATTTGTTCAGCCCGCCGCCAAAGGTGGCCAGATAGAGTTCCTTCTCTCCGGTAGACAGAATCCAATGCACATCGTTGTTGCTCAAACTGTACATGTCATCCTGTATGCGCTGATAATGATGAAAGACAGCATCTTCAGGGTTCTTGAAGTCTCCGTTCACCCTCAATGCCCCTACGGTCGTGGCAATCCAGATATTCCCCCGATGATCCCCTGTGATGAAACGCACCTTATGACATTTGTCAATAGGGAAACCTTTCAGATTGTTGCGGTGGCTGACAAATATTTCCTCGCCGTCCTGATTGTGCGTCAAATAATTGACGCCTCCTCCGAAAGTAGCAACCCAAATGCGCCCTCTGCTGTCCTCATACACACAATATACGTTATCATCACTCAAGCTATATATGTCTTCTTTCCGATGCCGGTAGCGCGTCAGCTTATAACACATTCCGTTCCGGGGCTCCGCTTTTACGAGTCCCTCTCCCTTTGTCGCAATCCAAAGGTTGCTCTTACTGTCTTGATATATAAAATAGACATTTCCCTTCAAAGGAGCGCCTGCATGCGATATGGTTCCGGCCTCGGTCAAGTATCCGCGCTCCGAATGGTCGTTGCCATACACCCGCAACTTTCCGTTTTTCAGTCCTACCCAAAGATTGTGTTCGGCATCCTCGCAAAGCGCACGCACTTCGTTGCTCAAAGATTCGTAGCGGTGAGGTTCCGGAGTTATCATACGGAACGGCGACGCCTGAAAAGTTATTTTCTCCAACCCTTTGGAATGCGTGCACATCCACAGGTTACCCTGCCTGTCGGAAAAGGCCGAATGGATCTTGTTGGAGAACCGCCAGTTTGCATCTGACAGTCCGTTGTAGAAAGACTGCAAACGGTTGTTTTCTCTATCGAAACGTGAAAATCCGCCCCCATAGGGATGCACCCATACCGTCCCGTAAATATCTTCGTGTACGTGAAAAGCCGGACGCGAACGGTCTGTGCTGGTGGGCTCCACCGGTATCACTTCCGTTTTCAGGACTTTTGTTTTCGCATTGAAATGGGCCACAGTACCCGGCACTTCCTGTTCGAACCATATTTCCGAGTACTTGTCCATATAGGCAGAACGGACGGGTGCCTTAGGAAGTCGCGAGGCTTCATAGTGTTCCATTCCTTTAGACGCTACATCATAGACGAAGAAACCGTCTGTCTTCGTTACAATCAGAATTGCCTGTTCATTTATCTTTTTTATCTCCACAATACGTGAGGAGGCGGGTAGCTGTAATAGTTCGAACTGTCCTCCTTGCTTTTGGTAACGCCATATCCTGCCATGATCCGAACCGAAGAATATCTCATTCCCATATTCCTGTGCCACATAAAAGAACTGCCCTTTCCCCTTTTCTTGTTTTGCTGTCTCCACGAAATAAGAAGCCATTGTGCGGTTTCCGGCAGCGAGCATTCCCAATCCGTTGTTGGTCAAAACCCACTCGTTGCCGGCATGATCCTCATAAATATCGTACACACGCGTTGCCGGAAGCAACCCCGATTTATCGGAATACCACTCCGAAGAAAGGCGATAGGTAGCCGGATCCGTTTTCACACGAATAGCGCCTTCGTTTTCCGAAAGCAGCCATACCGAACCGCATGGCAACATCTTTATTGAAGTTATGACAATCCTGCCTCCTTTCTCCTCCGTAGCAGGTACATGCTCGAATTTCTCGGAACGGGTGTCAAAGCGATAGACCTGATTATCGTATGTCTGCAACCAAAGGAAACCGTATTTGTCTTCATACATGTGGTCCACGCGGTTGTTCGTCAAATTAATCCGGTTATCAAACTTGGCTTTATAGGTCCTGAAAACATAGCCGTTGAATTTATTGATTCCATCCCATGTGGAAAACCACATGTTTCCTTTCCTGTCTTGCAAAATACTCATAACCGTATTTTGCGAAAGACCTTCTTCGGATGAATAATGGGTAAAAAAACAGGCCGGCTGTGACTTAACCGGCAATATGTACAACAAAGAAATGATCAGGTATAGGATATTTTTCATAATATAATAATCGTTCTGTGGTGTAAAGATACATATTTCGTTGAAAAACCTTGTACCTTTACACTTATTTTAGGCGTTTGCTTTCTACAAACGCCTGCAACAACAGCCCACTTATCCCTGGAGAAATGGAAAAGAATACTTATCGGACGATGTGCCTGATATAAAATAGTTTTGTCAGTTAGCGCTTTATACTTACCAATGCATTACCGTTTGCAACCGGATTCCAGTTATCACTGCCGGACAGTACGGATTCCATTTCATAACCTTTCAAATCTTTCAACTGATGCGAGAAAGCAGCGCGGGCTTTGGGGTTGGCTCCCGGTCCATAGCTGTCATATTCAGCGTAAAAGGCTGTCTTCTCCGCCTCTTTCTTGTCCCAGTTGTGCCACCCGGCAGGAAGAATATGCTTTCCCAAATCACAATGAATATAAACAGCCTGTGCATAAGGACGCCAAGGACGGGACAAATACACCTTCTGAGCCTCAGCCACACCCGTCAATTTACAGCCTATAAAAACATAGCCATATTTTTTGCCTTGATCTGTAGAAGGAGCGGTAACATACCCATCACCCAAACTATGGATGGTGCAATCCTTAAACAATGCCGTAGACCAGCCAAAAATAAAATCCACCGTACCCTCTATATAACAATGGTCATAAAACTGACGACTGTCTTTGCCATAAGTGTACAAAGTATCCTGATTTCCCAAAAAACGACAGTTTTTGAAATAAGCGCGATCTCCACTAACAAAACAGGCCACTGCCTGCCCCACTCTGCCGGCACTATTCTCGAAAGTGATATTCTCAGCATAGAAATCGGGAGCATAAATATAACAGGTTGATGAACCGGATGTAGACATTTCTTCTCCGAAATAGTTCTTTTTAGAAGCAAAATCATCATTTGTCAGAATTGCTCCGTCCTCACCTATCAAAGAAATACTAATCTTGCTTTCAGGAATAACCACTTTTTCTTTATATACCCCTTTACGGACTAGAATAGTAGTGCGTCCTGCTTTACGAAAATCGGGGACAGCATGAATCGCTTCCTGAATGGTAAAGAAATCACCACTGCCATCTTTTGCCACTACAAAATCATAATGACGTACAAAAGGCGCCAATGCAGGAACCTCTTTAGCTATAGCATCCACTGTCAAACCAGCAATAGTACGCGCCCCATATACATTCAGGTGCGTATTATCCTCACGCCCTTTCGGACAAGCTGCACACACACCTTCAGGAATCCACATGAACAATTTTTTTGAAGCCTCCGACCCCATCTCCTGCACCAAATCATGCGTTATCTTGTTCATATCCACAAAAGGCACATCCAACTCTTTTGCCACGTTACGCGGAGACTCCAAATATTTTCCATGAGTATCAATCAACACTTCTCCATCTTGAGAAACACTCCCCTTTGACAAATCCTTGCGCACATCATCTTCGGCTACCGCATTTTTATTATTCCGGAAATTACGACGGACAATGGCATTGAACAACACGGGAATTCCCCCTTTAGCACGTGTTTCTTTTACAAAACGGCGTAGATTGGCATCAAAAGTAGATCCGGGATCAGTATGACGTTTCTCATCGGCCTTCTCATCATTATGCCCAAACTGAATAAAAACATAATCACCCGGCTTTACTTTATTAATTACTACCTCCCACAATCCTTCATCAATAAAACTTTTAGAACTCCGACCATTTCTAGCATGGTTTTCCACACGAATATTCTCACTGAAATATCCTCCCAGCACATGGCCCCATCCACGTTCCTGATTACCTCCATCTAAGGGTTTGTTGGCCATAGTCGAGTCACCTATCATAAAGATAGTAATTGTGCGGTCTGCCGTAAAAGCAGAAAACAATAACAAGGCAACAAATGCCATCAACATCTTAATTTTCATCGCTTTCTATTTTAAATTTTGATTAAAGAACTCAAGTATATCATCCTGTATCTCCTTACTGCAAAAATGGGGCAAATCATAGAACTTGGTAGTCAACAGATTTTCTACCGATTGACTCTTCCATACATCCTGCATGGTAGAGAAAGCGCTTTCAACGCCCTTTACAGGAAAAAGTTTGTCCCGCAAGCCATTGATGAACAACATCGGTTTGGGACAGGCGATAGATGCCACATGAGGATAATCCATCCAATTCCGTATTCCGGGAATAATCATGGAATAAGCAGACCCACCTTTGTTCTGATTATTAGTAAGTGTCATTAAGCTATCTGTAGTATTCATCCAGCACACAGCAGCGCCTGCCTTCACCACATCTGTAGCGGCACTGACCATCCAGGCACGATGTGCTCCCATGGAAAATCCCATAGTACCTATCTTTTCCTTATGAACCATGGGCAATGAGGCCAGAAATTCCGCGCTACGAATATCATCCCAGGCTATCAAGGCTCCCCAAGACATTCCCATCTGTAACATATTGGCCGCCAACGCTTGCTGTGAGTCATAGCGTACTCCTTCCTTACGTCCCCGTTCCCCCCAAAACAAGGCATCCACAGCAAGCACTACATATCCGTGACTTGCCAGATAATCACCTACATACTGTTTGTCATAACATTTTTCCACCCAATCGTTCGCATCGGCCAGTACAGATGCTTCCACACCGAACGGACGCACCATCTTCTCTTTCCCTATCGAAAAATGCGCACCGTGATCGTGAAGCAGCAATACTGCCGGGAACGGGCCATTCCCGTCAGGAACCAACAGATAAGCGGGAACACGAGAATATTCCGAAACACTGAACAAAATCTTCTCCGCCCTATATCCATTCCGTTGCTCGGTATCTATCACTTCCTTATCAAAAGCCGTAGCAGGAGGAGCAGGCAACATGCAATCCAATAACGTTTTTCGAGCTTTCTCACGCCACTTTTCGAAATTTCGGATAGCAGAGTTCCCCCATGCCATAGGATAAGTCAGGTTTTCTTTCATCTTCTGATAGAACAGCGGCATATCATTCTGCGTTTCATAACGCATAGAGACTGTTTCCACCTTTTCTTGAGCAGAAGCCGTCAGACTTATCCCGAACAACAATAAACAAATTACAGTATTCTTCATAAACCTATACCTAACAAACTTTACTTTTCAAGGTAACTAATTAATTTTATCATATTATCAATATAATCCCCAACAGAGATGCACAATTCTCCGGTGGTACACGGATAAGGTGATGTATCGTGCTCGTCCCCTACAAAGGTAGCTATATATTTCGTTTCCTCACTAGGTCCTGAAACAGTATATGGCTTATACGGGTTCGAGGTTGACTTTAAAGGAGAGAGCCAGCAACCGTCCTTAGTCAGTGATTTCACCAATTTCCGGGCAACTTCTTCCGTAGCTTTTCCACGTAAACGAGTATAATATTTAGGTAAAGGAACCAAATGATCCTGCAGCAAAGGTGAATTCTTCGCCAATTCGGATACAGGAAGTTTTTTCACTTCCTCATAACGACGACGCAGTTCACCAGGATTCACAAAAGTTGCCGAATTATAATGAGCTATTGTATTTTCTATATTCTGATCTATATAATAAGTACCGTTTTTCACATTACTTCCCTTACGATGGACATACAGTGGTTTACCAGTATCAGGATCTACAAAACGAGGAACCAAAATAGCTTCCGGATTAGTCGACTGACTCTTCCATTTCTTCACATCCGATTCCGGTAATTTCATTGATTCCAAAAAACGAATTGCAGCAGGAATACCCGACAGGAAACGAGTATCAGCTGTAAGTTTATAGTAATCCATCATTAAATTAACAAGACGGACGGTAGTACCGGTGTTCACACTGCGCGGTTCATAAGAACGGGCATGAGCCGGTTTCAAATCATCTACTGTATATTGGTCTGCCCAGCCTGCATAAGGTTCCCCTTGTTGAAGGGAAATCATCAAGTACATAGCACGCATAATAGGCTCCTTTACCCCTTGCAGCCCCATTGCCTGATAGCATTGAATCAAAAACTCGGTCGCATCAGGAATCACATCATCATTCAGAGTAATAAAAGACGAATAATCTTTCTTACCTTGAAAAGGGTGATCATACATCAAAGGATACCGTTGAGGCCATCCACCCACCGGATATTGACTTTCCAAGACAAAATCAATGGTTTTCTCCAAAGCCGGACGGAAAGCAGGATCATTTTTTTCCACATACATACGAAGTAGAAATTTGGCAGCCTCCATAGTACCCGCATCATCGTAAGTCACATTTCCATAATAATGTTGAAATTCTTCCAGACGCCAGCCATTTTTACCAACGGTATCATACCAGGACTTTAAGGAGTTCTCTCCTGCAAAATCAAACACATAATTCCATCCGCCACATTCAAGCTGTCCCCAAATCAAGGTGTTAGCCACTTTTTTCGCAGCTTCATAATAATACTCATCTCCTGTAGCATGATAAGCGTCAAGCAACAAATGACCGACAGAAGGAGTTCCCGGCGGCTGAATCCATACCATTGTCCTCTTGGCTTCCATTTCTCCCCATGAACGGGACATATCCGGCAAATAATTCCATACGAAGCCACCATTATAACTCACTTTGTCCATCATAAACCGAGTGGCGGTTTTCATCGTATTTATAACTTGGTCATCTAATTTTTTATTAGTTTGGGCTATACCTATACAAGCAAAATTTGCCATGCACAGGCAAAGGACAATTCTTTCCCAGTTCTTCTTTAATGTGCTTTTCATTGTTGTTTTAGTGTTTTGATTCAAGTTTAAATATCATTATGAAGCAAAATAAGCCATTTTCCGGAGCTTAGATTTGTAATATTTGGTCTTTTCCTCGTATATTTTAATCACGACGAACTACCCTCCCCATATTATAAGTATATTTGAAGAAAAGTTTTAGTTATTCATTTTATATTAAATGCAAGATCATGAATCGTAAGGTAAGAACCGCATTGTATGCTTGCGCCTTGATGGCACCACTACTATTGCAGAGCTGCAATGCACAAAGTGAAAAAAAAGAGAGCAACAAAGAGTGTACTGAAGAAACAAACAAAAACACTGAAAAAAAGGTTATGAAAACAGGTAGTGAAAACTTCATTTTTGCAGAAGGCAAAGAATGGGAACCTGCAGGCGAAGGTGTAGTGCGCCAGATCATGGGTTACAATGATGACATCATGGTTGTTAAAGTAAAATTTGAAAAAGGTGCCGTAGGAGCTGTTCACCATCACGTTCATTCACAAGTAACATATGTGGAAAGCGGAAAATTTGAGTTTACCATCAATGGTGTGAAAAAAATTGTATCGGCCGGCGACTGTCTGTATAAGGAACCGGATGCTGTACATGGTTGTGTATGCCTGGAGCCGGGTATGCTGATAGATTGTTTCAGTCCGATGCGTGCTGATTTTCTGGAAAAGAAATAGACAAGCCATATATTCCATCCACTGCAGGAGCAGATTGCTGTGCCCTCCTTTGGGCATTTAATATGCTCCTACAGTGGAAATGAATTCTATTTTTTAATCTGCAAAACGAATGGGACAATTGCTTAACCTTATCAAATCCGGTAAATCATAATATTTCAAAGCACCATACAACACATTAGAATACATATCCCACTGCATAGGCCTCTCAATGTATTCCTTCCAAGTCTTCATACTATGTTTTATCTCCACACTGCTGATTCTTTCATCCAAATAAGCAGCATGAATTGCAACCGGACCATAAATACCATTGGCAAATACCTTGACGGGGTGTCCTTTCAGAAATTCGTGTTCTGAACAAAAATCAAGCAAAGTCAAAATATCGACAACACGTTGTCCCATAATAGGACGCCCTATATGCATACTGACCATTGCATTGCGATACTCACGGTTCCAATATTTAGCATCCGTATAGAATGCAGGATCCGTTGTTTCCCCCAATCCGCGCAAATCTGCCAACAACAAGATTTTTCCTTCCGTCAAGGCAGCAGCAAAATTCGCATATTCACTCAAATAAGTTCCTTTTCCCTCTTCCTGTAACCTTAACTCAACAGGAGAATCAGCATTCGCTCTGAACGGCATGATAAGAATACAAGGAACAGGCATCTCCCCTTCCCTTATAAGCTGAAACTTATATTGTTCATATTCACGCATTGAATCATGTCCGGTTGCTTCAATTCTTATTTTATGGTCAGGAAGATCTTTAAGACCTAATAAATCCAGCATTCTTGCTTGAATAGTTTTCTTTCCTTTCGAAAGAAACGCCTCACGCTTGGAAGCCCATTCATCCAGCTGATTCACATTTTCCTGCATAATACTGAGTGCTCCAGGCATAGATACATTCACCTGCCCTTTAGTCGTACAAAGCATATCTGACAACTGGAAACGTTCTTGTTCCGCTTTCTTCACCGGAGATTGATCATCTTTCAGCCAACGCTTGAACCAACTGACCAACTTTTGCCTTTTTTCAGTTCCAAGTCCATGCCCTGTTTCTACTGTCAGCATATCCACCTTTTCGGGAACTCCCAATACTTTATAGCACTGTTGTAATTCAGCATATCCTTGCTGCGCCCCCCACAAATCGACAAAATCATATTTACCGCTTAAAATCAATAAAGGCCGTGGAGCCATCATTAAAGCAAAATCAGGTACTTCCAGTTGTTCACGCCCTTCGTATGGTATATGTTGGCAACCATCGGAAGGACCTTGCAACTCCATAGTACGTTCTCGGGTAGAAAAGAAACTACAAATGGCCGCTACCTTTACACGGGGATCCAAACCTATATAATAAGCGGTCTGAGTACCACCACCAGAAGATCCATATACTCCGATACGCTCCGGATCAATATCCTTACGAGTCAATAAATAGTCCAAAGCCCGATGATTATCCCAATATTCCTGTGCCGCCAAACTAGTACCAAGCAAGTTAAAGCCCGCATTCAGTAAGGTATGTTCCGTGGTAGCCCCCCGTGTCAGCGGTTTTCCTTCCCTATCAATAAGTTGCAACCGTTCTCCCTGCCCTATGGGATCTACCACCAGTACAGCAATGCCATTGGATGCCATCAACATAGCGGCATGAGACGAAGGCCCTTTACCATTCAATCCATGTCCGCAAAGTTCCAATGTTGCCGGAACAGGAACAGTCATGTTCTCCGGCATATAAAGATGTACTGTGACATAGCGGCCGGGCTTGCTTTCAAAAATTATTTTCTCTATATGATAGCCGGTACCTTGTATCTTCCCCACCACCTGAACATTTAAATTCTCTTTTTCAGGAAAAGTACCTACTATTTGTTTATATCGTTCACGGCAACCCTCCAGATACTCCTGCATCCCGGCAGGAGAAGCAAACGCTTGTTGAATAGCCGACTGCCGATCAGCAAACTGCCGATGTACATCACGCATCAGATAAGAATTATAAGCGGTACTTTGACTCCAAGGTAATGCCTTGAACTCCCCCTGAGCAGAAACCACAACAGTCCCCACCCATATTCCCAAACCTACACATAAAGTGCGAAAACCGATAATTTTTCTCATAGAATCATCCCTTTAAGTTATTGTACCACAATTTCAATTTTCTGACGGTTATCTCCGGCTGTCTTCACATACAAACGTTTATGCTCTATATCATAAAACCAGCCTGTATTCCGCTCTGCATCTGTAACTGATGAAAGAACGGGCAACGATTTACCATTTTCTATCACAGATTGCGGAACGTTCTGCAAATAAGCCTTTACTAGATAAGTGTGCTTGGCAGGTTTGTACTTCCCTACCGGTTTATCTGCAGTAAACGTCCAACTATCATCAGCAAGCCTGCTGGTAAAACGGGTCAATGAACCAATCCCTTTTTGATAATCCATTGATATACCATCATCTTCATACATCTCATAAGAAGAAATGCCTGACGGATAGACATCCAATGTTATCATCTCTACAGGGTGCTGATCTACCCACTGCATAACAGGTTGCATGGGAATAATAGCTCCGGCTTTTATATAGATAGGCAACACATCCAACGGAGTAAGAAAAGATTTATATTGACGGCCCTCGTAACGCTCACCGGTTTCATAATCAAACCATTCTCCACCGGGAAAATAAACATGTTGGCTCAGTGCACCTTTGGTAGTGACAGGACAAACCATCATCCATGGCCCGAACATATACTGACGTGTCAGCTGATAAGTATTCTCATCCTGAGGATAGTCCATCACTAAAGGAGTCATCATGGGACGTGCCGTTTTATAAAGCTGATAGGCATTGCTATAAATATAAGGAATCAATGTATAACGCAAACTATCATATTTGATGAAATTGGCCAAAGCCTCCGGACCATAAGTCCAAGGTTCATGGTAACGGGGATGGTCCATACCGAACACCATGGCGATAGGTGAAAACATACCGAACTGTACCCAACGAGTATATAATTCTGTATCGTAAGGAGAATATTGTTCAAATCCTCCCATGCAATGAGTCCAGTTACCCACACCACTCATACCAATATTAAGTCCTGCACGTATCACCGGTTCAAACCACTGCCATTCACTTCCCCAGTCTCCAGCCCAGATATAAGGATAACGCTGAATTCCCGCATAACCTTCACGGGTATGTGTCACCCCCCTCATATTATTATATTCCTGAAATTTACGATAGGGTGCTTCCGCATAAGCCAAAGGAAAAATATTATGAAGTCCTTTCAGGTCCATCGTCCCTCCGACATCCGTCTTCACAAACTTAGCCCCGATGGAAGCTACTTTCATTACTCCATTCTCCCACCACCAATCTACCGCTTTCGGATCAAAGAAATTCACTACTCCTTCTGTCTTTGCTCCGGGATACAGCACATTTCCCTGTTCACGCGCCTTATCCAACAGATGATATTCAGGGCCATTATCTAATATAGAACGGATATGAAGCCCCACCATTTTTACATTTTGCGCATAGCAACTGTCAAACATAGCTTTCGGATCTTTGAACGTATTGCGCCATTCAAAACAGCAACCACCATTTCCGTAAGTGGTATTAAACAGTCTCCAGGTAGAATCTAGCCAAAGCAAATCAAAAGGCACTCCTTCCTCACGCAAACGTTTACATAAAGCAGGCGGATATTTATCGGAAGTCATCTCTTCATTCTTCCAGGTTCCACCGGAATAAGTACCGACATGCAACCCCATTGCAAAACGAGGAAGCATGGGGGATTTTCCGGTCAATTCCGTATATCTGTCAACCATGGTATAAAAATCGGGACCATAAATAAAATAATAGTCCAAATCACCGCCAAAAGCTTTGAATGAATAATAGTCACTACTGTCCCATCCCATATTCCATTCGGTAGCAAACGGAGTATGAAAGAACAAACCATATCCTTTGGTACTCATCATAAAAGGTACGGGACAATAATTGGCACGTAAAATATCTTTTCCTCCTACAGCCGGTTTTATCCCTCTTCCCAACTCTACATTCAGATAGACCTTACGCCCTCGCTGATCCATGAAATCCATACGTTCCCCAAAGCCAAAGAAATGTTCATCCGGCTGTAGAACAGCTTTTGTCTTGACAGAATCCTTATAAAAACGTTGTTCCGCAAGTTCCGTATAAAGCATCTTACCGTTTCTATCAGAAACAGTAAGACAGAACGGATTCTTGGTGGCTTCTATAATCAGTTTTCCGGTCGTAATCAACCATGCAGCATCTTTATCTTCCACTGTATAGTCGACAGAAGGAAAATCATATTTCCGAACCATCCACTGCTCATTTTCAGCGAACACAGGACCTTGAGAATGACGTACACGGAACATATCATCTGTACAAAATTCCAATTTCACATTTCCCTGAGGCAGAAGAAACAACAAATCATTTCCTGTCTTCTTAAAAGAAGCATTGGCCGCCCATAGCCCTATACAATACAGGCATAAACAAAAGCATAGGATTCGTTTTTTCATGATATCTGTTATTTTAATTAAAATCAATCATATTGAAAATCAGTTTTTTGGCTACAAGCCCGGCAGCCGAATCATTAATGATGTTCCCATAGATATCCAATGTAGAGAACAAAACACTACCCTTACCCATCGGTACAATCCCCATAGCAGTTCCGATAGCCATAGGATAAGTATGATAGGCTCCGACCAGCAATTCCTCACCTTCCATCACTAATCCCATACGCTCCACCCCTGTATGTATCAATGCCTGATAAGGCCAGTTGAGAGCATTTCCGACAGGAAGTTCCTTGAAAATATCATGCGGCTTATTAAACATCACCCCGCCCAGCCAGTTGGTTCCAACAAAGAATTTGTCCTTAAACACCACTTTACTATTAGCCGCTATAAATTCCGACCATTCATCAGCACTCTGAATAATAAAGATTTTGGTTCCATCATTTACGGCACGTTCCATTAAACGCTGTGCATCCGGCATCTTATCATTAGGAACAGCCCAATCCAAACGACAACGCGCGTTACTACGAGGATGCCTGAAACGGATCTCTATATCGGCAGACTTGCCTCCTTCCAAATAGACTTTTCCATCGCCCAAATGCTCTTTCTTCCTGGTAATTTCATATATTTTCTTACCATTGACAAAGACTTCAATCATACTACGATCATTACTCTGAGGAATAATCGTATATTCACCACTGACAGAAGGAAGTACTTTACCACTCCATTTAATACCATAACCATCAAGCATATACACAAAAGGACTTGGTGTAGCTCCCTCAATAGCACTCAGATTAACCACCTTGGCCACTTCATGATAAACTTCCTTCTGAAATTCCATATCCTCATAATAGACCACATCCAATCCCGGTTTGCCATCGGCAGAGCGTAACGCTTCCATCGGCACCATTGTCAACTGATCTTTCCTAGGAGGACGGGCCACCATAATCCAATCCAACTTTCCTAAATTATCCTCGTAAGCTGCAACCGCTTCTTTCGTTTTACCCTTCAAGAAATTCTGTAAAGCACTCCCATCTTCCCAAACGGCCCCTTTACCATCCAACATATTGGATGCCAGATTTACAGACAATATATCATCATACCCAGTTGTAACAACAGAATTTTCCTTACACAGTTTTGCTTCAATCCTACAAAGTCCCCCAACTGCAGGAACTGGTATTTTTACATCCTTCACCAACAACTGACCATAAACCTCACCTCCGGCGGCTTCCGTTTCATAAGTCCCTACCTCCATCACTTTTCCTTGAGAGTCTGTCACCGAGATTTTCAATTGATGTTTTCCCCGGACATTCTTCTCATTAATCAGATAAAAGTCAACGGTCACCTCTCCCCCTGCGGCAGCAACCTGTTGCCTGGTCTTTACCGCTACATACAAAGGCTGATTATAACGAGCTATGATAGCCGGATCTGATTTGGGATAACGAAAACAATCGACAATTCCCGAATAATTCTCCGTCAATTCCGATTCCCATCCATTAACAACGTATGCATCCGTCAAATTATTCATTCTGGCCGATTCTATTTTACGTCCCTGATGTTCATAGGATACAGTTCCCATAGCCACACACAAATCATCCACGGTAGGATAAACAGTCCTTAACTGTTTAGCATCCAGAAATTTATTGAATTCATCATACCAACGTAGAAACTCTCTGCCATCCCATCCTTTATAGTTATATTTTTCCAAATCTTCTTTATTCTTTTCCAAACGAGGAGGTGATGATAAAGCCCCTTCCTCACCAAAGAATACAATTTCACGCTTATTCTTGGTATCATTATAATAATCGTCAGGGCCTTTGTACAAACCTTCATTCCAAACAGCAGGTCCTCCGGCACGATGATAATCATACCAGCCACTCCAATACACTTTTTCATCGTAAGGACGAATATGAATTTTAGCCTGATCTTCTATATCATCTCCCTTAGCCCAAGCCGAGGTACGAAGAATCAACCGGGAAGGATCCAATACACGCATATCCTTCATCGCTTGAATTTCCAATTCTAACTTTTCAGGAGCAGCATTTCCCGATTCATTCATCATATTATAGATAACCAGACAGGGATGACTGCGATCCCTCTTTACCATACGGATGACCTTTTCATGCAAAACAGCATTCATAAACGGCTGTCTCACATCCAGACGGAAGCCGCCAGGCTCTTCAAAATAGAGCAGTCCCAACTCATCAGCATAATTCATTACGTCAGTATTACCGATAAAACGATGAAAATTCAACATATTCAATCCTAACTCCTTAGCGATGCGAATTTGCCTTTCAGCCAATTCTTCCGATGGAAAAATACCATTGACCGGCCAAAAACTCCAACTGATGGCCGAGCGAAGCATGATACGTTTTCCGTTTAAACGAAAAACAGCATCCTCACCTATACCGGAAGCCTCGAACCAACGGAATCCAAAACGGCGAGAATCTTTATCTACCCAGTTCTTTCCTTCGGATAACTCCACCTCACATACATACAGATTAGGATCATCCACGCTCCATAATTTCGCATCCGGAGCTGATACAGGAATCTTCAGTTCATTCATACCTTTATTTAAAGAAACACCCTTTATCTCTTTAGAATAAACTATTTTTTCTTTATTTTGCCACTCGTACACCGTTATACGAAGATCCTGCTTCGTAGTCTTTCCTTTTTCATTCTGTAATGTCAGAATAGCATTGGCGGTGGTTATCTGAGGAGTGTTCTGCATATAAATATCCGCCACATAAACAGCATTACAGACCTTCATACCAACTTTTCCTGTTATTCCTCCAAAGCCATGACCGGGAGGCAACATTTTATCTCCCCACGGAATAGTTCTGGAGTCACGCCAATCATGGTTACCACCCGCATCCGTTATACGTACAGCCAATTGTACTTGTTCTCCCGATTTTATATAAGGAGTAATATCCGTTTCGAAAGGAACATTGTCCACAATCTGATAATCCACTAATCTCTGATTAATAAAAATCTCCGCCCGTGAACGTATAGAGCCAAAATTCAAAAAGACTTTTTGTCCTTTCTTCAACACCGGAATATCCATTGTACGACTCCACCATGTAACTCCTGTAATATCTCCTTCGGGTCCGGACTGAGTTTGAAGATATTCTTCAGCTGTTCCGGGAACCTGTACCGGAACAGCCTGGGCAGAAGTCAATATATCCCATCCCGCTGTAGGAACAATTACAGGACTTTTCTGTGCCTCTTCCAATGTCAAATAAATATCCTCTGTCTGCCAAGCTGCATTTTTATCCTGCCATAAATGCCATCCTTTTCCTGACAAATCAAAAAACGGTCTCTCCTGTGCTCTCACCCCATAAAATGGACATAACAACAAAAATGCTATGGCAACAATACTCTTCTTCATAATTATCTATTACTTTCTTTTATTAAATTCAATAATAACTGTTGGCCCACTACATTAGCCCTATTCTCGCTTTTGGTATTAAAAGTATTCATCGACTCGTTCATGCCATCAAGATCAACAGGAACTGTATAAGCTTTGACATCCTTTATACATGCAGGAATATCCAATGTAGTAATAATTATTTTTCCACGACCTGCCGGAATAACAGACAAGGCAGAATAAACTTCTTTTTTATGATCGGAAACACAAGCGACCAATGTTTCCCCATTAAAGCAACGCAACCCTACACGATGACGGTTGTAAGTAGCAAAGCATTGATATTCCCAATTAAAGACACAATTGACAGGCAATCCATCAAAAATAGGATGTTCTCTATTGAAAAAGTTCCCACCATACCAAGCCGTACCTAGTTTCTTTGAACCACGATAATCCAAAACTTCTTTATCCGCTAAGAACTCAGCCCACCTTTCCGCATTATCCACAATAATCAATGTATGTCCCTTGTAAACCCATTCCATAATATCACTCATACCACTTCCCCATTGAGTAGGTTCAAAGGCGCCAACCAACAAATAATCTCCCGAAGGTGTTCCTTCTTTATATTCCGGAATATCAAAACCAACTGTTTTCATAAAATTGCTCAGAACGCCCGTAGTATCAGCAATAGAACCATTAGCTGTAATTCCTTTCGTATTCAAACTTACAGCAAACAAAGAATCGTCTCCAGTTGCAAAAGTTTTTTTGCCTTTGACCAACTTTGCTTCAATACAAACATAGCCTGTTGCCCGAGGAACAAAATTCCAGCCGGTCTGTAAACATTGACCATATACATTCCCCCCTTTAACATGTACACTAGATACATGGGTAGCCAATACAGTACCTTCCGCATCTTTCGCTATCAATTGAAGAGAATAATTCCCCTTCAAATTCTTTTCATTTACAATATAAGTATCTACTATAGTCGTATCTCCAACATTCAGCACTTTCCGATTCATTTTTACAGCTAAAAATAACGGTTGGTTATAACGAGCCATTACTTCCACATCTCCTTTAGGATAACGATAATTATCAACAATGCCGGAGTGATTTTCCAGTTTCATACTTTCCCAACCATTTACAGCATAAGCATCCACCGTATTACTGATACGAATATTCTCAATTACCCTACCTTGATAATAGAAAGCCACATTCCCCATGGCACGGGTCAAATCATCCACTGTAGGAAATGCTTTGGCAAATCCATTGTGTTTAAGAAACGAATCATATGCATCATACCATTTCATATAATCCATCGCTTCCCATCCAGAAGTAGTGCCAGATTGCAGGATTTCATCCCGAATGAGCTGAAGACGCGGCGGAGTACCAATAGCCCCGTCTTCCCCCCAATAAATAATCTCATCCTTATGATCTGAAAAACGGTGATAGTTATCTTTACCCCAATATAAATTATCATGATAGCAACCCGGACCACCTGCATGATGCCTGTCATACCATCCATAATCATAAAAAGTAGTATCGTTTGGCATCAAGTGCAATTTAAAACGGGCATTCGCCTCATTTTCCGGGTTCTCTCCATTACTGGAATTATAAGTTAAGATACGGGTAGGATCCAACGAATGTGCCATACGCATCTGCGCATAATCCTGTACCTGTGGCCAAGCTCCCCGTTCATTATGCAAATTATAAATAACAAGAGACGGATGGTTACGGTCACGTTTAATCATTCGCACCAATTTTTCATTCCGGTAAGCAAAATAAAACTTGCTTTGCTTGTTATTATCATTAAAGTGACTGATAGGATACTGATTGCCTCCCGGTTCTTCAAAGTATAATAATCCCAATTCATCAGCATAATCCAAGACATTGCTATGCCCAATAGTACGGTGAAAATTCAACATGTTAAGTCCTAGCTTTTTAGCACTCTCCACTTGTCTCCTAGCCAACTCATCAGATGGAGTGATCCCATTATCCGGCCAGAAACTCCATGAAATAGCTGTACGTAAAACAATTCTTTTTCCATTCAAGAAAAATTGCTTATCTCCATGAATATCCTTCACTTCAAACCATCTGAATCCAAAACGCTGCGTATAATTATCCGTACCTACTGAAACAGACAAATCATAAAGATGAGGAGAATCCGTACTCCACAATTTTGCCGCTGGCAAATGAATATGAAAAGTTTGTTTATTCTCTCCGACAATAAGATTTTCAACAGAGTATTCTTTTCGGTAAAGTACTTTCTCACCTTTATGTTCTTTTACTGTTAAAAGCATTTTCTGAGCCTTCATCGGGTTCTTTGTTTCATTACAAGCCGTCACTTCAACTTCAATAGAATGAGGGTCCGGTTGGTTTTTAATAAAAACATCTCCAATATATAACTTATCCGTAGCAACCAACTCCACTTTTCCAGTTATACCGCCAAAACCATGAGAAGGATTAGTTCTATACTCTCCCCATGTATAGACTTGGGAATCTTTCCAATTAAAATTACCATTTGGATCAGTAATGCGGAAAGCAATCACATTTTCCTGACCAGGTAGAATAAAAGGTGTCACATCTACAGCAAACGGCGTACTATTCACCAAATCATATCCCACCAATTTTTTATTAACAAAAATCTCAGCTCTAAAACGGATAGAAGCAACATTCATCACTATCCGTTTATTTCTCCAATCAGCAGGTACATTTATTTTTGTATCAAACCATGAAACCCCTACATAATTTCCGGTAACTCCAAATGTTTCTCCATTCCATCCCCATAGGTGTTGCTCTACGGTAGCAGGAAGCGTCACCCCTATCTTATCGGGTGTATCAAGCAAATTCCAGCCTCCGGTAGGTATATGGACAGGGAGGTCATGAATATTGACAGGAGGAACGTAAAGAGAATCATTTTGCCATACAGCCGAACGATCAAGAGTGATATTCCATAGAGTTTCTGATAAATTGAGACATGCCCTCTGTGCTCTCATAGATGTTACAAGCAATAGTACACCTGTCTCTTATACACA
>ERZ1026997.392-NODE-392-length-18594-cov-4.207886_pt1 | contig 18594 bp, 27 predicted proteins | sample MGYA00519289_ERZ1026997 | MGnify/ENA primary metagenome ERZ1026997 (study PRJEB26926, sample SAMN06164455) | human gut metagenome | biome: ENVO:00009003; feature: ENVO:2100002; material: ENVO:00002003 | host: Homo sapiens | place: USA | collected 2012 ... | reverse complement strand
GTGTTGTATGAGTTTTCGATTCTACCGTTGACCGCGCTGATTCCGTATACAACCTTGTTTTTTTCAAAATATTCTTTTGCTTCCGTGACTGTCATTTTTGTTTACTCCTTTTCTTTTTTTGTTTTATATTATCACCAACGATAGCCCCAGCCTTTCAGCTCGTCTATAATTTCGCCGGCGTTTGCTGCTGTAAACACCTTATGTACTGTGAGTACATGATTCTGTTTGTAAATGTACTCGAGCGCTTTCGTTTTGTCTCCGCCGCACTCGGCATCCGCGAGGTTCTGGAGGCTTTCTTCAAACGCCGCTCTTACCGCGGGGTCTACCGTCTTATCGTTAAGTCTTTCCTGTGCTGCGATGTACTTTTCAATATCTTTTCTCACATCCGGCTCCATCACCCATATCTTACGAAGCTTTTCGGCGTAGGCAATCTGTCTTTCCGTTCCCTTTGTGATTTCGGGGAAGTTGTACTGTTTAATATATTCGACTGCCTTTTCTTCGTTGTACTGCGCTCTTTTTTCTTTGCAAAACATTTTATTTTCCTCTTAATTTTTGATTTGTTTTATTCCCTTGCTGTAACTATATTATACCACCTATTCGGTGGTTTGTCAATAGGTTTTTATAATTTTCTTTTGATTTTTTTGATTTTTTTTGTGTCTATAGACAAAACCGCAACAAAAAAGACGGCTGTTAAAACCGTCTCTTTTATTTTACTCGACTATGCACTCATAGTATTTTGCGATCTTGTCCTCTCCCGCGTCCTCGTCGTCAAGGAAGGCGTGAGCCATCTTAGCGTAGTAGTCAACCGTGTTGACGTTAAAGTCTTTTGCTATTTCGTAGTAGTCAGAGTACATCATATTCATTGCAGCGTAAAATTCGGCAGGATCGCAGTCATATCCGTGCTGCCGTCTCACCTGCTCCGTCTGCTCAAAATTCCAGTGTCTCCCGGTCGAGCCGTCGGCGTTCTTCATTTTCTCCGTCCACTCGTCCGCGTCCTCACGGGTAAACTTGTCGTGCTTTTTCCCACGTTTGCCGTAGCTCTCACGCTCGCGCCCGTCATAATCGCGGCGGTCTCTCATGTCGTACTCGCCGTAGTAGTCACGCTTGCCGTAGCCGTCGTACTCGTCATAGTCAGGCTGACGGCGGCGGTCATACTCGAGATGTCTGTCCTCGCGTCGGTCGTATCTGTCATAATCCCGCGGTCTGCGGTCATAGTCGCCGCGCTTGTCCTTGCTATTTGACATCATGAGTACCCAGTTTGGATTCAGCTTTTTCATACGGTTTCACCTCCCGTTGTGGTGGTCGGTGCTGTGCCGTTGATTGAGCGCAGGTCGTTGTTAGGCGCACAAGCCGGTTTGCCGAGCAGTCTAAAGCTGCCGCCCGTCGGCGTGGTGATTACAACCGCGCTATATCTCGTCCTCGTCCTTATCGAGCAAGCGGTCAGCTGAGCGCAACAACGGTTGGTCAGCGGGTATAGCGTAGTGCCATCTCCGATTGTGACGTACACGGGAGCGGTGATTGTCGTCGCCGTCGGAATTGCCTGAGCGACTACGACACAATATTTTTCCCCCGCGTTATACGCGCCCGCCGGGAGATTGATTATCAGATTGCCGCCGGTAAAGGACACCGACTGCGACAGAATGAAGCGCGGACAAAGTCTGCATACATTAGTACAAGCCATTTTTTATACCTCCAAAAAATCAAAAGGGAAGCGGTACGCCGCTCCCCCGAAATCGGTCACGGCTCAAAGCCGGATTTGTGAATCAATAGTTGCTGCAGTCGGAACAGCCGTAGTTGCCGTACTGCCAAGGTGCCGGAACGTTGAATGCGGGTACGGGGGCCTTGCAGCCGAGCTGACTTACAAGATACTGATTCTGCGCCTGCTGTGATGCGGCAAGCTCAAGTCCAAATATCTTCTGCGCCTGAGCTGCAATCTGTGCGTCCTTCGTCGCTATCTCCTGTGCCGTCATTCTGTCGGATATGCCACGGAATCCGCTATTCATTGCGTCGATTATATCGCGGGTGTTGTTAGCGACGTTAGTGTTGATAGCGCAAGTGTCGGTTGCCATGCGGTAGCCAACATCGGCAAATCCGCGCTCCATCGCTCTGCCGTTTTCGCAGCAGCACTGCTGGAGCTGTGTCGCAAGAGCCGCCTGTCCTCTCTCAACACCGTTAAATCCCTGCATCATAGCCACATTTGTGTCGTTAAATCCCTGCTGTGTCTGATAGCCGAGGTTGCAAATCGCGTTGCCGGCACCGTGGAAGCCGTTGAGCATTGACGAATTCATATCGTAAAATCCGTCGCAAAGTCCGTTTTGTACGCCGCGGACGGAATTCTCCAGTCCGTTGAATCCAAACTCGCTCTGTAGGTCTGCGCGGGTAAGTCCGCCCTGAGTGCCTGCCGCCATTACGTAGGGGAGTGCGCCCATGCCCGAGGAATCGCCGCCGTTTCCGCCGAAGCCGTTACGTCCCCAGCCGAAGATGATGGCGAGAATGATTACCGCCCAAAGCCCCTCGTTTCCAAAGAATCCGCCGTCGCGGTTGTTGCTGTCTCCCTGACCTGCGAGGAAGCCTGTCAAAAGTTCGTTGCCCATGTTTTTCTCCTTTTCGATTTATTTCATCCGCTTTCGCGTGATGTTCAAAAATAATTTTTGGACAGTTTTTTGTCAGGTCGTCTGTCAAACCGAAAAGGGAAGTGTTATTTGTTGATATTTGCTTGTATTTGTTGTTATTTGCTGATACCGAGAGCGCGCATTAAATCTCCTAAGTCTATGCCGCGCTCTTTCGCCATGTTTTGTGCCATGGTTTGGAGCTGTTGCGCGTCCTTGCCCTTGATTAATTCGACGGCTTTCGCGTATTGCGCTCCCTGTCCTGCGAGGTTACCGAGGATGTTGTTGAGCGGCTGACCCGCGCCGAGAGCCTGCATTACGAGCATTGCGGGATTAAGATTAGGCATTTTCCGTTACCTCTTTCTTCCCCTTAGTGGGATTTTTCATCTTTTCAACCTCCGTTTGGAGAGCGGCAAAAGCTGCGCAAAGTTTGTCAAAATCCGCACGGGGAGTGTAGTCCGCCGTGTCTTTAGCCGGAGCTGTCGGAGGTGTGTACGCAAAATCCGCAAAATCCGACGCGCCGGTTTGCGAGTTGAATCTCTTGATATATACCATGCCGTGCGCCATGTCGGGCATGATAACTCCCGCCGCCATAAAATCACAAGGTGTCGCGAGTGCTTCCTCACGGCTTGTGACGGGTCGGCAGATAAATCCGCTCTGCACCTGCGGTTGTGGTGCGGTCTGCTGAGGTTGCGCCTGCTGAATCTGCGGATTGTAACCGCTATAGTACGGATTTGTGTTATAACCAAAGTTGTACGCCATATATCCTCCATACAAAAAATCTCTCTGTTACTGATACCATTGTACCATCGCAGAGAGATTTTTTCTTTCAAGAGATTTTCAGTTTATTTGCACTGTTTTTGCATTTAACTTGCCTATAACTTGCTTTCAAACTTGATTTCGCACATTGCAAATTCAGACAGTCCAAATATAGCACCAAAACAGTCTAAATCCAGTCCTATTTTAACTTGCTTATAACTTGCCGGACTTATGTAAGATGTATACGAGCTTCGCGAGAGCCGCCTTGTGCCACTTTGAGACGGTGGTATACTCACGTCCTACTGCTTCGCACACGTCCTCCAGACAGCCGTTGTCAACATACAGTATCTTGAGCAACCGCTTGTATTCCGGCTTGAGGTTGCATCGGTCAATAGCGTCCGCTATGTCCTGAGTATCGCCGACACTATGCACCGCTTGTCTGCGTTTCGCATGGTCGGTCAACCTTATCCCTCCTTGCTGTCCTCCTTTTCGGCGGTGTCGATAATACCTTTGATTCCCTCCGCGTCAATCCGCGCCGCGTCAACTTTTGCTTCGCCGTAGATGTAGCCGATAATGGAGCTGATAGCCGTGATTGCACCCGCAACCTTGCCCGCGATTTCTCCGTAGTCGCTCTCGCCCACGCCAAACGACATTGCCACGCCGATAATGATGCCGATGATTGTCACCCACAGTTTTCTTGATGTCAGCTTCTGTTTCCAGTTGATTTTGTTGTCCATATTATTCTCCTTTTTCATCTTCATAAGTTATTTCTTCCTCTCCGTAATCGGAGCGATATTCTTGTTTGATTTTTTCACGATTTTCCATTGCTGACTTGATGAGATATCCCACCACGCCGCAGCCCATGGGAGCGCCGATGTATGTCAGCAGTCCGTCAAGAGATGCCATGTCTGGAGCGATTATCAGCTGCACCACAAGATAGCACATTCCGAAAACCGCACCCACAAACCACAGCTTCACAATTGCGGACAGCGTTCTCTTTGAGTATTCAACGTCTTTCTTTTTCATGACTGCGTTAAAACTGCGTTAAATCTGCGTTAAAACGCAATAATGTTGTTGACCGCACGACTGCCGCCCGTTGACCGTCTCTTGATTCCCTCGACACGGATATATGAGCCGCCGCCGTCAAGAGCGATAACGTCCTCAAAGCCTTCGCCTTGTATCTTTCGCCAAACCTCGCCGGACTTGATGTAGTTTGCCGAGGTGGTTTTGAGAGTGAGTACCCATATCTCGCCGCTTCTGATGCCGAGCATGTTTCTCGACGTGCCGTAGGTGGTGGAGCTGTCCCAGCCCTCCGCGTTAACATAGCTCATGTCGACAGGCTTTTTGCCGACCACAACAGGCACTCCGCTGACGGCGTACTTGATTCCCGACGGGATTTTGTCAACACGTTCGATTGTCGGCTTGCCCGAGTACGGCACGAGCAGTGTTGACACCTTTTTGCCCGCAAACTGCTTTGTCGCGTTGTCGGCGATACTGTACACAAGGTGGTTGCCGTAGACGTGTTCAAAAAGATTTCCCTTAGCCGCCGCCGGAATTTCCTTGATATCGCACGCGAGATTAGCGACGGGGAGCGTGTACACCTCGCCGTCCTCCGAGCGGTAATTTGCGAAGAAGCCGCCGTTGATGTATCTCTTCACTCCGCCCTTGCGCTTGTCCGCGTCATGATAGATTATCGCAAAGTTTTTAGCGCGGGTGTATGTGATGCCGTCCTTGTCGTAGCTGTCCTTGATGTTGGTATTGCCTTTTTTGCCGGACACATCGAGACTGATGTTTGTGTTCACGTTTTTTTCTCCTTTTGATGTGGATTTGATGTCGTACTGTCCCCACTCGTTAGGTATGCCGAGATATGGTGTCGGGTCTACGGATTCACCGTTTTTGCGGACCTCAAAGTGACAGTGACTGCCGAAGGAATATCCCGTGTTGCCCTCGATTCCGACTACATCCCCCGCCTTGACCTTTTGCCCGACTTTAACCTTGCGCTGCGCCATGTGACACATAAAAATCTTAAGTCCGTCCGCCGTGTCAATGCGAATGTAGTTGCCCCACTGCCATGTGAGATTGCTCTTGTCCGTGATGATTGTCGACGAGCCTATCACTCCGTCACAAGGCGCAACAAGCGTTTTGTCCGTGCCGCTGAGGTCTACGCCCTTGTGATAGTCTCGCTGTCCGTTGAGTGTGCGCCAGCCGTAGTGTGATGTGAGCGTAACCTTGCCGCTCTTGTAAGGCAGATTCATTTTCATTCCGCGTCACCTCCGTTGTGCGGCGGCTCTGTCGGCAGTGCCATGAGCTCATTGTAAAGCTGTGTTGCGACGTCGTTGCCGCGGAGCGCGTGATAAGCCGCATAGGCGCGTTTGAGAGCTTCCTTTGCATATATCGGGCAATATCCCCTGTCGAGATACTTGTCGTGATTGCGGATTATCTCTGCGCGGAGAAGGCACTTTAAACCTTCCTCGAGCGCACTTTCACGCTTTTTTCGCAGCTTGATGTATGTAACAGCCCACGTTACCGCTCCACCGCAGACAAACGGAACCGCCCACTTGATGATTGTCTCTATTAGCATTTTTTCTCCTCATTTTACGTTATTAAGAGAGCATTAAGTCCCCTGTTCCTTCGATTAGTATCCAATACACGTACCTTCTGCGGACTGTGGGATAAGAGCCGAGCTCTTTGTAGCCGCTTCCGCCCTCGGGAGCAAAATAACTCGATGGAGGCGCAACGCTAATAACAAGTATATCGCCGACATTCACTTCCAAAACAACTTCGTCTCCGCCAGCCTTAACAGGTGTTTGTCCATCTTTAGTAGAGACGACAACATTTGCGCTTGATTTTACAGCAAACTTGACCGCTTCTCCGCCGCTTCCGCCGCCACCCGTAGGAATTGCACGGATACAAGCAGGCAAGTCCTCGATTTTCGCTCCGCTGGCGACAGTGCCGCCTTTTGCGGTTATGGCGGAGATAATGTCGGTTTTTGCTTTCGATATCCGCGTTAAATTTGTTTTAATTTCAGTTATAACCGCCATATTTCACCTCATATAGCCGCCAGAGCCGCGCGGATATCGTCGGTAAGAGATACCGTGCCGGTGCCGTCGTGATAACCTGCGGGGATGGTTACGCTAAGCTTAGTAAGTCCGTCGATGGTAAGCTCCTTCGCACCCTGATTAACCATAGTACCTTCAACAGCCACGCCTGTGCTGTCGACAAAAACAGCTCCGTCAAGCACTTTGTCTGCGGTTGCCGTTACGCCGGACACGTCCTTGTACTTAGCAGGAATGGCGGCTACTGTAACCTTAGACAGCACCTTTCCCGCGGTCGGCGTAATGTCCTGCGCCTTTTCTGTCGGAGTAGCTGTTTTTGTCTCGGTTGTGATTGATACCTTGCCTGTGCCGCTGTGATAGCCTTTGGGGACGGTGTAGGACGTGTCTGTCGTGCTGAGCGACTTTTCAACAGCTCCGTTGTTGGGCATTGTACCCGCAATAGTAGTACCATCCGCTCCCACGATAGTTTTGTTTGCAAGCACGTCTCCTGCCGCAGCCGTCACCGCCGAGGTGTCGTTAAAGTTGTCAGGTATCGCGTTAACCGTCACTCCGGACAGCGCATAGTATCCCGGATCCGGTGTGACCTGCTGCTGCTTTTTGGTCGGCGTGACTTCCTTAGCCTGCGTGTTGTAGTTACCGCCGCCCGAGACACCTTGCACAGTGCCGCTGCCGTTGTGATAACCTTTCGGGATGGTGTAGCTCTCGCCTTCCTTAACCTGCGCCGACACAGCACCGTTATTGTCTATGCCGTCGATTGCCGTAGCACAGTCCGCAAGTTTTGCCGTAGCCGCCACAAGCCCGAGTGCGACAAGCTTTGTGCGTATAGTGTTTCGCGCGTTGGTGAGTGCCGTCAAAAGTTCTGATGTTGTTGCTGCCATTTTCGATATCCTCCGTTAAATAATCGCAAGTAGTGCGTTGATGTTTCCCACGACGAGATTAACCCCCGCCGATGTGATAGGTTTGGTGTTGTCTTGCTCGGCGCTATCGGTAGTATCTACTGACAAAACGCCGTCTTCCGTGATTGATAAGTTTTTTCCGACCGCCACGATACCCGCCTTTTCCGTCGTCGCGATATCTACGCTTATCGGATTTTCGGTGAGATAATTATCAACCGCCTTCTGTATGTCCTCGGGTGATACCTCGCCTTGCTTGATGTCTTCAAGCAGTGCCATAATCTGCTGGTATACGTCGGGCGTCGGGTCCGGTATAGGCTGACCGAGCAAGTCCGCGATACTGTCTCTAACCTTGAGACAACACGGACAAGTGGTTTTGAGTACGCTCGGCTTTTCAATCGACCCTGCCTGCACTCCGACAAAGATACGTCTGTGTTCTCCGTTAAGCACGGGCACAGGACAAGCGTTGCCGTTAATCACAACAGGCTGATGGCTTCCGTCTTCGCAGACAAAATACACCGTCTTGTAATTGTCCGTCCACTCTTCGTCAAAGTCAAACTCAATCACATAATCCGAGTTGTGAGATATAACCTCCTCCCCTTCCGTAATTGTCGGCACACGTGAGCGCACCGTGATGTGGATAGTTGTTAGCATTCATTTTCACCTCCTTCAGATTTTACAAACAACGATGTACGTCCCTCTCGCTTTGGCGATGTACACCTTGTCTCCCGCCGCAAAGGTCACGCTTTTGTTGTACGGGTACTTTTTCGTCGAGGCAGTCGTCTGCCCGGGGAATATCAGCGTAATGCCCGCCGTAGATACCGCCCCAACCGTCGCAATCTGGTGAGCCGGTACACCCTCAGCCTCCGCCTCGTACTCCCTCTCTTTTTGATAGTCTATCAAAGTATAATCCTCCTTGCCTTGTGTTCCATCGTGCCGCCCGCGGATATCGGTATTCTCCACTCCGTCTCCGTGTAGATTCCAACCATGTCTCCAAGCTCGAGCGCGACCACGTCAAAAGACTCATGCTCCGGTACGATCGCCGTCCGAAAAACTACCGCCTCCGTAGTCTGGAGCGACTGATATTTGAGTTTGTCCGCGTAAGCCTGCAACGCCACTTGTGACGGGATGTTGTCGACGTCCTCCGTGTAGAGTATCCACCCCATCTTGCTCACGGAGTACGGCGAGTCCGCGCTGTCGTTGATTGACGTCGCCACCATCGGACTGTCAAGCTCGGGGTTTTCGCAGGTCACGCGGAAAACGTTGCATTTAGAAAACCTGTCGCGCGTTATCTCGTAGTAGTCTTCGATAAGACTGTACTCGCCGGAGTTGTATATGTGGTCTACCGTCGATATGCTCGGCTGCTCGTATTTTGTGAGCCGCACCGCGCCGGAGAGATCCACCCACGCGGAGTTGTATGATATCTCGGCGAGCAGCTGATTCACAATGTCGAGCACCGGCGTCCCAACCTCCCAATCCTGCCGGTCAGTCGCAAAGGTGTAGCTCGTGCTCTCCGCGTCGATGCTCGTCACTCCACAAGTCGTCAGCAGATTGACAATCGCCGTAATGTAGTTTGTCCCCGCGGCAATGTACAGCGGAGTTTCAATTTTTTTGCGCTCCGCTAAGTAGAGCAGGGAGTACCCCTCAAGTGTATACCCCTCCACTCCGTCGCTCCGCGTCTTTGTCTCCGTTGTGATTACAAACACACCGCACGGATAGTCAACATCGTTAATCGTGATTATAGGTCTGAGCCTGTCCGTCAAAAAATCAATCTCGTCCGAGTAATCCGCAAAGTTGCCGCGGATAGTCATTTTGAGCGCGGAGTCCGCAGTGTTCGCAATCTCGACGGACGAGTCCATATCGTGGAGCGTCGCAAAAACCGCATTGTTGCGCAGGACCTCAAACCGCGCCGCAAACGTGTTGTGATGCTCGTGTATCATATAGTTACCTCCTCGTTGTAGTCAACCTCCGTAATGGTGAGTTGAGCCGAGTAAATCCGCGCGTATACCGCTATTCTCACGTCGTCGACCACGCCAATCAATACCCCGCCGCGAGTGTCCTTGTAAATCATCACACGCCCGACAGTGTTGTTGAGCCGGAGAGCCTCGTCGCGAGTTTTAAATGCATATTCCGCCGACAGCCGCCGCGTCACATAGCCGGAGTTGTACGCAATCGGCTTAGTCCGTCCTGCATAATGTTTGTACACAACCTGCCCCGACCGAGAGTAATTGCGCACCCGCTGAGACAGACTGTACCGCAGCGGTATCCACACCGCATTTTCCGCGTCATACATACAGTCGTTTTGCGGAGTCGCGTCAACCACCACAGTTGCAGACTGCGCATAATACCCCGTTGTTTTCACCGCGCGTACAAAATATTTCGTCTCGCCGTTTGCTCCTACATCGGTATAGGCTTTTGCCGTCCCCACATATACCGCCATGCCGTCACGGTATACGATGTATTTAGCCGACGTTCCCGCGTCCACCCATGACAGAGCGACAGCGTGAGTCGTTACCGCCGCAGTAAGCGTAACCGCATCCGACTGAGCCGAGTTTGTGATCTGCACATATTTTACGTCAGTCCACTCGCTCCACTTACCGTTTGACGCCTGCGTCCGCACCTGCACCGGATACAAGCCGTCCGCGTATATTTTCGGCACCTTGTGAGTCTTGTCCGTCGAGTAAACCGCACCCGAGTCGTAGTCCGCAAATCGCACTTGATACGCCACCTGCGCCGAGCTTGTCCAACCGATGGTAGGCTGAGGCTTGCCGTCACAAGTTACCGTTGATGTACCCGCCTGTATCTTGCAGACAAAAGTCTCCTCACCGTAATAGTCAATCGTGTACTCACCCGAGAGACTGTACGCCGCATACCCTCTCACGCGCCATTTTATAACCCCCTCGGGCAGAGTGTTTGCCGGTATCGTGTAGCTGTATTTTTGCGATACCCTCTCAATCGTCGCTTTTTTCGCAAATGATATCCACGACTCCCCGCCGTTGGTTGAGTAGTCGATGTCATACTTAGTCGGGTATGAGCCAATCGCCAGCCCGTCAACAGCCGACACGGACCACGTCAGCACAATGTCCTCACCGCCCAGCTTGTTCTCCCCGCCGGAAGGCGACTCGGGAACACACACGGGGAACTTGAGCGTGAGCACCATCGTTGCATACTCGCTCCAGTACCCCGCTGCCGATACCGCCCTCAAGCGCACATTAATGTCCTCGCTCGGTGCCGATATCTTAGGGTAGTTAGCGACTCTCATCGTAGTTCCGCGTATGCCGGAGATAGCGTCTTGTGTCGAGTCAAGGCTAAAATTTTCTCGCCATGTCCCGTGGTCGTCAACATCGCACTCAACCCCGTTTTGTTTCGAATCTGAAAACTGCGAGTAATTCCAATAAATGTAATACCCCGATTGACACATAGTCTCACCTGTTGCGTTTCTCATTGTTACGACAGGCGGTATAGTGTCATTGGTGTACTCCAAGGTATACTCTATGTAGCATCTAACACCATCGTGATATACGGCATTTTCGTTGAGCGATTCGTCTGAGGACACCACGCCCAAGCCATATGTCATTATTTTATTTATCACGCTGCTGTCAGTCACCTCAACAGTTTTACTCACGTAGCCTCCAACACTACACGATTGTGTGGCAATATATGTTGCATTGCCAGCCGCCACATACCACGATTGAGCAGTGCCGCCTTCGCTATTGAGCACTCCCCATTTTACGGTTGTGGACGCACTGTTAATTTCTAAAGAGCTTAATTTTAATGCAAGGGTAATTTTCGTTATTTTTGAGTAATCGCTCAATACATTTGCCGATTTAGGGGGAGTCACAAGCAAAACCCCACGATAGACATAGGCATAACTGCTATATACATCCTTACCAGCATAGGCATATTTGCCGTCAGACATACTATATGTTGTGCTGTTCATTGTGCTTTTTCTATATGTTTTTCCACTCGCCTCACCCGTATAAGTAGCCATCGCCGTCACCCCCTGACATAGCCGGAGCGTACCGCCTGCCGCTGAGCCTGCGCAAGTCTCACGATGTCGTTAAACTCCCGCACATCCGCCGCGCGTATCTCCACATTGTAATAGTTCGACACATTTCCTCCCGACTCAATCCGCGGAGTCACGCCGTTAGGATACACCTCCGATCCTCTCGGCAGCCGCACAATCTCCGGTCCTTTCTCACCGACAACCGACCATCCCCCCGGAGCAAACTGCGTACCGGTTGCGTAGCCAAACATTCCCTTAAAATTGCTCCACGCATATTTGAGATAGTCGTTTGTCGCGTTGTTATCAAGTCCAAATAAGCTAATGAGCGCCGCGCCCAAGCCCTTTTTGACGTTTTCCCATTTCGACTTAAAATTGTCAAGCGTTCGGTTTACATTGTCCATCGAGTTCACAAGATTCTCGTCAAGTACCTTTCCCGTCGTAACAGCCTCCTCACCGTACTCTCTCAAAAGCCGCCCGCCACTCTCAACAATCGGATTCACTTTAGACGCTGCCTCGCCAAAAATAGCCTGCATCTTCGCCATTCTCTCCGTCTTGTTAGAGGTCTGCGAGTATACATCAATGAGATCGTAAAATATCTCGTCAACGTCACGCAGATTTCCTTGAGCATCGTAGAGCGCAACTCCGTACTCGTTCCACGCATTCATCGCCTCGGCTACAGCTTCCCGCTCGTCCTCCGACGCGTTTTTGAGGTCTCCGAGATGTCCCGCGTATTTGCCGACAACGTCATTTGTCTCCTTGATTTTTGAGTACAACGGATTGATAATCTCGGATAAGCCATCCATAGAGCCGCCCGCCTTACCAATGGCATACTCAAGCTTTTGGTAAGCAGTCGTGTCAAGTCCGAGCAGCTGCGCCGAGTCCTTCATATCGCTAAAACTCTGCGTCGTTGAGTCAACAATCTTAACGTACCCTCCGAGAGCCGCCGCAACAGTCCCGACACCTCCCGCCACAGCTCCGATGCTCGACGATACTCCGCCCATCTTGCCGAGTATGTTGTCAAGTCCGCCCGGTATGTTAATACCAACCTCGCCCGCTATGTCCTTGACGCCGGACAGTATACTGTCAAGTCCGCCGCTGCCTTTCTCAAGCTCGCCGACCTTCTTACGGTTTTCCTCAGCCGCCGCCGTCATGTCGTTAAGCGATTCCGTAGCCTCGTCAAGTTGCTTCCGATAGTCCTTTGTTTTCTCCGAGCCTGTACCGTAAGCTTTCTCCGCCTTTTTGAGGTCCTCCGTCAATCCGTCAACGTTTTTCTGTTGCTTTTTTATCGCCGCTCCCAGCTCCTCATAAGTCTTGTTGAGCGCGGCAATGTCTTTTTTGTTTTGTCCAAAAGCACGACCGCCGTTTTCTACGGATTGCGCAATCTCATCCATCTGCCGGTCAGCCTCAGCCACAACCTCCGCAAATCGGGCAGTGTCCGCCTCAATGTCTCCCTGCGCCGCCGCCATGTCCCGCATAGCAGTCTCCGCATCGGATATAGCGGCAGTCGTGTCCTTGTATTTCGTCTGCAACTTAGCAAGCGCCGTCTCACTCTCGTTGTAGGATATAACCAGGTTTTTCACACGCGCGTCCTGCTCACCATATACCGCCGCCGTCTTGCTGATCTGTTCCGCAATCTGCCGCGATTTTTCAGTCTGCAGCTCCATTGCCCCCGAGAGCGACGCCTGCTGCTCTTTGAGGTTTTCCATCGGATTTTCCGTCACCTTGTATTGCTCGGCAAGCAGACTAAGCTCCGACCGGTTGACCTTGAGCACGGAGTTGATATTATTTATCGCCGTTTTAAATTCTTTCTCACCCTCGACGTATAGTTTAAATTTCGCTCCGTCCGCCACAACCGCACCCCCTCTCAGTCAAAAATATCATCATTCATTTTGTCCTCCCGCGCCTCGCTTATCATGTCCGCATAGTCTATGTACTCGTCAATGATAGCCCCCGCGCGCCTAAATCCTGCCTCCGTGTGTGTGTATCCTAAGTTTTTCACCGCTAAAATGCGAAGGCGCGAAGCCGTCAAACGCTCACCCTCGTCAACCGTCTCGTTGCCGTCACGGTCAAATACTATAGGTCCCCAACGTTCGCCACCTCCGCGCCGTTTCAGTTTTTTGCTTTCATGCAGTCCGCAAGCTCAGCGACAATCGTATCGCACATAGCAGTGTACTCGGGATAAGTCAGCCGCGCGCCGATGTAGTCGGGAGTTATTGTGTCCCTCTCACCGATGTAGTATCTGTGCTCGTTAATCATCCACGCCGCAACATCCTTGACGCCCGCAATGCCGCTCTCAAACAGCTTCTCAGGCGAGCCGTATTTGCCCTCGATTTTCTCAATCACGTTGATGTCGCAGCGGAGAGTGTATTCAACTCCGTCTAATCTGATTACGTTCATCCCGTCCTCCTATTACGCCTCGCCCGAGAGCATCGACGTCGTAGCTACAATTTTTTCGTCAAGCAGAGCCGCCGCCGCATCGGGAGTGTCAACCCACTTAGACTTGTACCTCCACTCGTCGCGCTGGTTTTTCGACACACGACCGGTGAGCGAGGACGTGCCGTAAGTGATTGTTTGTCCCTTAGTCGCAAAATTGTCCGCGGGTATGCCAAACTTAACGCGCAGATAGATAACCGCACGATACTGCTTGACTCCCGACTTGACGCGCCCGATAACTCCGCCGACACGCACATATGATGCAACGTCCGTCGACTTGCTGAGCACATCTCCGTCTGTTCCCACACTCGCACCGAGCAAATCCTTTTCCACCGCGTCGTCAAGGTCGTCCACCTCAAGCGTCATGTCACCATCAACAAACTCCGTGTCATACTCCGCAAGTCCATCGTCGGCGTATAACTCAGCGTCGGAGGTGTTGATGGTCGTATTCATGTTGATTCCTTTTCCGAGTACCTTGACCGTGGTTCCGAGTGTCTCGGTCTCAACTCCCGCAGACGAGGTTGAGACAGTCACAGGCACGTATTTCGGCGACCTAAAGCTAACCTTTGCCATAGTATTACCTCATTTCTTTTTTAATTCCGCCAGCCGCTCTTCAGCGTATTTTTCCATCGCCGTGAGCGCCTTGCCCCTGACCGCACGGACCGCCTTAGATGCAAAGTGTGTCGGCTCTCGCCAGTATTGCCCTCTCAGCTCCCGAGCGGTTTTCTTTTTTCTTTTTCCCGTGGACGTGTCAATCTCAAAACGACCGCCCCGCACAGCACCGGACTCAAACGACCTCGCAATCAGCATATACGGTACCCCGCGGGGGAATCTGCCGTAAGGTGGCTCTTGATAACCACCCCAACCGATAGACACGTTGTAGTTGCCGTCCTTGTCGCGCTGCATCGGAGTGATGCCAAAGTGCTGCACAAGCTCCCCCGCTCTCGACTCCGGCAGAAGCTCACCCTGCAAACGCTTTTTCATCTCGTCCGCAATGATGTCCGCCCCCACACGGAGAGTGTCGTCCGCGATCTCAGGGAATTCCGCAATCGCCCGCGCAACCGGCATTGTAAAGTCGTCCGACTCAATAAATTTCGCCAGTGCCACAGTCAACACTCCAGTCTATCTGATATACGATAAGCCGCAAGTCAAAATCTCGTCCGATGTTCGTCACGGCGAAAGACACGTCTGCATCAATCAGAGCGTTAATCATTTTGCCGACAACCTCATCATACTCCGCCGACGTGTAGTAGTAGATAATCCCTCTCGGGCGCATTATCTCCGGCTCGTCGTCGGCGTCAAGCACAGTGTCAATCGAGGTCTCGCCCCAAATAATAAATTGACTCGGCTTTTGCTCCGGCGCAATAAAATGATAAACCGGCACGCCCACAGTCAAGAGCGCATCTCGTACATCCTTAATTGTTGCCATCTCGATATCCCATCCTCTCAAGCGATAAGTCAATTACTTCACATCCCGCGTCCTCATCACGTAGGTATTGAGCCTGCACGACGCGGTATCTCTCCTTGCCAAGGACAGCCGCGTCGTCAGCTCTCACATCAACTCCCAAGGCACGTATCCTCACAACTCGGTCAATGCGCGAGTTAGCCTGTTGAGCCGCGTAGTACCTGCTCATGCCGACAGTACGCTCACCGTACCATCCCGCATGGTATTCAACAAGATCCGCACTCATCATGTCTCCGCTTCGCCCCGCGTCCTCCGGTGTACGGCAAAGCCTCAATATGCCTCGGTCAAGTATCATGTCTAACCTCCGAGAGCCACCGCTCCCGACGAGCTAATCTCAGCCAGTCGGGCATAGGCTCGTTTTTGTCGCGGTTGGAGTATTGCCAGCATACATAGTCGGCGGCAAAGACTATATCGCGCGACGAGTTGCGGAGGTGTATTCCCGCCTCGTTAAGCTCCCCGATAACCGCCTTAATGCGCTCTGTCAAGTACGAGTCAAGAGCAGTGTCCGACTCAAGTATGTTAAGCCGCCCCTTGACGACCGCGAGTATAGTCTCAATCATACGCCGACCTCCTTATCTCTCGCTCTTAGGTGTCATCCGATGCTGCATTAGCCGTGTCCGCAGCAAATGTTACCGCAGTCCCCGACACGGCGGTAGTGTTAAGTGAAAACGCCGCAAACGCCTCGCCCGCAATCGGTCTGCCGTCGTATCTCGCTACACCGGCAAATACAGTCTGGTCGTCGAGGAATTTCACATGCTCGCTCTTACGGATTTCAACACCGCGTCTCTCGCCGAGGAGGTACTGTCCAAAGTAACCGCCGACCACCACATTCTCCGGCATAAATGTCAGCTCAACTACGTTGCCGCCAAGTATAGGCATGGTGTTGTTTACTCCGGCAACAAGCGCACCGGCAGCGTTGGACGCGAGAGTGTCAACCTTAATCGACGCCCATGTCGCGGGATTCATAACCCAAGTCTTTTCCTCGCCGCCCATGTTGTATACGTTTTTGACGGTGCCGAGGATTTTAAGCATTTCTTTGAGCAGCGCATTTCCCGTGACGGATGTTGCGGACTGCTTACCGACGTGTGTTGTGCTGAGGTTGGTAAACGCCGGAGCAGTTGACGCACCCCACCAAGCCGGAGATGTAGCCGCAACAAGACGAGGCACTATTCCGACTGGCATGTTTGTGCCGGTGCCGTAGAGAATAGCCTTGTCAATCGCAAGCCCTATAGCCTGTCCGAGCATATCAACAACAAGCGCCGCAAGATCCTCCGAGCTGTCCTGCAGGTAGGGATTCGGCACAGGGATGTAACCCGCGACCTTTTCACCCGCCATCTTAACCTGCGTCAGTGTAAAAGCAAGCTCGTTAAATTTGCCCACCGTGTCAGTCCAAACAGCCTCGGGTGCAGCACCGATAATGTTTTGTTTTCCCTCTCCCGTGATAGCCTTGACCGTTACAAGCGATATCAGCTTAGAGTAATTTGTGATTCTCTCACGGAGTATCGGGAGCATGACGGTCGGCACAGCAAGGGAGGTGTTAGTAATGCCACGGATAGCAAGATCGCGAGTTTCACCAACCCAACGTCTTACTCCCTCATCCTTCCACGCGTCCGCAATCTTAGCTCTGTACTCTGCATTGTATCTGTCCATTGTGATATCCCCTCTCATAGTAGTATTTTGTGTTTTCGGCTCTGCCGGAGTCTGTTTGCCGGAGTGAGCCGCGCGGGTCTCAATCTCACTAAGCTCATCCTTCAGCTTTTTCTCTTCCGCGTCCATGTCGGCAGCGCGAGCAGTGTTTTTCTCCTCGTCCGCACGGATGGCAGCGTCCTCCGCCTCAATCTCTTTTGTCTCACTCTCAAAGGCAGCGCGTTCTTCCGGCGGAGTGCTGTCGTTAATCTCGTCGAGTGCCGCAACAGCCGCCGCCTCTCTCGCCTGCCATTTCACACGTCTCTCACTGACCGCCGCAATGTCCGCGTTAAGTGCAGTGCGCTCCGCCTCAATCTCCTTGAGACGGCGTGTAATCAAAATCTGTCTCAGTGCCATTTCTTGTACCTCTCTTTCATCTCAGTTTTCCAACGCCTGAGTAAGTCCGCATTTTCTCGTCCTCTCGCCCCTACCTCCGTCGCCTCGTAAGCGGGGAAGGTGCAGACAGAAAACTCAAAAACGTCTATCTCACGCAAAGTGTAGTGTACGGTCTTTGCCACGGTGTTAACCTCTCGCGTCTCGTCACGGATGTACCCGCCGAAAGATGCCTGCGAGACATCCCCTCTCTTGAGCCGTGCATATACGTTCATTGCGTCCGCGTCCTCGGGATTTACGACGCACCGCACATATACACCGCGCCCGTCGGCAGTAACTGTCGCAGTCCCCGCCTTAGTGCGTCCGAGTACAAGCGTAGTGTCGTGATTCGCTAAAACTCGTATGTCGTTGCCGAGATACTTGTCAAAAGCACCGCGGTCAATCGACTCGGTCATAGCAAATCCGTCCCAATTCTCGCCGAGGTTGTAGTTGTCGTTAAATACCGCAAAATATCCCTCGATAACGCGCTCATCGTTGTTCTCGGACGTCCTAAACTCGCAGCCGCAAGTCCGTACGATTTTCTCATTCATCACCATTGCCCCCCTCTCCTTTCAGTTTTTTCTGGTCCCCGAGCCGGTCAGCGGGGATGTAGTTCTCGAGCGCGAGCAGCTCCTCCATGTCCTCATCGGGAGACAAACCGAGCCAGTCTCGCCACTCGTTACGTCTCATCGCCATACGGTCGACAAGCTCCTTGCCCGCACTCACAAGCTCCGTTATCGAGTATGAGTGCAGAGAGCGCGGATTAAACGTAATGTGATAGTCGGGTGAGTATAGCAGTTTGCGCGTCAGCTCCTGCTCGATAACCTGTGCGATTGACATTACCGTCGTAGTGATAAAGTTGTCGTACTCATCACGGTTAAAGTTCCCGACGCCGACCATTAACGCAGGCACTCGATAGATTCCGGCTATTCGCTTGATATCGAGTTCAAGATTTTCTTTGATCGCGAGGTCGGATACGGTCAAAGGCTTAATTTGCTGCAGCTCCATCGTCTCCGCGGGAATAATCCACGGCACCCCTCTGTCGTTAGAGTCGACAAAACGGTCTATCATTTTCTGCCGTCCATCCCGTGTGGATAAGTCCTCCGTCAGTCCGTCAACCTTCATCACGATGGATGGTGCCGGCGACTTTTGGAGCGCGGTTTTCGTCGCGTTAGCCTGGTTAATGCAGTCCACGATTGAGGACAGAGACACCGAGCGACCGCGCCCAATCCAAGGACGTTCCGGATCTGGATTTATCGCAAAATGCAAAATCTCGTCCGGCGAGTAAACGGTCTGCCCCACACGTATTTGGTAT
>ERZ1026997.379-NODE-379-length-19224-cov-12.149773_pt1 | contig 19224 bp, 18 predicted proteins | sample MGYA00519289_ERZ1026997 | MGnify/ENA primary metagenome ERZ1026997 (study PRJEB26926, sample SAMN06164455) | human gut metagenome | biome: ENVO:00009003; feature: ENVO:2100002; material: ENVO:00002003 | host: Homo sapiens | place: USA | collected 2012 ... | reverse complement strand
ATAAGAGACAGCAGTCCCCCCTGTCCCGCCGCACCCTGCCCAATCCCCTGGTGGTGGCCCACAAGACCAAGGACAACAAGTGGCTCCAGATCGCCATGCCCCAGTACAACCGCCACTATCCCATCTTTATGAGCGCCATCGGCCATCCCGAGCTGGCCGAGGATCCCCGCTACTATCCCCAGACCAACCTACAGGCCAACATCGAGGAGTTCTACGACTTCCTGGTGGCCGAGATGGCCAGCCGCACCCTGGACGAGTGGTGCAAGCTGATGGACGCCAACGATCTGCCCTACGCCGTGGCCCAGACCTGGGATCAGCTGCTGGTGGATAAGCAGGCATGGGCCTCCGGCTGCTTCTACGAGATGGAATATTCCAACGGCAATAAACGCACCATGGTCCGGCCTCCTGTTATCTTCGAGGAGACGGAGCTGCCTCCCTACAACCGCGGTCCGTACCTGGGCGAGCAGACCGAACTGGTGCTGAAGAACCTGGGCTACACCGACGAGCAGGTGGCTGCCATGATCGCCGCCGGCGAGGCGGTGCCCATGGATCCTTCCCTGAAAGACTGACGGCGGCAGCGGGATCTTTTCCGCCAATACTTCGTTGCAGGTACTTGACGTACACAAAGTACGCCTGCGTCCCTGCGCCTCGTCTTGGCAAAAAATCTCTCCGCCGCAGGCGGAGCGCGACGAACACGAACACCCCGGCGACTTGAGGAAAAGCAAACTATAAGGGCGCGGCGCGTTGAGGAGCGCGCCGCCGCCCCCGGAATGTGAAGGAGAAGAATCATGAAGATCGCTGCTTACGAAGTACGTCCCGACGAGAAGCCCGTCATCGAGGGCCTGTGCAAGAAATACGGTATCGAGCTGATCTCCACCCCCGCAAATCTGGATAAGACCACCGCCCATATGGCCGCCGGCTGCGACGGTGTTACCACCCTGGGCCAGAGCGACTATTCCAACGCCGTTCTGGACGAGCTGAAGGGCTATGGCGTGCAGGTGCTGGCCAGCCGCTGCGTGGGCTATAACCACATGAACTGCGGCTATGCCCGTTCCCTGGGCTTCCGCCTGTGCAACGGCGCTTACGCGCCCAACGGCGTGGCGGAATACACCGTTATGGCCATCCTGATGTGCATCCGCAAGTTCAAGAAGGCCCTGTACAACACCAACGACAACGACTTCACCCTGAAGGGCAAGATGGGCCGCGAGCTGCGTACCATGACCGTGGGCGTCATGGGCACCGGCAAGATCGGCTTCACCATCATCAAGTGCCTCAGCGGCTTCGGCTGCCGTATCATCGCCAACGATGTCTATGAGAACGACGCCGTCCGTGCGTACGCCGAGTACGTGGACCTGGACACCCTGTACCGGGAGTCCGACATCATTACCATCCACACCCCGCTGCTGCCCGAGACCACCGGCATGATCGACCGCGAGGCCATCGCCAAGATGAAGGATGGCGTGGTGTTCATCGACAACGCCCGGGGCGAGCTGATGGATATCGATGCCGTCACCGAGGCGGTGGAGTCCGGCAAGTTCGGCGCGCTGTTCATGGATGCCTTCCCCGGCGAGACCGGCATCATCCACGTTCCCCACGATGAGGACATCATCCGTACCCCCGGTATGCCCTACTTCAAGCTGAAGTACCTGCGCTCCTTCGTCAACGTCTACCACACGCCCCACATGGCCTTCTTCACCGAGGAGGCCGCGGAGCAGATGGCCGAGTGCGGCGTCAACAGCATCTATGAGATTTTGACAGAGGGCAAGTCCAAGCACGAGATCCCCTGCTGAGCAGAGCAGTGACCCATACTTTAACAGGAGGAAAACTATGATTTTCGACGCAAAGCATGAAATGATCCGCAAGCTGGTCCGCCAGTTTGCCGAGACCGAGCTCACCACCGAGGTCCTTGACAAGGTGGAGGAGACCGGCGAGTTTCCCGAGGAGATCGTGGACAAGATGGCCAAGTGCGGTTTCCTTGGCCTGAAGATCCCCCGCGAGTACGGCGGTGCCGGTGCCGATACCCTGGCCTATGTCATCATGATCGAGGAGATCGCCCGTGTCTCTGCTGTGGCCAGCCTGTACGCCAATACCCCCAACTCTCTGGGCGGCGGCCCCCTGATGCAGGCGGGCACCCCCGAGCAGCTGGAGAAGTATCTCCGTCCCTCCGTGGAGAACAAGGTGAAGATCGTCTTCGGCCTCACCGAGCCGGGCGCCGGCTCCGACGCCAGCAGCATGGTCACCACCGCCGTGAAGGATGGCGACGACTACATCCTCAACGGCCGTAAGTGCTTTATCTCCGGCGCGCCCCTGGCCGACTACTGCATCGTCTACGCCAAGACCGACATGAGCCGCGGCAATAAGGGTATCTCCGCCTTTATCGTGGACATGAAGGCCCCCGGCGTCTCCTGCGGCAAGCACGAGGCCAAGATGGGCCTGGTGGGCTACGCCACCTCCGACGTGGTGCTGGAGGACGTCCGCGTCCACAAGAGCGATATGCTGGGCAAGGAGAACATGGGCTTCATCAACGCCATGAAGACCCTGGACGGCGGCCGCCTGGGTGTGTCCGCCCAGTCTATCGGTCTGGCCCAGGGCTGCCTGGACGAGGCCATCAAGTACTCCAAGGAGCGCGTTCAGTTCGGCAAGCCCATCTGCAAGAACCAGGCCATCGCCTTCATGCTGGCGGATATGGCCACCAAGCTGACCGCCGCCAAGGAGCTGGTCTATATGGCCGCCCAGATGAAGGACAGAAACGACCCCAACGCCTCCATGTACTGCTCCATGGCCAAGTACTTCGCCTCCGAGACGTGCAACGAGATCGCCGCCAAGGCCGTGCAGATCCACGGCGGCTACGGGTACATCAAGGAGTACCCCGTCGAGCGTAAGTACCGCGACTGCCGCGTGTTCACCATCTACGAGGGCACCTCTCAGGTCCAGCAGATGGTCATCTCCGGCAATTTGCTGAAGTAATGCGGAAAGGAGCAAGAATAGAATGAAGCTTATCGTATGTGTCAAGCAGGTGCCCGACACCTCCGGCAAGGTGGCCGTCAACGCCGACGGCACGCTGGACCGCGCCTCCATGCAGACCATCATCAACCCCGACGATATGAACGCCGTCGAGGCCGCCCTGGCCCTGAAGGATCAGCTGGGCTGCCCCGTCATCGCTGTGTCCATGGGGCCTCCTCCCGCCGCCGGCATGCTGCTGGAGCTGAAGGCCATGGGCGTGGACAAGGCCGTGCTGGTGTCCGCCCGTGAGTTCGGCGGCTCCGACACCTTCGCCACCTCCCAGATCCTGGCCGCGGCCATCAAGAACCTGGGCGTGGACAAGGACGACATCATCTTCTGCGGCCGTCAGGCCATCGACGGCGACACCGCCCAGGTGGGCCCCCAGATCGCCGAAAAGCTGGAGATCCCCCAGGTGTCCTATGTGGCCGACATCGAGAAGGACGGCGACACCCTCACCGTCCGCCGTATGCTGGAGGACGGCTATATGACCGTGCAGGTGCAGACCCCCTGCCTGCTCACCTGCATCAAGGAGCTGAACACCCCCCGCTACATGACCATCCGGGGCATCCTGGATTGCGACGCCGAGCCCGTCACCGTGCTGGATTACAACGCGCTGAAGGACGATCCCCTCATCGAGGTGGACACCATCGGTCTGAAGGGCTCTCCCACCAATATCTACAAGAGCTTTACGCCTCCCCGCAAGGGCAGCGGCATGATGCTGGAGGGCAGCGGCAGGGAGACCGTGGAGCGGCTGTTCGGCATCCTGTCCGCCAAGCACATCATCTGAGAAGGGAGAAACGATATGTCTACTTTTATGAATACCGATCCCAAGGCCTTCTCCGGCGTGTGGGTCTTTTGCGAGCAGCGGCAGGGCAAGATGATGCCCACCACCTTTGAGCTGATCTCCGAGGGGCGCAAGCTGGCCGACGAGCTGGGTGTGCAGCTCAGCGGTATCCTGCTGGGCGACAGCGTGGACAACATCGCCGCGGAGCTGGGCGGCTACGGCGCGGATAAGGTCTACGTCTACAACAGCCCTCTGCTGAAGGACTACACCACCGACGCCTACACCAAGATCATCACCGACGCGGTGCATGAGTTCAAGCCCGAGATCATGCTGTTCGGCGCCAGCCATATCGGCCGTGACCTGGCGCCCCGCTGCGCCGCCCGTCTCCACACCGGCCTGTGCGCCGACTGCACCCACCTGGACGTGGATCTCAACGGCTACATCAACTTCCTTCGCACCGGGTCCTCCCTGGACGTGGACGCCATGAACTTCGAGACGAAGCTCTTTGACGTCAACACCAACCTGAAGATGACCCGTCCCGCCTTCGGCGGCCACCTGATGGCCACCATCGTCTGCCCACGCTTCCGCCCTGCCATGGCCACCGTGCGCCCCGGCGTGATGAAGAAGCGCGAGTTTGACGAGAACGGCGCGAGCAAGGTGGAGCTTATCCACCCCGCCTTTACCCTCACCGAGGCCGACATCCACACCAAGGTGCTGGAGATCGTCAAGGCCGCCCGCGCCATGGTGGACCTCACCGGTGCTGAGGTGGTGGTCTCCGTGGGCCGCGGCATCGCCAAGGACGTGGAGAAGGGCATCGCCCTGGCCGAGGAGCTGGCCGCCCTCATGGGCGGCGTGGTGGGCGCGTCCCGCGCCGTGGTGGACGCCGGCTGGATGACCGCCGACCATCAGGTGGGTCAGACCGGCAAGACCGTCCATCCCCGCATCTACGTGGCGCTGGGCATCTCCGGTGCCATCCAGCACAAGGCCGGCATGCAGGACTCTGAGTGCATCATCGCCGTTAACAAGAGCGACGTGGCCCCCATCTTCGAGGTGGCGGATTACGGCATCTGCGGCGACCTGTTCAAGGTGGTCCCCATGATGATCGAGGAAATGAAAGCCCTGAAGAAGTAATATCCCCCTCCCCACAGCGGGAAAGCCCGAAGGCACCGTCCTCCGGGCTTTCCTGCATCCTGCCCTTGCTATTTTCCCCGGGATGCGCTATACTGTCCGGGTATTTTCTGTGAAAGGAGGCCCTTCCATGCCGGAAGCCGTACATATCCCCTGGCAGCCCATCGGCGGCGGGCGGGCCAGCGAGGCCATCTATGACCAGCTGCGGGAGCTTATCACCTCCGGAGTGCTGAAGCCCGGCGACCGCCTGCCCTCCGAGCGTGCCATGATGGAGCAGCTCCACCGTTCCCGTCCCACCATCCGCGAGGCCCTGCGTATGCTGGAGCAGGGCGGCTATGTGGCCTCCACCCACGGCGCCAGCGGCGCCGTGGTGCAGGAACTGACCATCGACGGCGTGGAGCAGCCGCTGTCGGCCATGCTCCAGCTGAACCAGATCTCTCTGGAGGAGCTGGGCGAGTACCGCGCCGTCAACGACGGCACCATCGCCGGCTGGGCGGCCCGGCGCCGCACCGACGAGGATCTGGCGGCGCTGGACAGCTGTCTCACGGCGGCGGAGCAGGCCCTGGGCGACTACCGCCGCTTTGCTGAGCTGGACGTCCGTTTCCACAGTCTGCTCTCCCGCGCCACCGGCAACCAGGTGGCCATGATCGTCACCGATGTCCTGGGCCAGGTGGAGCAGCACACCCTGCTGAAAAAGATGGAGACGCTGAACGACAGCGCGTGTCTGGCCCTGGAACGCCGTATTCTGGCGCGCCACCGGGAGATACTGAGTGCTATCCACCGGCAAGATGACGCGGCCGCCAAACAGGCCATGCGTGAGCACACCCGCGCCGCCGCCACTGATCTGAAGGTCTGACCCCCAAAGCCTTCCCCCTGGGGGTGGTTTCAAAAGGAGGGGGCCGGAGCCCCCTCCTTTGTCGTTTCAAGGGGATAGGATCCTTAAGGAAAGGGGGAAATTCGAAATCCCCCTTTCCTTAAGTGGCGTTCTTTGGCTGCTTTCTTTCGACACGAAAAGAAAGCAGCTCGCGCCCGCAGGCGCGAAATCCTCCCTGCTGCCGCGCAGCGGCGTAGAACTCCCCGTCCCCGCCGCAGGCGGCATTTTCTCCGCCCCCAACTTCCATTTCCTGCCAAATTTTCCTGTTTTTATTTCCGGTAACAGAAAAAATGTGTAAAATTTCCATAAAAAGGCTGGACAAACGGTGTAACTGTGCTATAATTTGACTATCCGCAGAGGTACCTCTGCATTTGCGTTTTAATAACGATTTTATTAAAACGATGGGGTCTGCGGAAATATAAATTTCTATGGGGAGTGTTACAATGAAAAAAGTATTAGCAACCATTCTGGCCCTGGTCATGGCCCTGGCACTGTGCAGCGTGAGCTGGGCGGATGAGGCAAAGGTCGCAAAAATCGGTAATGCTGAGTACGCTACGCTGCAGGAAGCGGTGAACGCGGCGACCGCGGGTCAGACCATCGTGCTGCAGGACAATGTGACCCTGACCGCTTCTTTGATTGTTGCGGGTGATAAGACCGTGACCTTGGACCTGAACTCTTACAAAATCACCGCGGATATGAATGGCCCGCACATGATCTGTAATGCGGGTAACCTGACGATTACTGACAGTAGCGCGAACAAGACCGGTGAAATCGCAAAGATAGGTGCAGAAACTAACTTTGGTTATGTAATTGAGAACCACGGGACAATGACGTTGGAGCGCTGCAAGATTAGCAGCACCAGCGTTAAGAGCAGTGCTATTGAGAACGGTTGGTACACGGCCAGCGAAAATACTGCGGGCACATCCTGTACGATGACGATTCAGAACGCGGAAGTTGTCAGTGTCAATGCCGCTGGCGGTTTGTATACTGTTAAGAACGATGATTACGGTGTGATGGTCATCAACGGCGGCGTGTTCACAAATGGCGTGGCTGGTGCTGGTGCTGTGCTGAACTGGAACGATTTGACCATCAATGGCGGGACCTTTACCGGTGCATCTGCTGTCCGCACCTTGAAGAGTGGAAGTAGTAATTTTGAAATCGGCAAGAGTCAAATCAAGAACGGTACGTTCAATGGCATAATCGACACGCTTGATAACTATAACACGGGTATTACCATTGCCGTCACCGGCGGTACTTTCTCCAGTGATGTGAGCGCCTACGCGCCTGAGGGAACCCCTGTGGCGATGGTTGGTAATGATTATGCCGTGGGTAGTTCCGCTATTTCCGCAGCAGCCAACGGTGGCAAGACTGTCATCGTGGTCAAGGCTGGCCCCATCAACGGCGTGGATGCCGGTAAGAGCATCACCGTGAACAGGGGCGTGACCGGTGTGACTGTCAATGGTGTGCCCGTGACCGGTGGTTCCTACACCGTCCCCGCCCGCTACTACTACTACAACTCCACCACCACCGACACCAAGACCACCGACACCAAGGGCAGCCCCAAGACCTTCGACGCGGGCATTGCTCTGTATGTCGGCATGGCGCTGACCTCCGCCGCCGGCGTGGCGTTTGTGGGCAAAAAGCGCGAGGACTGACACCGTTTTCCGCGGTGTCTTACCCCGGCGCCGTGTGAAATAACAGAAAAGGCACCCCGTCAGGGGTGCCTTTTCTCATGCCTCAAAATAGGCTTCTGCCTGCTGAATATTCCGCTGTATCTCCTGCCGCAGCGCCTCCAGCGTGTCGAACCTCTGCTCGCCCCGCAGCCGGCGGCAGAACTCCACCCGGAGCTCCTGCCCGTACAGGTCGCCCTCGAAGCCCAGCAGGTACGTCTCCACGGACACCCGATCGCTGTCGGACACCGTGGGCCGCGTGCCCACGTTGGTCACGCCGGCGCACCGCCGTCCGTCCGGCAGAAATACCTCCGTCACGTACACCCCGTGCGCCGGGGCCAGCACGTGCTCCGGCACCGCCAGGTTTACCGTGGGGATGCCGATGGTCCGCCCGATCCGCTGTCCGTGCTGCACCGTCTGGCTCAGGCAGTGCCGGTGGCCCAGAAAGTCCGCCGCGCGCTCCATGTCGCCCGCCTCCACCAGCGTCCGGATGTACGTGGAGCTGACCGTGATGCCCTCCCGCTGTACCGGAGGGATGATGTCGCACCCGATGCCCATCTCCGCGCACTTCTGCCGCAAAAGCTGCACGTTCCCGGCGTTTTTATGGCCGAACCGGTGGTCGTGCCCGGCCACGAAGTGCACCGCGCCGTATGTCCCGATCAGCATTTCCAGATAGGCCTCCCACGGCATGGTCATCATCTCCCGGTCAAAGGGCGCGAAAATGACCCGCTCGATGCCGTACAGACGCTCCATCAGCCCCTGCCGGTCCCGGTTGGAGTTGATCAGGTACACGGGCTGCCCTGTGACCACCTCCTTCGGCGGCCGGTCAAAGGTGAATGCCGCGGGGACGGCTCCCAGCTCCCGGGCGCGCTCCGCCGTCTTCCGCAGCAGTGCGCCGTGGCCCCGGTGCACGCCGTCGAAGAAGCCCAGGGCGATAACTGTCTTTTCCAAGTTGTTCACGCTCCGAAAAAGTTTTTCTCTGATGTCAGAACACCCGCTTCCCAGCGGCTCAGGCACAGAAACGCCCCATCCGGGCCGTACACCCGGTACAGCCCCGGCTGCAGGCCCTCCGCCGCCAGCGGATTGCCGCACAGGCACCGTCTGTGGTCCCGTTCACCGGCGATGTGATAGGCCGGGTACTGCCGGAACAGCGAGTCGGTAGGGGAGAGCAGGGCTTCGCCCTGCGTCTGTACGTCCTCAATACTGCGGCTCTCCGCCAGCGTAAACCCGGCGGCCATGGTCCGCCGCAGAGCGCTCATGCATCCGCCGCAGCCCAGCGCCTGCCCGATGTCGTGGCACAGCGCCCGCATATACGTGCCCTTGCTGCACCGTATCCGCAGCCGCCAGTCGCCGTTCTCCGGCTCCAGCAGCGCCAGCTCGTGTATGGTCACCCGCCGTGGGGGCCGTTCGATCTCCTGCCCCTTCCGGGCCAGCTGATACAGCTTCTGCCCGTTGATCTTGATAGCCGAGTACATGGGCGGCACCTGGTCGATCTCCCCGGTGAACCGCGCCAGCACGTCCTCCAGCTGCGCCCGCGTCACGGACACAGGGCGCTCCGCCACCACCTCGCCGGTGGTATCCTGGGTGTTGGTCGTCAGCCCCAGCCGCAGCCCCGCGACGTACTCCTTGTCCCCGCCCTCGGCGTAGGACACCGCCCGCGTGGCGTTTCCCACAAACACCGGCAGCACGCCGGTGGCCATGGGGTCCAGCGTTCCGGCGTGGCCCACCTTTTTCGTCTTCAGTATGCCCCGCAGCTTGCCGCACACGTCCATGCTGGTCCATCCCGCGGGCTTGTCGATAATGATGATCCCGTCGGCCATGTTATCCCATGACCTCCGTATAGGCCGCCAGAATGGCCGCCTTCGCCTCGTCCATGGTGCCGTCCACCGTGGCCCCGGCGGCGCCCCTGTGGCCGCCGCCGCCCAGCACGCGGCACACGGCGCTGGCATCCACCCGCGGTCCCGTCCGCAGCGACAGCTTCACCCGTCCCGGCTTCAGCTCCCGCAGCGTGATGCCGCAGTCGGTGCCCTGCACCAGCGCCGCCAGACTGCTCAGCTCCTCCACGTCGGACTCGGCAGCGCCCAGCTCCCGGCACAGCGCCAGAGGGATGGACATCACCACCACCCGGCCGTTGTCGTACAGCTCCATGTCCGCCACCATCCGGGCCTCCATGGCCAGCCGCACCGGCGACTTCGTGCGGAACAGTGCCTTGTTCACCGGCCCCACGTCGATGCCCCGCTCCATCAGCGCGGCGGCGATGCGGTGCGTCCGCGCCGTGGTGTTGGCATAGACGAAGCACCCGCAGTCTGTGGACACCGCCACATACAGCGCCATGGCTATCTCCGGCGTGATGTCCGTCAGCCTGCCCACGATCTCATACACGATCTCGCCGCAGGCGGCGGCCTCCGCGTCCAGGCACGTCCGTTCCGCGAAGAACTCCTGGGAGCCGTGGTGGTCGATGGCCAGACAGATGTCGTTTTTATGCGGCACCGCGTTCTCCGGCAGCAGATTCAGCGCCGCGATGTCCACCGATACCACCGCCCCGGGCACAAAGCCCTTCGGTGCCCACAGCCCCTCGGCGTAGGGCGTGTACGTCTCCGTGATCTCCGGGTTTTCCAGCAGATACGCCGTCCGGCCCAGTGCCCGCAGGGCGCGGCACAGTGCGGCGGCGCAGCCCACCGTGTCCCCATCCGGGCGCACGTGGGTCAGGATCAGCACGCCGTCCAGCGTCCGCAGAAAGTCCGCCGTCTCCTGCACCGTCAGCCGCGCGCTCATTCCCGGTCCTCCGGCAGCACGATGTCCGCGTTGGCGGGGTTGGCGGGCTTCACGTGGTTCAGCAGGTCCAGAATGTGCGCGCCGTGGGCGATGGAGTCGTCCATGAAAAACTGCAATTCCGGCGTGTAGCGCAGGTCGATGGCCTGGCCCAGCTCGTGCCGCAGATATCCGGCCGCAGACTTCAGCCCCTTCATCAGGCCCTTTTCATCCGCGCAGTTCAGCGCGCTGATATACACCCGCGCGTACCGCAGGTCGCTGGTGGTGTCCACCCGCGTGATGGTCAGCATCCCCTCGGATACCCGCGGGTCCTTTACGGTGCGGAGCAGGGCGCTCAGCTCCTTGCGTATCTCCTCATTGATGCGCCCGATACGGTTTCCGGCCATAGACCGTTCCTCCTCTCAAGAAAAAGAGGGGTGGGCTTTGCCCACCCCTCGGCTGTTGCTTATACCTCGATCTGCTCCATGGTGAAGGCCTCCACGATGTCGCCTTCCTTGATGTCGTTGAACTTCTCGATGCTCAGGCCGCACTCGTAGCCGGATTGGACCTCCTTGACGGAGTCCTTGAACCGCTGCAGGGAGGCCAGCACGCCCTCGTGGATGACGATGCCGTCGCGGACCAGCCGTACCTGGCAGTCCTTGCGCTGCAGCTTGCCGTCCTGCACGTAGCAGCCGGCAACGGTGCCCACGCCGGACACCTTGTACGTCTGGCGCACCTCGGCGTGGCCCAGCAGCACCTCGCGGAACTTGGGGGCCAGCATACCCTTCATGGCGGCTTCGATCTCGTTGATGGCATCGTAGATCACGCGGTACATCCGCATATCCACGTTGGCCCGGGCGGCACTGTCGCGGGCAGCGGCGTCCGGCCGGACGTTAAAGCCCACGATGATGGCCTGAGAGGTGGACGCCAGCATGACGTCGCTCTCGTTGATGGCGCCCACGCCGCCGTGGATCACGCGGACGCGGACCTCCTCGTTGCTCAGCTTCTCCAGCGAGGACTTCACCGCCTCCACGCTGCCCTGCACGTCCGCCTTGACGATCAGGTTCAGGTTCTTCATCTCACCGGCCTGGATCTGGCTGAACAGATCCTCCAGCGACACCTTGGTCACAGGGGCGTTGGCCTTGGCCTTCTCCTCGGCCTTGCGCTGCTCCACCAGCTCGCGGGCCAGCTTTTCGTCGGCCACGGCGTTGAAGGTAGCGCCGGCGGAGGGTGCCTCGCTCAGACCCGTGATCTCCACGGGCACGCTGGGTCCGGCTTCGGTGATGCGCTGGCCCTTGTCACTGACCATAGCGCGCACGCGGCCCACAGAGGTACCGGCGATGATGATGTCGCCCTGATGCAGCGTACCGTTCTGTACCAGCAGCGTGGCCACGGGGCCGCGGCCCTTGTCCAGCCGCGCCTCGATCACGGTGCCCTGCGCCGCGCGGTTGGGGTTGGCCTTCAGCTCGCCCACCTCGGCGGTCAGCGTCAGCATCTCCAGCAGATTATCCACGCCCATGCCGGTCTTGGCGGAGATGGGGCACACGATGGTGTCGCCGCCCCACTCCTCGCACACCAGGCCGTACTCGGTCAGCTGCTGCTTGATGCGCTCGGGGTTGGCCTCGGGCTTATCCATCTTGTTGATGGCCACGATAATGGGGATACCGGCGGCCTTGGCGTGGTTGATGGACTCCACCGTCTGGGGCATGATGCCGTCCTCGGCGGCCACCACCAGAATGGCGATATCCGTCACCATGGCGCCGCGGGCGCGCATGGAGGTAAAGGCCTCATGGCCGGGGGTATCCAGAAATGTGATGGGCTTGCCATTGATCTGCACCTGATAGGCGCCGATGTGCTGGGTGATGCCGCCGGCCTCGCCGCTGGCCACGTGGGCGTTGCGGATATAGTCCAGCAGGCTGGTCTTGCCGTGGTCCACGTGGCCCATGACCACCACCACGGGTGCCCGGGGTACCAGATCCTCGTCCTTGTCCTGATGGTCGTCGATCAGGCGCTCCTCGATGGTGACGACGACCTCCTTCTCTACCTTGCAGCCCATCTCCTCGGCGATGATGGCGGCGGTGTCGAAGTCGATCATCTGGCTCAGGGAGGCCATCACGCCGTTCTTCATCAGGCACTTGACCACCTCTGCGCCGGTCTTCTTCATCCGGCTGGCCAGCTCGCCCACGCTGATCTCGTCGGGGATCTGCACGGTCACAGGGGTCTTCTTGATGACCTCCAGCCGCAGCTTCCGCAGCCGGTCGGCCTCCTCCTGCTTGCGCTTGTTGCTGGCGAAGTTATTGTCCCGCCGCTGCTTATTGCTGCGGAACTTCTCCTTGCCCTGTGGGGCCTGCTGGTCCCGCTTGCCGCTGCTGCGGGCGTCGGCCATATCCTGCAATTTCTCGTCGTACTTGTCCAGATTGACGTTGGTGGCCTTGCGGGTGTCCACCACCTGCCGCTGGGGCACGCGGGACATGGGCTGCTTGGGCTGCTCCGCCTTGGGCGCACCGCCCTGCTGGGGCTTGCCGCTCTGGCCCTGACCCTGTACCGGCGCGGATGCGTTCTGCGCCGGCTTGGCGGCGGGCTTCTCCGCCTTCTTCTCCTCCGGCTTGGCGCCCTCGGCGAAGATCACCGCGATGCTGCTCACCGGGTTGTGCTGGGTCAGATACTCAAAGATCAGGCTCAGCTCCCGGTCCTCCAGCACCTGCATATGATTTTTGGGCGTTTCGGCGTACTTGGTCAGGATCTCCGTGATCTCCTTCGTGGACACGCCGAAGTCCTTGGCCACCTCATGCACTCTGTATTTGTTAGCGATACTACCCAAATAAAGCCACCTCCATCTCAGTTGCTCGCGCCGCGCTCACGGCGCGCTGTGTTCCTGTTATCTGCCGGTCGTTTTCCGGCTTCCCTTGCCCTTCTTTACCGGCCGCGCGTTTTCATACCGTGCGCCGGGGGCCTCCTTCTTCGCCGGCCGTTTATCCCTGGGCGGGCGGCCGCTCCGTTCCTTATAGACCCGGTCGGGGCGCCCCTCCGGATACTCCCGCCGCGGCGGACGCCGGTGCTCCGGCGCGGGGGGCCTGTGCTCCGGTGCCGGAGGCTCCGGAGACGCGTGGGGCGGCTCCGGCGGCTTGCCGCCGTGAACGCGGTGCCTGCCCTGCCGCAGGTTCTTCTCGTGCTGTAGTTGCTCTTCCTTCCGTTCCCTTGCCCGTTTGGCCTTCAGGTCCAGCGCCTCCGCCGCCGCGCCGTAGACCGCCGGCTCCACCGCCGCCAGCTTTTTCACCAGCGACTGGGCGAACCCGATGTCCGTCACCGCGCACATGGCCACGCTGGTCCGGCCCAGCGCCCGGCCGAAATCCTCCTTGTCCGCCGGGAAGGGCAGGCACAGGCAGCTGCCTGCCCGGCCAAAGCTGTACGCCCGCCGCACCGAGGATGCCGCCGCGTCCCGCGCCGTAAAGATGACCCTGGCCTTCTTGGCCCGTGCCGCCGCGCCTACGGGCTCCTCGCCCACGGCCACCGCACCGGCGCGCAGCGCCAGACCCAAAGTGGATAACAAATGCTCTGTCACAGTGCCACCATCTGCCCTTCCAGCGCGTCGTACACCTCCGCCGGTATGGCGGTGTCGAAGGCGCGCTCCAGCGCACGGCTTTTCCGTGCTTTTTTCAGGCACTCCGGGTCCGGGCACACATACGCGCCCCGGCCGGATTTCTTTCCGGTGCTGTCCAGCAGTATCTCCCCCTCCGGGGTCTTCACGATACGCAGCAGCGCCTTTTTGTCTTTCATTTCCCGGCAGCCCACACATTGCCGCTGGGGTATCTTACGGGTCTTCTGCATCGCTGCCGTTCCTTTCCGCAGCCGCCGCTTACTCCGCGTTGGCCGCCTTGATGTCGATCTTATAGCCGGTCAGCCGCGCGGCCAGACGGGCGTTCTGCCCCTCCTTGCCGATGGCCAGACTCAGCTGGTCGGCGGGCACCGTCACGCGGCAGGCCTTGCCCTCGTCGGCCAGCTGTACGCTGACCACATCCGCCGGCGCCAGCGCCGCGGCGATAAACTCCGCCGGGTCCTCGCTGTACTTCACAATGTCGATCTTCTCGCCCCGCAGCTCGTCCACGATGGCGTTCACGCGCTGCCCCCTGGGGCCCACGCACGCGCCGATGGCGTCCACGTTGGGGTCCTCGGACCACACGGCGATCTTCGTGCGGTTGCCCGCCTCCCGGGCGATGGACCGCACCTCCACGGTGCCGTCGTAGATCTCCGGCACCTCCAGCTCAAACAGCCGCTTCACCAGACCGGGGTGGGTGCGGGAGATCATCACCTGCGGCCCGCGTGTGCTGCGGCGCACCTCCACCAGATACACCTTCACCATCTGCCCCTCGTGCAGCTCCTCGCCGGGCACCTGTTCGTTCATGGTCAGCACAGCCTCCGTGGCCTCGCTGCCGCTGCCGATCCGCAGGATCACGTTGCCGTTCCGGGGGTCGATGCGGCTGACGGTGCCGGTGAGGATCTCGTGCTGCTTGCTGCCCCACTCGTCATAGATCATGCCGTGCTCGGCCTCCCGCAGGCCCTGGATGATGACCTGCTTGCCGTTGCCGGCGGCGATGCGGCCGAATTCCACGGACTCCACCGGGAAGTTCACCATGCCGCCCAGCTCGTTCTTGGCGGAGATGCGCTTGGCCTCCTCCAGCGAGATCTGGCTGGCGGGGTTCTCCACCTCCTCCACGATCTCCTTCTGGACGTACATTTTCAGGTCCTTCTTCTCCTCATCCACGTCCACCACCACATACTCCACGCCCTCGTGGTCGCGCTTATAGGCGGTGGTCAGCGCCTGGATGATCTTGCCCATCATAAAGCTCTGGGGAATGCCCCGTTCCTTTTCCAGCATAGCCAGTGCCGCGAAGATCTCGTCACATTTCATGGTCGTTTCTCCTTCTATCTCAAGTCGTGTTGTCTCAGAATTCTACCCGCAGGCGCACCAGCGCCGTCTCGTTCTTCTCAAAGCGCACCGTCTCGCCGCCCATGTCCAGCAGCACCGCGCCGTCTTCATAGCCCGCCAGGGTCCCGGCGAACTCCTTGCGCCCGTCCTTGGGCTGGTACGTTTTCACCAGAACGGGGCTGCCCATGAACTGCGCAAAATCCCCCGGCCGCTTCAGCTGGCGCTCCAGCCCCGCCGAGCCCACCTCGAACACGTAGCTGCTCTCGATGGGGTCCGCCTCGTCCAGCAGATCGCTGACCGTGCGGCTGATGGCCTCGCAGTCCAGAATGTCCACGCCGCCGTCCTTGTCCAGATACAGCCGCAGGTACCACTGTCCCGCCTCCCGGACGTACTCTACATCCCAGATGCGGCAGCCCTGCGCCTGCACCGCCGGCTCCGCCAGCGCCCATACGACCTCGGTGATCTTTTTCACAGCAAGCCCTCCAACAGAACGTCCCGGTCATCATGGAACGATGACCATTAAAAAAAGCGGACGATCTCGTCCACTCCAGTCAATACCTTAACCTTACGTACACATAGCATACCATATAAGTACGCGAAACGCAAGGGTTTTTCCGCAAAAACACCCGCAAAATAGGTCGAAAAGCTGAAAAGAACGCCCTTAGGACGCTCTTTTCAGCTTCATAACGCCTCTCGACAGCAAAAATGCCGCCAAATTTACCAGCACCACCGTGGCGCCCACCGGCGTGCCCCACAGGTACGACCCGGTCAGCCCCACGCAGAAGCACACCACACTCAGCCCCGCGGCGCAGATGACCACGCCCCGGAAGCTCCGCAGCAGCGTCATGGCCGTCAGCGCCGGGAAGATGACCAGACTGGAGATCAGCATCGCGCCCATCATCCGCATGCCCAGCACGATGGTCAGCGCCGTCAGCACCGACAGGATGGTGTTGTACAGCCCCACCTTCACCCCGGTGGCCCGGGCGAAGCTCTCGTCGAAGGTGATGGCGAACAGCCGATGGTAAAACAGCACATACAGCACCAGTACCGCCGCGCACAGCCCCACGCTCAGCGCCACATCCGCCCGGTCCATGGCCAGGATGGAGCCGAACATAAAGCTGTCCACATCCGTGGTCATGCCGGTGGTCAGGCTTGTCACCACCACGCCCACGGCCAGCGCCGACGCGCTGACCACCGCGATGGCCGCGTCCGCGCCCATCCGGCTTCTCTCCGTCATCCGCAGCAGCCCCAGTGCCGCCAGCACCACCACCGGGATAGACACCGGCAGCGGCGCCCAGCCGCAGGCCAGTGCGATGCTCAGTGCGCCGAAGGATACATGGCTCAGCCCGTCGCCGATCATGGAGTAGCGCTTCAGCACCAGCGGCACACCCAGCAGCGCCGCGCACAGCGCCACCAGGATACCCACCACAAAAGCCCGCAGGATGAACGGGTACGTGAACATTTCCAGCAGTAAGCTCATGCCTCGTCACCTCCGAACCGTTTGCCCCAGGGGGACGTTAGATAGTCCGCCGCCGTGCCGAAGAAGTACGTTCCGTGGCCGGCGTGCAGAATATGGTCGGCGTAGCGCAGGGCACTGCGTATATCGTGTGTCACCGCCACGATGGCGATGCCCTCCTGCTTGTTCAGGTATTCCAGCGTGCGGTACAGCTCCTGGGCCGCCGCCGGGTCCAGTCCCGTCACCGGCTCGTCCAGGATCAGCAGCTCACCGGCGGCGCACAGGGCACGCGCCAGCAGCACCCGCTGCTGCTGCCCGCCGGACAGCTCCCGGTAGCACCGGTCCTTCAGCTCCAGCACGCCCAGCTTGCCCATGTGCATCAGCGCGGTGGACTTCTCCTTCGGCGTGTAGAAAAACCGCATTCCCTTCCCGCTGAGAAAGCCGCTGCGCACTACCTCCGTCACCGTGGCGGGAAAGTCCTTCTGCGCCTTTGTCTGCTGGGGCAGATAGCCGATGGCGCCGGAGCGCAGGGAGGGCGAACGTACGATCTCGCCCGCCATGGGGTGCAGCAGCCCCAGCAGGCTCTTCACCAGTGTGGACTTGCCGCTGCCGTTCTCGCCCACGATGCACACATAGTCGCCGCTGTGCACCTGAAAGCTCAGGTGCTCCCACACCGGCTTGCCTTCATAGCCCAGCGCCGCGTCCCGGCAGTCCAGCAATATGCGTTTCTCCTGTTCCATCAGGACAGTCCCTCCTTCAGTGCCGCCGCGTTGGCGGTCATCAGACTGATATAGGTGGCTCCGCCGTCGAATTCCGCCCGGCTCACCGTCTGGCAGGAGTGGAACGTCCGCACCTGCGCCCCGGTGGTCTCGGCGATGGCCTGCGCCACCTTCCGGCTGCTCAGCTCGATGGTGTATACCACCGGTATCTCCTGCTCCTCCACCACGTCGATCAGATATTTCAGCGTGGCGAGGGACGGCTCCGTGTCTCCCGCACAGCCGTGGAACGCCGCCCGGTAATCCAGATCATATTCCCTGCAGAAATACAGCAGCGGGAACCGATCGCCGAACACCAGCAGCCGCCGTGCCGCATGGTCCGTGATGTCCCGGAATGTCTCGTCCAGCGCCTGCAATTCGTCCAGATAGTCCGCCAGCCGAGCCCGATAGCCGTCGGCATTGTCCGGATCGGCCTCACACAGCGTATCGCAGATGGCCCGGCACAGGGCCATGGCGTTCACCGGCGATGTCCAGATGTGCTCGTCGTACTCTATTTCCTCTTCGTGGCCGTCGTGCAGATGCCCATCATGCGCCTCATGGTCATCGTGCTCGCCATGTTCGTCATGTGCGTGGTCATGGCTGCCCTGCATCCCCTCGGCGTACTCCTCCCGGTATGTCTCCACGCAGTCCATCATAGCCAGCCGGTAGGGGATAGCCTCGCCTGCCGCGTCCAGAATGTCCTCCACCCACAGCTCGCTTTCCCCGCCGTTGTAGATGAACACCTCCGCCTCGCTGACGGCGATCACGTCCAGCGGCGTGGGCTCAAAGCTGTGTGTCTCCCGCCCGGCGGGCACCAGCAGCTGTACGTCCACCGCGTCCCCGCCGATCTGCCGCACAAAGTCGTAGTAGGGGAACAGCGTGCACACCACGTTCAGTTTCCCGCTTTGCGGACGGTCCTGCCGCCCGCAGCCCGCCAGCGTCAGCGCCAATACCGCCGCCAGCACCGCTGCGCCTGCTCGTCTCACGTGTCCCGCCTCCTTTGCGTGTCTTGTCTCATAAAATCATAGTATACCACACAATTCGCAAAAAGGGAAGTGCCCGCCTTTTGCGTCCGGACACCGTCTCCCTGCGTATAATTAACGCACTCTTAACACGACAATGAAAAAGTTTCCTAATATGAAAGTGAAGAAATTTGCGCCGGAAAACATGGAAAAACACCTGTGCTTTGCATATATTTAAACGCAGAGCGGCTGAAAAATACCGCAAAAACCACGTTGCAAACGTTAAGATAATGTTAAAGATAATGTTAAAACAGAAAAGACGTTAAAATTGCTAATTGAACCATTCGACGATTTCCTGTATACTTTTTCCATAGTCCGCAGCGTTTTTTTGCGGATGTGTTTTCAGTTGTTCCCGAGACCGCCATCCGGTCAACTTCTCTCCTGACAGATCGAAAAGACCGCCGTCCGGCGGTCTTTTTTGTCCCCTTCCCCCGCCTGTTAATAAACCTACAATCGGTTTCCTCAAAAGAAAATCATTCGTCGTCCGTTGCAAAAATCCCGGAACCCCGCCAAAAACTGAATGGTTCAATGTAAAAAAGAAGCAAAAACCATATAAAATATGTGGAAAAATCCGTTCATAGAATGTTAAAAATGTACAATATGGCGCTCAATTTTTATAAAAACTGCTAATTGCGGGCGGAAAGAGTTTCCTGTATACTTTTTTCAGGTAGCCTTGAAGGGATTTTATCCCGTGAGGAAATACCTGCGGGGCATGGCGGTGCCCCGTGCCGTTTCCTGTCAATAGACGGGTGCGGTAAAGTTTATCAGCTTCTGCGGCGACGTAGGGGCAAAAATCTGTTAAGGAGAGAAAACAATGGAAGAAAGAAAAGGCTTTGGATCCAATTTCGGATTCC
>ERZ1026997.373-NODE-373-length-19335-cov-9.962448_pt1 | contig 19335 bp, 30 predicted proteins | sample MGYA00519289_ERZ1026997 | MGnify/ENA primary metagenome ERZ1026997 (study PRJEB26926, sample SAMN06164455) | human gut metagenome | biome: ENVO:00009003; feature: ENVO:2100002; material: ENVO:00002003 | host: Homo sapiens | place: USA | collected 2012 ... | reverse complement strand
GTATAGAAAAATGCCACCGTAATTCTATCAAAATTACGGTGGACTTATGGTGGAGTCATGCACGCTATATCCGAACACGAAAGCGTGGCTGTATTTTGCCCGGAGATATTGAAAGTAAAGACGATTCTTCGTCCTTTCTCTCCATCGTCATAAACATACACTGAGTTCACCAGAGTATCTATGACTCTGCGCTGATACTCAATATTATCTATATCGCCACTTTTGAACGAGTAGAGCCAATACATTATACGCTCTTTCGTCAGGAGTGGCTTTTTCATTTCCTCACGAGCAATTTTTCCTTCTATTTCATTCTTTTCAGACTCAAGCTCATCCATTCGTTCTTTGGTAGAAGCAGTGATTATACCCTGTTCGATAGCGGTCATAAGATTTTTGATCTTTTTCTTAATGTCTTTTAATTCACTTTGAAGTCCATCGAGATATGAAGTGTCTGCTGATTCCTTTTCGATAATTTCCATGGCTTTGGCGGCAATGCGTTCGATATTTTCATCGGTCAACACATTTTGTACGGTAAAGCGTACCACCAATTCTTCTATCCAGGCTTTTTTCTCCACGGCTTTTTTACATTTGCGCTTCCGTTTGCGATCAATACACTTGTAGTAGTGATGAAGTTTACCGGACTTTGAAGTACCGCTCTCTCCGACCATTGACGAGCCGCAATGACCGCAAAACAGCTTTGTTGTAAGAAGGTAATCGTCCTTGGCTTTGTTTCTTGCACGAGCGGAATAATTATGCCTAAGGGTAGCTTGAACTTTATCAAATAGCTCCCGGCTTATAATCGGCGGCACACCGTCTTCCACAATGACATCGGCAAAGCGATACACGCCTATATACCTATCATTCTTCAACATTGTTCTGAGACTGTTTTTGTTGAAGGTGTTTCCTCGTGATGTTTTATACCCTCTCCTGTTGCACTCATTGATGATCTGAGTTGCCGACATACCATCGGCGTACATTTGGAAAATCTCTTGAACTATTTTTGCTCCAACAGGGTCAATTTGATATTTCCTATCTTCCCCTACAGTGTAACCCAATGGCATACCAGCTCCACCATTGGCAAGGCACTGTAGGGCATTTTCTTTCATGCCCCTTTTGATGTTGCGAGACAAGTTTTCCGAATAGTATTCGGCATATCCTTCCAATACAGACTCAAGGATAATTCCCTCCGGTGTGTCGGGCATGGGTTGTTTGGCATAGTAGACTTTCACGCCATTCTTTTTCAGTTTCGCCTTGTAAATCGCCGAATCATATCTGTTTCTGGCAAAACGGTCAAGCGTGTACATAATAACCGCTTCAAACTGTCCCTTTTCGCTGTCCTTTATGAGTCGCTGAAAATTCGGACGGTTATCTGTCTTCCCTGAGATCGCTCTATCACAATACTCACCAATGATTGTCATTCCGTTTTTGAGAGCAAAGTCGTGACACTCCCGAAGCTGTCCCTCTATAGATTCCTCTCGTTGATTATGGCTTGAATATCTGGCATAGATTACCGCTTTCGTAGTATCACCTCCAACGCCCTCTTACGCCTGAGAAGCTCGATAGGAATTATCTTCGCTGACCTCAGTATATTCTTTATCCCCCTCTAATTCTTCCCGGTTTTCAAATTCATAGACCATAGCCATGAACTCATGTTTTGTCCGTCTCGACAGTGAACGATAAACCCTGAGAATATCAGCTTCGTCCTCGTTTTGCGGTTCCGTCTGTTGGACGAGGTCTTCTTCGTCCATGAAAAAGTCGATTACGGAACAATTCAACAGTTTTGCCATCTTTACCATTTCATCTTCTTTGGGGAGAGAACCTTTGTTGATCGAGCTGGTAAACGAAGAAGAACCCTTCACCTGTTTAACGATTGATGTCAGATTAGTACCACGTTCAAGACAAATACGATTGATGTTATCTTTGAAAGACATTGCTATTCTCCTTACATAAATTTTAATTCGTGTTTTACAAATTTCCCTATTGACAATTCGTGAAAGAAGAACTATAATAAGACCAAGAAGTTCGGGAAACACGAATTGGCAATAAGAAACCGACCCCCTTGAAACTGCCAATTTCGAGGAGGAACGAGGATTGTGTAGTCCTATAAGAATAATAACATCAATTCGCTTTGTTGTCAATATAATTCCTGATTTCAGAACTACAAAAGGAGGTATAAGAATGAGTCATATTCAAGAACGGATGAAGACGCTTGGCATTAAGCAGGTCGATTTGATTCTTGAACTGCGTAAGCGAGGTATCGTAGTTCAGCCGCCCGAAATGTCGAGCATTATCCGGGGTGTTTACACCTATCCGAAAGCGAAAATGGTTCTCGATGAATGTGACAAAATCCTCACTGAGCGTGAATCTCACTGATTCGCAGATAACCGACCTCGCACGACCTTTGATGGGTATTTTGCAGAAGTTCTACGAAGACCCGAAACATGAGGAGGATTTTCAAAAATGGCTACGCAATGTAGAGAAAGCAAAAAGAAACCAAAATGCAATTACACAAGGCTGTACACAGCTTTCCTCGTAATTGCTCTCTTGGGAGGATTGATTGGTTATACCATCGGAGCGGTTTACACTCCGCAAAAGACGGTGACAGTTACGGAGACCATAGAAGTTCCCGTACATGAGTCCAAAAATCTACCGCAGGACACAGAGGTATTTTTGTTCGACATTCCTCTGTCGGATTCATTACAGAGATACATCTACGAAATCTGTGCTGACGAAGGTGTACCCGTAACATTGGCTCTTGCCGTGATCGAACATGAAAGTGGGTTCAACCCGGAAGCAGTAAGCTCTACTGACGATTACGGTCTCATGCAGATCAACGCTGTAAACCATGGGTGGCTTGAAGAAAAGTACAGAACCGCTGATTTCTTGAACCCATATCAAAATGTGTTTTGCGGTATCACCATTATCGGCGGTTACATCGAAAAATATGGTGATTTTAACAAAGCTCTTATGGCTTACAACATGGGAGATTACGGTGCACAAAAAGCATGGGAAAACGGGGTAACCGATACCGATTATTCGACATCAATTCTAAATCTCATGCAAAAGTATGAGGAGGAAAGACATGACGAATAAAAAACTTGGTAACGATTTCGAGTCTGATTTCTGTGAAATCCTCTATAAGGAAGGGTTCTGGTGTCACAATCTTGCTCAGAATCAGGCAGGACAACCGGCAGATGTAATCGCTGTCAGAAACGGTAAATCCTACCTTATTGACTGCAAAGTGTGTTCGAGAGCAAGATTCCCGTTTTCCAGAATTGAGGACAATCAGCACATGGCAATGGAAGCATGGCTAAAAAGCGGAAATGGGCATGGATGGTTTGCTCTCTTATGTTCTGGTCATGTTTTCATGCTGGATTATGAAACGCTGAAACGCCTGTCCAAGAGTCAATCGAGTATCACTTACGCAGAAATGTGCTTCTATGGCTGTGCTTTAGAGAGTTGGGTGACATTGGCATGATAATCACTGTTTCCAACACACTTACAATCGAAAATCCAACGGCTGAAACGCAGATGTGGTGTAAGAAACATCTGACTCTTGCGAACCCTAACTATACGAAAAAGGCTCGTATGAACCTGTGGCTTGGAAATACGCCGAAGACATTGAGCCTTTATGAACAGCGAGGAAATGCCCTCGTTCTTCCGTTCGGGACGCTGAGGACACTGCCCGATTCCGTGAAAAAGAACGCTGTGTTTATAGGCGATTTTCGAGCCGCTGAGGAGGTTTCTTACGGAGGGGTAGATATTCCCCTCTATGACTACCAAAAGACCGCTGTGGACGCTGTGGCGGCTGGACAGTACGGTATTCTGCAAAGCCCAGCAGGTAGCGGTAAAACGCAGATGGGAATTTCCCTTGTGAAGCGGTTCGGGAAGAAAGCCCTCTGGCTCACTCACACGCTGGACTTGCTCAGGCAGAGCAAAGAACGAGCCGAGCGGTACATGGACAAGCGTATGATTGGCACGATTACTGAGGGCAAGGTCAATATTGGAAGCGGAATTACTTTCGCCACCATTCAGACCATGTGCAAGCTCGATCTCTCACAGTATAAAAATATGTGGGACACCATCATCGTGGACGAGTGCCACCGTTGTTCCGGGACACCGACTGCTATGACGCAGTTTTACAAGGTGCTGAACAGTCTGGCGGCTCGACACAAGATAGGATTATCCGCAACGGTACATCGGTCAGACGGTATGATCGAAGCCACTTACGCCCTCCTCGGTCATGTAGTCTACACTGTTCCTGACGAAGCGGTGGGAGACAAAATTATGAAGGTTGGTATTCTTCCTGTATCGACAGGGGTGGAGATCAGCAGAGAATGTTTGAACACAGATGGAACATTGAACTACTCAAAGCTGATTACTTATCTCACCGAACAGTTATGTCGGGAAGAAATAATTGTCAACACCATCAAGCTCAACGATGGGAAAAGCTGTTTGATTCTGTCCGACAGGCTCAGTCACTTGGAACACCTTATGAGCTGGCTCCCAGCTCACATGAAACGGGACGCTGTGATGGTCAGCGGGAAAATGACTACGAAAAAAGGTAAGACAGAGCGAGAAAAGGCTATTGAGGATATGCGAACTGGAAAGAAGAAATATCTGTTTGCCACTTACTCTCTCGCCAAGGAAGGTCTTGACATTCCCTGTTTGGAGCGGCTATTCCTCACTACCCCTCAGAAAGACTACGCAGTGGTGACGCAGAGCATTGGAAGAATTGCTCGTGTCTGTGAGGGCAAGTCAGACCCTATTGCCTATGACTTCGTGGACAATATCGGTTATCTGGTGAAGTCCTATAAAAAGCGTTGTACAACCTATCGTAAGAACGGTTGCTATTTTGTGGAGCAGGAGGTGAAAGCGTGAGATTGATTGTTTACGATGTCGAGGTCTTTTGTGAGGACTGGCTGGTTATTTTCAAGGACATGGAGACCGGGAAATACACCGCAATCCACAATGACAATGAGGAACTGAAACAGTGTCTTTCCGAGGATTCCGTGTATATCGGGTTTAACAGCAAGCACTACGATCAGTTCATTATAAAAGCTATCTGTTGCGGGTTCATTCCACAGGAAGTGAAAGCTCTTAACGATTATCTTATCGGAGGCGGTCAGGGTTGGGAATACCCGACTTTGAGAGATTTCTACTTCCGTTTCAACAATGTGGACATCAAAGACGATATGCAGATGGGCTTGTCTCTTAAAGCAATCGAGGGTCATTTGGGTGTTTCTGTTGAGGAATCTACAATCCCCTTTGATATTGACCGTGCTCTTACTGAGGAAGAGCTGAAAGAGACCGTCAAGTACTGTATGCACGATGTTGACACTACAGAGAAACTGGTGGAGCTTCGTAAAGATTACCTAAAAAACAAGGTTCATATCGGAAAACTGGCAGGATTGGACGATGTGAAAGCCATGGGTATGACAAACGCCAAGCTGACTGCGGCAATGCTGAAAGCGACCAAAAAGCCGCACGATGATGAACGCAAGTATGTGTACCCTTCTCACCTCAAACGAGAGTATATCCCGCAGGAGATTTTCGATTTCTTTGACAAAATGTATGACCCGGCGATCTCTGACTCCGAGTTGTTCAGCGAAAAACAATCCTTTTCAATCGGAGAATGTCCCGGCATTGTTGGGTACGGCGGTATTCATGCGGCAATCCCAAATTATTCATTTGAAGAAACAGAAGACCGGGTTATTCGCAATAAAGATGTGGCGAGTTATTATCCACACCTTATGACCTTGTGCGGGTACACCTCTCGCAACATTCCTTCGGCGCAGGTCTTTGAAGATGTGCTGGAAACCAGAATGAAGGCTAAAGCCAGCGGCGATAAAGCTACTGCCAATGCTCTGAAACTCGTTGTGAACACGACCTACGGCGCATTGCTCAACAAGTACAATGACCTCTTTGACCCGCTTATGGGACGCTCCGTGTGTATCACAGGGCAGTTGTTCCTTCTTGAGTTGGCTGAACACCTCTATACTGACATTCCGGGGTTGAAGATCGTACAGCTCAACACGGACGGTATTATGGTCGAGTGTGATCGGAAAGACCTTCCGAAGTTGGACGAGATATGTGACGAATGGCAACATCGGACGGGATTCGAGTTGGAGGAGGACTCTGTTGCGAAGATTGTGCAGAAAGATGTAAACAACTACATTGAGGTGCAACCGAGCGGAGAGGTCAAGAAAAAAGGCGGGTATCTCGTCAAAGGCATTTCCAGCGCAGGAGCGTGGAAGATCAACAATTCTTGCTGTATCGTGGCAACGGCTCTTGAGGAATATTTTGTTCACGGTACACCTGTAGAGGACACAATCAACGGCTGTGACGATATTTTCCAGTTCCAAATCATTGCCAAAGCCGGTATCAAATATCGTGAAGCATATCACCTTGTCGATGGTGAGCAAGTCCCAGTACAACGGGTGAATCGTGTGTATGCAACTGCGGACGAGCGGTACGGAAAGTTGTTTAAGGTGAAAGCCGAGAATGATTCTACCGCCAAAATCGAAATGCTCCCGGAGCATTGTATCATCGACAATGATAATCACCTTACCATTACCGATGTGGACAAGAGCTTCTACATCGACATGGCGAAAAAGAGAGTTAATGACTTTTTGGGCATAAAGCCCGAAAAGAAGAAAACAACAAGGAGGACTAAAACAATGGCAACGACCACCAAAACCGAAAACGTGTATCAGAAGCTCATTAAGGCGAGGGAGCAGTTTCTTAACGCCGATGTACAGAAGACAGGCAAAAATATGCACCTGTTATTCAAGTACTTCGAGCTTGACGATATTGTCCCCGCCGCAATTCGCATTTTCTCAGCAGTAGGACTTGTCCCGGTTGTGAACTTCACTGCTGACACCGCCACCATGACGATTGTGAACACCGACAACCCGGAGGACACTGTGGCGTTTGTAGCTCCCTTCAATCAGATTGCCCCCATTGTGAGCAACACCGGCAAACAGGCTACTAACGAAATGCAAGCTCTTGGCTCGTCTATCACATATATGCGCCGTTACCTTTACATGATGGCTCTGGACATTTGTGAAAGCGATTCTATTGACGCAAACGCCGGTAAGCCTGTAACTGCTCCCGCTCCTGCGGAGACTGCGCCTAAGGCACCCGCCACTCCCCAACAGCGGCAGGAGGTCAAAGAGGAACTGACTGCACCGGCTGACAACGCCACCACATTACAGATTAAGGGTCTCAAGAGTGTACTCAAGAAGCTCAAGGACGCTGACCCCTCCAAGGAAGAAATGATTGCTCAGATTGCGGTGCAGACCAAGGGCTTCACTGAAATCAGCAAGTCCGACTGTGAGACCCTTATTACCAAGATCACCGCCATGCTGGAAGGGAGTGCTGAGTAATGAAGTGGCTTGACTCCAATCAGATTCAGATTTCTCCTCCCAAGCGTACCAAAAAGGTGACCGGCACCCGGTTCGCTACCATTCTTGGTCTGAATCCTTGGTCTACCCCGTTTGAAATGTGGTGTGCCATTACCAAGACCTACGAAAAGCCTTTTGAAGATACGATTTACACTGTTGCCGGTAAGACCATCGAACCGAAACAGGCTGAGTATATGAAGAAGTCTTACGGCATGGATTTGATTACTCCTGCTGATCGTTACGGCGAAGACTACTTCAACAAAACGTGGGGTGACTTCTTCCCGGAAAACCCCATTCTCGGCGGTATGTGGGACTACCTCGGAGTTGACGAAAACGGTACTGTGGACACCGTACTCGAAATGAAGACCACCAAGCGTATCGAGGACTGGCTGAATGACGCTCCCGAATACTACGCTTTACAGGCGGCTCTCTACGCCTACCTGCTTGGTGTGGACAATGTTATCATGGTGGCTTCTTTCCTTGAGGAGAAAGATTATACCGACCCTTCCAAGTATGTCCCCAACATCAAGAACACCATCACGGTGGAGTTCAAGGTTTCTGAGCGTTACCCCGATTTCGAGCGCATGGTCAGAGAAGTTGAGTCTTGGTGGGGCGAGTATGTGGACGGTGGTATTTCTCCGGTCTATGACGAGAAGAAGGACGGTGAGATTCTGGCGGCTTTGCGTACCCATAACCTCACTCCTGATACCGACATTAACGCTCTTGTCAAGGAAGCCGAAGCTCTAAAGACCGAGGTGGATAAAGCCACCACCGCCATTGCGGATAAAGAAAAGCGGCTGAAAGAGATCAACGACATCATCAAGGAACTCGCTATGAAGCAGTTCCGGGACGGTGACAAAAAAGTAGAGATCAAAGGTTCTACCTACACTTGGACAGTTTCTCGCTCTGAGACTACCACCATTGACAAAAAAGCATTGGAAGCTGACGGTCTGCTCGAAAAATACCAGAAACGGTCTGAGCAGTATCGCATGACTGTGAAATAAGGAGGATTACCATGAAATTTCAGAAATTTGTAAAAGCTATTGGCTCTGACGGTATCGTTTACAACCGTAAGAATGGTGAACGCTGGCTTGCTTCCGAGCGGGTGTTTATGAAAATCCCGGAAGACATTCACAGTGTTACTTGCGCTGACATTACCGATATGCCTGAGTTTGCGGAGAACATCATCAACTACGACAGTTTCACCGACCCCTGTGAACTTTATGCGGCTGTCATGCCCTACCCCGATGGCGTTATTAAGGACTGCGTGCGGATTTACGCTACCGAAGGAAAACAGAACAGGGTTGCTGTTGACAACAGTTCTTACGCTCTCATTGAACGGAAAGACATTGTGGAAATGTTCGTAAAATACAACGCCGAGGAAGAAATCAGCGAGGGAAAAGCTCTGGTTATCAAGCGTCCCAAGCAGTTCTCCTCTGAGGAAGAAGTTATTGGTCTGATTTTCCCGACTGACTACGAGGAGTAAGGAGGACACAATGTATATCAATCCGTTTGTTGCTGGCGTAATCACTACCATTCTTGTGGAATTGGTGTTGATCGTTGGTTACGCCATGTATGTGAGTTCTAAGAAGAAATAAGGAGGTAACTGACAATGGCAAGAATCCCTATGACGAGTGGCTTCACTCTCATTCCCGAAGGAACTTATGTGTTCCGTGTGTATGACGCTACCTATGACGAGGAGTTTGGAAAGATCGAGGTAAAGCTGGTAAATGCACAAGGCATGACGCATACCGAGCGTTTCTCCATCAAGGACAACAATGACGAGCTGAACGAAAAGGCTTTGAACGCTTTTTCCTACTTCGCCAAGACCGTAATGGGTGACTACACCTTGGAGGACATCGACCCTTCCGAGCTGATTGACCATTTCATCTGTGCCGAAGTTGTCCACACCAAGCTCCCTTCCAACAAAGACCCGAACAAAACGGTCACATTTGCGAACCTCGGCGATAAGTCCCCGGCTGAGTACTTCGACACTGAGCCTGTAGCTCGTGCTCTGACCCTCGGTAAAGGCAATAATGCCACTGCCGCTCCGAAAAGCACGGCACCTTCCTCCGCTCCCGCCGCTTCGGCTTCTGCGGCACAACCGGCGAAGGGACTTGACCTTGACGCTCTGCTTGGCAATCTGTAATGGGCATAAAGTGTTGCAAGAATTGTGTAGCACCTAAACGCCATATCGGTTGTCACGCCACTCGTGCCGAGTATTTATCCGAAAAGAAAGAACACGATGAACTTCGGGATAAGGAGCGCAAGTGGCGTGAAGCCGAAAATGGTATATATGACCAGAGAGCGAGAGGTGTTTACAAGGCTTTGCATAACAGGAGGAAATGAAATGGAGATTGCAAAAGACGATAAAGGAAAGGCTAAACTCTCGCTTGTCCCTGTTCAAATCATTCGTGACATAGCGGTTGTTCGGGAATACGGCACTGAGAAGTACCATGACCCGGAGAATTGGAGAAAAGTGGAATTGGAGCGATACATTGACGCTTTCTATAGACACTGGCTTTCGTTCATTGAGGACAATCACTCGAAGGACGCTGAGAGCGGCATTGAACATTACAAGCACATGGCTTGTAATATGGCTTTTATCTGTGAGCTGATGAAGGAGGAAAACCAATGACAGAGCTTGAAAGAATACACTTGTTTGAAGCCGCAGGAATTGACAAAATCATTTCCGATGATTTCAAGAATTATCTGGTGACATACGGTTTCTTCTGTGCACCTGCAAGCACAAAGTTCCATGGGGCATACGAAGGGGGTTTGTTCGATCACTCTCTTATGGTGATGAACACCCTCGTAGATTTATCTGCTAAAAACGGTCTGAAATGGCAGAGAGCGGAAAGTCCGTTCATCGTGGGTATGTTTCACGATCTATGCAAAATCGACCAGTACCGGCACCCGATTACGGCGAAGATTTACGATGGGGATAAAGAATGTCCGGTGTATGACGAGGGAGCATGGGAATACAACCCTGACACTTTCGTAAAAGGACACGGTAATAAGTCTGTCATACTTCTCTCTCAGCACTTAACGCTGACCGAGGAGGAGGTCATGTGTATTCTCTACCACATGGGAGCTTTCACTGAGAAAGAACATTGGGGAGAGTTCACCAATGCCGTAAACCGCTTTCCGAATGTGCTCTGGACACACCATGCTGACATGATTGCTTCTCAGGTTGTAGGTGTTTGATATGCCGGTTTTCAAAAGAAACAGGGGTCATATCTTTGGTGTACAGTTCAGTGCAAAGGAGCAAAAAGCTATAGACGCTGAGATTCTTCGCCAATGCGCTGAGTTCGATAAGAAGAACGAGCATGAACTGGACGCTCTGATTCTATGGGTACTCCATGAGAAATTTGGGTTCGGAAAGAAACGGCTTCGGAGGTTCTATGACAGCTTCGCCGCCGAACTGGACGAGCTTGCGAAGCGGTATGAGCTGGGTGACGAAGACAGGGCTTGGCTCTGCACATACAAACTGAAACAATGCGGTATTGATATTGCCGCATGGAATGAGGAGGACAAAAATGAATTATAAGCTGAAAAACACGAACGGTAAGGTTACCTTTCTGCTTCGTAGCGGAAAAGATTTGGTGAAAAACCAGATGGCGGTTGCGTCTGCTCAGCACATTATTGACAACGGCAAGATGTTGAAGTCTGATGTCAAGGGCTACCCTATCAACATCGACAACAAGTGGTATTTCGATGGCGAAGTTTCCAAACGGGTTGTTTCTGCCAAGAACGAGAGCAAAGCGGAGGGTGAAGAATGAGAACCTTTTATTCCGAATATGTCCAGCACTGCATGAGGTTCTATGCGAGACACCCTCGCCCTAAGTTCCACTCTGACGCTGATAAACAGAATTGGAACGCTTGCGACAGTGCCATGAAGGGGTTTACCCCTTCCGAAGTGGACATTCTTATGACCGTATATCGTGAGGGCGATACAATTCCAGACAACATCTACAAGGTTTCCGTTGATCGCAATATCAAGCGGGACGTTGTGTGGAAGCTCGTCAATGAACTGGAACGCAAGGTTGCGAAAAGGAGGAACCTGATTTGACACGCTACGAAAACATACCCGAAGAACTGAAACGGTTGAATCAGTGGGTCTGTACTCGTAGTGACAGCAAGGTTCCCATGAAAGCATTTCCAGACGAGAATCCTTGCGCTTCCTCTACTAATCCTGAAACATGGTCTTCCTTCGACATGGCTTTCAAGGCTGTGTCGGAGGGACACTATGATTACTGTGGTTTCGTTTTCAATGATAACGGCTATGTCGGGATTGACATTGACGATGGCTACGATCAGGACGGGTTTCTTTCCCCACTGGCGGCTGAAATCATTGGTCTGTGTGAGAGCTATACTGAAAAATCCAAGAGCGGCAAAGGCTTTCATATCCTACTCCGGGGCACCCTACCCTTCAAAGGAAAGAACAATCTGGCAGGTGTGGAGATTTACAAGGCGGCTCGGTACTTTATTATGACGGGAGACACGCTCTTGTATGACACCATCGAAGAAGATCAGGAAGCGATTGATTATGTGGTGGAGAAATTCTTCCCGGAGACCAGAGACAGCAAAGAGGGCGAACGATACGGCGGCAGGATTTACTCTCCAATATGGAGCTTGCCTGAGAACAACCGCATAAAACTTCGCCCAGTCTACCCTCGGATTCCTGATGGAAGTCGAAATATTTGTCTCACCTCTCTCGCCGGTATGCTCCACAATCAGGGCTACAGCAAACAACAGATTTATGACGAGCTGTTGTACGCTAATATGGTAGCTTGTGACCCTCCTCTTGACCGAAACGAGATTCGCACGATTTGTAATAGTGTAACTCGGTACAAGAGATAAGATATGACACGAAAAAGATAAAGAATACTCACAAAAGTGTTGACTTTCAATCTTTTTCGTGTTATTATCTAATTACATCAAGACAATAATTTGTCCGATATGGATTAAGGAGGTACTTACCATGATTCGAGATTACTTTCGTGGAGACATTTTCTTCATCACAGAAGGTGCATACACCGGTTCGGAACAAAACGCTAGGAGACCCGGTATCATTGTGTCGAACGACATCGGCAACAAACATTCTCCCAATGTGGAGGTGGTGTTCCTCACCTCACGGGAGAAGAAGCCCATGCCCACCCATGTGGATGTGATGTGCAAAGTCCCGTCTACGGCTCTCTGCGAGAACATTCAGACAGTATCGAAAGAGCGGCTTGATAGTTTCATTCGTTCTTGCACTACCAGCGAAATGAAAAGTATCGACAACGCTCTGCTGTGTTCTCTCGGTCTTCACGCACCTGCGGCTGTCGGGGGGGGGGACTCAAGAATCTGTGTCTGCTCCTGCGGAAGTTTCTAAGACCGAAATCGAGCGCAATTTGTATAAGACCCTGTACGAACAGCTTTTAGACCGGGTTATCATCGACAAGAAGTGAGGAGGATTCCTATGTTAGTCACACTTATTCAGGCAACGCCTGACCCCATCAACACTATTGCGAAGATCGCAAGTATCTGCTATGACAGCGACCCCAAGAATCCGCTTGGACTGGTGAAACACCTGTACCGCAACGGACATCACAGTGTTTTCGAGCACATTTACTTCACCTTCAAAATCGAAGGTATCTCTCGTGCCTGTTCTCACCAGCTTGTTCGGCACCGGCACTGTAGCTTTACCCAGAGGTCTCAGCGGTACTGCTCCGAGGACGGTTTCGATTTTGTGACTCCTCCTTCCATCGACCCTAAGGCTTTTGCAAAAGACATGGAAGACTTTAAGGACTTGTATGAGGACTATCAGCGAAGCGGAGTTTCCAACGAAGACGCACGATTTGTTCTCCCTAACGCCTGTGAGACCTCTCTCTATCTGTCCTGCAATCTTCGGGAGCTGATTCACATGAGCAACGAGCGGCTGTGCATGAGAGCACAATGGGAAATCCGGGAGCTGGTACAGCAGATGGTGTACCTCGTCCCGGCTGACCTTTGGTTCATGCTTGTGCCTAAGTGCAAGAGCGGACGTATTATCTGCAACGAACCCTGCGGAAAGTAATTTGAGACGAATGGAGGTGTTCTAAATGATTGAAAACGTAATCAGAATCAATCGTGCTGAGTTTGACAGACTTGCCCTGCTCACTGAAAAGAAGGGGTATTTGGCGGCGAGTTTCAACATTGCGACTCAAGACAAATTCCCTTTGCACAAAATTCATTATGTTTTCGAGAACATCAATCCCGGCGAGACATACGAGATTGACACCATCATTGAAGCACACCTCGGCTGTCATGTTTTCAAATGCACCGTCTTTTACCGTCACAGGTGCGTAGGTGTCGTAAGCTGTACAATGAAGGACTTCAACCCCATTTCCTTCGATTGGGCTACTTCTTATAAGGTCAAAGCTCTCCAACGAGGTAAGGAACAGTGGCTCAAAGAAGTCGCACTTATGACGGTCACGGTAAGCATGACGGTTGCCTACTCCATTCTGTATGCTGACCGAGTATTCGTGGAAAGCTCCGGGAAGCACAGACTAAACGTGGAAAGCAACTCTGATTCAGACGAATTGATTTACAGAAAGCTCAAGGCTTATATCTCCTGCGAACACGCTCCTGCTACACCTACTGGTAAAGGTGCGAAACCTCAACACGAGTTCGATGTTCGAGGTCACATGAGACACTATAAGTCCGGCAAGGTCGTGTACATTCGTCCCTATACCAAGTGCAAAGGACGTGGCACGAAGATTATCCACGAATACATCACAGGAGGTAATACCGATGAATGAAGATAAATTGCTCTGCCCTCTGTTCGTAGCTTCTCCGGCATTTGAAACCATTATCGGTTGCGAGTGCCGCAAAGAAAACTGTGCGTGGTGGGTAGAAGATAAGCAAAAATGCGCCATTGCGGTAGGAGGTGAACGCAATCGTGGTAAGTGATCGAGAACTTTTTGAGCTTCGTAACGGCAGAGTCATTATGGACGAGGACTTGTCCGAAAAAATGTATATCATCAAGTCCTACCACCCGGAGAAAGCGGACGAAACTTCCTCCGGTTTTGAGTGGTCGGAAATGGGTATGGCAAATCTGTTTGGTATGCTGTATAACCGGGAAGCTCGCTACTGCACCGAGCATAAGAGCTGGTACACCTACTTCGAGGGTGCATGGCGCAAGGACGAGGGCGCAATCCTCGTCTCGGAGAAAATCAAAGACTTCGTGCGGTTGATGATTCTCTACTGCGGGGAAATCGTGGACGATGAAACCCGTAAGTCCTACACCTCCTTCGTGAACAAGATGGGTGATCGGCGCATGAGAGACAGAATCCTCAAGGACGCAACGGGTGAGCTTCGTATCTCTGCAACAGAGTTTGACGCTGACCCCTATCTCATAAACTGTCTGAATGGCACCTATTCTCTCAGGGACTTTTCTTTCCGGGAAGCCAAATGGGACGATTTTCTCACAATGCAGACCAATTTCCGTCACACAGTCCGCAGAGACATCAAGTGTGAGCGTTGGGAAAAGTTCATTGACGAAGTTACGCAAGGTGACAAGGAAAAGGCTGACTTCCTGCAACGCTCTCTCGGCTATTCCATTCTCGGTATGAGCAATGAGGAGTGTATGTTCATTCTACATGGCAAAACGACCCGCAACGGAAAATCCACCCTACTCAATACGATTGAAACCATGCTGGGCGATTATGCCAAGGTTGCCCCTGTTGGTATGATCTGCCGGGGAGATCGACAGAAGGACGCAGAAGCGGCTTCCCCGACTCTTGCAGGTCTCAAGGGCAAGCGATTTGTCACCATGTCAGAGAGCAACGAATACGGCAAACTGGACGAGGAGAAGATCAAACAGTTCACAGGCGGTGAGGAAATCTCAGCTCGTGCTTTGTACCAGTCGGCTATCACCTACAAGCCGCAATTTACTCTCTGGCTGTCCTGTAATGACCTCCCTATGGTTACAGACAAGAGCCTGTTCGCTTCCGAGCGTATCAAGGTGATTGAGTTCAACCGGCATTTCTCTCCCGCCGAGCAGGATACGCACCTCAAAGACGAGCTGACTTCTCAGGAAGCCATGAGCGGCATTTTCATGTGGCTGGTGCGTGGGTACATCAAGTACAAAGAACATGGGCTTATCATGTCGGAGCCTTTAAGGTCTGTTGTAGCGAAATACGAGCGGGATAATGACCTTGTGCTCCAATTCCTCGAAAATCGCTGTGTGCGTGTTCCTGAGGACGAGAACAACCCGTTTGGAGAAAAGAACAAACGCACAACTATCCGGGCGAAAGACCTCTATCAGGCTTTCAAAATGTGGGCGAAATCCGAGGGTGCCTATGTACTCTCGGCAAGGAAATTCAACTCAGAGATGGAGCGTCACCCCGAATGGTTTGACCGCAAATCGACTTCCAGCGGTTTCGTGATCTATTGGGGGTTGAAGCTCAAGGAGATTGTGTGAAAGAGATCATTTCAGAACGGGAGGTGACGAGAAATGAGCGGAGGACATTTTAATTATATGGACAGCACTCTCAAGAATGAAATCTTCGGTTGGACTGACAGACCCACCAACGTCTTTGAGGACAGAGAGATTTCCGAGCTGGTGTGGGACGTGTTCAATCTCATTCACTCCTACGACTGGTACGCCAGCGGCGATACCTGTAAGGAGACCTATCTGAAAGACAAGGCAGAGTTCAAAAAGAAATGGTTTTCCAATCGTGGAGTAAGAGTCCGAGCCATTGTAGACGGTGCTCTCAGTGATGTTCGCCGGGAGCTGTATGAGACCTTCGGCTTTCCTTTGGAACCTGAGGAGGTGCCTAAGTGAACGAGCTTTTAGGGCTGATTGCAGACATCAATCCAACTGAAATTGCAAGCCATATTGCAGAAGGAAATCTTGCTGAATGGTGTGAGATTTGGCGGCAAGTTGCGACTGTTACGGCTGAAAACTTAAAACAATCCGAATAAGATTGAAAAACAATCTAAAATGACATTTGGAAAACAGTCTTTATAGGATTGCTACTTGTCTTTTCGTAGAGTTATAGATGAAGTAGTTAAAGTAGTTGAAATCTTGATTTTGCGTAAAAGTCCTCTATAAGGGGGTCTATATAGTAAAAGTTTACGCAAAAACCGATTTTTAACTACTTCAACTACGCAATAAGAATAATAAGAAAGAGGACTCTTTCGGCTCGAAAAGAGGACTCTCAGAGGAGGTAAAACGACTATGGCGGTGAAGAAAAACACTGGTGGTGTGGACAAGCCGCAGGTGATTAAGAAGAAGTCAAACGGTAACAACTCTCCTATGCTTGGTATGAACGCATACGACTTGGAGCCGGGTGATAATGCGAAATATCTACGAAACTCCATGCACCTGATGAATCTGCCTGAGATTGATCTGCATGACGTGGAACAGGTTACAAATCGGTTGAATGAGTATTTTGAGTTCATGGCTTCGAGTGATGTAAAGCCTACGGTGTCTGGTATGGCATTGGCATTGAACGGTATGAGCAGACAAAGTCTGTGGGCAATTACCCATGACGCACCATTGGGAGGGCGTGGAAACTATACTACGTTGCCGAAGGACGTGACCGACACTCTCAAAAAAGCGTACCGAATTATGGAGGTTTTGTGGGAGGACTACGTTCAAAACGGCAAGATCAATCCTGTTATGGGTATCTTCCTTGGTAAGAACAACTTTGGCTACAAGGACAAGACCGAATATGTTGTCACACCGAATGTTCAGCAGGATAACGACTATGACCCCGACTCTATTAGAGAACGCTACCTTATCGACTCTAACAACTCCGGCTCTGATTCGGACAACGACTAACGACTATCGACTATCAACTCTCAAGCGACTATCGACTATGAGATAGCAAACACTTTGCGACTATGACCGCCCCTTTTCCGACTATGCCGGGCCTGGTGGCGGTCCTTTCGTTTATTGTTTAGTAAATCATGTGTGCAACTTTTTCTATATAGCCCCCTTATAAGGAGAGTTATACACAACATTTACTATTTAGTAAACGATTCAAATAGATATTTCTATATTATATGTGTTTTAAGCTGTCCAGGGCTGTCCAGGGCTGTCCAGGGCTGTCATACTTTATATATGTAAATAGTCAAAAGTAAATAGACGCTTGAAAACCTCTTGAAAATCACTAAAAATATTTTGCAAAAACCTATTGACAACTAATTATTTTTAGTGTATCATGAAGACACTAAAGAAATTTAGTACAAACAATCAAATATATTTAGCGGAGGTTTTCAGAATGAAGAAATATGAATTGATTCCCACAGACGGGAGAAAAAGTTTTTACGGAAAAGCGGTTGTGATCGTAGAGGACAACGGCACCGAAACGCTTTACAGTTACGGAACGCCCATTATTAAAAGGCTTGTTTCCGGTGAGCTTGTAAAGCTGTGGAGCGGGTGGAGTGCTACAACGGGTAGACACATTCAAGCCTTTTGCGGATTGAATAAAGCCGCATACATGAATTTATAAGAGGAGGGCGCAAAAATGAAATACAAAACCACAAGAAAAGCCGTTGTAAACGGTTCTGTAAATGTTCGTTCTACCGGGTATTGCGATCTTTCCTATTTACTTCGTAATCATTCCCCCATTGCTTATACCTGTGGTGTATATGGCTGGAATTTCGATGTTTTCGAGGTGTACGGCGTGACAATTTGCACCGGGTATAGAAATATGCCGGGAAAACGGCTTGACGGTGTAGCGGAATATGAGCAAAAAGCCCGTGAAATTTGGGGCAATTATTCCATGCCATACGAGGAACAAAAGGAAAAAACCGAAATTTTGTTGCAAGAATTTTGCAAGTTGAACGGCGGGAGGGTTTGAAAATGAGGGCTTATACATGGACGGAAAACGGCTTTACTTTTAAGCGCATAAACAAAACACAAGCACGGCGGGCATATAATAACGGGTTGCGTGTTGTGGTTTGTCCTGTTAATTTGCGTCCCGGTTACCCATGGCACCCGGAAATAATCGTTTCTGGAAAATCCGGGACAACATTTAATGAAATGTTGAACGCCTTTATTTATTACAATATCCGAGACAATGAAACGGGCAAATATCCCGCCTTTTATATCCCAGTTGAGACGGTGGACAGGTTCACGGGAGAAAAGCCCACGGCGGGAACGCTGGGAACGGTTGAACAATATGCCTATAGTTTTATGGAGGGTTAGAAAATGGGTGCAGTCAATTACTTTACAAGCGATTATATAACAATGGGGTATAATTGTAATACCGAATACGTCCCGGACGATTTTTGGAACGATGAAAACGAACAACGGGAATTTGAAATTTCCTTTTTGCATGATGAAGTAAAAGCGGAATTGGAAAAGCACAATTTCCATTATTACAATATCACAATCAAGCCGGGATATTATGAGGGGTTCACGCTTGATATTGAAAACAATTACCCCGTTGCGCTGGACAGTTGGCAAGACAGGCGGGACGCAAACAAGGAAATTACAGAAATAAAGCAATTTCTAATTGCTTGCGCCGGTTTGGGTTTGGTGGAATGTTCGCCGGGTTGGTGTACTGGGTATAGTGATTATAATGGCACAATCAAGGCCATTAAAGCCGCTGTAAAGGAAATGCGGGACGAATTGCGAACAATTCCCACATGGACGCAATACAATAGAGCTTGTTAAAAATGGAGGGTTTGAAAATGACGAATTATAATAAAATTGCTATGGACAATTTGAACGCTTTAATGAAAGAGATTGCCGAATATACCCGGCTTGCTGAGGAGGTAGGCGCAACGCTGGACAGCTTGAAAGACACATTGAAAAAGCACATGGAGGAAAACGGCCTTGACAGTATCGCCGGGGATGAACACAAGGCAAGTTATAAGGCCGTCACAAGTTCCCGCATTGATACAACGGCATTAAAGCGGGATTTGCCCGAAATTGCCGCAAAATACACCA
>ERZ1026997.366-NODE-366-length-19673-cov-16.860485_pt1 | contig 19673 bp, 19 predicted proteins | sample MGYA00519289_ERZ1026997 | MGnify/ENA primary metagenome ERZ1026997 (study PRJEB26926, sample SAMN06164455) | human gut metagenome | biome: ENVO:00009003; feature: ENVO:2100002; material: ENVO:00002003 | host: Homo sapiens | place: USA | collected 2012 ... | reverse complement strand
CCCAATAAAATAAGGTCGGCAACACCGTCTGTCAATATTTGGTTGGCAGCTTTTAAAGTACGTTCTTCAGTTCCTTCCGGAAGAACAATGCGCTGTTTGTTTGCTTTCGCGCGCTCAACGATTTGAGAAATTAAATCCATGATAATATATTAATTATGTACGTTCTAAAGACGAGTGTTGTTTTTCACGATGCAAAATTAGCTAATTTTGCAATATCTACATTGCAAAATCAATATTATTTTTGGTTTAAAGTATGCTAAAAGTGTATGTTATTGAACACCAAACGGGATGTTTCCTTAACTTTGCGCAGTTTTCAATAAGTATTTAATAAATTTATAAGGTATGATTCGTCAGTGCGCCATTTTATTTGGCTGTTTGGCTTTGGGTGAATTGATTGTTTTTTTGACGGGTATCAAGCTGCCGTCCAGTATTATAGGAATGCTGTTGCTCACCCTTTTTCTCAAATTGGGTTGGATAAAACTGCAATGGGTGCAGGGGCTGTCCGATTTCTTGGTTGCTAATCTGGGCTTTTTCTTCGTTCCGCCCGGTGTGGCACTGATGCTTTATTTTGATGTCATTGAAGCACAGTTTTGGCCGATAGTAATTGCGACAGTGGTCAGTACGGTTTTGGTACTGGTCGTAACAGGATGGGTTCACCAATTAGTTAGAAAATCAAATGGAATATTTAGAAAATAAGTTCTTTTTGCTGGCATTCACCTTCGGGGTGTTTTTTTTGTCACGTGTCTTGCAGAAAAAGACTGGATGGGTGGTGTTAAACCCGATCCTGCTTACCATTGCCGTGTTGATTCTGTTTTTGAAATTTACCGGCATCAGTTATGAAACATATAATGAAGGAGGTCACCTGATTGAATTTTGGTTGAAACCAGCGGTGGTAGCGTTGGGCGTGCCACTTTATTTGCAGTTGGAGATGATAAAGAAACAGTTGCTTCCTATTGTCATTTCACAGTTGGCAGGTTGTTTGGTGGGATTGGTGGCCGTGGTGGTCATTGCCAAATTGCTGGGAGCCACTCCGGAGATTATTTGTTCATTGGCTCCTAAATCTGTGACTACTCCTATCGCTATGGAGGTTTCGAAAGCCACGGGAGGAATTCCGTCTTTGACGGCCGCTGTTGTGGTGGTAGTCGGTCTGTTCGGGGCGGTGTTCGGTTTCAAGGTACTTCGGGTAGGTCATGTGGGGAGTCCTATTGCGCAAGGTCTTTCTATGGGTACGGCTACTCATGCGGTAGGTACTTCTACAGCAATGGAAATCAGTGGGAAATATGGAGCATACGCTAGTCTGGGATTGACTTTGAACGGAATTATGACAGCGATTTTCACACCGACAATTCTTAGATTATTAGGTGTGATTTAACAAAAAAGCTGTTATCTTTGTTATATATAGAAAATCATCACAGATTATAGAGGATTGATTTGATTTTCAATAGGTATGGTCATTGGGGTGAGCATTGCTTATAAAAAGTCTATCCGCATTTAGTAGTAACAGAGCATTCTTACAGCAGTCTGATAACTATTGTCACTTTGAATGAAATGAAGATTCTGTGATTTGTGGTGAGAAAACAAGCAACCCATATTTTATGATAGAATTTAAAGATATAACTTTAGCGGATAAAGACTTGATACAGTCCTTTACCTTAGGCAGTTTGCGTCGTAATTGCGACTTGTCGTTTGCCAATCTGTGTAGTTGGATTTTCCTGTACCAGACTAAATATGCCGTGATGGATAATTACCTGTTGCTGCGTTTCTATGCGGGAGAAGAATTGGCCTACATGATGCCCGTCGGAACTGGAGATGTGAAACCAGTTCTTGAAGCATTGATAAAGGATGCTGAAGAGATGGGGGCAAAATTGCGTATGCTGGGGGTATGCGTGGGGATGAAAGCGGACATAGAGGCGGCGATGCCCGGACGTTTCACTTTTACAGAAGACCGGGATTACTTTGATTATATCTACTTGCGTACTGACCTGGCAACCTTGAAAGGAAAGAAGTTTCAAGCCAAACGTAATCATATCAACAAGTTCAAGAAGCAGTATCCTGATTATGAATACAAACCGTTGACTCCAGATCTGGTTCCCGAATGTTTGAAGCTGGAAGAGGAATGGTGTCGTGCCAATAACTGCGAGGAACAATTGGCATTGGGGGCAGAACGTAAGTCCATGACATATGCCTTGAACCATATGGAGGCGTTGGGTTTGACGGGCGGCGTGCTTCATGTCAACGGGAAGATTGCCGCTTTTACATACGGTGCTCCCATCAATCATGAAACATGGGATACTTGTGTTGAAAAGGCGGATACGGGAATAGAAGGGTCGTATGCCATGATTAACTATGAATATGCAAATCATATTGACGAACAATATATATATGTAAACCGCGAGGAAGACCTTGGTCTGGAAGGTTTGCGCAAAGCAAAACTTTCTTATCAGCCCGTTATTTTACTCGAGAAATGTATAGCAGAGCTCAATGACCACAAAGGATGAAGTGAAAACATTATGGAAACTCTGCTTCAATGATAGCGATGAGTTTACCGACTTATATTTCAAGATGAGATATAAGGATGAAGTGAACAGGGTGATTCGTGAAGACGGAAAGATTATTTCCGCATTGCAGATGATACCTTATCCTATGACTTTTTGTGATGAGGTGATTTCTACTTCGTATATATCGGGTGCTTGTACGCATCCGGATTACAGGAAGCATGGAGCCATGAAACGCCTACTGAAGGAAACACATCGGTGTATGTATGAAGATGGAGTTTTGCTGGCTTCGTTGATTCCTGCAGAGGAATGGTTGTTCGGTTATTATGCCAGGTCGGGATATGCTCCAGTTTTTGGGTATGCGGTTGAGCAGGTAAGGGTAGACAGATTATGCCCTGCGCCCGGTTGCCGGATAGAAGTATGCGAATTTCCCGGTGTGGAACATTATCATTATTTTGATTCCCGTATGCATGGACGCAGGAGTTGCATTCAGCATCCTAAAGAAGATTTTCTGGTTATTATGGCCGATTTAAGACTGGGTAATGGCAAATTGCTGGTTGCCTGGGAAGCGGATAAAATAGTGGGGATGGCATTTACGGTAATGGGGGATGATACATTATATATAAAGGAATTGCTGGCAGATACGGATGCGGTGCAGGATACTTTATTGTATGAAGCGGCCCATATATATAAGGTACAGCGTATGGATTATTTCATTCCGTCGTCTGCCGATACTTTGTTTTTGGGGATGGCAAGAGTTATTCGTGCAGAGGAGTTGTTGAAGGTTTTCGCCCATAAGTATCCGGCATCCGAACTTTATATACATATTGAGGGAGATGAAGCGATTCAGGAGAATAACGGCTATTATACGGTACGGGATGGTTTCTGCTTTCGTGAGAGAGTACCGGAAAAAAAATATCACACTTATACGTTGGATGGTTTTACCCGGTTGTTACTGGAAGCGGAGCATCCTTATATGAGTTTGATGCTGAATTGATCTTTATTACTGGTTGCCTAGGTTGAATTTCTATGTTTAAGATTGATAATCAGTGGAGTAAAAATCCGGATAGGTTATTAGTCTTCTTTTGTCAGAATACGTTCCAGCTCTTCTGCAGTCAGTCTGAGATGGAATTGTCCTTTATAAGCCACGGATATGCCACCTGTTTCTTCTGAAACGATAATGGCCAATGCATCTGTTTCCTGCGATACGCCCATGGCAGCCCGATGCCTTAATCCCAATTCTTTAGGGATATTCAAGTCGTGAGATACCGGGAGAATACAACCGGCTGCTTCTATCCGTTTATGGCGGATAATCATGGCTCCGTCATGTAATGGACTGTTTTTGAAGAAAATATTTTCTATCAGTCGTTGGTTCACATTGGCGTTGATAATTTCTCCTGTACGGATGATGTCATTCAGAGGTACACTTTTTTCGATGACAATCAGTGCCCCCACCTTCCCTTTGCTCATGCTCATACAGGCAAGTACAATCGGCATAATATCCGCTTTTTCCGTCTTTTCCTGCTTGTTTCCCGTCAGGAAGCGGAAAAAACGTCCCAACTGTTTATGCGAGCCCAGTGTGACAAGGAACCGGCGTATATCATCCTGAAAAAGAATAATCAGGGCTAGGACACCTACACTGACCAATTTATCGAAGATAGACCCTAGCAGTTTCATTTCCAAAACCTGAGATACAATCAGCCAGATACCTATAAATACCAGGATACCGATGAAGATATTGATAGAACCCGAATCTTTCATCAGACGGTAAGTCTGATAAAGCAGATAGGCTACCAGCAGGATATCGATGAGGTCTTTTATACTAAAATCAATAAACATCTTTCTAGAATTAAAAATTGAAAATTAAGAATTAAAAGGCAGCGGAGTCTTTCATCTTCTGTACTATCTTCACGGTTTCTACAGCAGCTTTTACATCGTGCACTCTGAGAATATCCGCTCCTTTTAGTAGGGAAATGGTATCCAGCACTGTTGTTCCGTTCAAGGCATCATCAGGGGTTCCGCCTAGCAGCTTGTAAATCATTGATTTACGTGATATGCCGACCAGTAACGGTAGTTCGAACAGGCTGAATTCTTCCAAATGATTCATCAACTGGTAATTATGTTCCACTGTTTTTCCGAAACCGAAACCAGGATCCAGAATAATATCTTTTACTCCTAAGTCGCGTAATTTCTGTACTTTTTCCGAGAAATAGAGAAAGACTTCTTTCAACAGATTGTCATAATGCGGATTCATTTGCATATTTTGCGGCGTGCCTTGCATATGCATAATAATATAAGGTACTCCCAGCCTGGCAATCATGTCGAACATCTGCGGGTCCATTTCTCCGGCGGCAATGTCATTGATGATTGCCACTCCGTACTCCTCTACACACATCCGGGCTACATCCGCACGGAAAGTGTCCACGGACACCACACAACCGGGATGATAGCGATTGATGATTTCCAGTCCGGTACGCAGACGGCGCATCTCTTCCTCGGGGCTGATGTGCTCGGCATTGGAACGTGAGGAATAGGCACCTATATCAATGATGGAAGCTCCTTCTTCTATTATTTGGGAGGTACGGTTGATAATATCTTTTTCCGTTTGCTGCCGGCTGCCGGCATAGAAAGAATCGGGTGTCACATTCAGGATTCCCATTACTTGCGGATGGGAGAGATCCATCAGTTTCCCATTAACATTAATATATTTGACGGTTTTGGTTTCCATTGTTTACGGCTTGTCATTTAGGTCGTACAAAAGTACGCACAATTCTTGAGTTTTTGTTATTTCATGAACTATTTTTCAGTTATCTTTGTTGCAACTTAATTTAAAAGCAAAGCGAAAGATGGATATTTCAGCTTTATATAAGTGTTTTACGGAATGCGGCAAGGTAACTACCGACAGCCGTAACTGCCCTGAGGGCTCTATGTTCATAGCTCTGAAAGGGGAAACATTCAATGGAAATGCATACGCGCTTCAGGCGCTGGAAAAAGGTTGCCAGTATGCCGTAGTAGATGAAAAAGAATATGCCGCCGATGGGCATCCGCGTATCTTGTTAGTAGACGATTGCTTGAAAGCATTGCAGGAACTGGCTAATTATCACCGGCATAAAATGGGTACCCGAATCATCGGCATCACGGGAACCAATGGGAAGACTACTACCAAGGAATTGATAGCCTCAGTGCTGCAAAAAAGATATGAAGTGCTTTATACACAGGGTAACTTGAATAACCATATCGGTGTTCCTCTGACTTTGCTGAGGCTGACTCCCGAGCATGAACTGGCTGTCATCGAGATGGGAGCGAACCATCCGGGTGAAATCAAGGCACTGACCCGTATTGTAGAACCGGATTACGGTATGATCACTAATGTGGGCAAGGCGCATTTGGAAGGCTTCGGGTCTTTTGAAGGGGTCATCAAGACTAAAGGTGAGTTGTATGAGCATCTGCGTTACAATGGCAAGCATATTATTTTCATAGACAAGGACAATGAGTATCTCACAGCTATCTCTCAGGGCCTTACCCGTATTTGTTATGGTATGGAAGGAGGAGAGGGACTTTATATCAGCGGCAAGCTGGGCGCTTGTGCTCCGTTTCTTTCGTTTGAGTGGGAACACGAGGGACAGAAGTTCGAGGTGAATACCCACCTTATCGGCAGTTATAACATGAAGAATGCATTGGCCGCCATTACGGTGGGCCGGTTCTTCAGTGTACCGTCCCGGCAGATTTGTGAGGCACTGGAGGCATATGTTCCTCATAATAACCGTTCGCAATTGACAGAAACCACGGATAATAAACTGATAGTTGATGCATATAATGCGAATCCTACCAGTATGATGGCGGCTTTGGAGAATTTCCGGTTGATGAATGTCGCTCATAAAATGGTTATTCTGGGTGATATGAAAGAACTGGGAGAAACCAGTCATGAGGAACATCAGAAGATTGCGGATTATCTGGATGAATGTAAATTTGACCGGGTACTTTTGGCAGGAGAGGAGTTTGGCAAAGTGATTCCGTCTTTTGAACATTTTAAAGATGTGGTTGCATTGAAAGAGTCGTTGGAAAGATATAAGCCGAAAGGATATTATATTCTGATTAAAGGTTCCAACAGTATGAAGTTGGCCCAGCTTCAGGAAATATTATAGTTAACCGGTTGGCAGTTTCATTCACAGTAGGAGGATGAATGTGTCAAAAGTCCAAAGTAACTATTAAATGTGCTGTTTGCACCTGTATAGGTATATTGTCCCACCTGGGTGGAACTGCCATTTCACAAAGGTGGAACTACGCTCTCACCTGGGTGAAATGCCCATTTCATCCGGGTGGGATTTCTATATATGCTGCATGGAAACATGAATGGCAAAGATCCTTTGGGAAATGATCCTTCACATAGTCTGCCTCTATGGTAAATGTAATCATAGAATCTTTCTTCTTTATTATTTCTCTGAATTTTTCTTTAAAATAGATATAATAATCGGTTTTGACCGTTTTCTGACTCCTTCCTGCCGAATTATTATCCCGTGTTATTACAGAAATCAGTTACTTTTGCAATGTTATCAATAGAATTGCTATGAGGAACTTATTTCTACTAATCGCATTATGCTGTGTGGCTTTTTCTGTTCGTGCCCAACGTCTGGTTGAAGTGGGGAAAGGCTTTAGCAGTACTTCGGTAAATACTACTGTATTCCGTAATAACTCCATTGTGACGCATGGAAACACACAATACATTTCTTATTATGACGCTGAAGGATGGCTGATGTTAGGCAAACGCCGTCTGGGCACTGGGGAATGGATTTTGCACCGTACCCAATACAAAGGACATGTAAAAGATGCACATAACATTATCAGTATGATGGTGGACGGCGACGGCTATCTTCATCTTTCTTTTGACCACCACGGACATAAACTGAACTATTGCCGCAGCATTGCCCCCGATACACTTGTTTTGGGAGATAAAGAGCCGATGATAGGCAACGAAGAAGAAGATGTGACCTATCCTGAATTTCATTTGTTGGCTGATGGCGGTTTGCTTTTTGTATATCGCTCGGGCGCTTCCGGAAGAGGAAATATGGTAATGAACCGATATGATGTGAAATCCCGTAAGTGGGAGCGTGTGCAGGATGTCCTTGTAGATGGAGAAAACGAGCGGAATGCCTATTGGCAGTTGTATGTGGACCAATCAGGAACCATCCATCTTTCCTGGGTGTGGCGTGAAACCTGGCATGTGGAAACCAACCATGACTTATGCTACGCCCGTTCTTTTGACGGAGGTAGAACCTGGTATAAGACCAACGGACAGAAGTATGAGCTTCCTATCCGCCTGGGCAATGCCGAATATGCCTGCCGTATTCCTCAGAATGCCGAACTGATAAACCAGACCAGTATGAGTACAGATGCCGGAGGTCATCCGTACATCGCTACCTACTGGCGCAATCCCGATAGTGATGTTCCCCAATACCGCATCGTTTGGCATGATGGCGTGAACTGGCACAACCGACAGGTTTCCGAACGCAAGACCCCTTTCTCACTCAAAGGGGGAGGAACCAAGATGATTCCCATGTCCCGTCCCCGGATGGTGGTGGACAATGGAGAAGTGTACTATCTGTTCCGTGACCAGGAGCGTGGAAGCAAAGTTTCCATGTACTATACCAAAGACATACAGTTTGGTGAATGGCACGTGAAAGACCTGACGGATTTTGCCGTAAATGCGTGGGAACCCAGTCATGACACGGAGTTATGGAAAATGAAGAAACAACTTCATATTTATGTACAGGATACCCGACAGGGAGATGGCGAGAAGCAGGTGGAAACAGAACCGCAAATGGTTTATGTGTTGGAATTGTAAATAATGTGCTGATTTGCCAATGACCATGCGGCATATAGCGCAAGCACATTAACACATTAGTAAATTGGCAAATTGATAAATTATTAATATGATGAACAAATTATTGAAACAAACCCTTGTTTGTGCAGGTACCTTGCTGCTTTCCATGCAGGTTGCCGCCAAACCTTCTTCCGAAGCCAAGGAAGTACGGGGGATTATAGACAAGGTAAACACTTATTGGCAAACGCATAACAAGCCCGAAGTCCGTTCGTTTTGGGACAATGCCGCTTACCACACCGGAAACATGGAGGCATACTTTCTGACCGGTAATGAAAACTACCGTGCATATTCTGAAGCCTGGGCTATACACAATGAATGGAAGGGAGCCAAGGAAAAGGATAAGTCTAAATGGAAATACTCTTACGGTGAGAGTGATGAATATGTATTGTTCGGAGATTATCAGGTTTGTTTTCAGACATATATCGACCTTTATACTATTCTTCCGGACAACTATAAGATAGCCCGTGCCCGCGAAGTGATGGAGTATGAGATGAGTACACCCAATCATGATTACTGGTGGTGGAGCGACGGTCTGTATATGGTAATGCCTGTCATGACCAAACTGTATAAGGTGACGGGTAATCATCTCTATTTGGATAAATTGTATGAATATATTGTATATTCGGACAGTATCATGCTCGACCGGGAAACCGGCCTGTATTATCGGGATGCCAAATATGTTTATCCTAAACACAAGACTTCCAGCGGAAAGAAGGACTTTTGGGCACGTGGTGACGGATGGGTGCTTGCCGGACTGGCGAAGGTGCTGAAAGATCTTCCCGCTGATTACGAGCATCGTTCTTTTTTCGTAAACAAGTATGTGAAACTGGCCGAAGCAGTCGCAGCCATCCAGCAACCGGAAGGCTATTGGACCCGTAGCATGATGGATCCCACTCATGCTCCCGGACCGGAAACCAGCGGAACGGCTTTCTTTACTTACGGTTTCCTTTGGGGAATCAATAATGGCTATCTGGATGAGGCAGTGTATAAACCGGTGATAGATAAAGCATGGAACTATTTGGCAAAGACTGCTTTGCAGAAGAATGGTAAGATTGGTTACGTACAGCCGATTGGTGAGAAGGCCATTCCGGGACAAGTAGTCGATGCTGATTCTGAAGCTAATTTCGGGGTAGGTGCTTTTCTGTTGGCTGCTTGTGAATATGTCCGTTATCTGGAAGCTCCTGAAAATCAGGATCGCGCCTACTGGTGCAATCTGCTTTATAAGATGGCAGCTCCCGTACTGAGCAATATGGCGGAAGGTAATCTGAAAAAGAATATGCTGGTAGAGGTGAGCCCTAATTGGGATGGACGTAACAAAGGGGTGACTTATATGGAAACCTTCGGACGCCTTATGGCAGGTGTCGCTCCCTGGTTGACACTTCCCGATGATGATACGGAAGAAGGACAGATGCGTAAGCAACTCCGTGAATGGGCATTGAAAAGCTATGCCAATGCGGTGGACCCTGCCAATCCCGACTATCTGTTGTGGAGAGGACACGGACAGGCCTTGGTGGATGCGGCATACGTGGCCGAAAGTTTTCTGCGTGCTTACGACCAGCTTTGGATGCCTTTGGATGATACAACCAAGAAACGTTATTTTGAAGAATTTACCCAGTTGCGCCGTGTGGACCCGCCTTACACCAACTGGCTGCTGTTTTCTTCTACCATCGAGAGTTTCCTGGCAAAGGCAGGAGCGGAATGTGACGAATACCGTATCAATTCGGCTATCCGCAAGGTGGAGGAATGGTACACGGGAGATGGCTGGTATGCGGACGGCCCTTCTTTCGCTTTCGACTATTATAGCAGTTATGTCTTCCATCCCATGTATCTGGAAACGTTGCAGGGCATGAAGGATGCAGGGAAATACACTCGTATTCATTATAAAAAATATTATGACCGCGCCTTGAAACGTGCCAGGAAATTCAGCCTTGTACTGGAACGCTTGATTTCTCCTGAGGGTACTTTCCCGGTATTCGGCCGTTCCATTCCTTACCGTTTGGCCACTATGCAACCCTTGGCGCTGATGGCTTGGTATCAGCAGTTGCCCGAAGGGGTGAGCAACGGACAGGCGCGTGCCGCACTGACTTCTGTGATGCACCGGATGTATGACAACACCGAGAACTTCAATGAGGCGGGCTTCCTGACCATCGGTTTTGCAGGCCGTCAGCCCAATGTGGCGGATTGGTACACCAATAACGGCAGTCTTTATATGACATCATTGGCGTTCCTTCCGCTGGGGCTTCCTGCCGCACATCCGTTCTGGACAGATGCCGCACAACCTTGCACACAAGCCAAGGCATGGGGCGGACAGCCTTTCCCGAAAGACCATCACTGGAGTGATGATATACGCACTTGGGATTTATTCTGATTGCTTTTAAATCCGAACGCCGCAGATGATACGAAGTTGTTTTTATACTTATCCGTATCATCTGCGTTGTTCGTGTTTAAAAAATAAAAGCTTTGTGTCATCTGTATCTGAAAATGGCAAAAAGATAGTAGCTTTGCATCCATGAAAACAAAACTTCTCCCTATTCTGAGATATATAGTACTTGCATTGCTTCTTCTGTGCATTGTACTTTGCCGTTTTTTTCCCGTCATGGCCGAAGGGTATGCCCGTCATATCTATCCGTGGCTGTCGGCGGCGTTGTCCGCTATAGCTTCTGTTTTCCCTTTTTCCTTGGAGGAGGCGCTGGTGGTCGTAATCATTTTATGGATGATTATTTATCCTTTTCTTAAACGCCGGAAGAAGAAAAGCTGGAGATTTATTGTGGGCAGGGAAGTGGAGTTGCTGGCATGGGTCTATATCTGGTTTTATCTGGGATGGGGCTTGAATTATTTCCGTTACGATATTTACCGGCGGATGGAGGTGGAGCCTGCCGGTTACGATGAACAGGCTTTCCATCGTTTCCTTGCTTCCTATACAGATAGTCTGAATCAGTCCTATACGGCTGAGGTGAAAACGGACCCTGAAAGGATGCGGCAGGAGATAAAGGAGATTTACCGGCAGGTTCCGTCTATGTATGGTTTGGCTCTTCCCCGGGATTATCAGCATCCCAAGCAGGTGTGGTTCAATCCGTTTTATTCGGGTGTGGGGGTATTGGGATATATGGGACCTTTTTTTGCGGAGTCGCAATTGAATGAAGAATTGCTTCCTGTACAATTGCCATTTACGTATGCCCATGAACTGTCTCACCTGTTGGGGGTAAGTAATGAGGCGGAAGCGAATTATTGGGCTTACAGGGTTTGTCGCTCTTCAAAGCGGCCGGCGGTGCGTTATAGTGCCTATTTCGGTCTGTTGCCCTATGTGCTGGTCAATGCATCTTCTGTGTTGACGGAAGAGGAATTCCGTGAATGGATTAAGACGATCCGTCCCGAAGTGGTGAAGGATTATGAATATAAACGTATGTATTGGCATGAGCGTTATAGTACCCTGTTGGGTGAAGTGCAGAATAAAATTTATAACCTGTTTTTAAAGGGTAACAACATTCCTTCCGGTAGAAAGAATTATGCGGAAGTGATCGGGATACTGCTTTCTTTGGAAGAAAAATAGAAACAGAATGTTCAGGCTGGACTTGAATTCGATTGTGACAGTTATAACTTGATCCAAGAGTTCTACAACAAACGAGCTTTATATTGTTGCTCCACTGCTACCACTTTTTATCGGCATTTCAGCAGGAAGGGTGGTAGCAGTGGCAGCAGAAATATAAAACTCTAAAGAAGAACTGCTCAGGATGATACCAAGCAATGATCAGAATCCGCCAGGGAGTCTACTGTTTCTGTTTCACATAATCCGAAGGCGACATTCCGTATTCGTCCTTGAAACATTGGCGGAAATAGGCCACACTGCTGAATCCTATCATATAGGCTATTTCTGAAATAGTATATTGTCCGGACATCAGCAGTTCCACTCCCTTGCGCATTTTTACCTTACGGATAAATTCGTTGGCGGACATATCTGTCAGTCCTTTTATCTTGCGGTAAAGGGTAGAGTGACTCATGCACATCTTGTCGGCAATGAAAGCGATATCCATCTTTTCCATTTCCAGATTCTCTTCGATTATTTGCGTGATTTTCTGCAAGAATTCATTATCCAGTTTGTTTAACGAACTCACGGCACTTTCCTGTTTGGGCTGTATATCGGCCAGTGCCAGCAAAGAGGCTATTTTCTTACGGGTTTCCAACAGATTGTTGATGCGACTGTGCAACAGCTTGGCACTGAACGGTTTGGTAAGATAGGAATCTGCTCCGGATGCATATCCTTCTTCCTTGTCTTGTAAAGAATCTTTAGCCGTCAGTAAGATTACAGGGATATGGCTGGTGCGCATATCCTCTTTTATTCGCTTGCAAAGTTCGATACCGTCCATGACCGGCATCATGATATCACTGACAATGATGTTGGAAATTCGTGCCTGTGCCAGTTCCCAGCCTTCTTTGCCATCCTTGGCAGTGATTACTTCATAGATATCTGTAAAAGAGCTCCGGATGTATTCCCGTATGTCGGCATTGTCCTCTACCACCAGTACAATGGGATGATTTTCGGTTGGTGTATCGGTAATGGTGGTTTCCTCTGCATCCATCGGCTTCTTTTCCATATCATGTTGGGCATGGATAGCGTTGGGATACGTATTCTCGGTGAGCAGGCGCAGCGTGAATGTGGTTCCCGTATCCACTGCGCTTTCTACTTTCAGGATTCCTTCGTGCAATTCGCTCAAACCTTTGACCAGAGCGAGCCCGATTCCCGAACCCGATGCCTGATATTTGCTTTTTGCCTGATAATAGCGATCGAAAATGTGTGGTAACGCTTCGGCGTCAATGCCATGACCGGTATCACTGACACTGATTTCCGTGTATTTTATCTGGTTCTCTTCTACTGAACGGAGTGATAAGGTGATATCTCCCTCGGAAGTATATTTGGCAGCATTGCTCATCAGGTTGTCCAGTATGATGGTGATCATGTCCGCGTCATAGAAGATTTCCGTATCTTCTGTTTCGATATGAATATGATAATTTACTTTGTTATTGGGATTCAACTCTTTGTAACGTAATCCCACTTCCTGTACCAATTGTCCCAGATCTCCCTTGGCTACAGATAATTTACGGTTCTGGGTCTCGGTCTTGCGGAATTCCAGTATGCGGTTTATCGGATTCAGCAGACGGGTGGCGCTATCATGAATGATGCTGATTTTGTTGGCGTGTTTGGGAGATAAGGTGGCATCACTCAACAGGTCTTCCAATGGACCTAGAATCAGCGTGAGCGGAGTACGCAGTTCATGGGTGATGTTGGTGTAGAAGCGCAGGCGTTCTTCATTCAGTTCTTGTTTGTTCAGACTTTGCTTGCGCTCCACTTCCAGTGAACTCTCTAAGTCCAGTTTACGTTTATAAAAACGTGACACTCCGTAAATGATCAGTATTATCAGCAAGGCGTAAATTAGTTTGGCATACCAGCTCAACCAGAATGGAGGGGTGATGCGGATATGCAGTGTAGCTTCGTCCTTTTCCCATTCCTGATTCCTTAAACGTGTTTTTACTTTAAAGGTATAATGTCCGGGTGGAATATTTCTGAAAATGATTTGCTTTTCGCCTTGTGTGTTGTACCAAGTGTTTTCCAATCCTTCCAGAATGTAAGAAAACTCTACTTGTGAGCTGATGGCATAGTCTAGTACATTGAATGAAATCTTGAATGTATTTTGATTATAGGGGAGCTGTATGTTGGCATCGGTGAGAGGAAGGGGATGCTCTGTATCTTTGCTTTCTGTCTGTTTGTCGTAAATAGAAAATTGTGTGATGGTGACCGGTGCCGGTTTACGGATAGAGTTGACTTCACCGGGAGTAAAGTAACAGGCTCCGCCTTGTGAACCGAAATAGAGGATTCCGTCAGTGGAAATGCAGGTAGATCCGTCCATAAAGTCTCCCATGGGTACTCCGTCATAGTGGTTGTAATTGTAGAAAGTCTTTGTCTTTTCGTCCAATCGTGAAATACCGGCATTGGTACTGAGCCAGATGGTTCCGTCATGGTCTTCCTGTATGGCGCGTACATTGGTGTTTTGCAGTCCTTCTTTCGTCCCATAATGGGAATAATCTTCCAGATGGCTGGCATCTCGGAAAACCAGGATTCCGTCATTGGTTCCTACCCAGATTCGTTTACGCGAATCCTCCATCAAATAATTGACGGAGCGTATGGGGAAACTTTGCTCTGTTGTCAGTTCCTGGAACAGTTGTCCTTTGTCATCGAACAGAAACAATCCTTTGGCTCCTATCCATAGTTTGCCGTTCTTGTCTTTTAGGATGCTTCTTATTCCTTTATTGGTCAATAGTCTGTTAATTTTATCTTCTTGTGTCAGCTCCCGGTTGTAGGCGGAATATAAGGGGGGAAAAACGAAACGTGTCAATATGTGGTCGACCTGAAAATGACTGATTGTTTTGGTTGTCAAAGCGTTATGATGAAGTAGGGGAGAGTGACTTGGAAAAACGAAACGTTTACATCGCTTTACATTGGGCTTACATTTTAGCCTCGTTTGAACGCCGTTCAAATGGATTGCTTTACATTGAAGGTAGGATAGGGGAGATTTCGGGGTTGTTCACCGGTTATTCTCCATGAACCTTTCCAGATCAACTCTCATATACAAAGATAGTCAAACGGATCGGTTTATGCAAGTGGAGTGGGGGAGTGCCTGACGCGCTTCCCTTTTTTATTTTATCAAATTATTCCATATAGATAATATTTGGTATATTTGCGATGAAATAAATACCGTATATTATGACTAAAATTATTCATGTGCACCTGATTTATGAGAAGAAAAACCTCTATTTTGGCAGTATCTCTGCCATTTTTGAAAATCTGACGGAGAAACAGGTCGGCATCACCAAAAGCAGCCTGTTACATGCCGGTTTGACCGATGGAACCGTGAAATACACGAAACGTGCGATGATTATCCAGTCGCACTTGATAAAGACTACCAGAAAGGTCTAAAACGGCCTTAGAACGTCTATAAAGCCGCTTTTTGCGGCTTTTTTTATGTCTTTTGGGTGGTAGCCTTTTCAAATAGTATATCTGAAAGAAGCTGCTACTTATTTGAACGGTTTGAACGGGCGGAAAAATGGAGAGGTTATTCGTTTGCTTATTCATTTGCTTATTCATTTAGGCTATTGCAAAAACGAAACGTTTTGATTGCTTATTCGTTTGGTTATTCATTTTGGGCTTATTTTTTTGCGATTTGCCTATCTATACAATATAAATAGGGCTTATTTTTGTTTGTTTTTAAACTATTTGAGGGAGTAAACAATACATTGATAATATTTATTTACTCCCCTGTATTTTAAAATATTGTGCTATAAATCAATATTTTAATTCTTTTTGCCCCCTTTACCCCATAAAACGCATTTTATCCGACATCTGCAAGTGTTGAACTCTCCGCACCTGAAACACGCCCCGCACTTTCCTGTTTGAGTTGCACGATAGTATGTTTTAGGATACCTATTTCTTCTGCTTGCTCTCTAATAATTGTATCTTTTTGAGATATTAGGTCTAAAAGTTTATCCTCTATTGCTGATGCATGAGGATTAGGATGTTCTTTATTATCCGATAGAACTTCTCCCCTACTCTCTGAATTTATAAATAAATCAAATTGATTTATATTGTAAGTCTCAATGAATTTATCAAGAAATTGATCTGTAATATTTCTCGCGCCGCTCATTAATGAGTTAATGTATTGAGGAAGAACATCTAATTGGCGTGCTATATCAGCTTTAGACATTCCTCCTGATTGTAGTTTATCTACTTCCTTTTTAAACCATTTACTTTTTAAAATCGAAATTTTTTCCATTATAGCGCAAAAAGATTTATGAATGTTTTGATAATAAATCAAATTGATTTATATTTGCAGCGTGTTCAAAATGTGAACGCCGCCTCAAATCTACAAAAAAGGCTTGAGGTGACAATGAGAAATATAAAAAGAAGAAAAATAGAAGGTTATGAAACGGTATTATTTTGAATTGACAGATCGGAGTTATAATGACCTGGGGGCTTTTATTCCGGATGGGTACAGCAAGGAAGTGGCTGTCAGGCAAGCAAAGAGGTGGATGGCAGAAAACAGTATAGTATTAGCCACCCTTATCGTGAATAGCCTAAGAACATCTAACGTGTTGGATGTAATTAATATTGATATACTTAAAACGAAGATATGCTGGAAGCAAAATTTAAAAAGGGACAAAGTGTGAGAATCACCAAGAGGAACGGTGAAGTCATTGATGGTGTAATCCGCAATTGGGACTATAACATTTGTACTTTCGGTCGTGAATATAATGTCGATTATATGAAAGATGGCCAGGTTTGGACTGTGATATGTGTTCCGGAGGATGCCATACAAGAACTCCGATAGATTTCCGGGGCAGTTAGTTCAGTTGGTAGAACACGCCAAACTCCCGCAAGGGAGAGGCCATGGTCCGCGGTTCGAGTCCGCGACTGCCCGCTACAATAATTTAACTTATCAGCGAATTATGAAAGAACGAATAGTCGTAGAATACAGCGAGGTGGGTAAGATAGCCGGTTTGCTGGGTTGTTCCCGGGAAATGGTTTCCCATTCCCTTGCATTCCGCAAGAACAGCAAGTTGGCCCGTTCCATCCGCAAGCTCGCTGGAAAAGCCACTCAACTTTGACCCTTTTGGCCACGCAAGATTTGCCCACCTTTTTGTACTATATGATTGACCCTTTAAAGTCCTGGTGTTGGGGGGCAATATTATTTTACCCTTTTAAAAATTCTCGTTTTTCTTAGATTTTAATTTTCGCATACTTTCACCATATAATTCTATAGTATGGGCCGTATGTATGATGCGGTCAAGGATTGCATCGGCTATTGTTGGATCACCTACCATGTCATACCAGTTGGAGGATGGATACTGCGATGTGATGATGACAGATTTCCGTTCATGCCTATCCTCAATAATTTCAAGCAGTATGGGACGCTCTTTGGCGTCAAGTGGTACAATAAACAAGTCGTCAAGAATGAGTAGCTGGCAACGCTCAATCTTCTTGAGTTCCGCTTCAAGTGTACCTTTTACTTTGGCGACTTTCAGCGCACCGAGCAGTTTCGGAGCATTGGCATAGAAGGTACGGAATCCCTTTTTGCATGCTTCGTGTCCAAGGGCACAGGCCAAATAGCTTTTTCCCGTTCCGGAAGAACCAGTAATAAAAAGGTTCTGTGCCTTATGCACAAAATCAAGGGTGGCGAGACGTTCCATCTGATTGCGGTCCAGTCCCCGGTTCGTGGCATAGTCAATCTGCTCAATATAAGCCTTGTAGCGGAATGCCGCATTTTTGGTGAGCCGTGCAATGGCAGCCTGGGAGCGATAGTCCCATTCGCGTGCAAGGAGCATGGAAAGGAACGTGTCCGCAGTCATGGATTGCGGAGTGGTGCCGGCAAGACTTTCCCTGAAAGCCTCTGCCATACCATGCAATTTCATACGGTTCATTAAATCCAGTGATATGGTATTCTGGTCTTGTTGTCCCGTAACGGGAACTGTTTTATTGTTTACTTCCATAAATAATAGTTTTATTGTTTGTCTTTTTTGTAATATTCACGTCCACGTATATTTTTGTGGGTCAATGGAATCTGGAAAGTCACGTTGGACTGTACTTTTCCGTCCTCATCAGGAAGGAAATCCACATCTTCTCCCAGTTCAAGCACCTCGCGCAAGGCTTGGTATCCGTATTGCAATTTCTGATCCGCACATGCGCAAGCCGCAACTAGACGGTCACGGCCGTATTTCTTCTCCAGTGTCATGATGCCACGGCATGACCTGAACGCTTTGGGTGGATATTGCATGACACGCTCCACTTCCCGAAGATAGTTCAATACGATGTTGTCTATTTCCGAGGCACGTTGAAAGAGTTCCTCCAAGTCCTTGTCATAGGGACCATAATGACCAGGCAGGTTGTGCTCCTTTTTCCAAGAATAAGTGTAAGGAATGTCACAGCGGTCGTGGGTGGCGACAAGGTTCATTCCACAATAGATTTCCACCGTGTCGGCATCATAGAGAATCGTCATGCGCCTGCCTACATACTCTTTTGGAACACTGTAATGGTGCTTGAACAAGGAAACGTAAGAGTTCTTTCCCACGGTCATCAGTTTCCTTTCTTTCATTACGTAGCGTTTCACGGGAAGCGGACGAAGATAATCCTTCTCTCCATGAAGGAATATTTCCTTGCGTGACATCTCCCGTCCGGCCATCACCTTTTCATTGAAATCAAGCAAGGAAATATGGATGGCGGTATTGAGTTCCTCCAAACTGGAAAATGTCATTCCCTCTATATCAAGATAAATGGAACGGTAGAGGAGCTTTACGGCATTTTCTACCAAAGCCTTGTCCTTGGGGTGACGCACACGAGCAGGATAGACCACACAGCCGTAATATTCGGCAAAAGCGGCGAAATCATCATTGATGACAGGTTCGTTGCGGTCGCTTCGTGTGACGGCAGCCTTCAGATTGTCGGGGACGATAGCCGCAGGAACACCTTCAAAATATTGAATGGCATTCTCGCATGCCTTTATCAGGTCTTCCTTGCGTTGCGACCATACGGCTTCGCAGTAGGTATAATGGCTGAACGGAAGGATGGCAACAAATACCTCGGCTTTCTTCGTCTCGCCCGTCATTTCATCAACAACTTCAAGTCTGTCACCGGCAAAGTCAATATACATCTGCTCTGCGGCATAGTGCTCTACATGACCGACAACCTTAATGTGAAACCTGTATTCGCTGACAATCCGTTTGAAGGAAGACAACTGATAGCCGTCCGGATATTCGGTATGGTACTCCTTGAACAGTTTTCGGACACTCATACCTTTGCGTGACAGACGAGATACATATCCGGGAAGCAAGGCCTCCAATTCAATCCTTTTGGATGAAGGCTCCCGATGCCGGGTATCCGTGCAGCCGAACAGTTCATCCAACTGTCCATTGGGCAGGGAAAGAAGCTGTTCAATACTCTTGCCGCTTGAAAGGAATAAGCGGACATATTTGCGGACTGTATTACGGGAAATATGAAACGTAAATGCCGTTTCCTTGATTCCTATGCCAGCCGCATAACATCTTAAAATATTTTTGATTCGTTTATTCATTTGTATAGATTTTATTTTCTCCCCCGTTACACCAGGACAAGGGTACTCAAATCTACACAAAAAAACTATAATTATAGGTGAAGCAAGTGGGCAACACTATTTTAGCCAAAGGGGGCAATCATATTTTAGCAAAAAGGGATAATTCTGCGTGGCCAAAAGGGTCAAAGTTGAGTGGCTTTTCCA
>ERZ1026997.363-NODE-363-length-19706-cov-4.699964_pt1 | contig 19706 bp, 26 predicted proteins | sample MGYA00519289_ERZ1026997 | MGnify/ENA primary metagenome ERZ1026997 (study PRJEB26926, sample SAMN06164455) | human gut metagenome | biome: ENVO:00009003; feature: ENVO:2100002; material: ENVO:00002003 | host: Homo sapiens | place: USA | collected 2012 ... | reverse complement strand
CAGATGTGTATAAGAGACAGAGATAAAGCCCACTCCGGAGGCAAAGTCCGGGAAGGTCACCACCAAGGAAGCCGCCCAATCCGCCCGGCAGGTCGCCGCGGAGATCGCCCAGACCCAGGGGGTGCAGCAGCCGGATTACTGCTTCCCGCCGCTGGATCTGCTGAAACGCCCGGTACGTGCCGGGACGGACGGCACGGAGGAAATGCGGGAGAATTCCCGCCGCCTCAACGAGACCCTCGCCAGCTTCAATATCGACGCCCACATCATCAACGTCACCCGCGGCCCCAGCGTCACCCGCTACGAGGTGGAGCTTGACAAGGGTGTCCGGCTGAATAAAATCACAGGCTGCGCCGATGATATTGCCCTGAGTCTGGGTGCGTCCGGCGTCCGCATCGCCGCCGTTCCCGGAAAGATCTCCGTGGTTGGCATCGAGGTGCCGAACCGCGCGGTCACGACGGTCTCCCTGCGGGAGGTTATCGATTCCACCGAGTTTGCCAAGGCAAAATCCAAGACCTCCATTGCGCTGGGCAAGAGCATTGACGGAAGCTGCATCGTGGGTAACATTGCCAAAATGCCCCACCTGCTGATCGCCGGTACAACCGGTTCCGGTAAATCCGTGTGCATGAATTCCATCATCATTAGCCTACTGTACAAGGCAGGTCCCGACGATGTGAAGCTCATCATGGTTGACCCCAAGATGGTGGAGCTGGGCATTTACAACGGCATTCCCCATCTGCTGATCCCTGTGGTCACCGACCCCAAGAAGGCTGCGGGCAGTCTGCAATGGGCGGTGACAGAAATGCTTCGTCGCTACAGAATGATGTCCGACATGGGCGTCCGGGATCTGGAATCCTACAACAGCATCGTTACCGCCGAGGAGGACGGCCAGAAGCTCCCTCAGGTGGTCATTATCATCGACGAGCTGGCGGATTTGATGATGGTCGCCGCCAAGGAGGTGGAGGATTCCATCTGCCGTATCGCGCAAATGGGCCGCGCCGCCGGTATGCACCTGATTATCGCCACCCAGCGTCCTTCTGCCAACGTTATCACCGGCCTGATGAAGGCAAATATCCCGTCCCGAATTGCGTTCTCCGTGGCCTCCGCTATGGAATCCCGCATCATTCTGGATACCATGGGTGCGGAAAAGCTGGTGGGTAAGGGCGATATGCTGTATGCCCCCATCGGCTGCGGCAAGCCGCTGCGTGTGCAGGGCTGTTTCGTCACCGACACCGAGGTCGAGGCCGTGGCCGGGTATGTCAAGGACAACTACACGGCGGATTACAGCCAGCAGGTGCTGGACGAGATCGAGAAAAAAGCCCAGCAGACCGGCAAAAAGCCGGCGAGCGTCTCCGACCCTGACCCCACCGACGAGGAGCTGGAGGGCGACGAAATGCTGCCCGCCGCCGTGGATGTGATTCTGGAGACCGGACAGGCTTCCGTCTCCATGCTCCAGCGCCGTCTGAAGCTGGGCTATGCCCGCGCGGCGCGAATCGTGGACGAGATGGAGGAAAAGGGCATTGTAGGCCCCTTCCAAGGCTCCAAGCCGAGAGCCATTCTGATCACGAAGGAACAATGGGCGTCCATGAAGGGCGGCCAGACGGAACAGATGGGCTTTGACGATCTGGACTCCGTGCCGGATGAACTGATGTAATGATTTAAAACGCCCGGACGAAAAACGTCCGGGCGTTTGACTATTACAGCACATACAAGATTTAATCAGCATGGAAGTCCGCCTGTTCCACCCGATAGTACCGAAATATTCCTTCTTCTTTGACGAAGCGAAATCCCACCTTTTCAAGAACGTGCTGACTGCGTGTGTTCTTAAGAACAGCATCGGCGTTGACCGCAAGCATCCCCAGCTTCTCAAAAGCGTATTTGATCGCCAGCTTTTCCGCTTGCGTCCCATAACCTTTGCCCTTCACGGAATCATTTTGCATGTGAATACTCAGCGTACACTCTTTCCTGTCGCGGTCTATTTGCTTTAGCTGCAACTCCCCAATCACCTCGGCATCAAGCATAATTGCGAATACAACCCTCGACACATCCTGCTTCGATTCAAAATACCGGTTTACAGCATCTTCGTTATAGGTGTATGGCTTGAACAGCTTCATATCCATATAAATGGATGCGTCATTTGTCCACCCTTTATAAAGGTCGTGACATAACTCCCTTGTCATGATCTGTAGGCTGATCTGTCCCATTTAATCTTCTCCGATTCCGATTTGCAGGTATGGGCGCTTTTACGGAGCCAGCCGGACAGCCGCGTCCAGAATGGCGTTTGCAGCGCTTTCCTTGGATTGCAGCGGAAGCTCAGTGGTTTCGCTCCGGGTAATGATCGTGATTACATTCGTGTCAACCCCGAAGCCAGCGCCGGACTGCTTGAGATTGTTGGCGCATATCATGTCCACGTTCTTCTTTACGAGCTTTTCCCGGCTGTTTTCCACCATGTTCTGGGTCTCCATGGAAAAACCGCAGATGACTTGTCCCGGGACGCGGTTCTCGCCAAGATATTTCAGAATGTCCCGGGTGCGTTTCAGGGGGATGAACATGTCGCCCTCGGACTTTTTGACCTTGTTGTCACTGTAATTTGCCGGGGTGTAGTCCGCCACCGCCGCCGCTTTGAAAATAAAGTCGGATTCTGGGGCGCTTGCAGCCACGGCTTCAAACATATCCTGAGCGGAAACGACGGGAACTACGGTCACAAAGGGTGGGGGCGCGATGGCAGTGGGTCCGGAAACCAGAGTCACATCCGCGCCCCGGAGCATGGCCATTCTGGCAATGGCATAGCCCATTTTCCCGGTGGAATGGTTGGTCAGATACCGGACGGGGTCGATGGCCTCCTGCGTCGGCCCGGCGGTGACAAGCACCTTTTTCCCGGCAAGATCGTGAGGGAAGGCCAGCTGACGCAGGATATATTGCAGAATTTCCTCCGGCTCCGGCAGCTTGCCCTTGCCCACGGCGCCGCAGGCAAGACGTCCGCTGGCAGGCTCAATGACCTCCCAGCCGTAATGGCGCAGAAGCGCCAGATTGTCCTGTGTCACGGGATTTTCGTACATGTTGGTATTCATGGCGGGGGCGATGAGTTTGGGGCAGCGGCAGGCGAGAATGGTGGTGGTGAGCATATCGTCCGCCAGCCCGTGGGCCAGTTTCGCGCACACATTGGCCGTGGCCGGGGCGACGATCACAAGATCAGTCCGTTCCGCCAGAGCGATATGCTCCACATGATGGGAGAAATTCCGGTCGAAGGTGTTCACCATCGTCCGGCGGCCGGTGAGCTGCTCGAAGGTCAGGGGTGTGACGAATTGGGTGGCGTTTTCGGTCATGACGACCTCCACCGCGGCGTGCTGCTTGACAAGGGCGGAGGCCAGCGCGGCGGCTTTATAGGCGGCGATTCCGCCGGTAACGCCCAGAAGGACGGTTTTTCCTTTCAGCATAGGGAACCCTCCAGAATAGAAAATTGCTTACGCTCATTATATCCCGATTTTGAATCGCTGTAAAGATGATTTTTTTCTTGTATTTTCCGCCGCACCCTGCTATAATACCCTCGGAGTGAGAGCTCCCAAATTTGCGCTGTATCTTCATAAGAAGAACGGCAGCAGGAGGTAATTTCATATGGAAAAAAGGAAAATGAACACCCGGTACATGGCGACCCTCGCTATGTTCTGCGGTGTTCTGCTGGTCATGGGCGTTACCGGAATCGGTTTCATTCCACTTCCGGTGATCAAGGCCACAACCATGCACATCCCGGTCATTCTGGGCGCGGTTTTGCTCGGCCCCGGCGCGGGCGCTGTCCTTGGGGGCGTGTTCGGGCTGTGCTCCATCTGGGCAAATACCACCAGTCCCGGACTGCTGGCATTTGCGTTTTCGCCCTTTATGACCACGGAGGGGCTGCCCGGTGTGCTGAAAAGCCTGTGGATCGCACTGGGGTGCCGGATTCTGTTCGGCGCGATTGCGGGATGGCTGTGGAAGCTGTTTAAGAAGCTTACGAAGCAGGACTTTGCGGCGCTGCCCCTGACTGCGGCAGTTTCCACGCTGTGCCACACAATTCTCGTCATGGGCAGCATTTATGTGCTGCTTGCCCGGCAGTACGCACAGGCGAAAAACGTGGCCATTACCGCCGTTTTTGGACTTGTGATGGGGACGGTCACGGCGTCCGGAATCCCTGAGGCTATTATTGCCGCCATTCTGGTGACCGTCATCGGAAAGGCGCTGCTGCACCTTTCGGAGCGGATGAAAAAACGTTAAGGAGAGATCGTTATGCTGCTTGCCATTGACATCGGTAATACCAATCTGGTCATCGGCTGTATTGAAAACGACAAAATTCTGTTCAAAGCCCGCATTGCCACCGACGCCATCCGCACCTCCGACCAGTACGGCGTGGAGATCAAAAACATGATGGAAGCCTTCGGCGTGCAGGTGAAGGATATCGACGACTGCATCATTTCCTCCGTCGTGCCGCCGGTGTTCAATTCGGTCAAAACCGGCGTCATCAAGGTTATCCGGAAGCAGCCCATGGTGGTCGGCCCCGGGCTGAAAACCGGACTGAACATCCACATGGACGTTCCCAGTCAGGTGGGCAGCGACCGCATCGTCATTGCCGTGGCCGCCCTCGCGGAGTACGAAGCGCCCATGATTCTGATGGACTTAGGAACGGCAACCACCATCGAGGTGGTGGAGCCGAATAACATGTACTTGGGCGGCATCATTTTCCCGGGCGTCCGGGTCTCGCTGGACGCGCTGACCAGCCGCACCGCTCAGCTTCCCGGCATCAGTCTGGACAAGCCGAAGCATGTCATCGGAAAGAACACAGTGGACTGTATGCGCAGCGGCATGATGTACGGCACCGCCGCCATGCTGGACGGACTGGTGGAGCGAATTGAAGGGGAGCTGGGACACAAGTCCACCCTCATTGCCACCGGCGGCCTTGCCCAGTTTATCACACCGCTGTGCAAACGGGAGATCATTCTGGAGAAAGACCTGCTTTTGAAGGGCCTGAACGTCATTTACAAGAAAAATAAGCGGTAACGGAAAGCCGGCAGCCCTGCGCTGTCGGCTTTTGCATCCGAAAATCCTTTCTGCGGCGGGGTGCTATTATTGCGCCCCGCCGCATAGTCTTTGGCAGGAGTGATGCAAATGATGTGCGCATGGAAACAGCTGCTGTCCGTCTTGCCGCCAAGACTTCGGCCAGAGGTGGACAGGTTGGGGAAAAACGCTTTGCAGGAGCTGCGGCTTCGGCTGGGGATGCCGCCGGAGCTGGTTTTGAGTGGGGAAAGCCGCTGGCTGGGGTGCTGTGTCAGCAGGGAAGACCTGAATTACTGCATCAACGCCGCCAGCCGGTATTCTCCATGGGCGGCGGCGACAACAGCGCAGGGGTATCTTACCGCCCCCGGGGGACACCGCATTGGCCTGTGCGGCGAGGTGGTCTGCAAGGATGGCATTGTGACTGGCATCCGGGAAATCAGCTCCCTGTGCATCCGTGTCGCGAGAGATTTTCCGGGAATCGCCAAGCGGGCGGCGGACGCTCCCGGCTCCATTCTGATTCTGGGTGCGCCCGGGTGGGGAAAAACCACCCTTTTGCGGGATCTGATTCGGCAGATCGGAGAAAAGCAGTGCGTCAGCGTGGTGGACGAGCGGGGCGAACTGTTCCCGGAGGGACTGGAACGGGGGAAGAAGACGGACGTCCTCACCGGCTGCCCCAAGTCCCCGGGAATCGACATGGTGCTCAGAACCATGGGGCCGGACTGCATCGCCGTGGACGAGATCACGGCGGAGGCGGATGCCCGTGCGCTTCTCCGGGCGGTAAACTGCGGGGTGCGGCTGCTGGCAACTGCCCACGGCACGTCGGCGGCGGACCTGCGGCGCAGGTCGGTCTACCGTCCGCTGGCGGAAAGTGGGGTGTTCCAAACGCTTCTGATTTTACGGCAGGACAAGTCCTTCCGGGCGGAGAGGGCGGCGCTATGAGCTACAGATGGTTTGGCGCGGCGCTGGTCATCGCGGGCTGCGGTGGTTTCGGGTTTTCCATCGCTTCCGGGTACAAGCGGGAGGAAGGAATCCTCCGGCAGCTGCTCAGGGTGCTGAATTACATGGAGTGGGAGCTTCAATACCGCCTGACGCCCCTGCCGGAGCTTTGCCGTCAGGCGGGACAGGAAACGAGAGGAACGCTTCGGGAAGTGTTTTTCAATCTTGCGCGGGAGCTGGAATGGCAGACCTCCCCGGACGCGGCCAGCTGCATGACCGCCGCGCTGAAACGCAGTCACGAGCTGCCCCGGCGGATACGGGGAATCATGAAGCAGCTGGGGCATACCCTTGGCCGGTTCGATCTTCCGGGGCAGAAGCAGGGCCTTGAGGAAGTGAAGGAAGCATGCCGCATGGAGCTGGAAGCTCTGGGGAAGAACCGGGAAACACGTCTTCGCAGCTACGGGACGCTGGGATTATGCGCCGGTGCGGCGCTGGCGATTTTGTTTCTATGAGTATGGACATTGACCTGATTTTCAAAATTGCTGCCATTGGCATCATCGTATCTATCCTCAATCAGGTGCTTTCCCGTTCCGGCCGGGAGGAGCAGGCCACCATGACCAGCCTTGCGGGGCTGGTGGTCGTGCTGATGATGCTGGCGCAGAAGATCGCCGATCTGTTTGATCTGGTGAAGACCCTGTTTGAATTCTGATGAGCCTGTTCTGGAAGGCCGCGGCGGCGGTGCTGCTGGCGGTGGTGCTGGGGCTATCGCTGGGAAAGCAGAAGGACATTGGGGTTCTGCTGACCATGGCGGTGTGCTGCATGGTCGCCATGATCGCCATTTCCTATCTGGAGCCGGTGCTGGACTTCCTGCGTGAGCTGGAGACGCTGGGAGACCTGCAGGGGGACATGCTGGGCATTCTCTTAAAAGCGGTGGGCATCGGGCTGGTGTCGGAGATCGCCGGACTGGTCTGCACTGACGCGGGAAACGGCTCCCTCGGAAAAACGCTGCAAATGCTTGGCTCGGCGGTGATTTTATACTTGTCGCTTCCCATTTTCACTGCCATGCTGGAACTGATACGGGAGATTTTACGGGAGTTATGAGCAAATTGATTTTGGCGGTGGCGTTGATATTTGTGCTGGCGATACCTGCTTCTGCTGTGGAATTTACGGCTCCACAGGTGCCGGAGGGCGGGGCGGAGCTGATGCCGGAGGACACCGGCTCCTTTGCCGCCGGGCTGATGGAGCTGCTTCGGGACGCGGTTTGGGGTCTTCGACCGGATTTGAAGGAAGCGTCCAAGGTCAGCCTTGGGGTGATCGCGGCGGTGATGATGGTGTCACTGCTCCAATCCTTTTCCGGAAGTGTGAAGACCGTCGCAAACCTTGTGGGGGCGACAGCCATTGCGGCGGGGCTGCTGCTGAGCGCAAATTCCCTGATTCGCCTTGGGTCGCAGACCGTGACGGAAATCAGCGAGTACGGAAAGTTGCTGCTTCCCGTCATGACGGCGGCCATGGCGGCGCAGGGCGGGGCGGCGTCCTCCACGGCGCTGTACGCCGGGACGGCGGTGTTCGACTCGGTGCTGAGCTCCCTGATTTCCCGGATGCTCGGCCCCATGGTGTACCTGTTTCTGGCGCTGTCGGCGGCAAACGGCGCAATCGGGGAGAATATTCTGGGAAAATTGCGGGATTTTGTCAAAAACGTCGTCAGCTGGAGCCTGAAAACCATATTGACGGTGTTCACGACCTATATGACCGTCACCGGCGTGGTCAGCGGCACTACCGACGCGGCGGCGCTGAAAGCAACGAAGGTCACTATTTCCTCCGTAGTCCCCGTGGTGGGCGGAATTTTGTCCGACGCCTCGGAAGCGGTGCTGGTCAGCGCGGGGCTAATGAAAAACGCGGCGGGCATTTATGGAATTCTGGCGGTGCTGGCGGTATTCCTAAGTCCGTTCCTGAAAATCGGCGTCCACTATCTGATATTGAAACTGACAGCCGCCGTATGCGGCATCTTCGGAGAAAAGGGACTGACGGAGCTGATCGGGGATTTTTCCACAGCTATGGGACTGTTGCTCGCCATGACCGGCTCGGAGTGCCTGCTGCTGCTCATCAGCACGGTGTGTTTTCTGAAAGGAGTGGGATAATGGAGGCGCTTCGGCAATATGTTATTTCTGTGGTAGCTGCCGCCATGCTCTGCGGCATTGTGGTCAGGCTGTTCCCCAATGGAAGCGGCAAGCAGGTGGGGAAGCTGATCTGCGGGCTGTTTCTGGCGTACACCGTTCTAAGTCCCATTTCGAGGGTGGATTTTTCCAAATTGCCGGACTTTTCCCTGCGGTGCATGGATGACGCGGAGGACGCCGCCGCGATGGGAGAAAATCTCGCGCGGGATTCCATGGCGGATATCATAAAGGAAGAAACGGAAGCATATATCTTGGACAAAGCCGCAGACCTCCACGCGAACCTGCGCGTTGAGGTCGCTGTCGGCGAAGACAATCTCCCGGCGGCAGTCACGATCTCCGGGGAGGCGTCCCCTTACGCCCGGCGGCAGATACAGGCCATGATCGCAAATGATCTGGGTATTTCAAAGGAGAATCAGAAATGGATTGGGTAACGCTGAGAAGCAGGGGAAAGGAGCTGGTCAGGAAATACCGCTATGTCCTTTTGGTGGTGCTGGCAGGGCTTTTTCTCATGGCGCTGCCCGACGGGAAAAACACAAAAGCAGCCCCGGAACCCGCCGCCGCGGAAACGGAACCCCGGCAGGATCTGCAAACCGGGCTGGAAGAAATTCTCAGCCAGATACAGGGCGCGGGCAGGGTGCAGGTGCTTCTGACCCAGCGGGAAGGGGAGCGGACGGTATACCAGACGGACGAGGATTCCACATCCTCCGGCATCCGGTCGGACACGGTTTTGCTCAATGGCTCTGACCGTTCTCAGACCGGGCTTGTGCAGCAGGTCAATCCCCCTACTTATCTCGGCGCGGTCATCGTATGCCAGGGGGCGGACAGCGCGTCCGTCCGGCTTGCCATCGTATCAGCGGTGGGCAGCGTCACCGGGCTGTCCACCGACAAAATAACCGTTTTGAAAATGAAATGAATGATTGGAGGCATTTTTATGAAGGTATGGAAGAAGAATCTGATTGCGGCGGCGATTTTGGTGACGGTATGCGCAGGCATCTACGTCAACTGGCGCTACACCGAGGATCAGGCGGCGGCAAATCTCACGGATACGCTGGACACGGAAAAGGTCATGTCCGACGACAATCTGGTGCTCAGCGAGGACATGGCGGCCATCTCCGCCGGGGAAGACGTGGCGACCACCTCCACCGACTACTTTGCCGCCGTCCGCCTGTCCCGGCAGCAGGCGAGGGACAACGCCGTGAATCTGCTTCAGGAAGCCATGTCCTACAGCGAAAGCTCCAAGGAAGCGGAGTCCGCGGTAGAGCTGGAACAGATCGTGCAGACGGCGCTGAGCGAAGCCCAGATCGAGAGCCTGATCATCGCGAAGGGCTATGCCGACTGCGTGGCCTACATGTCCGGCGAGGGCATTTCCATTGCGGTGGCTTCTCCCGAGGGCGGCTTGCAGCGGGAGGACGTGGCCGTCATCGCGGACATCGTCATGGCGCAGTCCGACTATTCTCTGAACGATATCCGTGTTGTGGAAGTTCAATAAGTTTATGCCCCGGATGAAGACCATCCGGGGCAATCTTGTAAATCCGTGCTTTGCTTGCAGAAAATGGTTGTATTTTTCTGGATTTGTGGTACAATAAACAAAAGTATGTCAAGCCCACGGGCGGGACAAACATTTAGGAGGTAAAACCTTATGGCTGAATATAAGCAGTACATCACCCAGATTCAGGAAAATGGAAGCGTCATGATCTCTGAGGACGTGGTAGCGACCATCGTGGCCCATGCCCTGTCCGAGGTGGAGGGCGTCGGCTCTCTGGGCATCAAGCCCGGCGTCAGCATCGCAGACTTTGCCAATAAAAAGAATTGGGGCAAGGGGCTGAAGATCCTGATCGCGGAGGACAACACCCTTACCATCGAGTGCGGCATTATGGTCTGCTACGGCTACAGCGTCGTGGACGTGGCGAAGGACGTGCAGGCGGCAGTGACCGCCAGCGTGGAGTCCATCACCGGCACGAAGGTCGAGAACGTCTCCGTCAACGTCTGCGGCATCGTCCACAAGTAAGGTCGGGCGGTATGAAAAGAGGCGACGCCAGAGAACTGGCAGTACATCTGATTTACGGCCGGGCGTTCACCGGCGAGGAGCCGGAGCAGGTGGTTTCCACCCGTCTGGACAAGGAATATTACGGAAAACTGGCCGAAGAAAATGAGGTATATGCCCAGCGCCCTGACCGGTTTCAGCTGCGCTATATCGACTCGGTGGTCACAGGCGTTGCCAACCGGGAGGACGAGCTGGACGATGTGATCCGGCAGTTTTCCATCGGCTGGGACATCAGCCGCATTTCCAAGCTCGCCCGGTGCATTCTCCGGCTGGCGATCTACGAAATCCTTTACGTGGACGACGTTCCCACCGGGGTTGCGGTAGCCGAAGCGGTGCGCATTGCGAAAAAATACGACGGCGACGATACCGGCGCGTTTATCAACGGAATCTTAGGCAGCTTTGTCCGCAGCCGGAACACGGAGATGGAAGCCCCTCAAGAGGAAGCAAAATGAGCGTCATCGGCATCGACACCAGCAATTACACTACCTCCATCGCCTTTTTTGACGGTGAGGGGGGAGAAAATTGCTCCCGCCTTCTGCCCGTCAGGCAGGGGGAGCTGGGTCTGCGTCAGTCCGACGCGGTATTTGCCCATATCAAAAGCCTGCCGGAGCTTTCCGGCAGGCTGTTTTCCCATATTCAGAAGGACGCCATCACGGCGGTGGGCGTCAGCACCCGTCCCCGGGCGGTGGAGGGGAGCTATATGCCCTGCTTCATGGTTGGCTACTCCCATGCAAAGCTGTTGTCGGACGCTCTGGGCGTGCCGCTGGCGGAGGTTTCCCACCAGCAGGGACACGTGGCCGCGTCCTTGTGGAGCGCAGGACGGCTGGATTTGATGGAGAAAACCCATCTTGCATGGCATTTGTCCGGTGGTACCACGGAGCTGCTTCTGGTAGAGCCGGAGGGCAGAAATGTGAAGTGTACCCGCATCGGCGGTACCACGGACATTTCCGCCGGTCAGCTGATCGACCGGACGGGGCAGCTTTTGGATTTGCCGTTTCCCTCCGGAAAGCATCTGGACAGCCTCAGCCGGGAAGCGACGGGGAAGGATGTGTTCCGCGTCAAGTGCAGGAACAGCGAATTTTCCCTTTCCGGCGTGCAGAATAAGGTGCAGCAGTTCCATGCCGCCAGCGCTGACCCTGCCGAAACTGCGGCTTACGCTCTGCGGTGCGTTGCGGGCGCGGTGTATCAGGCGACGGTTCAGGCGCTGGAAGCCTATCCGGGGCTGAGCGTGGTGTTTTCCGGGGGCGTTGCGTCCAATTCCATGCTCCGGGAGCTGACGGCAACCCTCCATCCCGTTTTTGCACAGCCGCAGTTTTCCACGGACAACGCCATGGGCGTCGCCGTGCTGACAAAACGGCTGACGGAGGAATAACATGGCTCAGAACGTTCTGTCTATCACCCAGTTAACCGAATATATCCGTGGACGGCTGGACGACGACCCCTTTCTGGGGCAGGTGGCCGTCCGGGGCGAGATCAGCAATTATAAGGTCTACCCATCGGGGCACCACTATTTTACGCTGAAAGACGAAGGGGCGGCATTGAAGTGCGTCATGTTCAAGGGCAATGCCATGCGTCTGCGCTTCCGGCCGGACAACGGCATGAAGGTCATTGCCATGGGCAAGGTCACGGTCTATCCCAGAGACGGGGCGTATCAGCTGTACTGCGCCGCCATGGCCATGGACGGCGTGGGCGACCTGTACGCCGCCTTTGAGCAGCTGAAGAAAAAGCTGGCGGCGCAGGGGTTATTTGACCCCGCCCACAAAAAGCCGCTGCCCAAATATCCCGGCACCATTGCCATCGTCACCAGCTCCGCCGGTGCGGCGGTGCATGATATGCTCCGCATTCTCAGAAAGCGGTATCCGCTGACGAAGGTGCGGCTGCTGCCTGTGCGGGTGCAGGGCGCGGAAGCGCCGGGGGAGATCGCCGCGGCCATCCGGTATGCCAACCGTTACAAGCTCGCCGATCTGCTGATCGTTGGCAGAGGCGGCGGCTCCATTGAGGACTTGTGGGCGTTCAACGACGAACTGGTTGCCCATGCCATTTTTGAATCGGAGATTCCCGTGATCTCCGCCGTGGGACACGAGCCGGATGTGACCATTTCCGACTACGTGGCCGATCTTCGTGCGGCGACGCCCTCCAACGCGGCAGAGCTTGCCGTGCCGGATCAGGACGCTTTGCGGCAGAATCTGGACGCCATGTCCAGCGCTATGGCGTCCGCCCTGAGCCGCCAGTTGAAGGCGGCGCGGCAGCATCTGAACGTGTTGTCCCAGTCTCCTGCGCTGCGAAGCCCCACGGGGTACATCGAGCAGCGGGAGAAGAGTCTGGAGCTGCTGAAAAACCGCCTGATCGCGGCGCAGAATCAGAGCATCACCCGGAAAAATCAACGCTACATTGCCGCCGTTTCCAAGCTGGACGCCATGAGCCCCCTGAAGGTGCTGACCCGGGGCTATTCCATGGCACAGACGGAAGCGGGGGAGGTACTCCGCTCCGTTCGGCAGGTGGAGCTGGGAGAGCGCATCAGCGTCCTGCTGAGCGATGGAAAACTGTCCGCAACCGTAATGGATAAAAAGGAGGAAGCGCGATGAATCCGCAGAACAAAACCTTTGAGGAGTCCATGGCACGTCTGGAGCAGATCGTCCGGGCAATGGAACGGGGAGACGTGGCTCTGGAGGAGTCCTTGAAGCTCTTTCAGGAGGGCACTGAGCTGGTGCGAAGCTGCCAGAAGCTGCTGGACGACGCCCAGCTTCAGGTGAAGAAGATCATGACCGCCCCGGACGGCAGCCCTGTAGAGGAGGACTTTCAGGATGAGCCTTGACTCTAGAAGCCGGGAATACCGGGAGTACGTGGAAGCCTATCTGAAGGATTTCTACGCGCAGTTCCACGACGCGCCCCAGAAAGATCTCTACAAGGCCATGGAATACAGTCTGCTTGGGGGCGGCAAGCGTCTGCGGCCGATTTTTGCCTTTGAGTTCTGCCGCCTGTGTGGGCGGGACTGGAAGGACGCCGCGCCTTTCGCCGCCGCCGTGGAGATGATCCATACATACAGCCTGATCCATGACGATCTGCCCTGCATGGACAACGACGATTACCGTCGGGGACGGCTGACGAACCACAAGATTTTCGGCGAGGGAATGGCCGTCCTGGCGGGGGACGCCCTGCTGACGGATGCCTTTATGGTTGCGTCCAAGGCCAAACTGGTAAGGCCTGAGGACATGGCGACGGCCATCGGGCTGCTGGCGGAGTGCGCCGGTTCTCCCGGCATGGTGGGCGGTCAGGTGCTGGACATCATGAGTCAGGAGCGGGAGCTGAGCGAGCAGGAGGTTCTGGACATTCAGTCCCGGAAGACCGGCGCCCTCATCAATGCCGCCTGCGCCCTGGGCGCGATTGCCGGCGGCGCGTCAGACGAGCAGTTTGAGGCGGCCTGTCAGTTCGCGGCAGGGCTGGGGCTTGCGTTCCAGATTCGGGACGATATGCTGGACGTCATCGGAACCCAGTCGGAGCTGGGTAAGGCGACCGGCGTGGACGGGGAAAAGAATACCTTCGTCCGACTGTATGGCCTGGAAAAGTGCGAAGAACTGGTGAGAAAATACACGGATTACGCCATTTCGGCGCTGTCCGTGTTTGAAGATACCGAATACATCGTCGCCCTCGCCCACAGTCTGACCACCCGGCGGGTATGACAAAAACCGACAAAAGACAGAGCATGCCCCCGGCCATACGGCCGGGGGCAATTTTGTGTGTCATTCCAGCATTTCGGTGATCTCCGCCATCCGCTCAATGGGAAAGGGCGGGCTGCCGATGGGCTTCATGGCGATGGACATGAGCTTGACGGGATTATCGTCCGCCGCGACCCGGTTGGAGCTGAGCGCGCCGCACCGGCGGCAGCGGTGGATGATCGCCCATTCGCCGTTTTTCCGAACCCACACCGCCACCGGCTCCATCAGTCCGCCGCAGTCCGATTCCCGGTCACCCGGCTCGATGTCCAGATGCACGGAACACAGGCAGTTGGGGCAATGGTTCCGGTGGTCGCTCCCCGCGCCCGCCGGGACGACGGGATATCCGCAGTTCCGGCAGGGAAAGCTTTCATCGCAGGGGTGGGTTTTATAATAGCCCTTTTCGTACTGTTTTCTTTTGTTTTCCCGGTTCATTTTGGGAATTCCTCCTAAAAGTTTTGTAAAAATCTTTTGGGAGGTTTGCGGAATTGTGACTGCCAACCTCCCGGTCAGATCACAATATCCATTTGGTTCATATTAAACAAAAAATACCTCATGATTTCATAGCTTGGCTGCGCGTTCCGCGCAGGTAAACGGATTACCGGATGTCCTCGTCGTCAAACCTGTCGCCGCACTCAGGGCAGAATTTGGGCGGATGCCGGGGATCCTCCGGCTCCCAGCCGCACTTGTCGCAGCGGTACAGCGGCTCGGAAGCGGGCTTCTTCGCACCGCATTCGGAGCAGAACTTGCCCTTGTTGACTGCGCCGCAGGAGCAGACCCAGCCGTCGGCGGGCTTGGAAGCGCCGCACTCCATACAGAATTTGCCCGTATTCACCGCGCCGCAGGAGCATTTCCAGGTGTTTGCACCGGCAGCAGGAGCAGCGGGGGCGGCAGGAGCGGAAGCAGCGGGCTGCTGCTGACCCATCTGGAACAGGGAAGCAGCGTTGAAGCCGCCGGCGGACTGCGCCATGTTCATGCCCATGAAGCCCATCATGGCGCCGTTTTTATTCCCGGCGGCGGTCTTCATCGCTTCGGCCTGTGCCTGCACCATGTGCGCCGCTGCCATGTTGGTGTTGCGGAAAACGGCGGACTTTTGCAGCTCCTTGATGGTGGCCTCGTCCTCAGCGGAGGCGGTCACGGAGTTGACGCCCACGGCGACGATGGCCAGACCCCTTGTCGCGCCCCACTTGCCGGACAGAACCTCGTTCATGGCCTGAGCCAGCTCCATGGTGTGGCCGGGCAGGGCGGAATACCGGATGCCCTGGGCGGAAATTCGGGCAAACGCGGGCTGCAAAGCAGTGAGAAACTCGGATTTCAGCTGGCTGTCCAGCTGGTCGCGGGTGTAGTCCTGAGACACGTTGCCGCATACGTTCTTGTAGAACAGCATGGGGTCGGCGATCTTGTAGGAATACTCACCGTTGCAGCGGATGGAAACGTCCATGTCAAGGCCGATATTGTTGTCCACGACCCGGAAGGGGATGGGGGCGGGGGTGCCGTACTTGTTGCCAACCAGTTCCTTCAGGTTGAAGAAGTACACCCGCTGATCCTTGGCGGTATCTCCGCCGAAGGCGAAGCGGCGCTTGAGGGTTTCCCAGCTGCTTTCCAGACCTTCCAGACCGCCCTGGAAAATGGTGGGTTCGCTGGAGGAATTCCAGGTGTATTCGCCGGCCTCGGCGGCGAACTCCACAATCTTGCCCTGCTCCACGATCATCATGCACTGCCCCTCATTGACGGCGATGACAGAGCCGTTGGAAATGATGTTGTCAGAGCCCTTGGTGTTGCTGCCGCGGGAGGAGGTGCGCTTTTTGCCCTTGGTGACCAGAACGTTGGCCGCCATGCTGTCACAGTAGAAATACTCTTTCCACTGATCGGCAAGGACGCCGCCTGCCGATCCCAATGCTGCTTTGATCAGACCCATAATGCTTTCTCCTTATGTAAAAAATTTTTTGATATCAAAACTTTCCGCCGCCGCCACCGTGGCTGCTACCGCTGGAGGACGTGTGGACGGAGCTGCCGCCACCGCCGGAGCTGCTGCTTTCCTGCTGGATGCGGGTTTTGGTGACGTTGCTGTACAGGAACAGATCCCGATTGGTGCGCAGGTGATAGGAGCTGTCGTTCAGGTAGCTGCCCGCGCTGCGCTGGGGGCGCTTGGTATTCATGCAGGCGCGCATGATGAGGACGGTGATCCCGCCGACGACCGCGCCAATCACAATGGAAATCCAGACATTTACGTGCCGGGGCTGCTCATAATAGACCACCTCTTCCTGATCGCCGTGGTAGTAATCGCCGGATGTGTCTGCGTACCCGTCAATGGGGGAGCCGTCACGGTAGGCGGAAAAATAGGTGGGCAGAGCGTCCAGGAATGCGTCGAAAGCGCCATAATAATCGCCGTTTTTCAGGTACGGAAGGGCGGTTTCGCCAACCTGCTGGATGCCATAGTCCGTCAGAGCGTAGATGGCGTTTCCCTTGGTGGAAATGTACCAGTCCCGTTCCTCCATGGACAGAAGGAACAGAACGCCGTTGTCTGCATAGCCGTTGTAATCGTAGTAATCGTCGGCGTACTCCTGGGGGCGTTTTCCGTCCAGGCTGTCCACCGTCAGGATGACCACGTCCATCCCGTATTCCTGGCGAAGCGCCTGCGCCTTTTCGTCCAGTGCCGCTTCCTCCGAGGAAGACATGAGATCGGCGTTGTCAATGACATATTGCTGCTCCGCGCCGGCGCTCAGGAACAGAGAGGGGAAAAGCAGCAGGCACAGAATCAGGCAAATCACTTTGTGTTTCATACTGTCTCCCTCCTTAAAGCATCAGAAGCTGCACCAGCGACGCAAGCAATGCGACACCGGCGGTGATTCCGGCAAACCATGCGGCGGTCTTCTTGGGGCAGATGGGGAACGCACCGGTCATTTTGCCGGTCTGGCCGTTCATGGCGAAGGTGTAGATTTTGTCTTTATACTTCGTGTTCAGAATCCACACGGGGAAGAATACGTAGCGCGCTTTGTTGTGCTTGATGTTCAGCTGCCGGGAGGTGGGAACCACCGAGGAATAGCCGGCAAAGGTGCTTTGCAGCCGGTCGTCCATGGCGGCATCCACCCGCTGACGAACCCGCTGCTCACCGTTTTCCGAGGGAACGTCGTACTTGTCGGCAAGATACCCGGTGAGATACGCCATATCGAAGGATGTGAGCAACTTGTAGTCAAACGGCTCAATGGACTCCATAAAGTCGTCCTCCATTTTGGTAGAGCCGTCCATGGGAATGCCCACAAACTTCGCTGCCGCATCCCGTTTCAGCAGGAAATGGTCGGTTTTGGTGTATTCATACTTGGAATCCGACCAGGTATGTACCCGTGTGGCCTTGTAGCTGCCGCTGAAATCCGCGGCGCAGTCATACAGCCAGAAGGGGACGTACATTCCGGTGATCTTTTCCAGCCGCTGTTCCGAGGTGAAGCCCTTGGGAAGAAGGGGCTTGCCCTTGCACAGACGGAGAAAGGCCGCCTTGGCGTCCTCCTTGTTTTTCTGGAAGGGGATGACGCCGTCGGGCTTCAGGCCGCCGCTGAGACGGGCGGGCATAATGGTGGGATTTTCGCAATAGGGACAGAAGGAAGCCGCCGTGTTCTCGTCGCAGAGGATTTCTCCGCCGCAGGAGGGACACTGGAAGACACGCAGGGTGCTTTCCTCGTCCTCGCTGAATGACTCCGTCTGTTCCGGTTCCCACTGAAATTCCTCGTCGCCCTGGGGGTTCTGGCTTTCGTTGAACGCCCGGACGGTGTCGAGGTCAAAGGTGTTGCCGCAGTATTCGCAGGTCAGCTTCTGAGCGTCCGACCCAAAGTGCAGACCGGCATTGCAGCATGGGCATTTGTATTCCAGGACGCGGGTTTGTTCCTCCATGGTTTTCTCCTCCAATCATTCTCTCAGATATTGTAGGGCGCAATCCACAAATACGGCCGCGCCTGTGGAAAGGACGCTCTCGTCGAATTTTACCTTGGGATGGTGCTGGGGGTAAACATAGTCCTTGGACGGTTCACCCGCCGCCAGCGCCAGCATCAGGGAGGGAACCTCGTGGCTGACGTAGGCAAAATCCTCCGAGCCGCCGCCCCGGGCAGGCTTCCCGCCGCTGAGTTCTGCCGTGGTGAACGCGCGGTTTGCGCCCAGAAGGTCTTTGAGATACCCCGTGACCTTTTCCGAAAGCCCCTTGTCGTTGACAAGGGTGGGGCAACCGCTGCCGAAGCTGACCTCTGCGCCGGCACGGAAGGCTTCCGCCACGTTTTTCGCAATGGCGGTTATGCGCTCTTTCAGATAAGCACGGGTCTTTTCGTCGTAGGTGCGGATGGTGCCGCCCATGGTCGCCGTGTCGGGGATAACGTTTCCGGCTTCTCCAGCGTGGAAGGTGCCGATGGTCAGGACTGCCTCGTCGGAAGCGGACAGCTCCCGTGCGTGTATCTCCTGGAGAGCGATGAGGATGTGCGCCGCCGCCGTCAGGGGGTCGATGCCGTTCTGGGGCGCGGAGCCGTGACAGCCCTTGCCATGCACCCGGATGGTGAAATAGTCCGCCGCTGGGGCGCTGACACCGGGTGCGGAGACCACCACCGTTCCCGCCGGGAGCGGCATTCCCGCCGCTACATGAATCATCAGGGCTGCGTCGGGTCTGGGATTTTCCAGCACGCCGGAGGCAATCATGTCCTTGCTGCCCTCGAAAATTTCCTCTGCGGGCTGGAACATGAGCTTGACCATCCCGTCCAGCTCCGACTCGTGGGCTTTCAGGATTTTCGCCGCGCCCAGCAGCATTGCGGTGTGCATATCGTGGCCGCAGGCGTGCATCCGTCCGTTCTGGCAGGCAAAATCCACGTCGGCCTCCTCGGCAATGGGCAGGGCGTCCATATCCGCCCGAAGCAGCAGAACCTTCCCGCCGGGTTTGCCGACGGTGGTGACAAGCCCGGCTTTTCCGCATTCCTGAACGGTGTAGCCCATCTCCGTAAGCGCGGATTTTACATAAGGCTTTGTTTCCGTCAGGTCAAACCCGGTCTCCGCGTGGGTGTGAAGCCACAGACGATGGGATTTGATTTCCTCCTGAAGCGCTTTGGCTTCCTGTAAAATTTGTTCCTTCGTCATATAAATCAGCCCCTTTCATCTTTAGTATGCCTCTCTACAGAGAAAAGTCCTCATTGTCATACTTGGAAAAATCCACAGCCTTGGGCTTGGGCGGGATGCGCTTGCAGGGGTCATATTTGAATTTGCGGCACTGGTCGTCCACCGTTTTCAGTCCCTTTTTGGCGCACAAGATCTGCCCGCCGCCCAGACGGGCGCCGTTTGCGCAGTAGGCGCAGGAACGTTCTATTTTCTTGCGAAACAGCATGGCGGCATCCTCCCAACAATCGTTCTTGTATTATACACCAAATACTCTGGAAAAGCTACCCCTTTTTTGAAGCTTTATCACCAGCGCCCCGACGGACAGCACTCCGAAGGGAAGCCAGATGCCGTATGCTATCAGCGCGGCAAGGGCGAGAGAAAAAAGCGTTTGCAGCAGCTTCCCCCAAAAGTACGGTTTTAAAGAAAGTCCCGCCGTGACGGACACGGTCTGCATGGTGACGCACAGGCCACCGAAGGCCAGTATCCCCGAACAGATGCAGAACCGGGCGGAAACGTCCGTGACGGCCAGCAGCTCACAGCAGCCGTTGGAAAGCTCCAGAATCCCCGTGACCGCGACCTGTACTGCCGCTGGGAGAATCCAGAAAATCCACCGTTTCAGAAATGCCAGCAGAACCCGGAAAAGCACTACCCCTGTCTCTTATACACATCTGACGCTGCCGACGATCTTACGCG
>ERZ1026997.347-NODE-347-length-20355-cov-11.400690_pt1 | contig 20355 bp, 16 predicted proteins | sample MGYA00519289_ERZ1026997 | MGnify/ENA primary metagenome ERZ1026997 (study PRJEB26926, sample SAMN06164455) | human gut metagenome | biome: ENVO:00009003; feature: ENVO:2100002; material: ENVO:00002003 | host: Homo sapiens | place: USA | collected 2012 ... | reverse complement strand
ATACCACGCCGCGGGTCTTTTATGTGTCGGAGTTCGGCTGGGTGGCCAGCGTAATCTTCCTGCGCATTTTGCAAGCAACGCTCGCCACTCAGGACGAGCGCAGCTTCCGCTGCCGCAGGGCGTGGCTCGCGCCTGCGTTCGGCGTGCCGCTGCTGGCGTTCTACTGCACCTTCGGGGACATTCTCTCCAACCTGATCTGGTGCGGCATGATGATATGTCTCTCCTTCTGTGCCATTCGTGGGCTGGTCTACGCCAATGGGCAGACGGATCCGGCGCGGAATATGCGGTATTTCCACATAGGGGTACTGTGCTTTGTGTTTGCGGAATATCTGCTCTGGACGACGGGCTGCTTCTGGCCCAACACCTCTCCGGCCAGCCCCACCTTCTGGTGCGATATGCTGCTGACCCTTGCCATTCTGGGGCTGCTGCCCGCCACGAGAAAGGCGGTGGAAGCATGACCTACATCGAAAACATCTTCATCTGCATGGTATCCCCGCTGCTGGTGGCCGCCCTGTGTATGGGCAGGCGGCAGCTCCGCTTCTTCCTGTTCTGCATTGCCGGGATGGGTGTGTGCCTGCTTTCGGCCTACATCAACACCTTCCTCGCGGCGGTATGCCGGGCGGACGCCCTTGCCGCCACGGCGGAGATCGCGCCGGTGGTGGAGGAGATGATGAAGCTGCTGCCGCTGGTGTTCTATCTGCTGGTGTTCGAGCCGGAGGGAGATAAAATCAAGGCTGCCGCAATAACAATCGCCCTGGCCTTTGCCACCTTTGAAAATGTGTGCTATCTCATCCAGAACGGCGCGGACCGCTTCTCCTTCATTTTCTTCCGTGGCTTCGGCACGGGAGCCATGCACGTGCTTTGTGGTCTGATCGTGGGCGGCGGGCTTGCCTATGCGTGGCAGCGGACGTGGCTGAAGATCGCAGGCACCTGCGGGCTGCTGGGCGCGGCCATCACCCTCCACGCCATCTATAATCTGCTCATCGCCCACGGCGGCGCGGCGCAGTACATCGCCTATGCCCTGCCGGTGCTGCTGGTGGCGGCGGAAAGATTGTCTGTTTCCCGATTATCACGGAAGCAATAACCGAATATCCACTTCTTGAGAGCCGCTTTTTGGCGGCTCTCAAATTTTTTTGAAAAATTTTGCGTTTTGGGTGAGAGTTTTTTCGATTTTTTGTACCTATATAAGTGAAGGGGTTTTTAAGCCGCATTTCAAAAAATCCAGAGAGGAGGTTCAAACGATATGTACGATACCGCAAGACGGGTCGCACTCGTCAAGCAGCGGGTGCGGGAAAACACCCGCCGAAGGCAGCGGCGCGAGGCAATAAGCCTCTCCGCAGCGTGTATGCTGCTGTGCGCAGCGCTGACGCAGGCGGCGGACGCACTTATAGTGCGGGGGCAGACCGCAGCGCAGGGCATATTCGGCGCGATGCTGCTGCGGGAGGACGCAGGCGGCTATGTGCTGGTGGCCGTCGTCTCCTTTGCTGCGGCGGCAGCGATCACCGCGCTGTGCTTCCGGCTCAGAAGCAGGGAAAACCGGAGAAAAGACGGGGCGGACAAGCCCGCCCGACACGAACAGGAGGAGAAAAGCCAATGAAAAAACGAATACTTAGCATCCTGCTGCTGTGCTGCATGGTGCTGACGCTGCTGCCGACAACGGCCTTTGCAGCGGATGAGCTACCGGATGTCAAGCTTTCCGTCCCAACGGAGTTTGACAAGACAGTGGACCTTACAAAGCAGAAGGGAGAATTGAAAATCACGGACAGCAAGACCTATCTGATCAAGGGCTCCGAAGATCCGAACTGGTATTTTCAATACCGGATCAAAATTGATGTCAAGAACAATACGCCGCACATCTTTCTGGACGGCGTCCGCATTAAGGCACCCAAGGACGGCCCTGCCATCGAGCTTTACAACGGTGCCTCTGCCTGTCTGTACTTTATCGGCAAAGACAGCGAGCTGATCGGCGCGGAGAACTTCGCCGCGCTGCAGAAAAACAAAACCGATGGTCATCTCCGTGTTCTGGTGCAGACGGGGACAAAACTCACATGTGAAGGCGGCAGGTATGGCGCTGGCATCGGAGGCTCAAAGGTCGGAATCAAGAAATTCTCGCAGGGACACGGCATGAACCTTCATTTCGGTTCTCTGGCGACGAATATCTATGGCGGTGAGATTCTTGCGATCAGCGGCGTATACGGTGCGGGTATCGGCGGCGGTCAGGGCGGCGTCGGCGAGTGGATTTATGTGTATTCCGGCAAGCTGACGGTGCGGTCCGTTTCGGAAGGCGCAGGGATCGGCGGCGGCCAGGGCGGCCCCGGACGCTTTATTTATATCAAGGGCGGCACGGTGAATGCCGGCAGCGAGTCAGGCGGAGCAGGAATCGGCAGCGGCGATCAAGACGGACAGAACAAGTCGGAAGATGCGCATCATATCGAGATTTCCGGTGGAACGGTCGAAGCCTGGAGTAACTATGCCGGCGCAGGAATCGGTGGCGGAAGAGACGGTTCGGGCTATGACATTTCCATCACTGGCGGCGTGGTGAGGGCGCAGGGCTACTATGGCGCAGGCATCGGTGGCGGCATGAACGGCAACAGTGGGAACATTCTGATCAAGGACACAACGCTGACTGCGCTGGCCCTTCCGCTTTATCCGAGCTCCGATTATACAGAGCTGTCTGCATCCGCGGTCGGAAGAGGCTCGAACCTGTTGTACTACATGGCAGTGATGCAAGATCAGGAATTTGCGATGACTATAGAAGAGAACATCAAAATCGGAGCCTCGGACGGGAAGTCCGTGTGGCTGAGCGCGACAGGGTGGCAGTGGCGCCGCAACCAGAAACCGTATAAGAAGTACTGGGGCACCACAACGGAGCTTCTTATCCCCAACGAAAATGGGCGCGTGGACCTGCAGCGGTTGAGCCTGCCATATGCCTACAATTACGGCAGAGTAATTAGCGAGCTGGAGCTGCGCTGCGAGGAAAGCACATGTAGCCATGAATTTGGCTGGGCGATCAGGGACGACTGCCACATCTGGGCCTGCAAGAAATGCGGCGCACGAGACCCCGCCGCGGAAATGTCCAAGCAAAACGGAAAGCACAGCCCCGGCGACTGGAGCAATCAGAAGCAGCTCTGCACTGTGTGCGATCATGTGCTTGAGAGGGACACGAAAGCCCCGGTTATGGAAACTCTGACGCACGGCGAAAGCTACACCGTCGAGGATACCCTCGATGGAAAGCCCGGCGCGTACACCTTCACCGTGAGCGACCCGGCTGCATCGGGCGAAGCGTCCTCCGGCGTCAAGTCCGTGACCATCAACGATGTGCTGCAGGCATTAGGCTCTTTCTATTCTCTTCCCGCACCCGACGGCAGCAACAATGACGCGGGAGCAGAATATACCGTGGTCGCAACTGACAACGCGGGAAATGAGACTACGGCGACAGTCAGAACATACAGGCGGCACCATGAGCACAACTACGGCGACTGGAGCAAGGACGGCACGAGCCACTGGCACGAATGCACCGACTATGACTGCCCGAATAGGAACGAGAGCATCAAGGACAAGGCCGCGCACGACTACACCGATGACGCGGATACGACCTGCAATGTATGCGGCTACGAGCGCACCGTCACGCCGCCTGCGCCCACCGAGTACACCGTCACCGTCACAACAGCGGGCAACGGAACGGCTTCCGCATCTCATGCAAAAGCCGTGGTCGGCACGGAGATCACCCTGACCGCTACGCCCAAAGAGGGCTACCGCTTCAAGGAGTGGAAGGTCATGAGCGGCGGCGTGACCATCAAGGACAATAAGTTCCTCATGCCGGACAGCGATGTGGGGGTGAAAGCAATCTTTGAGGATATGAGCAAGGAGCAGTTCCGTCTTGCTCCCGGTGGCACCTATTACTTTGACCTCTCCGGTGCGGGCATTCCCGGCACGGCAAACAGCAATCTGCCGGACAGCACGCTGCATTATGTGCCTTTCACCTATGCCGGCACGGTGAATGCCTATTCATTGGAAAATGAAGCCGACAACGATACCACTTCTTACGAACATAGCTTGTTTATTGCGAACTACAATGTAACGCATACGGTAAGCTGGGATGCCCTGAATACCGCGGGTCTGCTTTTCGGCAAGGACTATGCTGGCGGCGGCGTAAACTATACGCTGCGTGCCCCATCTGCGGGTTTGCACTATTCCTACGATCAAAATGTCGGAGGTACCCCGAGAAATAATGAGTGGGATGTGATTTTGGATAAAGCAAAACAAGGTAACAATGACAATACAAATGGCTATGTCAAAAACTGGCAGGATATATATTCCTGGGGGCAAGATAAAAGCAGCGCTAGCTCGCCATCCGGTCGTTCACTCCGTGGTTACAAATCTTCTCGTCACTGGTACACTGAATCTGCAACGCGCGCGGACGCAGCCCTCGGTTTCCGCCCCGTCCTTGAAGTCCTGAACCCCGACACGCTGGGCTCTTACGGGCTGAAGGTCGTTACCCTTGACCTTGGCGGCGGCAAACTGGGTGACAGCTCCGAGGATATTCAAATCATCGTGAAAACCGGCAGCGAGTTTACCGCGCCTGCGTCCGACGGCCTGACCCGTCCGGATGGAAATACAGGCCGCTACCTTATGTGGCTTGGCAGCGATGGAAAGCTCTACGCACCCGGCAATAATGTTCCGGCTGATGTGACGGCACTGACAGTGCAGTGGACGGCTCCGACCTATACCGTAACACTGCACGCAAACGGCGGTTCGGTGTCACCCACTTCCGTGACTACAGGCGCGGACGGCAAGCTGGCAAGCCTTCCCACGCCCACCCGCAGCAGCTACTCCTTCAACGGCTGGTACACCGAAAAGAACGGCGGTACGAAGGTCACGACGGATACCGTATTCCATGCCAAAACCACCGTCTACGCCCACTGGACGTATACCGGCGGCGGCTACTACTATCCGCCTGTCACCTACTACACGCTGCGCTTTGAAACAGGCGGCGGCAGTGATATTTCCAGTGTGCAGGGAACGTACAATGCCTACATTGACCTGACCCAATATGTCCCCACCTGGCGCGGCCACACCTTTACCGGCTGGTACAGCGAACGCAGCCTGACAAACAAGGTTTCCGGCGTTTATCTGACGAAGGATATGACCGTGTATGCAGGCTGGCGCGTGACCACAGCCCCGCAGACCGGCGACAGCAGCGTGTTAGGCTTGTGGGGGATCTCCCTCTGCACATCTCTTGCCGGATGCCTTGCGCTGACCACATGGCAGATCAGGCGGCGGCGTGAGGAACAATCGCTGCAAAGCATCGAAAAGTAAACAGGCTCACCTTTAGGGGCGCGGGCAAATAGCCCCGCGCCCCATTCGCTGTCTTCCCAGAAAAAGACGGCTGTTCCTCAAAAGAACAGCCGTCCCGTTTTGCCTTGCTTCTGCGGTTGTTGAAGTAAGCCAGATATTCAACGAGTTCTTGTTTGAAGTGTTCCGTGGAACGGAACTCCTGCAAATACAACAGTTCACTTTTGAGCAGCCCAAAGAAGTTTTCTATCACTGCGTTGTCCAGACAGTTCCCCTTGCGGCTCAGGCTCTGTCGGATGCCCTTCTCGCGGAGCATCCGCTGATACTGCCTGTGCTGATATTGCCAGCCCTGATCGGAGTGAAGAATCAGGTTTATTCCGTCTGGGATCTTTGCAAACGCCTCATCCAGCATGGTGGTCATCATGCTGCGTACAGGACGATCCGATATGGTATAGCTGACCAGGTCACTGCTGTGCAGGTCGAGAATCGGGGACAGGTAGAGCTTTCCACCGAACAAACTGAGCTCCGTCACATCCGTGACCCATTTCTGATTCGGTTTTTCAGTATGGAAGCTCCGATTCAGCAGATTCGGTGCGATTTTGCCCACTTCGCCCTTATAAGAGCGATATTTCTTCATTCTGATACGGCAAACCAAGCCCAGCTCCTTCATAAGCCGCTGAACCCTCTTGTGGTTTGAGGGCAGCCTGCGGTTACGCAGTTCTGCCGTGATTCGGCGATAGCCATATCTGCCTTTGCTTTCAACGCTTTTGGCCATAATCAGCTATCAAAAAGTCTTCATTTTTTGAACCAAGTTTTGTTGCAGATAGGCCACATTTATGCTATCATAAAAGTGCGATAAAAAGCGTGCGGCAGTTCAGTTGCTGAACTGCCGCACTTTATTGCCATATATGATACAAAAATAATTCAATGATGACCGTTCTCTGACATTTGAGAGACTGCTTCATTATAAAACACGTTCAATTCCCCCATATATCCAGGCTTCCAGGGCTTGTTCCGCCCACAGTAGTGGATGACCGCTGACTTCTGCCGCACGTCCTCCAGCGTCATGCCGTCTCCGTTGTGCCGGTGGAGGGCAAACAGCTTTTCCGTCATGTTGTAGCGGATGGGATCCAGCGGTAGGATGCGCTGGCCGTACAGGGCACTGATAATGTCCTGATCCGGCAGCATGAGCCGCCCCTTGTGGGCGTCCATGTAGTCGAATACCGCCTGCGTATCCTGTTCCGCCCGCAGAGCCTGCAAATTCATCAGCATCACGCCGGAATTGATATAGGGACTGTCCTCGTCCATGTCCAGACGCAGCTCATTGAAACGGTGCAGAAAGCCGCGGATATGGGTGGCCGCCGCAAAAAACGCCGTGCCCATCGGCATCTCATACAGCTCCCGCAGGCTCTGGCGCACCACGATGTCCGGGTCAAGATACAGCACCCTCTCCAGCGTGTCCGGCAGATATTTGGCCGCAAAAATACGATAGTAAATGGCTTTTGGGTAGCGGTCGGAGGTCGGCGCGTCCGCCAGACCGTCCTCGTCCACTCGTATCAGGTGCAGTTCGCCCCGCTGCCCCAGCAGTACTCGCGTTCCCGCCACATCCTCCTCCGACAGTCCCTCGTCGTGCAGCAGGTACACGTCAAAATGCGCGGCACTGTCGCTGTGCAGCGCGGAGAACAGCATTACATTTAGCTGCGGAACATAGTTCCGATCCAATGTCATCAACAGGTTCATGTGCATACCTCGGCTTTTTTGTTTTCAGTATATTCTACGTCCTGTCAAAAAGCAAGGATGCCAACGTCACGCGCGGGCAAAAAAACGTTTTGCATTGTCTATGAAAGCAAAACGCTGCATTATGCTTCGTTTCGCGAATTCAACTCATAGGTGCACAGATAGAACAGGAACGAGGTCATCTGATAGCGGCTGATATGGGTGTCATAGGCCGCCAGCAGCTCACTCAGTCCGCTGTCGCGGGTGGTGATATCCCGATCGTCACACCACAGCATGGCCTTGACGACCTCGCCGCTGAGCCGGGGATTTCCCCACATGGTCTGCCGCAGCAGCTCCTGATCTACGCGGGTGTCAATGCCGGACATGGCGGCGTAGCGATAGATCAGCAGACAGGCCGTCTGATAATCCATGTCGTCGTCATAGGCCGTATGCAGATCGCCCTGACGGAGCAGCCCCGTTTGATACGCCCAGCACACGGCGTCGTAGTAGGGGCAGGCGGAGCCGTTGAATGTCTCGTTTTCATAATCGGGCGGCAAGGCGGTGTTGTCCGTCTCCGGCCTTTGGGAGATGCGGTACAGCACATCCACGAATTCGCCCACCTTTGCCGTGGCCTTTCCACCAAAGGTGTTCGGCGTTTCCGGGTCTATATATCCGTTGCGGTACATATAGAGGACGCTGGCCTGGTTGAAAATGCCTGTGATGTCCGTAAACACCACCGTATCCTCCAGCGTGCCGCCGCTGGACGCCTTGCCAAAAACGTGGGCGTAGTAGTCACTGTTGACGATGTTGCTGGACATCTGGAATTTATTGTCCACATACAGCCGGTAGGCCTCCAGCTGCTCGTCAGAAATAACGATGCTCTCGTCGGCGGGGATCACCGTCTCCGTGCCGGCGTCATAGCGGAAGGTCTTTGTCAGGAAGGACTTGTCCGACAGCACCGCCATATGTATGCCGTTGGACAGCACGTCGGTGCCCGCCAGCAGCCGGGAGTCGTAGTCCACGCCGAACAGGTTCAGCAGCGTGGGCAGGATGTCCGCCGTGGAGCAGTACTCATCCACCACGATGTTCTCAGAGAGGCCGGGAACGTAGCAGATAAAGCTGTTGCGATACTTCTCGAAGGTGAGATCCATCTCCTGCCCCGCCAGCTCGTTGTACTCATCCTCCGTCAGACCGTAGGGATAGTGGTCATTGGTCAGTACGATGCAGGTCTTATCGGCCACGCCCGCCTGCTCCAGCCGCTGCAGCAGGTAGGTCAGCGCGTTTTCCAGCTCCAGATTGCAGGCGATATACGCCTTCACCGGCTCGGAATAGGGCAGATCCTTCACCGCGTCGTGGTTCTTGGCGCTCATGGCGTTGTCCCAGTTGTACTGATAGTGGCCGCTGAAGGTCATGTAATAGGCATGGAAAGGTGTCTTACTGTTGAGGTAGTCGTCCACGGAGGCCTCTATCATCTCCAGATCGGAGGAGGGCCAGTCGATCTTTATATCCAGCCCGGAGTCCGCCGCCTTGAAGGTATAGCCCATGTTGGCGTGGGTGATGTTCCGGTTGTAGAAATCGCCGATGTAGTCGTGATAGCCCCAGGTCTGGTATCCCTTCTCCGTTAGGGCGTTGCCCAGGCAGAAGGGCAGATAGTTGGTGCCCGCCACATTGAAGCTGGAATCGGTCTTAGTGCGGGACATATCCGGATACAGCCCCATGCACATGGTGTACTCACCGTTGGTGGTGACGGATTGGAACGTGCCGTAGTAGTTTTCAAAGATGATGCCCGTGTGGGACAGCTTGTACAGGGTGGGTGTCAGCTCCTCGCTGATGAACCAGGGGCAGAAGCTCTCGGCACAGATGGTGATCAGGTTGTAGTCCTGCAAAAGCCCGGTGTAGTTGTTCTTCCGGGTGGGGACCACCTGCGCCAGATACTCATCCGTGGTCCTGCACATGATGTTATCCGCAGACTCCGCCAGCTTTGCAAAGTCGATGCTCTCGATCACATTGTAGGAATTGCTGCTGTAGAGCCGTCTGGTGTCTGTACCCAGCGAGGACGGCGTGATGATGACGCTGCCGCTGCTGCCAAAGACCATATAGCGAAGCTCCTGCACCGTGGTGGCCAGCATGCCCACGCTCTTATAGCTGCTGTCGGTAGAGGTGTTCACGTTGGTGAAGGTCTTGTAGACGGAGAACGACTTGTTCCGCCCGGCGTACATAATGCCCATCGTAGCCAGCAGCAGCGTCAGCAGGATGCCCAGCGTCGCCAGCGCCTGCCTCCACTTGAGCCGCACGGTCAGCACCCGGAGCTTGCGCAGAGCAAGGCAGAGGATCGTCACGATCAGCGGTACCAGCAGCAGAAGGATGGGCACGATGTTCTTGCCGATGCTGTACAGGATCTGCGAGTCGAAATTGGTGATGACGTTCCCGCCCATGCTCACCTGACTGATGGGCATGAAGTTGCCGAAAATGGCGTGGTACATCAGCTGCACCTCGGCAAACAGCACCTGCACGGCGACCAGAAGCACGCCCACGATCTGCCGGGCGATCTTGGGCAGGTGCGTGGTCAGCAGCGCGCAGACCGTGCCGCCCAGCAGTCCGAACAGCACCAGATAGACCGCCCGCCTGTCCAGCGATCGGTAGACGCACAGGTGCAGGCACAGCTCCACATAGACGCTGGCGCCGCAGAACAGCAGCAGGCTGCGGAGCCACGCCTGCCACATGCTGCGGCGGAGGGCCTCCGCCGTTTCAGGCGCCTCGCAAGGCGCCTGATGGGTGTCTGTTATCTCATTGGATTTTGTTTTCAGCATATATATCTCCTGCAGCAGACTTTTTCTCGGAGAAAAGCCTGCGAAATTTGTCAAAATATTGGCGCGCAGCATATCATACTGTAAACGTAAAGAAATTGCAATGATTTCTGTAAAAATTAAAGAAAGGTTCACAGTTGTTCTCGGTCGTTCTGAGCCGAAATCTTAACAAAATGTGCATAGCCGAAACGCGAAAACCGTGCTATACTGTACGCGAAATTGGGAACGCAGTCGATTTTAGGAGGTGAGTCCCGTGACAGAATCCGGTTTTCATCTGAAACACCATCTGACATCCTTCCAGATCATGATCCTCGGCTTTGCCGGCGTCATCCTGCTGGGCGCGCTGGTGTTGATGTTGCCTATCGCCACCGCAAGCCACACATGGACGCCGTTTCACGAGGCGTTGTTTACCTCCACCTCCGCCGTCTGCGTAACGGGGCTGGTGGTACAGGACACCGGCAGTTACTGGTCCGGCTTCGGTCAGACCGTCATCCTGCTGCTGATCCAGATCGGCGGCTTAGGCGTCATCACGGCGGCTGTAACGTTTTTGATGCTCTCCGGCAAGAATATCTCGCTGAAGGAGCGCAGTGCCATGCAGGATGCCATTTCCGCTCCGGTGGTGGGCGGCATCGTGCGCCTGACGCGGTTTATTCTCAAGGGAACGTTCTTTGTGGAATTGGTCGGCGCTCTTGCGCTGCTGCCGGCGTTCTGCCGGGACTATGGACTGCGGGGCGTGTGGATGGCAATATTTCACTCCGTTTCCGCCTTCTGCAACGCGGGCTTTGACATTCTGGGGTGGGCGGATACGCTCTACCCTTCATTGACGGCGTACATATCCGACCCGCTGGTCAACATCGTCATTATGCTGCTGATCATTGTGGGCGGTATCGGCTTTCTGACGTGGGACGATGTCTGCACCCACCGGCTGCACCTGCGGCGGTACCGGATGCAGAGCAAGGTCATTCTGAGCGCAACTGCCATCCTGATCGCGCTTCCGGCATTGCTCTTCTTCCTGACAGACTTTGCAGAGCTTCCCGCAGGACAGCGCGTTCTGGCGTCGCTCTTTCAGGCGGTCACGCCGCGAACGGCGGGCTACAACACCGCAGACCTGACGAAAATGAGCGACACCTCACAGGCGGTCACGATTTTGCTGATGCTGACCGGCGGCGCGCCCGGCTCCACCGCGGGCGGCATGAAGGTGACGACGCTGGCTGTGCTGGCCGCCAACGCGGTCGCCGCCTTCCGAAGGCGGGAGGACCCACAGCTTTTTAAGCGCAGGCTGGAGCCCTCCGCTGTACGGAACGCCGCCGCCATCCTGCTGCTGTATCTGGGACTGACCTTCGCGGGTGCGGCGGTCATCAGCGCGGCGGAGAACCTGCCTCTCGGTGCCTGTCTCTATGAAACGGCATCCGCTGCCGGAACGGTAGGGCTGACACTGGGGCTGACGCCGCAGTTGGGTACGCTGTCGCAGAGCATTCTCATTCTGCTGATGTTCTTCGGGCGTGTCGGGGGACTTACCCTGATCTACGCCGCTTTCTCCGGGCATGATCTGACCTATGCCCGGTATCCGAAGGAAATGATCACCGTAGGCTGAAAGGAGCGCACGATGAAAAACGTATTATTGATCGGACTCGGCCGCTTCGGGCGGCACCTTGCCATGCAGCTGAGCGAGCTGGGGCATCAGGTCATGGCGGTGGACCGGGACGAGGAGCGCGTCAACGAGTGTATGCCCTTTGTCACCAACGCGCAGATCGGTGACAGCACCCGCGTGGATTTTCTGCGCTCGCTGGGCGTTGGAAACTATGATGTCTGCTACGTTACCATCAGCGGAGACTTCCAGAACTCGCTGGAAACGACGTCGCTGCTCAAGGAGCTGGGGGCGAAATATGTGGTGTCCCGCGCCGAACGGGATGTACAGGCAAAATTTCTGCTGCGCAACGGCGCGGACGCGGTGACATACCCGGAAAAGCAGCTGGCGAAGTGGGCGGCCATCCGGTACACCGCCGACCACATCTTCGATTACATAGAGTTGGACGAGAAGCACGCCATTATCGAGGTTGCCGTCCCGGACAGCTGGCAGGGGCACAGCATCGGTGAGCTGGATATCCGCCGAAAGTATGGCGTCAATATCCTCGGCGTGAAGCGAAGCGACAAAACCGATGTGACCATCTCGCCGGAAACCGTGCTGGACAGCAGCCTGACGCTGTTGGTGCTGGGCGAGTATACGGCGCTGAAAAAGTGCTTCCGGCTGTAAGGCTGCATCCGTCGGCACTCGTGTGGCTGCAACTGGCTCGCTGGAGTATGTTACGCTGCCAAGCTCTCCGCTCAAAACTTCGGGTCTGAGGCTGCCGGTATAGGAAAAGCGCTCCTGCGAGGATCGACCTCGCAGGAGCGCTTTTTTGTTTCAGGTGTCGGGAGAGCTGTGTTTACTCGCCGATGTCATCCAGCGACAGTACCTGCTCATAAGAATCTGCACCGGCGATAGAGCCGATGGGCAAGACCACGTGGAGCTTTCCGTCATTATCAGCGTATGTGCGGACGTCCATGTTGATGTTCTCATCGGACAGCGTCCAATCGCGGCGTTCCGTCAGGAACTCATCCGTATCACCGCCCGCAATTGCTCCATACTGTGTGTCGAACTTTGCAGCGGCAGCGCGGCGTACCGCCTCCAAGAAGACTGTCTCATCCACATCCAGTGCCTTCAGCAAGCCCGCTGTGGTGAGCTGCTGGCCGCTGGCGATGTCATACAGATAGACATTGTATTCGTTCACATCGGCATCCCATCCGCAGGAGACGACCAGCGACAGGATATTCTCATACTGATATGACTCCCATGCCACATAGAAGCAGGACAGGCTGACCTTATCCGAGACATCTTCAAGCACGCCATTCACGATAGGGGTGTACGCATCGGAGATTGCCTTGTTGATGGCCTCCGCGCCCTGTGTGTCCGCCTCGATTTGGGGCACACGGTAGGTATAGTGGCCGCTGTTGCCGATGCCATCGGTGTAGTCGAAGTCCTCGTTATACAGTTCGGTGATTTGAGGTGCTTCATAAGACGCGTCGGGCGTCTCGGCCTGATGGCCGTCCTGTGTGTTGTTATTGTCTGTCCCATTGGGCGTTGCGCCGCAGGCGGCCAGTGCGAAAATCATTGCTGTGGCCAGCAACAACACAAAAATCTTCTTCATGTAAATGTCCTCCTTACTTCCACGAGAACCGACCCACAACGGCCTCCGTGTACTGGTCGTCCGTGATAGCCGTATACCTCTCCCCGTCATACCAGTCGGTAAAGCCGTTGTCCGTCTGATAAATCTCGCCGGTCTCCGTGTCCATCACCCGCTCAAAGCCCATGGTGGCGTCGCTCTGCTTCTGGCTGATGATGTCCTGACTGGTATTCCGGCTTTCCCATGAGGACATGATGGCATCCTGCATCTCATTGGCGGATTGGCTCAACTGCTGGGATTGCCGCATCGCCGCGTCGCTCTGCGCCATGGCGGAGGAGGTATAGCTGCCGGAATAGTCCAGGCTGCCCAAGCTCCGTGTCAGGATGTCCTCCCAGTTCTGGAACATCCCCTTTTCAGCGGAGACGATGGTGGTGCTGTACGCCATGTAGTACCCGCCAAGGCCGGGGATGGGGAAGGGGACAAGCTCCACGGAGCACATACCCTCCGCCTCGACGCCGTCCTGCGTAAACTCCGCACGCAGCACGCCGGCTGTTCCACCCAAAGAACCGGTCGCGTCAAAGGTCTCTGTCACCGTGAAATCCTCATACTGCGGGAAGTGGAGGCTGCTGTAAAACGGCTCTGCGGCAACCGCCGACAGATACTGCGGCAGCACGTCGAAGTAACCCTTCACGGACTCCTCTGCCATTACGGGGAACGCTGCGTAGGCAGCGTTCCAGTATGTATAATTCTGCTTCAGGAAGTCATCCGCAAACAGCGGCTCTGCCTTCAGGATATACAAAATCTGATTTACGCTGCACGCGGGGTCATACGCTCGCAAAGCGTGGTACATACCCGCGTTGGACGTGGCCGCCTCCACCATCCAGCCCTCCGGAACGCTCATAGAGAAATCCGCACAGCTATATGACTCCAGCTCCAGCCCGGACGCCATGGGCGTAATGACGAATTCTTCCGTCTGCTGTGTGTTTCCACCGTAGTCCTGTGTGTCATCTCCGTTGCTTTTACTGCCGCAGCCGCACAGCAGTGTTATGGTAAAGGCTAAAATGATACAGATAATTCTCCTCATAAGTCCCCCTCCTTGCCAATTATGCTCCAAGTATAGCACAAGTTCTGCCCCACCGCAACGTGTTCTGTGATGCGCCCTGTCCAAAAACGATCATGCATATATTCTCTTGACGAAGATGCGCGGCAAACAGCAACTTCTTGTCAAAGAAACACAAGAACGGCAGCAGCGAAACGGCTCTATACTGCACGAACCGAGACATACTGTGCAGACGCGTTCTCTAGGTTTTTACGGTGCTCGTGTTGTGAACTTTACGTTGGCCGCCTACTTCTGTTGCTCCAATTTCGAGCTTTAACCGTTCCTGCTCCGTCTCATTATCAGCTGTCACTTTCTTATACTATACCGATAAACATACGGTTTCCGTAGCGCGCATACGATGGACTATTCTCAAACAGGAGGTCTGTTTATGCCAACCGTTCAGCAAGCACCCGCCCCGACGATCACCGTCACCCGGAATTTCCTTGGCCAGCAGACGGCAGAGGCGCTGGTGGTTGAATTGATCCGCGCCCACACACAGGCGGCTTAATGGCTGCGGGCAGTCTACGGAAAGGAGGGGACTTATGGAGAAGCGATTACTGCCTACTGCGCTGTACTGCCGCCTGTCCCGGGAGGACGGAGACCGGATGGAGAGTGATTCCATCGGCAACCAGCGGAAGCTGCTGGAGGCGTATATCGAAAATCATCCTGAGTTGGTAATGGCGGAATGCTATGCCGACGACGGCTATACCGGCACGAATTTCCAGCGCCCCGCCTTTCAACGGATGCTGCGGGACATAGGGAACGGGCGCATCCGCTGTGTGCTGGTAAAGGACCTGTCCCGTTTCGGCCGTGATTACATCGAAACAGGCCGCTATCTGGAGCGTTGGCTGCCGGAGCACGGTGCGCGGTTCATCGCCGTTACGGACAATATCGACAGCGACCGCGGCGCCTACGACATGATGATGCCGCTGAAGAATCTGTTTAACACCCAGTATGCACGCGACATCTCCCAAAAGGTCAAAAGCTCCCTCCACGCCAAGCAGCAGCGGGGCGAGTTCATCGGGGCCTTCGCCAGCTACGGGTACTGTAAGGACCCGCAGAATCATAACCGTCTGGTCATCGACCCGCCTGCGGCGGAGGTGGTGCGGCGCATCTTTACCCTGTTTGAAAATGGAATGGGTAAGATCCGTATTGCCAAGCAGCTGAACGAGGAGGGCATCCCCTGCCCCAGTGAGTACAAACGGCTCACCGGCGAAAAATACCGCAACAACCACCGGCTGGAAACCACCACCTACTGGACATACGCTACCATCCACCGTATCCTGCAAAATGAGATGTACATTGGGAATATGGAACAGGGGAGGGATGACCGCTTTCAGATGCACGGAAAGGCAAGGCGGAAGGATCGCTCTCAATGGACGGTGGTGTCCGGTACTCATGAGCCGATCATCGAAAAAGACCAGTGGCAGCGGGTGCAGGCTCTGCTGAACGCTAACGCCCGTACGCCGGATTTTCAACAGAATGTTAGCCCCTTTGCGGGTTTTCTCAAGTGTGGCGATTGTGGACGAGCCATGGTCAAGACCACCTGGGGTGGCAAAATCTTCTACACCTGCGGCTCGTATAAGCGCTACGGCGCATCCGTGTGCAGCAAGCACTATATCGCCCACGATGTGTTGACGAAGGTAATACTGGATGATTTGAACCGGCTCATTGCCGGCATGGAAAACCTCCGCCAGCTGGCACAGCAGGGCGCGGCGCAGCGCCCGCGCTCCGGCACCGACCAACCCCAAAAGCTGGAAGCTGCATTGCAGCGCATTCAGCGCCGCCGCCAGAGCGCTTATGAGGACTATCAGGACGCGCTTATCTCCAAGGAGGACTTCCTCCGCTACCGCGCTGATTATGACGCACAGGAGCAGGCGCTGCAGGCCCAACTGGACAAGCTGCGCGACTCGGTACAGGATGAGCCGCTGTCCTTGCCCTGGGTAAAGAAATTGCTGGCGTCGGGGCAGCTGGCGGAGCTGGATCGCCCCACAGTCGCCGCCGCCATCCGGGAAATTCGCGTCTACGAGGGGAACCGTATAGAGATCGACTATCTGCTCCCGGAGGGCTGCCGCGCTCTGCTGGAGGGGTGAGTGTATGGTGCTCCGCTTTGGGTAAAGCGAAAAAAAGCACGCCATAGAGTTTTTAAGGTTAAACTTGAAAAACTTGTTTCGTAGCATAAGTATTTCGGGTATACTAACGATTGTGGGGAGGCGATAGCATGATCAACAGGCCGAATTATATCGAGGCCATCGCGCCTTTTATCGACCAACCGCTGGTCAAGATACTGGCAGGCATCCGTCGCTGCGGTAAATCCACCATTTTCGAGATGCTGGAGGAGGAGCTGCTGCGAAGGGGCGTGTCTGCGGATCACATCATCTGTAAGCGGTACACCGAGATGGACATTCCCGAGAGCATTACCGCCAAGCAGATGTATGACGAGCTGATGGTGGCCATGGCAGGCAAGGGGCACTGTTACCTCCTGCTGGATGAGATTCAGGAGATCACCGGCTGGGAAAGGGCGGTCAACAGTCTGCTGGAGGGTACGGACGCCGACATCTACGTGACCGGCTCCAACTCCAAACTCATGTCCAGTGAGATCTCCACCTATCTGACGGGTCGCTATGTGTCTATCCCCGTCTACACCCTGTCTTTCCGCGAGTACCTGGACTTCAAAGCTGACAGTACGTTGTCCCGAAAGGCGTTGCTGGAGGAATATATCCGCTTTGGTGGCTTCCCCATAATAGCGCTGAGTGAATATGACGCGCAGAACGCCTATCAGATCGTTAACGGCATCTATCACACCGTGGTCTCCCGCGACATTTTGAAGCGTCACCGCATCAACAAGCAGGATATTTTTGATCGTGTGGTGAAATTCATTATCGAGAACGTAGGCAAGACATTCTCTGCTAATTCGATTTCTACCTTTCTGAAAAGCGAGCACCGCAAGGTCTCGGTAGAGAGCATCTACAACTATCTGCGCTGGCTGGAGCAGGCGTTCATCATCTATCCCTGCGAACGCTACGACCTGCAGGGCAAGAGCATCCTGAAAACGCAGGAGAAGTATTATCTTGCGGATGTGTCGCTGAAATACGCCCTTCTGGGCTATAACCGCAAGATGCTGGATGGGGCCATGGAGAACATTGTGTTTCTGGAGCTAAAGCGGCGGGGGTACGATGTGTATATCGGCAAGAACGATACCAAGGAGATCGACTTTGTGGCCACCCGCCGCGACGAGCGGATCTATGTGCAGGTTTGCGTCCAGCTGCCGGTGGGCGCTGACCGCGAGGTGGGCAACCTCATGGAGATCAAAGACCATTACCCCAAATACGTTGTCACCCTGAATGACATGGATGCGGGGATTGAAAACGGCATTAGAATCGTGCATCTTCAGGATTTCCTGCTGGCCGAAACGTGGTGAGCTACAGGCGCTGCTGCCCCACGCTCCGTCCCTTGTCGCGCCGGGCGGTTCGCCCGCAGTCTATGCCGGTGTGGCGCAGATTCAGGCGTTTCTGGAACAGTTGGGTCGGTAAAACGGCAAATCACAAAGAGAATAACGGCACAGCGCGTATACTCGCGCTGTGCCGTTATTTTCAGATGCTGCGCCTGACGAAGCGCTTCGGCCAGCTTTTCTGTGTTGCCGGTTGCGCTGCTGAAGATGATCGAATATCTTTCCTGACTCATACTGCCGATCACACTCCGCAAGCAGCGCGAAGCAGCAGCTGCAGGCCCATTACGATGATCCAGACGTAGGCGCAGGTTTTCGGGATCATCAGCAAGCCCACCTTGGGAATCTTTTTACTCAGCAGCGTCACAGGGAGATAGCAGCCAAAGGAGATGGGGATCGCTGTCACCATTCTCGTCATATGATACCCGTAGGTGTTGCCGGAAAGCGCATACAGGATGATGACGCCGATTCCCGTAACGGCAAAAACCGCGTTTCGGATAAGAGACAGCTTCGGATTGCCCTCCTCGCTGCACCAGTTGTTTTGGGGCAGGAGGCAAATCACCATCCGGATAATAGCAGAAACCCAGATGATAAGCTGCAGCGCAAGGGGCGCGCTCATCTCATAGAAAGTTTTCTTCCAGATATACAGCAACAGAATGTAGAACACCGTCATGGTAATGGAGGAAACCTGAAGGCCGATGCCCAGTTGCCGTTCGATTTTATCGCTGCTGCCCTTGAACGCCCGAATCACCCGGGGAACAAGGTGAAATGCATCGCCTCCGCACAGGGCCAGCGTCAGGATGCCGTACAGGATAAACAGGGGATTGCCCTTTGAAAAAACAAAGAACAGGATTCCTGCGATCAGGTCGAATGTGAGATAACAAACGTCAAAGATTGCCTCCATAATATCGGGAGTGCGGGGCTTATAGGTTGCGTTTTTCATGTGGCTTGCTCTTTTTCAGCGAATTTTTGATAACAAATAAAATTTCTTAAAAACTGAATGCCCGCCGATGCCAATGCACAGCCAATGCCGGAATAGAAAAAAGCAACAAAGAGATCGGGGAATACGCCCAGTGCTCTGAACCCAATGCCGCCGCCCATCATGCAGGCCATAATCAGATAGGACTTTCCATCAAAGAAGTGCCAGAAAGGCCGCCGGGTTTCATAGCCGACGATTCTTTTCGTATGCTTTTTGTTCATCTTATAGAACATGGCACCGAAAAGGCAGAATACCACGCATGAAAGCGCGTATAAATGCCACGTCCGTTCGATTACTAGATAGGACAGCACGCCCAGTCTGGCCACATTAAAACCGGCAATCAGCCAAACGATGCCGGCAATCAGTAAAAGCGCCCGCTTTTCGACATAAAAAAATCGTTTCATCATCTCACTCCGCGTGTTTCTTCAGATATTCATCGGCATTGCGGCAAATCTTGTTGAATACAGCCTTGCATATGCGCATTTCCTCTTCGCTGAGACCGGTCAAAACATGCTTGGCAAATTCCCGCTGGACTTTTATCCCGTTTTCAATAATCGGCTCCGCCTTCTCCAACAGTACAATTTCGATATGCTTCTTATTATCGGCGCCCGAGAACCTTTCAATCAGACCCTTGCCTTCCAACTCCTTCAAGGAGGTGGACACATGGGATTTTGTAGATTTGCGGATCCGCACGATCTCCGCCGCCGTGTTGTGCTGGGGATTGTTGTGCAGAAACATCAGTATGTCGTATTCCATCTGCGTCAGGCTGTATTCCTCGCACACCTTTCTGGCAAGCATTTCATAACAGCTTGTGATGGTCTTATGCTGATCCCAGAAAAACACATTACCACCTCCTAACGTTCTATTTTGAACTATTGTACACCGATGCGCCCTATTTGCCAATCACCGCTATTGTAAAACACCGACAAAATGCGAGACCTTGTCCCGCTGATTTTTATGTTTTTTGCAGCCGCCGCGGCAGGGAGCATCCGGCCTTTTTGCCGCTTTTTCTTGACAGCGGCCTTGATCTATGGTACGTTGCAGCTATCCGGCAGGGTGCTGAGGCAGGCTTTTGTTTGGTTTTAAAGGAAGGAGCAAGAACGATGGGATGGGTCTTTGAGCTTTCATGGCTGTGGAAAACGCTTGGCATCGCCCTGAGTGTTTCCCTTATCTGCGTGGTGTGTGTGGAAATGGTGTGCAAAGCTGTCAAAAGGACGCTTGGCAAGAAGCTGGCGGCGCTCATCGGCGCTGCAGCTTTTGTGGCCGCCGTTGTGGCAGTGATCCTGCTGGCCCGGACTCCGGCGCTGATATGAACCGGCCGCTTTCCGGGTGATACCGGACATGGCAGCATCGAGGCAAATAAAGCCGCACCGTCGTGACAGGACACGACGGTGCGGCGCTTTTTTATAGAGGACAAAATGCTGCCTTAACCGGTTCCGTAGAGCAGGATAGAAATCCCGCAGGCCAGCAGGCTTACCGCCGAGCCGGTCAGGAGCTGGGGCAGAGTGTGACGCGACAGCCTCAAGGAGGAACGGTATACCGCCGCGATCAGCAGCACAGAGGGTATGATGAAGAGAGGGTGCAGCTTCCATATCAGCAGAAATGCCGGGGCCGTTGTGCTGCAGGCGTGGCCGCTTGCGCGGAAGCCACCCACATTGAGCAGCAGCAGGCACGCGATGGAAACAACGTAGGAGAGAAACAGAATATGGACGAGCCACGAGCAGGGCGCCAGCAGCGACCAGAGAAATCCGGCGATGTATCCGACGGCGCTGCATACCAGCGCCGTACTGCGCTGCCCCTGTCTCTTATACACATCTCCGAGCCCACGAGACCCTAAGACATCTCGT
>ERZ1026997.341-NODE-341-length-20706-cov-5.418043_pt1 | contig 20706 bp, 27 predicted proteins | sample MGYA00519289_ERZ1026997 | MGnify/ENA primary metagenome ERZ1026997 (study PRJEB26926, sample SAMN06164455) | human gut metagenome | biome: ENVO:00009003; feature: ENVO:2100002; material: ENVO:00002003 | host: Homo sapiens | place: USA | collected 2012 ... | reverse complement strand
GGGTCTCGTGGGCTCGGAGATGTGTATAAGAGACAGGTATAATCCGTATCGTCTACCTTCCATGACGGAGTGCGAGGCATGTCGAACCACTTGCCGGGGGTCATGTCCGCGACGCGGGCCACATAGGAATCCCATTCAGCCACGCGTTCTGCGGCGGTGGTTCCGTCCATAGCGTCCGCAGTTTGTCGCACGTCCCTAATCAAATTCTTAAGCCATTCGATGAGGCGCACATGAATGGGCCTCCTGCCTCCAGCCGCTTCGGCATAGCGAGCCAAATCCGTGATGGTTATATTGTCTCCACTAGCTTCCGCTACCATGAAGTTCATGACAGGATTGGAGAACGCGACACCGGCAAATTCGTTCGGGCCGCGGAGACCGTAGTTGAGGTCGGAAGCGAGCGCGGCGATGGCGTTCATCTCATTGATGTCCACGCTAGCGTCATACATAGCGGAGAGACTATCGACAATGTTGTTGTAGTTCTCTGCAATCGCGCTTCTAATCCTATCCATCCGCTGGGAATAGTCCGTGTTGGTGGTACGAAGATGACGGTCAATGAGGTGGATGACTTCGTGTAGTACCGTTCCCGTTACGCTTTCAATCGCATTGTCCCGGTTCACGTACAGGTCAATGACACCACCGACAAGCTTCCCGTCCGTGCCGTTCATGTAGGTGATACTGGCGGGGGAAGAGATGTTCGCCGGGGCATTGGTGGCTCGGATAGCAACATCCAAACTAGCGGCATGCAGTGCGCGGAGCACTCCATCAATGGCCACGGCCTGTGCGGGGGAGGCATTAGCTTGAAGGTCCGAAAGGATGCCATAGGCATTTGCGCCAGTCCCATCCGTCGGGAGATTGAGAGCGGAGACTTTATCTCCCCACTTGGTGCTAGGTGTCCCTCCCTCACCCATGTTGTACATGCTTGTGTGCGGAGCGATGACAATGGTTTCTCCCGTGTTGCTGGTAATCATGGGGGAGTTAATCCCGGTCATCTCGTTCAGGGAGACGAGCTTCGCGCCGCGCTCCAATGGCGTACCATAGGAGAGCCATGCTCCGGTGTTGGGGTCGAACGAGGCGATTGCCGCATCCAAGGTATCCACGGTTTCCACGGATCTGGGGGTAACTACTCCCGTCTCTACCATAGCAGTGATGGGGGCAATAGCATTGTCCCTCTCCTTCCGTGCAACTGTTACCGGGGATTCCTTGGGTTCCGTGGTAGCCGGGGATTCCTTGGTAGCCGCGGCTTCCGTCAATCCGTTAATAACGTTAATGGCGGCATCGAGGTCTTCATCTCCTGTAGTAAGGATGGACAGGTCGTCGTCTACTTCGATAACCTGAACCCGGTCTCCCATAGCATCAAGGGCTTCGGACAACATGGTTCGCATGGTGTCGAGGTTTTCCTTATTTGGGAATGACAGGGTATTGGGCAAGTCGTTAATGGCTTCTGCCATGAAGGAGCTTGCCGCGGCACTGCCCTCATAGGTATGTATTTCGGAGGCCCGTTCCACTAGGTTGCGGAACTGGGTGAAGTTGCTGATACCCATACGGACTGCGCCATCCACCCATGCCTTGCGGGTTTCGTCGGAGACAACCAGACTTTCATGGGCAATGGATTTGTCCACCCATTCGCGAGCTACCTCTGCGGCATCTCCCTTTTCCCCAGCAATCTCGACAACCTTCTTTCCGGTTTCTACTAAGCTTTCTGGTACGTTGTTCTTGGTAATGGCTTTGCCCGTTTCCTCGATGATGTTGCTCGCATCCTTTGTAATATCCGGTAGCATGGAAGTAGCATCCTTTACATCTAGGGTGGGAACGGCTTCGGTTTGGAAACGTATGTTCCCTTCACCAGCTAAGTGGCTACCAACGTAGCCGCCGATACCACCAAGGAAAGCAATCTTCATGCCTGCGCTAATCACTTGGTCAGTAGTGGCAATAGAAGATTCGGAGATTTCTCCGTTCTTCACCAGTTCGGTAAACACCCATTCTTGGAATTCGTCTGCCAGTTCTGTGGTGGCTCCTTCCGCTGCGGCCTTGCTCGTGCTGTACAGATAGGAAGCAACGGCAAACGTCTTTTCCTTGGTATTCATTTCAGACCACGGCTTGCTTCTCCATCCGGCAATCTTCCGGTCAAGGGTTTGGAATGGAGATTGACCGCGAAGGTTTTTAGCCCCAACAATCTTACGCATGTAGGAATCCATACCTGCGCGATTGTTGACAAGCATACTTCCCGTCGAGACCAGAGCCGCACCAAAGAAGGCACGCATGCTGGCAACGCTCTGCGCCCTGTTCGTATTCTCGGCAGTCGGTTCCTTCCCTTCCATCTCCCTGTCATAAATGGTATAGAAGATGTCGGAGTAAGCATGCGGTGCAACCTGCGCGACGATGCTAAGATTTACCCCGGCTCCGGCTCCTGCCCGTTCGAGGTTCAACGCCGCAAGGTTGTCAAGGTTGCGCTGAATAGTTCCACTCAAACGTCCCGCCAATCCCGGACGGGCGGCAGGGACAAGAGCTTCGGCCCGCTTCGCTACGACGTTAGCCGTTGCCTTCGCGAACCGCGATAGCGCGGTACGTTCCAGTGCACGGCCAGCGAGGGCGCCAACTTTACCAGCTCCCGTGGTCGCTAATATTTGGTAGCCGAGGTTAGCGATTTCCGCAGTATAGTCCGCAAGGACATTGCCTCGAACAAGTTCAGCTTCCGCTTCCTGTTTTTCGTTCAGCTGGTTCCAGAGGGTTCGGGTATGCTCCATTGCCGCACGACTGCCAACTGCATTCTGCGCAAAGAGAAGAGCACCATAGGCGGACGCCGTCCCAAGGTCGATTGCCTTGTGCGTGCCTATCTGGAACCCGCGGAGAATGGGGTTAATGTGTGCCTGACCTTTTTCCTGCCACGCGGAGAGGATGTCCTCATCGCTCTTGCCTTCTTCCTTCTGTTCGTTGTAGAAATTCTTGAAGGAAAGGTACTTGTCCAGATACTTCATGGTTTCGGTCCAGATAGGGTTGAACCGCATGCCGGAGCCGAGCCACGTATCACGAAGCGTTCCCAGCGTCTCGTCCAATGCAATGTTGTCCTTCACAAGTTCCTGTGCGGATTTCGTGCGGAGGTTCTGGAACTTTTCAATGGTGCGATTGATAAGCTTCTCGTCCGCACCGCTTGCGCGAAGAGCCTCAATACTCTGGTCCATCAGCCGATTGTCGTAAAGGGCATTGGGGTTCAGTTCGAGCGTGGCGTTCGTATCAACTTCCTTGGTGTGTGGATTGTACGCAAAGAGACTGCCACGGCCAACGCCCAAGTCACCCATACGTGCGGCATGGGAGAGGGAGTTAAGGGCATCGCGAGTACTTTCAATATGGTACTGGGCCATGTATTCCTTCAACTGTTCGGGATCTACTTCAAAGGCAGGGCCTCCCACTACACCATACTCCCAAGAGCCGTGCCTCGTTCCCTTCCTCCATTCCATCGTACTCATTGGGTCAGTGGTCTTGCCCACACTATCCCCCGGTTGGAAGGTAAGTACGTCCGCAACTTGTCCTGCCGCGCTTCGGTAGTTAGCCAGTGCGCCTTTGACTGCATCCATGAGGGTGCCTCTTGGTGTAGCTTTGGCGGTATAGTCCTGAATCAGTTTCGTCGTCCCGGCCTGTAGTAATATATTCTTCGGAACCCCCGGAAACCTTGTAGCCAATTCTTCCATCATGGCATCAGCCATTGCTTTCTGGTAGTCGGAGGCTACCACGGCATGACGCTCGGTGGCTAAGGTATTTGCTCGTTCGCGCACTGCATCCGTGTCCACGCCGGGGGCAAGGGCCAATGCCGCAGAAGCTACTGCTTCGGGGTTAAGGAGAGCATCCCTTAGTCCCACGGCATCCAATCCGGTGTAGCTCTCTTCCATCCGCGAGACAATGTTGTCCACGGCTTTAACCTGCGCTACTGCCATTTCCCCTGCACGTTTAGCGGCGGGAGAAAGGGTATCGGATTCCTTGGATTCCGGGGATTTAATATCTTCCGTACTCCGGGACAGGTAATCCCCGTAGTCGCGGACAAGTCGGAACATTTTGCTGGGAGACTTGGAAAGGTTGGCGAGTTCAGCAAAAACATTCCCAGTAAATGAAGGTGCTGAATCAGAGAATTCGCCAACGCCAAGCTCCCCCACGCTCGTTTGGCTGGGGGTTTTCTTCTGCACGCCCTCCGTCGAAGAAGAGCGGTGTTTGTCGTAAAGAGCCTTAGCGGCACGATAGTTGCCAATGTCTTCGCGCCTAATCGTATTGATGACGCTTTCTATTTCTTCTGCGGTGTAAGCAATAGGTGCGGTCTCGATGGCTTGTGCCGTAGGTTTACCAGACACAACATCTAGATTCTTGTTGAGGTAATCCTTCCGGGCCTTTTCCATTGTGCTGGCAATGCCTTTGGCCACCGCCTTTGCGTTACGGTTTCTGTCCGCGGCAATGGCGAGGAACTTTTCCGTTACGACGGGGTTCCCGTCCTCTCCACTTCCGAAGCCAGAGCGGGATAAGAAGGCGGGGTGCGTAGGCGTAAGCTCGGAAGAAGACACAACGGTAATTCCCGTATTGTTGGCAAGCTTCTTAATGGCCTCGCTATCACCGCGGGAAGCGGCCGTCAAATCAACCAGTGCATCCTCTCCGCGCTCTACATAGTCTTTCATGTAGTCGATTCCCTCAAAGCTGTACCCACGGTTTCCTTTGTTCAAGATGTCGAGGGCTTTATTTTCCTCGGTGGTTTTCCATTCTTGTTCCGTACGGGCGCGGACTTTATCTTGCCATGCTACATTATTCGCGTGTTCCGCATTCTTTTTCTGTTTCTCCGCAAAGTCATCCACGGACTTAACAATAAAGGTGTCAAACTCTGCGGTGGCTTCTGCGGCTTTCTCCGCACGGGTCTGTCTCTTTTCCGCTAGCCTTTGCTCGCGGTCCAGTGCTTTCTGTTTTCTGTCTTCTTGTTTCTGCGCTTGCGTCTCTTGCCACGCGGCGTGCCTTTCTACGGCTCGCTGTTCACGTGCAATACTGCTTCCCGACTTCGGAGTGAAGTCGGACATATTGGCGGTACTAAAGTCAATAGCCATGTTTGTTGAGTATTAGTCTAATAAGTTTGCCCCACTCATGTGGGTCTTCAACATCCTATCATGAGTGGGGCGAGGGTCAAGTGAAATATCAACTATGACAAATTTATTTTCGGAAGTCCAAGTGAGTGAACTCCGGTCCATTCATCAGTTCAGTGTAGAGGGTGAGCCTCGCTTGCGGGTCTTTCTTCCGCAGGGCCTGATACTGGGCGTACTGGCGGACGAAGCGGGGGTCCCGGATATTCAATCTATTCTTGAACATGTTGCTCAATTCCTTTATTTTGGCGCGTTCCAATTTTTCGAGGGTCTTAATCTCCTTGCCATACTTTCCCGGCTGGGCGTACATGGTTCGGACGCGGAGGTATGTTTGCGCCTGTGCTCTTGCTTCGGGGCTGGCCGTATCATCCCTCAAGGTTCGTAGCATATTCTCGGCAGTTCCAGTGCCCGCAGTCGTCGGGACGCTCGTGGGTATGGAGGAATTGCCGGAGGGGAGAGCAGAGGCGGGGAACCTAGAGCCAGAGGGGGCGGCAGTAGTTCCCGCGGTAGCTCCCGCGGCGGGCGCGTTCTTGGTCTGGCTCTCTACAAACTTGCTATATATCGCGTTCCTATCCGCTTCCGGCATGGACATGAATGTCTTGAACTTCTCCGAGCCAAGCTTCTTCTCTACATATGCATAGAACCCGGCCGTGGAGGTGTCAGGGCTAGCGGTTGGAGCGGAAGCCTTCGCTCGCTGGGGTGTAGCCGTTTGTGTAGGCATGGTCGGAGATATGACGGGCATCTGCCCACGGCTTATATTCTGGTCCACACCACGAAGCATGAGTCTGTCCTCCGCAGAGAGTTTCCCCGCCGCGGCCTGTTGCATGCCCGCCGCATAGGTCGCCCGTTGCTGGGCGGCGTAGGCCGCGCTGTTAGGGTCAACCGCTCCGGGCGTTGCTGGTTCAGTAATCCCCCGTCCATAGGGACTGGGCGACTGGGCCGCCGCGGGAGCCGCGGATGCCGGGGGATTCTTGATGCCGTGGTTACTATTGGCCGCGGCGATGGTGTTCATCTCCTTCGCGTCGACGGGTTTGTTCGGGTCGTTGTTATTCATTGGACGGAGGGGGATGTCGGGGTTCGTCTTCGGAAGCACCTCGTCCATCGTCTTCTGCTTAAGGGACTTGGCGGCGGGGATACCCCCGCGCGCGCTCGTCTCACTGGATATATCTGTTCTCTTGGTTGCCATTGGATTTACATGAGGTTAAGTCCGGGGCACTGCATGATGCCGCCATTCTGAATAATGTTCGGAGCCTGATACGTTCCCTGACGATATTTGCGCAGGTGGTCATTCAGGTATTTGACGGCAAGGCCGTAGCTGTCCGTCCCCATTTGGGTGTTGCCCTGTTCATTATAGACCACGGCCAGCATCATCGCCTTCAATGCGGGAAGACATCCGGGGTAGATACGAACCTCCTTGTCCTCCCATGCCGCGTCATCATAAATGTTAAGAGACAGGCCGCGCAATGCGCACCGTGCCGAAACCGTCATGACGTTGCTCGCGGGGTTGTCGTTGATGCCGTTACTGCCAGACAATACCGAGTAGGTGCGGAGGTTCTGTTCATTCAGCCCCATGTCCAGCATGATAGCATGATAGCCGCTGTCGTGCTTCGGATATTCGGAACGGAACCAAGTGTTGCTTTCGAACATGGCCCGGTCGATGATGTTGTATTTCTTGCCGCTGGGCGACCATGCCTCGACAATACTATCATATTCTTCGGGCAGGGAGATAGAACCCCCGCGAGGGATTCCTTCAAAGTCCAAGGTATCCACGGAATCCGGGGATACCGTGGCCTCATTGAGCAGGAGGTTCTGCGCTTCCTTCAATATACGACGGAAGTCAACATTGGACTTGGACGGCGGCTGGTTCGTGATAAGCATACAAAGCTCGTCACAAACATTGCGATAGGTCAAATAGGATTTGGTAATAAATGCCATGAGCTTAACTGGGTGGATAAATGGTAACTTTCTTGCACATCATGCCTCCGTTCCACGGCGATGCGTAATAGGAGGTCACGGGTTTCCAATCTGTGTGGGTAGTCCCCGGAAAGCTCGTATTAAACCTGCCGGGAAGCCACTTGGCGTCCTGACTGCCAACGGTTACGACGATAGTCAGCGGGCCGTGGAGGCATGCGGGCAGACGGTAATCGCAAAGCGGCGAAGAGAAATACCCACTGTTCGTCGTGAACTGTACCGACGTCCCAAGGCCCCAGCCTTTAGGCCATGTACCGTCAGGGGAGAAGGCTTCCTCTACCACGGCGGTGCAGGGGCCAGAGTAACTGTCCCTCATCATCTTGGTCTGCGGGAAGTACTTGCCCTCCTGTCTACCGGAGCGGTCGGGCCTCGTATCCCACGGAATCCAATTAACCGAACCGAACACGGCAGGGAAACTGTAGTTCATCGTCGTGGTATATTTTTTGTAGTACCCGATTCCCGGAATCTGCATGTAACTATCTACGGCGTAACAGGGGTTCACCCATTGGCGCAGGACGACGCGTTGAATCTTGTCGCTTGTCGCGACCTTCTTAAAGGTAGACCCCGTAAGTGCGCACAGGGTAAGATTAAATTGGAAATAGGGAAACTTTTGCCCACTGTAGGATAGCGTCAGTTTATTGACTACCTCCGCATTGAGAACATAATCCCCAGCATGGTATTCCTGCTTAGCGGCAGTGGTGCTCTGAACCGTAAGAACCTTTTGCGTATCTAGGTCCACGGTTTCTACGTCAATGTCGAACGCCTTCTCACCGTTAATCAGAATGGGAATAGTGCCATTGATTGCAGACCCTCTGGGATTAGCTATGACTACTAGGTTAAGCCGCCCATATTGGATGTCCAGATATGCCCCCTGTATCCCGGAAGGAAGCGACCCTACGGAGAACATCATTTCAGAAGTATACGAAGCATCTCGTTGAACGAAGGTAAGCCCTTGGGCGTTTCCTACGGGGAAGGTCCAAGTTTCGTTCGTAACAATTTCGGCATACAGGGTGGACTGAATAACGGTCTCCATATCTACCCTAACCTGTCCGTCTTCGGTGTACCACGGGCCTTGTGAAGTGACGGAAAAGTTTGCGTAGTCAAGCCAGAAGGTCCCCGGCGAATAAGTTGTAGGATAGCTGTTCTGAATATACAGGTTCCACAATCGTTTATTACGGAAATAGATGCCGAAATTTCCTCCCCTGTCAGAGTTAGAACCGTTGGGTCGAGCACTAAGAATCCCGCTAACACCCATAAAACCTTGGTACTCTGGGTAGTTAGGGTCGGTAATACCGTAGTTCAAATAGGGAATGCCCAGTATCTCGGTAGGGATTACGGAATCTTCTTGAACCACCAGATCCCAAGATTCCACATTTTCAATAGTGGTCCACCTCATGTCAGGAACGGTGACGGGAACCAGCGTAACAGGCTTCTCCAACTTCCGGCCATAGTAGGTATTGCCAACTGCGTCCGTGTATTTGGTGAATCCTTCCTTCTGCCAGTCCGTGTCGAAGTCAGTGCTCGGATTGGGCACAATCTTCCGCAGTACAGGATAGACCTGATTGGTTATCCTATCGAACGAGGATTCCCAGAACTCGTCAATCTGGTCGTAGGTGGTGCAACTCTTTCGCGTTTCCTTGTGGCTATATCCTTCATGGACCACCACAGAGGAATCTACACGCCATTGGCTACAGTTCTCGCCGGGGTCAGGAGGGTCAATCGCCGGGACATCGCCGTTCGCTGTCCAGTCAACGGACTGGCTAGTCGTCACGGTTGTATTGATGCACCGGACAAAACGGGAATCCGGGTTACAACAATTACCGGAGAGGCTGTTCTGTTCCTCTTTCTCCGTAATGTTACTGTTCCGTTTGTACATAGATACGATGGTGTACATCTGCGTACTCGGATAACTACCCTTGTCCCAGCCCGCACTAACGGGCTTATTGTCCAGTTCAAGGAGGGGCATGTGAGGAATGCGGGCCTGACCCGGTTCCTTCCCCCCACCATCGACAGGCCAAAGCGGCGCGGCCCAGACCTCTCTCGATAACTTAATTGCAGTCTGCGCTACCCATTCAGATTCGGGCAGGGCCGTTCCCGGACCGCCTTCATCCCACACCGTATCTCCCTTCTGCCAAATGTTATAAGGGACGAACTCTTTAACCACCGGGCCGGGCAGCGTTTTATACACACGGATGACCTTACGAAAGTACTTGCGCAGGTGTTCCTCTTCGAACTGGGCTACTTCTTCATATACCAGCTGGGCATCATATGCCGTGTAGAAATGCTGGTCATAGAAGTCAGGGTCAAGCTTTTCGTTGCTGGGGTCAAACGAGCCAAGGGGGAGCGGGGCATACGCGGAATCCGTGGGTTCCACCCATTCCCGTGTAATCTCGTAGAAGTCCTTCAACTCTTCCGTGTCTGCATCCGGCCCCATGAACTTACCCGTAGCGGCGGTGTCCTTTAAGGTATAGCCGTCACGGATTTTCTTCATGTCCTGAATGTTATATCGGAATTGCTGTTCCGGCGGGACCATGTAGTAGAAACGATAAACGTGCTGTCTCGCCGCCTCATTGACGGGTTCGACATGCACGAGAACTGCATCCCGCATAAACGGGAGGAAGGTCGTACCTGCGGTGGGTACGAACGGCGTTCCCAATTCAATGGTAATCTCGCTGGGATTCTTGGCAATCCTCTCAACGAAGAACATCACGTTCTTTACCACAGGAGTGGGAAAGTTAATTATCGGCTCACCCATTGGCCTGTCAGGACTGAACCCATTGCGCCACGAGGAATCCGTGGTTCCAATGGGTATCGTCGGAGGCTGTGGGTTGGAGGCCGGAGTGTTAGGAATTAAGGCCACGATTTTTATTGGTTTGATAGAACGGCATGATTGCACCGGGAAGCGGGGGTGTCCACATCATGCTAATATGCCCGTTCAACGTTAATTGCAGTGGTTCTCCCCGCGGAAACCTTACTGTTTCGCCCCGATAATAGGTGCGGTTTGTTCTCCTGTCAATAACATATCCTCGTATGACAAGTAATTTATGGCTTCTCTCCGCATCAATAATTCTTGGCAGTTGAACTTCTTCACGAGTTTTAACCTGTGTAACCGAAGAGGTAAGGGTTTCTCCGTCATAACGAATTCCTACTTTCCCTCGTAAAAAATAGGCCCATTGGTTTCTGGGCAGTTTTAGCTCACCCTCGCGACCGAGAGGAAGGGAGGCATAGAATTGATTCCGTGCATGAATCTTATCGCCACACGCGCGAATTCGTTTTTGCAACTGACTAAGATTCCGAGACAACTCGTTTTCGAGTTGTTCCTGCTCGGGGCTTTTTCGGAACAGATTGAATAGTTTCATTTCTGTCGGATGGGGGGTGTATCTTGTTGCGAGATAGCGCAGAAGGCGCAGTCGATTATCTCTTCATGGTCGCTTCGTAGATTGTCTATTTTTCCATGTAATTGGTCTAGAGAATCATCCAACTCGGATATAACTCTTAGAGCTTCTTGCAATAATATGAGAAAGGACTTCTCCTTGTCAAGACTAAACTCTATCTTTTTTGAGAGGTACTTATATGCCAGCTTTACTGCCACGTAAATAACTCCCACAAATACGAGATATGCGGGAGACATTTCATCGACGATACGAGTGAGAAGCAAAGTCCACACGTTGCCGTCAACGGTGTTTAGCTGTGCGACGAATCTAAACATGGCGGCAAGGAATTACCTTGCCGCCATGTTATCATTTGGGGTTTAACGGGTCAAGAAAATTCCCCGCTTATTTCCTTGACAACAGAGTAAGAGCGTAGGCATGTCGCGCATCGCATCGGTTCATCCAGCCCGTAAGGAACTTTTCCTTCACCGGATTGGCCCTTACAATGGAGCGATAGCGGGCACGACAAGCACGGTCCAGCGAATCGAGAACTGCCATTTCCTCCCATGATTGAATGGCATCTGTCCATTTGGCTTGAGTATTTTTCCCCCACTTGCCATCAATACCAATGTCGAGCATGCGCTGGACGACCTTAGTCGTTCCCGCCACGCCCATGTTGAAGGTCATGTCACGAAGCATGAACTCAATGGCGTAGCATCCTGCAACTCCCTTGTCAACCAACGGTTCCGTATTGGCGAGAACATAGCGGAGGCATTCCTCCCATGCCGCATCCCTGTCGCCCCGGTCCAACATGGATTTGATTAGATTGAATTCCTTGGGTTCAATCCCATCACAGATACCGGCAATCTCCCACTTGCCACCGCCATCACCAGAGGGGAGGCGAGTTACGCGCAGAGAATCGGGACCTGTAATCTTGTAGTCCTCCATGTTGAGAATCTTCTTAGCCATGCCCTTGCGGACAAGCTCTGCCGGGGACACGTATGCCGCGGATACCGGGGAATCGTTGGGTTGTTCATCGGGTACAATGGTTTCCGCTGGTTGTATCTTCTTCCATATAGCATCAATGGTCTTATCACCAAGGATACCGTCGGGTGAAGTTCCCGCCCACTTCTGTATTTCCTTTATCTTGTCTTTCCTTGTCATTAGTTTTTTCTACTTTGATTCCTTCAGGGGTTAGCTTCCCCAATGAGATTTGAAGGTTAATGATGTTAGCCATCGACTGGGCAATCTCTTCACCTCATTGCTTGAAATGAAGAGTGCCCAACGGGGTGGGGATTTCGTTGGTAATTCCTGCGACAACATAGGTGTCCAACTTAACTCGAACTATATCCGAGGTTACTTCTACCTTGGCTTCCGTGGGTAAGAGTTCGATTTCATACCACATGACCTCCTGTATCTCTTCGTCTTCATCATCCGCTTGGGGATATTGGACACGAACGACACCAGCAACATCCTCGTCGGACACTACCCGAAGGATAGAGTTTGTCGGAATGCTGTCCCCACAGGTTCCGCATCGGCCCGTATCTACTCTGCGAACGATGTTGCCGCACTTAAATCTGGCTTTCATTTTCGTTTTTGGTTTTGTTTATATCTGGTAATATGACATGCTCGTTGAGGTCTTCAACAATCTGCTTGGCCCAGTCCTCTACTTCACAACACATATCGACCTCTTGGTCGCCCAGCTTATATCTGGTAGGTATGCGGAGAACGGGCTGATAGTTGAAGAGAATGATAGCCTCGTCCCGTGTGTATCGGACGAAGACTTCATGTTCGGTCTCTTCCACTAGCTCAAACTCGTAGAAGGGGAACCGCTTCCATTCGTTGTCCTTGGTCTTGATAAGGATACGGAGGTCTCTGTCTTCCTCCCCTTGAACATACACTAAGGAACCCTCTGCTAAGCTCTCACGTATTTCCGGATGCCTTCCTGTGTTGATGAACCGAACAAGGTCTCCCTTTTTGAATCTGCGTTTGTTAGTCATTGAAGATTGGTTGTTCCTTTTCGACGAAGGTAATCCCCGTGTCGGATTCTTCCGTCGTGCATTTCTTAGTCTTGTCACGAAGTTCGATTGCCATTTTGAGGGCGCAGTCCCTTGTCGGAAGTCCCTTCTCATCCTCATTCCTGTGATAGGGGAACATAGCGATACGGTAGTTTCTTAGCTTGCTTCTTGGTGAAGAAGCCGCTTTCATCTGCCACGCAATAGTTGAAAACGGCGACGCAACTTCCTCTGTGCCTGACGCGGAACATTCCGCTAGTAGGGAGGTCATAAACACGGGTATCTGAATCGTTATTCATTGATGTTGAAATAGATTTGGTTAAGTGATACTCCCTCGATGGTACAAACTGTCCCTCTGCTAACTACGTAGCTGGCAATCTTCGTTGCCAGTTTCTTTGCGGAATCTCGTGTCATATATCCTTGTTCACCAGAGCCAGTGCAGTAAAGAAAATCTGCAATGACACTTCCACAGTGAGTTACTCGGAAGAATCCAAATCCTTTGTCTTCTAAAATAGCTACTTTGTCGTTCATGATTTATTCGTCTATACGTTTGCGGTTTCGATTTTTGAGAGGTCACCGGGGATGGCAATCTCCCAACAGAAGGAAGCGATGAAATCGTTGCGAAGAGTTACCTCTTCTCCGACTTTATACCATCCGTCGGGAAGGAGATAATCCCTCTTCATATCAATGGCGGCTCCTGCCTCTATTGGTTCCAACGCCATGAAACGGTAGTCCCATTCGCCGCTCTCGGTCTTAAAGGATTGCAGGATGAACCAAGGGGTAACGTCGGCGGCTTCATCCCCATCTTCGGTTTCCTCCCCAGTAGACGTTCCTACGACGCGGGCACAATAACCATTCCTCATGTTCTCCAAGGCAACCCCGAAGGGCAGGTTGAAGTGAGAGAGGGAATAGGCAATAACGCCCCATGTCAAAGACCGGGCGCGGGAGCAAACCCCGTCAAGCCGTGGAAGTACCGTGGCTATTACTTCGGGGTTGCTCTCCGGGCCGTCGGAGCAGAGGAAAAATTCTCGGACGCGAGTTGTTGTAGGCATGGGTTCTATTAGACGTAATTGTTCAGTAGTCCGTAAATCTTTTGGGCACTCTGCTCGAAGTCCTCTGCCAGTTTCCTTAGCGCGGGTTCATTCCCGGCAACGGTGTAGAGGTAGGGAACGATGTCATGTAGGATGACATTTCTGTACAGGAGAATGCACTCGGTAGTAGTATCGGGCAACACGGGGCGCACCGACATGGGCTTTACCATCCAGTCGCGGCCATGTAGTCCGAGATAGGTTTCAATGAAACTGTCGGCAATGCCGCCCAATTCTTCTACCGCATCGTCGTATCGTTCATGATGGAATCCACTACTTGTCTGGTAATGAAGGACCTTCAGGACGGGGTAGAGTTGCAGGATGTGGGATAAATCAAGTTGCATGGTTAGATGATTTGAAGAGTGAAGGGGAAGGTGCGGGTCCAGTCAACCGTATTGGAGAACTCAACAGTCATCCAGTAGGTCCCGACAGGATATTCGGCAGGGTCTAATTCAAATATATCGGTCGGAAGGATAATGGTGTCAGCAGTGCCTCCGGGTTTCACCGAGGACGTCATGCCAGACGCGACTGTCTTCCATACAGGCAAGGCTCCGGCGTTGAGCGGGGCTAACTGAATCTTCCATGCAAAGGGGCTTGACGGGGAGACGTTGACAAGAAGAGCAGAGGCATGGGAGAAATTAAACCGGAGGTCTCCCTTAAATCCTGCACCGAGAGGGAGGATGAGAGAGGACATTCCATGCTGAACTTCCAACGTGGGATTTACGCTTACCTGTTCGTAGTTCGCCTTGCGAATAAACTGTCCGAGGCTTCCGTCAAAATATAATTGGTTCGTGTTCACGGTGTGAATGAAGATTAGATATTCTGTTTGGGTTTGTCAACCATAATCTGCACGCGGCGCGGATAATCCGCAGAGCAGGGAGCGGTGCTTGCGCTCTTTTCCCAGCCGCGTTTCACGGCGATGTCGAGAACCTCCTTGTCGTATTGGTAGTCGAGGCTCACTCCGAAGTGTCCGGCGAACGCGTCATGATAGACATAATAGATACTTCTCATTTTCTTAATGGCTTTCAGGTCGCTATCGTGCCGGAACCCCCACACACTACCGTCAACTATACTGGTCCATGCAGGGTAGTCTCCGACGTTCTCCCGCTTCATTCCCATGTATGCGGAGATGAAGATGACATCCTTCTCGGTAGCTATCTGGCTAGCCATAACGTCGAGAAGGTCCGCTTCGCGCACCGGGCATTGAGTATCGAGCACCATGATGTCCATTCCCGCATGCTCTGCGGCGATGGAGAGGATGGCTTCATCGGGTGCATCAGGGACGCGGGCAACGTTCAGCCCCTCCGCTTTGGCCCATGAAAGAACGCCAAGGTCCTCGGACATGACAGTAATGCGCTCGCCGGGGGTGTGCAGGGATTTAAGATAATTGACCGTGTAATGGATTAGGTTTGATTCCCTCTCCGGCCAATGAAGTGAGGGGTTATACGCGCTAATGATGTAATGGAAGTTATTGTCCATGCCCGCCATCATACACAGAAGAAGATTCTGGTCAAGAAATTTTTAATTGGTATGACACAACCGCACACGCTAGTGGGTATGACACAAAGAGGAACCCACGGAACCCATTGTGACCATTTGGCCGTGGGTTCCGTGGGTTCCGTGGGAGTTTAACGTCCTGACATTTCGATGTACGAAATCGATAAGCCAGTTGTACTGCTACATTGAATTGTCAGAAGGATAGACACATTCACGTAACTCCTTCATGGCCAATGCCCTAAGGCTTCTCGGCTTGAAGGAGGGCATAACCATACCGAAGGTGACCACGGAAAAGTGTTTATACTTTTCCGGGGTTACGGTGAAGCTCATCCAGTTCCATGCAGTCCATCTCGCCGAAGGGGTCGATGGCGTCCAAGGAAACTCTTTAAGAGTGTTTTCCTCTCCCACGATAGTGGAAGCCAGTCGATATATCTCTAAATCTTCCGGAGCCGTTTCTGACCAATCTGTCCAAGACAAAGATTTCTGAAATGCTTGCTTTGCCAGCTTCCCCGTCATGGCATAACATGTTCCGTGTATATAGTAAATGTTCTTCCATGCAGTATAGCGTGAGCTACATCCAGCCATGCTCTTCCCCTGCGCTAGCATGTCTTCAATCCAGTCCGCAGACAGAAGACAAGTATCGGAATCTAGCTTTATCACAATGTCTTCGTCTTCGGCCTTTTGTGCTAGGTAGGAGAGGATGCCTCGCACACATTCGGGACCGTTAAGATTTCCCCTTCGATTAAATTGGCTTCGCTCATAATGTGTGGCTCCAGCTTGTAGGAACTGGGTTTCTGCGCCTTCCGTACACGGGGAATTTCCATCATCGACTACAGTAATAACTGCATGAGGGAGAGTTTTTCTCGCGCAACGTACACATTCCAGCGCATCTGGCTGGTCTCTTCTGTAAGTGAATATATAGATGTAGGTCATGGGTTTGTAGAATTAAGCAGGACCATAGATAAATTCAGAACCAATGAATACGGCCCCTCTGTGTAATTGCTGAATGTACCCGTTGGTTCCTTTTCGAGTTCGAGCTACGGGAAGAGAAAAGAAGGCATCCGGCGATGGCACACTACTTACTATAGACAGACTATAATCATCTTTATTGACGTTAAGATACCATATAATATCATCATCAAGGGGTGCCCTTTCTCCACTGGCTACGGGGTGTAAATTTCCGGGAGCACCACCTATGCTAAAAACTGCGCTTCCAGATACAATAACCCCGGCCACATACATGACCGCCGCGTTAGGTCCGGAATCCGTCGGGTCATACACGATGGAGAACATGCTCTCTCCCCGGTTGCGCATGAGGGGGTCATCATTATATACCGGGGTATGGAACGTCCCTATATCACTATCCCCATAGACAGGGGCAATCGGGTCCGGCATTGAATCAAATGGCGGGGCCTCATTAAACATCTCCGTACCCACGGGAACCGAGGGTACGGGATGATTAAAGAGGTCAGGAGCTTGTGGAATCTCTTGATACTCTTCTGCCATATTATTTGCAGTATTCTTTGGAGGGAATTACTACCGGACCTGCATCCGTCTTGGGCTGTTCCTGTGTAAAGGTCAACCTTCCGGGACTAACGATTACACAGGATTCTCCATTGCAGATAACTGCGCGGTCCTTACTCACATCTGCGTAGGTGCAACTACTCTGCCCCAATGCTCCAAACATGGCTAAAGCTCCAAGGGCGGCACTAATAATCCCGGAGATGATAGTCTTGTACTTGCCGGGTACGCCAAGGGCGACGCAGTACTTCGCCGTCAGCTGGGCAAAGATGTCAGCCTCTCCCTTGATTAGTTTGCCCGCCATATTCATGTAGGGCTTCTTCTTTACCGCGGTGAGCTGGTCCCACGGGGTTGGAAGTTCAGCCATGCTATAGAGCTTGGCCGCGACTTCTGCCTGTTCATCGAGATTGTTCTTTTCCATGTTGTTGATTAGATTGTGTGTGGCCGGAAGATGTCACGACAGAAAGTGATACCTTTCGGAGTTAGTTTACTTTTAGTTTGTTTCCTCGACCCCCTCACTCCCTCGTATTCAAGATACCCCTTTTCTTCCAGCTTGCGCAGGATAGAGTAAAGAGAAGATATGGGAATGCGAGTGCCCTCACTTATTGTCGGATTCTCATGTTTCTGCTCGAAGCCATTGGCGTGCATGTACAGAAGGACACGAACATAGTCGAGAGGGAGCGAAGGGTCAAGGAGGTCAATATTCAGAAGGAGACCGAGCAAGGTTTGTTGATTGCTCTGGCCCTTCTGTACGGTTCTGGTTGTGGAGTAGGTCGTTCTCATACGTCAGAGCTATCTAAACCTAAATGGGACAACAAGTCAACCAGATTGTACGCGAATCGTGTCCTACGACCGCGAGGGTCGCTATCATCACGATACCGTACACGTTGAACTTTGCCCCGCTTGAATAGGGTGGTCAGATACGCAGGGGACTTTAGTCCCGTAGATTCCAATGCGGTAGCTACATCAACGTACCCTTCCGGGATACTGTCATATAGGCCTTTGACCTGCATCTGAATATAGTCATTGGCTCCTTCCCCTTCCCAGTACATGGTGCGGCCGCAACGAACGTGTTTGACCTTCAATCGGTTCAGGGCGTGAATTACCCACACGGAGCTTCTCCCAATTTTATCGGCAATCTCCCCGGTGGCAATGTAGCCCTTCGGTATATTCTTTACCGGGGGAGTACTATGCCGTGGCCTCCGTGGATGTTTCAATCCGGGATGGACGATTAGTCCTCTACTATTGGTTCTCATGCAGGGTTAAAGTCGTTGTCGTTATTATTGTTCTCGATGATGTAGTAGAAGAGAATACCGAGAAGGAATCCGATTAGTGTGTACATACGTTTAGCGTGAGAGTTTCGTTGCATGGTTCAATGCGTCATTGGGAATTAGGAGAATTTCATCCGCGGTCGTATATCCACCGTTATATGGTACGACGAAGGAGAATCCATCCGCGATGAGCTTGTCGATAAGCTCTGTGTCCGAGAGGATAGCAAGGAGAGCCGGAGACATGAGTTTCTCTCCAAGAAGGAAGTTACGCAGTTGTTTAATTTGTCCAATGTATGGAAGGTTCATTTCTTTGATTGTAAGTTATGCGGCGAGGTCTCCCTCCGCTTTGCTTCTTCCCGCTTCAACGTCTCCGTCGCCGCCAGCTTGTCGGTGTCGACGGTGTAGCAGGGAAGTCCGGGAGTGAGAGCACACTTCCGGCAAGGGGATTGCACTATCGGGACATCGCGGAATTTGCAGAGGGAGCACCTCCGTGCATCCTCGCTTGCCGTGGTTGCCGTCGCTTGCGTGGGTTCACTGGATTCAAAGTGGCTAAAGTACATGTCACAGGATGCACAGGGTTCCGCGGTGTCGGGGAGGTTACTGTATGCGCAGGTAAAACAATTTAAATCTTCGGCTCTCATTTTCTTTTGATGTATTTCTTAATGGTTTCGATTACCCACAGGGTGAATAGGGTGAGTGCGCACAGAGCAATAGCACCCCATGCGAGGATGTCAGTAATACCAACAAATATTGTCATGGTTAGTCAATTAGTTTAAGGTCAAAGAACATAACGGTGTTGAAGTAGCTAGTGGTCACTCCATCGATAGCTACCCAGCCGTCGCTGTCTTCATCATCGTAAACCGCGTACTCCTGATAGGGCGTAGGCTCTTCGTCGTAGCTTACCCAGCCACGAGGAACGTATTGTACCCTATCCCCTCTCTTGAACGGTCGCCGAGGTTTGGCGGTGTTATTGCAACCGGCGCGGACAGATTCTTCTGGCGCATCTAGAATTTCTTCCATCTGGTTAGCAGAGGCCCACTCCGCTAATCCTCCCGAATAGCGTACCTTGTACGGGTAGGAAGAACGTTCGTTGTCGATTTCAACAACGCGACCGCAGGGGCCGCCGTCGACGCGGACAATCATTCCGAGTTTTACTTTGTTCTTCATGGTTAGAATTTGATGTTTGGGTATTCGCGGTAAAGTCGATAGCGGATCATCCACATGAAAATCCCCTTGGTTATGTAGTTAGATAAAACAATAAAGAGATACCATGCGGCAATCCATGCGGAGATAAGAGAGAGGACATAAAGCGGAGGTGCGGGGAGAGTGAAAAGGCACTCGGCAATGATACTTACAGTTAGTCCGATTAGCCCAAAGATAACCCACTGAACCGAGGTATTGAAGATATGGTTGTATATGTTCTCCATTTCCTTGCGCTCATATAGGGTATACTCGCTTCCTCTCGTCCGGTAGCTATTGGTCTCAATGCCAATGAGCTTCAAGTGAGCTTTCAGTTGCTTTGCCATCGCGGTAAGAGCCGTGCCGCCGAACCCACGGAGAGCTACACCCGCAAGCGCGAAAAGGCCCGCAAGAGCAAAGTATTGTGTGGTTGATAGATGTAATGTATTCATGGTTAGTCTGCTATTTCCATACCCCACGGCCATTCAACGACCTTGTTTGGTTCAATGCTTTGCCCGTCTTCCAACAAGATGCGCATGGAGACACGGGTTCTTCCTGCAACGATTCCAGTACGCCGACGGAACATATCATCGAGGTATTGGATTTCAGCACGGGGTTGAAGACACAGAACCGGAGGACAGTGGTCAAGGAAGAATCGAGCATTATTCCATGCCTCTTCATAGGCTGTCTCCGGGTCATCGTTATCATGTCCTTGCACGGCCAGTGAGCAACTCGCACATTGAATGAACTCGTAGTTACCCTTCCGTCTTTCTTCCAGCAGTCCTCCGCAGATAGGACAGAACAGGGAGGGTTGTTCTTCCTCTGGGAATGCCTCGCCAAAGGCCTTATCAACTACTGCTTGCGATTCTACGGATTCATTGCGAAAAGAGAATTCGCTCTTGGTAGGAATGTTCGTTGTGACAGCGCACGGGTTCTCAATAACCACAAGGTCTTCAACCTTTTCTTTAATCTCGTCACTAGGAATGCGAACCCTGTGGCTAGCCAGAACGTGGGTCAAGCCGCTTTGCTTATCAACCATAATAACATTATGGCCATCCTTCAGTTTGGTGTGTGATGTCTTGGACATGCCGCCACCATATAATAATTTTATTATTTGTCAAGAAATTATTTCAATAAAAATCCCCGGAGGGGTTAGCCTCCGGGGCGATGTGCTACTTGCGCTTCCGGCCAAGTAAATCAAGAAGTTCGAGTAAGCTCATGATTATCATCCTTTTGTGAAGAAGTTAAAGAAGGACAATGTACCACTATCGGTGAGTACGAACTGGGGATATTGGTCAGGGGTAAATATTTTTGTACCCCCGGAATCCCCGGTAGCCTCGACAGTCAGAAGGACTGCGGGCACCTTGTCCGTCGGGCTGGAAGGGGATGGAATATCTCCCAATCGTGCCCAAACTTGGCACGCTTGCCACTGTTCGTCAAGAGCGGCAATGGCCTCGATAGCCTTAACCATTGCAGGTATCTGCTCCTCCGGAACTGTGGTCTCATTGTACTGGTCAAGGTGCGTAAAGCCCAGTGCGTCCGCGTAGATTACGCTCATAATGAGCTTTGTCCAGTCGCCGGGCTGTGGGAATTGAATTTGTATTTCTGCGTTGTTCATGCCTGTTCAAGGGGGATGTTAATATCTTCGAAATCCGCTGTTTCCTCGGATTCAATGGCATTGACGGCCA
>ERZ1026997.311-NODE-311-length-22122-cov-14.304391_pt1 | contig 22122 bp, 14 predicted proteins | sample MGYA00519289_ERZ1026997 | MGnify/ENA primary metagenome ERZ1026997 (study PRJEB26926, sample SAMN06164455) | human gut metagenome | biome: ENVO:00009003; feature: ENVO:2100002; material: ENVO:00002003 | host: Homo sapiens | place: USA | collected 2012 ... | reverse complement strand
CCTGCGATGTCGCATGGGAGCGGGATCGGCGAAAAGTGTGGTACGTCCTGTTCAGTATCTCCGGCTTTTCTGATGAACTATGTGCCCATGCCGCAACACGAGATGATCTTCTTTTGATTGATGATAGAGGAAGATAGCTGATCGACCAGCCGGTTCAATATCTTCAATGCGCTCCAAAATTCTTTGAGGGAATTAAAGAAGTTCTGACAAATGTGCATAAAACAGACGTGGAGATTTCCACGTCTGTTTTTTTCCTATCTGTTGCAGTAATGCGTATTAAAGTCGTATAAACACAGTATAAGCACAAAAGAGAAGGAGCTGATCTTATGTTAGTCTGTGTAGACCACGGAAATAAACAAATTAAAACAGCCAGTAGGGTATTTACATCCGGACTGGTAGAGAGCGATACCCGTCCCCCTTTCGGTGACAACATCCTATTTTATCGAGGAAAATACTACACGCTCTCCGACCAGCGAATCCCCTATACCCGGGATAAAACAGAGGACGAGCGATTTTTTATCCTGACGTTGTTCGCCATCGCTTACGAGATCAACGCGGCAGGCCAGTATGTCCCGGATCGGCTGATGAACATTCAGCTTGCCGTTGGGCTGCCGCCTGCGCATTATGGAACGCAGTATAAACGCTTTGCCCAGTATTTCCTGAACCGCGGTGTGATCGGGTTTGAATTCAATGGGAGGAAATACTCCATCTGCATCACGGAGGCGGTCTGCTTCCCGCAGGCGCTGGCAGCCACGGCTCCAGTATTCAAGCAGCTCCAGCTCGGCACAATCGCAAAGGCCACTGTGATCGACATAGGCGGTTTTACTGCCGATTACCTCTCCCTGCGCTATGGCGCAGCAGACTGGGCTTCCTGCGATTCGCTGGAAAACGGCGTCATTACACTCTATAACCGATTGCTGTCCAAGATTCGTGCCGATCATGATCTGCTACTGGAGGAAACGGACATTGACGCCATTCTCACAGGTTGCAGTACAGAGTACGGCAGTGAGATCCAAACACTGGTAGAGCGCGGCGCGGAGTCCTTCGTGGCGGACCTTTTCCGTACTCTGCGGGAGCGGAAGATCGAGCTGCGTACCGGCAAGGTTATTTTTGTAGGCGGCGGCTCTCTGCTGCTTCGGAAACAGATCGAAAAGTCCGGTAAGGTCGGTACAGCCATCTTTGTGGAGGAGATCGGCGCCAACGCTTCCGGGTACGGTCTCTTGTATGCGGCTACGAAGACGAGTAGGTGATCCATATGGGCGAAAAGAAGGATTCCTTCAGATTTACCGTCCAATTCAATGCCGGTGACCCAAGCCACCAGCAGGTAGCCGCGATCTTGAACGAGCAGGGTCGGCGCAAGGCACAGTTCCTAGTCAACGCCGTGACCCACTATATGAATTGCCCGGAAACACCGGAGGCCGCGGCTGCGCCAAGGATAGACCGGCAAACAGTGGAGCAACTGGTTCGTGAGATACTGTCCAATATGCACCCGGAACCCGTACCCGCAGTGGGCGAGGATATGCCCTGCGGTGATCCGGCTATTACGGCCGCTGAAGGCATCCCGTTCGATGCTGCGGCCATGCTGGGAGAAGATGGCTTCCATTCGCTCATGGAGTCATTGGCTGCAATACAGAAGCCGTGAAATCGACAGGTGATCATATGGAGCATACTTCGGCATACATAAATTGCCAGGAGCCGGACTGCGTGATACGCGCAGTCCGGCTCCTGACTTGTAAGGAGACAATGGTCGAAAGTAGCCTAAATTGGAAGTAAGATGAAGTCTTTTTATTTGGCGATACGCTCCAGAATTTCGATCAGCAGCTCGGTGGTAATCTTGACGTCCTCAATCTTGCAGACCTCGTTGGGCGTATGCACATCCACCAGCGTCGGCCCAATGGAGATCATATCCAAATGAGGGTTCTTCTCCGCGAAAGCACCGCACTCCACACCGGCGTGCACCGGCTCCACGATCATATCCGTGCCGGTCAGGTGCTTGTAGGCATCACAAGCGATATGGGTCAGCTTGCTGTTGGGATTGACCGCCCACCCAGGGACATGGCCTTCGCTGTCGAAGGTAAACCCGAAACTGTTAGCCAGCGCGCCGCAGATCACACCGATCTGAGTAGCATGATAGGCAACACTGCTGCGGGCAAACACTGTGAAGCGCACCATATCATCGTCAACGGACACAACACCCAGGTTGGCGGAGCTCTCCACCAGCCCGTCGATAAACGGGCTCATGGTGTGGACGTTATTGGGGACGGTGGTCATCAGTCCCACCATACCGTAGCCGATCTCTCCGGTCAGTACGCGGTCAGGCGCGGTGTCACCAAAGGCGGTGGTGAATACCATATCCGGCTCGATGTTGCCGAAAGCCTCCGCAAACTCTCCACGGAAGGTTTCAATGATAGCCTTGGCCCGATCTTCCTCGGCGGCGGAAAGAACGACCGTGGCGGTGCCAAACGCGGGGATGGCGTTCTTCGCCTGACCACCGCTGAAGGAGGCCACACGATAGCTGACGCCGCCCTGCCGCAGCATTGCCAGCAGCGTAGCGATGCTGACCAGCGCATTGGCGTGGCCCTTGTTGATGCCCACGCCAGAGTGGCCGCCCAGCAAGCCGCTGAAGGAAATGGTCAGCGCCTTGCAACCCACAATAGGCTTCTCCCACTCGGCCTTGTGGCTGTAGTTGAAGAAGTCACCGCCAGCGCAGGAGTTACACAGAGAGCCCAGCGTTTCCCAGTCCAGATTGACCAGATAGTCGCCATCCAGATACTTGGGATCAATGTCCATGGAGTCCATACCATCTTCTTCGTTGGTGGTGAAGATGGCGCGGATGGGGCCGTGACGCAGGGTGTCATCCTGCAGCAGATACAGGCACATCGCCACGCCGATACCGTCGTCGGCGCCCAGACTGGTGCCATCTGCGGTCAGAGTCACACCATCGTTGATGACCTTGATAGGGTCGTTCATGGGATCGTAGGTGACACCCTCTTCGCAAACACACACCATATCCATGTGCGCCTGGAAGATCACACGAGGTACATTTTCACAGCCGGGGGATGCGGGTTTGTCAATGATGATCTCATTCATGTTGTCCTTTTCCACGGCCAGACCATGGCGCTTGGCCCACTGGAACAGGTACTCGCTGACGCGCTCCTCGTGATGGGAGGGGCGGGGTACCTTTGCCAGCTCCAGAAACTCGGACAATACAATATCTAACGCTTTGTCTTTACTCATAGCAAACACTCCTTACTGTGCGACGGAGCAGGCTTCTTCGATAGTCATATCGCCGGAGCCGGCCAGCTTGGTATTCTTCAGCAGGGAATAGAGGATCCAATAGGCTGCAAAGGCGATGATCACACCGTCCAGTGCGGAGGAGAACACTGTCACCACGCCCAGCGTCTCCAGCAGCGCGAAGCCGCCGCCGATGACCCACGCGATGATGCCGATCCAGTTGATACCGCGCACGGGAGACCAGTTCTCCTTCTTGGCCTTGCAGATGACCCAGTAGTCGCAGATAACGACGCCCATGATGGGAGGCACCACCGCGCCCAGAATGCTGATATAGGTGTTCAGGAAATCTGCCAGACCGGCAATCGCCATAATGACGCCCAGTACGCCGCAGATCATGGTGACCAGAGGACGCTTGCTGTCCTTGATGGAGAACATCTTGCAGGCGGCCAGACCGGACATATAGGCGTTGCCGGTGTTGGTCGTCCATGTGGCGAGGATCAGCACCAGCATGGCAACGATAGGCAGCCCTAGACCTGCGAACATGGCGGCCACGTCGTAGTTGCCGGTGCCGATGGACATGATGGCACCCACCAGGATCATCAGTAGAGCCGCAGGCATAACGCCGATCAGGGTAGCCTTCACCACGTCACCGCGGGTCTTGCAGTAGCGGGTATAGTCAGAGTTACAGGTAGCGCCCAGCGCGAACAGGCCGATAACGGTGGAGATCGCGGCGGGCAGGGGCATCAGGTTCTCCGAAACGGCAGAGGCGATGTTGCCCCAACCGGCGGTGTTGATGGAATGGATGCCGCCATAGGCGCACAGCAGCACCAGCAGCGGAACGGCGATATAATTCAGAACCGCCATCCACTTCACGCCGTAAACGGCGGTGATGAACATGACGACACCCCAAACGACGCAGCTCAGCCAGAAGGGGAACTCCACGCCCAGATGCAGCATCAGCGTGTTGAAGGCCACGGCGCAGGTGGCGGTCTGCACGGCGAACCAACCTGCCTCACAGATAAAGATAACCAGCGCCATTGTGAAGTTGGCGCCTGTCATACCGAAGGCTCTGGTGGAACACATGGTGGCGTTCAGACCGGTGTCAGAGCCGACAATGCCGCCCAGGATCATCATGGTGCAGCAGATGGCAAACCCGATGAGGGTGGCCCAAAAGATGGAGCTCATCGTCAGCACGCTGCCGAAGATGCCGCCCACCATCAGCATGGGGATGCAGATCATGGTGCCTACCCAGATAAAGGCGATACTCCACCATGAGCGTTTTTCGTTGGGTTGGATCTGGGATAAGCCCTTATCCTCTTGCTTGGTTTCCGTTACATTGGTCTTGTTTTCTTCCATGTTGTTATTCTCCTCTCTCTAAAATGTAGGGACGGGGAATGCCTCATTTAGACAGAAAGCCGGGAACGGGAACTGTGCCCCGTCCCCGGCTTTTCGTCGATGTAAGGAAGCTCGCTGTTGTCGGGTTCTGCAGGAATGCGCTTACTTGGCGGGATAACGAACGATTCTGCCGGTGTACTCCACGTTCTTGAAGTAGGGAGCCCACACATCGTTGATGGCGGCCTCGCCGTTCTTCCACCAGCGTTCATCCACCTCGATAATGCCGATGTCCACATACTGACCCTCCTTGGTATCAGCATTGGTCAGAGGCATACCATCATTGATCTCGTAGAAGGAGATGATGTCGGGGGCGGTCATGACCACGATGCCATCCTTGTAGATGACCAGATTCTCGTTCTGGAACAGAACCGTATAGGTGGAGCCGTCTTCACCCGCGACAGTGGCGGTGCCATAATCGAAGCCGCCGGCCGTCTTTGTTTCCACCTTGGTGATCTTACCGCGGCAAACGGCCTGGCACTTCAGGCTGGAATGCTTGGCGAGATACGCATAGAAATTCTCGGTGGTGTTCTCGGTCTTATACGTGGCCATCACTTCGCCGACGGTCTTGGCACGGGTAATGGTGCCATTGCCGATAGCGGCCTCGATCTGCGCCTGATTGACCATCCAGCCGGACAGACCGGCCATCATATCAAAGGCCACGCAGATGTTTCTGCCGATGACCTCGGCCTCGTGTGCATCGCGGGGATCGGCCAACTCAATGGTCAGGCGGTTGTTCTTGTGGTCGGCCATAGCCAAAGGAGAGGTATCCAGACCATTGACGTGCAGCAGCAGCGTGTCCAGAGCGGGAACAGCGCGGGCGGCACCGTCTGCATCAATGACGGGGATATCGTTCATCATGGCAATCAGCATGGGAACGAAGGTGTTGAAGCCGCCGATCTCAACGGGAATCGTATAGCTCAGGGTGCGACCCATGTTCGCAGCCATATCCACCAGAGCGTTGTAGGCGTTGACGGCGTAGGGCGTAAAGTCCTTGTCCTTCAGTGCAACGGGAGAACCCATGCCTGCGGTCACAGCGGCATAGGCGTTGACATTCATCTCGCCAGTGGAGATCATGCGGAGCTTCGGATCACCATGTTCCTTGATGTAGTTCTCCAGCATCTCCAAACCGGAGCTGGCAGAACCACCACCGCCGGCACCCAGGACGGTGGCACCATAGATGATGTTGATAATATCCTGACGTGACAAAACAGTAGACATTTCGAGTTCCTCCATATTCTTAATTTTTGTGGCGTTCCCGCCATCTCTGCTTAAAAGTATACAGAGTCTCGGTGTATAGGTCATCGGGTGGCAAACCAAGGATTCTCCCGTTTTGTTGGCCGCGAAAACAAAGAGAGACCGCATATGCAGTCTCTCTTTGTGGAGTTTGCTCAATTGGATTGTGGAAAACGACTAAAGCTCCTTTAGGATGCGATAGACCGTCGCCGCCTCATATACGGCGAGGGTCGCGGGCATTTGCACCAGATCACACCGCAAAACACTCCGTATCTTATTAAGCCGGTAGTGTACGGTGTTCTTGTGAATATATAACAGGTCACCCGTGCTTTGCGTATTAGATTCTGCGTCCAAAAGATAGGTACATAGCGTTTCTATCAGAATGTCCCCGTCTGCGGTATCCTTCAGCTTTCGAATCGGCAGCAGACAGCTCGCTACTGATTCTTCTCCTTGCTTCACGTAGTCGATACATGATTGCACATAGCGCACATCACTGTCTGAATAGATCTTGCGCCGCGGATACACAGCGCAGAGCTCTGCAAAGCAGCGTATCATTCGGTTATATGCATCGCGAGCCTGCGAGGTGTTCTCAAGATCGTCGAAGACACAGCCGCGTGCAGCATATCCCTCTTTTTCAAGCAGGGAGACAAAAGCCTCACCCATCTCCCGCGTATTTTCCTCAAGCAGCATCCCGTCGGTCAAGGCGACAATATAAGTGCCATAGCTATCAACGATGACGATTTTATGGTGCTCCTGCAGGTACACCTTCAGCTTCAGGACAATGTCCAGCTTTTGGCTGGCGGTCAGCTCCTGCCCTGTCCTCAGATCCGAAAGCTGCAAAACCCACATGGTGTTAACGGCACTTATGGAAATGCCCATTTGCTGTGCGAGTCTACGCATTTTGGCGGGATCGTCTGTCAGGACCGCTTCTACCAGCGCATCTGTACCGTCATAATAAGTGCCTTTGTCCCAGATGTTTAAGAACAACGCAACAACATCTACTGCTTGCTGCAGCCTTTCAGGATCCATTTGGTCAAACTCGTCCAGCACCAGCAGGTGCATCCCTCGATGGGTCTTTGACGGAACGGGTATGTCCCATAATCTAAAGCTGTGCCCATCCAATTCCATCCGCTGCTGACCTTTCGGCGGCGGCTTCTGCCTTTGAGCCATCTGCAGCAACGAATGATAGTTCCACTGATTGGAAACGGGCCACGCCGCTGCCCCTCTTCGCTCCAAATATCGATCTGTCAGCAGCAAGGTGCAGCGCATGCGGTCGGACAGCAGACGCAAGACGGTATTGATGTTCCGCTGCTGTGGCTCCAAAAGCGCAATGCTGTTCATCACCTCGGCGGTATAATAATTGCCCTGCATTCGCCGCTTGTGGATATACTCGACTATATCCGTGATCATATCCGAGTATCGGAAGTCCATGCGGCCAAAGGGCATGGCAATCAGAGGGAGGTTGATCTCATCCGCAACGGCAATCAGTGCATCGTCGATCTGAGGAATAAAGACCCCAACGTAAAACAGAACAAGTCCTGCCGCGCCCATGCTTCGCAAATGCCGCAATACACAGCACTGTCGGGCAACATCATCTTTAATGGTCACGAGAGCAGATATAACCAGTTCGTTTCCAACAATTAACTCGTCAGATAATAGATTTGTCTCCGGCCACTCCAGCACACTGACGGAGGACACCGCACGATCCAACCCTTTTGCACCGGCGACTAGCTGCGCTTCACGCAGTGTGGGAAGTCTCAGGCAATCCGCAACGGTCACGTTCATAGGATATCTCCTCTCGGCGGGACACGTACCAACAATCGACACTTTTTCATTCTCATAGTACCAAAGTTTCTGGTGACAGGCAATGTTTTTTTGCACAATTTCTGACCGCTTTTTGTTGTTTCTGCAACTAAAAAGCGCGTCAAAGGGCATCGTTGCTTCCGGATAATGACTGCCGCAGATGCGAGGCGTTTCTCTCATAGAATCGTGCCGGATACAACGCGGGAGCCGGAATCGCCGATAGGTTCTCCGCATTTTGATAAGAATTGAAGATTTTTAAACGGTGCCGTTTGGGGGTAAGGCTTTTGTATAAAGCATAGATTTTTTTCCTTGCAGACCTGCCATTATCTCTGAGTACATGTCCATCACCACACAACTGCTGTAAGAACTGTACAGACATGCCTCCTATATTTTGTGTCGTCAAAATGACAGCCATGAGCTGTGCCGGCAGTATTTTCCTCTTGCGTATATAGAACTTATGTTCTATTATGGTGTTTAAGAAAACTGGGAGGAGGACGGATAGATGGGACGGAATATTCTACACGTAGATATGAACGCATTTTATGCATCTGTGGAATGTCAGCGGCGCCCTGAACTGCGGCAAAAGCCGGTGGCAGTCTGCGGTGATCCGGAAGCCCGTCACGGAATCGTCCTTACTGCCAACTATGTAGCAAAGCCACGAGGCGTCAAAACCGGCATGACCATCTGGCAGGCGAAGCAGCTTTGTCCCGATCTGGTGGTGCTGCCTGCCGATATGAGGGAGTATATCCGATTCAGTAAGATGGCTCGCGAGATTTACGAGAAATACACCGACCAGATCGAGCCGTTTGGCCTTGATGAAAGCTGGTTGGATGTGACCGGCAGCGTCGGTCTGTTCGGTTCGGCCGTGAGTATTGCTGAAGAGATCAGCGAGCGGATCAAGTTTGAGTTGGGGATCACCGCCAGCATCGGCGTTTCCGACAATAAGATCACGGCGAAGCTGGGTAGTGACTATAAAAAGCCGGACGCCATCACCCGTATCGAGCGGGATAACTATAAAGAAATTGTCTATCCGCTGCCAGCATCCGATCTGCTCTATGTTGGTCCTGCCACAGAGCGCAAGCTGCGCGGTGTTGGGATTTATACCATCGGGCAGCTTGCCGAGGCGTCGCCGAAGCTTTTGGAATACAAGCTGGGGAAAATGGGGCTGGTGCTGCACACTTTCGCCAACGGGCTTGATGTATCGCCTGTGCAGCGCAGTGATCATATCCGTGCCATAAAATCGGTAGGCAACAGCGCCACCACGCCGCGCGATCTGGTGAGCGACGATGATGTGCGTCTCATGCTGTATCTGTTGGCGGAAAGTGTAGCCAGCAGAATGCGGGAGCTGGCATCAAAGTGTACGGTGGTCGAAGTTGCTGTCCGGGATACGGAGCTGCATTGGTACTGCCGGCAAAAGAAACTGGCAGTTCCCACCTGCTCCAGTGCGGAGATCGCAGAAGTGGCGTTCGACCTGTTCCGTCGCAGCTATCCGTGGACGCTGCCGGTACGCAGCATTGGTGTGCGCGGCACCGATCTGGTAGATGCGACTATTGGTATACAAACGTCGCTTTTTGATAACGATAGGCGTCGGAGCGCGTGGGAACAAATCGATGTGACCATGGACAGGCTGCGGCAGCGATATGGCTATATGAGTGTGCGCCGCGCCATCACCATGTCTGACCCGGCATTGGGCTGCATCAATCCCAAGGATGACCATACCGTGCATCCGATAGGCTACTTCGCAGGATAGGGGGAATATCCATGGAACTTGAAAAGAAGTATGTGCCGGTGACGGTGCATTTTGACGCCAACGGGAAGATGCGTCCTATCGAGATCGAGTTTGACGAAATGCGCAGATATCATATCGACAAGATACTGGACGTGCGCCGCGCAGCCTGCCAAAGTGTAGGCGGCGTGGGAGAGAGATATACCTGCCGCATACGGGGCAGGGAGAGTTATCTCTGGTTTGAAAAAGGCCGCTGGTTCGTAGCAGCGAAGGATGGAAAATAAGAAGGAGGCTGCCGGCGTTGCCGGCAGCCTCCCTTGCGTAGAGAAAACTACTTACCAATACTTGGGATACTTGCTGGTGCTTTGCTGATGCTTTGCATACTCCCACCAGGGAACTTGGGTGGCAAAGTCCGTCAGCTTGTCCCAGAACTGATCGGCCAGCGTTCCCTTGTCCACGTAGACCGTGACAGTATAGGTTTTGCTGCTGCCATCCTCCATGGCGGCGGTGTAGGTCACGGCATTGGTGAAGTCCACCGTTTCACCGCTGCCAGGTGTCAGGGACTTGACACCGTTTGTGGCGATAACCGGGGTCAGCTTCGTCACATCTGTGCCGCGGGGCAGTGTGATGGTAATGGTATTGGTGGTGTTGTTCACCGCACCGACCACACCGCTGATGGAGAAGCTGGTGATGCCCTTGGCCGTCGTGGTGGCCGTCTCCCACTTGCAGGTGATGGTCACATTGCCTGCAGGCATGGTAAAGCGGTTGCCTGTGATCTTGACCGTTTCACCACCTGCCACCGCCAGCGAATAGGTCAGGGAACCCTCCACCATCTGATAGCCGCTGTCAGGCTTCACAGTGACGATGATCTCATCGCCCTTATCCGCCTTGGTGCGGTTGGTGGTAATGGTGCCGCCCTTGGGTGCGTTAATAGTGATGGTAAACTTACCGGTGTCCGGTGTTTCGCTGCCGCTGCCGTAGGCGGGGATCTCTACCTTCAGGGCAGTGCTCTCGCCTCCGGCTGCACCCACAACAACGATGTAGATGTCACGGGCGCCATCGCCCAGATTGCTGAGGGTGATAGTGTTCTCACCCTTGACGGCAGATGTGCCGCTCTTGCTGGTATTCACCGTGGGCACTGCCGCACCGTGATCCACCACCTTATAGAAGTAGTTGCCCGCCTCGCTGGAGGTAAACTTCACGGCTGCACCGGTCTTGCTGGTGCGGGTGGCGGAGCCGTTGGACAGGGTGGGGGCATTGGGGGCGGTGTACTTGATCTCCACCGTGTAGGTCTTGGTACTGCTATCCTCGGCGGTCACCGTGAACGTCTTGCTGGTATTGACACTGATGCCGCACATCGCGTCACCGCTATTCCAATAGGGTGCGCCATCCGCATCGTTCCAGCCTTCCTCCTGCTTGACGGATACACCGGTGTGAAGCACCTGCATGTAAACATCCGGCGCAGAGCCGATCTTGTTGATCAGGGTCTTGTCCGTATTGGAGGGCAGCGTGATCGTCCACGTCGTACCGCTGAGCTTGCCCTCAGCGATCACGGACTTATCGGCGTTCAACAGCTTGACGGCGGTGATGTCCTTCGCGGAGCTCTTGGCCACGGTGATGGTCACCTTGTAGTCCGCTTTGGCAGTTTCATCCTTGCCGATCAGGTTCTTTTCAGAGCGGACGGTGAAGGTGACGGCCTTATCCAGCTCCATGCCGCAGGCCTTACCCGCGGCGGGCCACGCCGCATCATCACCGGCCCGAATGATATCCGCATACTTGGAAACGGTGAACTTCAGCATGGCATCAGCAAGCTTGCTGGTGTCCGTACCGGCGGGCAGGGTGATCGTAATTTTACTGCCCTCTCTCGATACCGTGGCGCTGGGGATGGCCAGTTCCACATCCTCCAGCACGCAGGCGGTGCTGGCATTGTTGGGATCGACTTCAAAGATCGCCTTTGCGGTGATGTCCTTGCCGGTGGCAGGCATGGTGAAGGTGGCAACGTTGACAACATCCTCCGCAACCTTGTATGTCACATCCTTGTTATCGGCATCCTTGACCTCCCAGCCTTTCAGCATATAGCGTTCGCCGGGTGTGGCGGTCAGGGTGACGGTCTGTCCCTCGTAGACCACAGGGATGTTTGTGGTGGGGTCGCCGCCCACAGAGACGGCAGCACTGCCCATGGTGGCGGGGCTGGCTTCGACGGTCACACCGGCGAAAGTACGCTCATGGAAGTTGGCCATGACAGTCATTTTCTTGCCGCTCACACTAAAGTGCGCCCATGTCGCATAGCCGAAAGTCCCTTCGGGACGGTCGTCACTAACTAACTGAGAAGTATCTACATCTGTCAATACCTCTTCATCGCGTGTCACTGTCCAGCCGGTGAACTCGTACCGGTACCACCAGTCCTCTCCCAACGGGACAGCACCCAACTCTGCACCTTCGGCAAAAGTAAAGGGGCTTCTCTCGCTGGCAACTCCTGACAGACTAACTCTCGTCACATTGCCGATGACATTGTCGATTTTTGTGCCCCAGGTGATCTCCGTTCCGACATTTTTGAATTCCGCAAACAAATAGACATCGTTTTCCGGCATCTCAAAAGTGAAGGACGGTTTCATCTGATCCTCGGGACTGACCTCGATGCCATCAATGACTTTCCAGCGCACAAATTCCCGCTTGAACATATCACCCGCCGTATACGGTTTCGGATCGGCGGTCACGGTTACCTGCTGACGAGGCTTGGCCTGCACCAGCGTTACTCTGTCGGCATCGGTGAAGGTCACTGTGCCTTGGCGATTTCCGGCTAAATCTTCGAGATTTTCGTACAGCAGGGAAACGTCTGCTTTCAAGTTATACCTTACTACAACGGAGTCTTTGATGGTAAAACTATCTACACGTACATTGGCCGCCGGCATGGTAAAGCTGAAACTGTTCTCTGTGCCGTCAACTGTCACGTCGATCGGCGTATTATTCCCGTCATTCGTAGTCAGGGAAATCGATTCGAGTTCCTTATCGGCCTCCGGAATGAGAAGCGTGACCTTGACCGTTTGTCCTGCCTGTGCTCCCTTATATATGCACATGTATGGATCATCATTTGACTTTAACGGAAGTCCGGCCGCTGTCGCACTGACATAGCGATATCCTTGATTATACATTGCAGGAGTAATCGATGTTAATAGGACCTCATACGTAGGCACATAGGCCGGAACCGTAACTTCCAGAACGGACTCGGTAACATTCCCCGAAGCGTCTTTTGCCTTAATATAAACCTTCGCCTCTCCAGTAGTCAGTCCGACAATATCCAATGTATTATCGCCGCTGACCATCGTCGTACCAGTGGCGGACGTGTCCACAGCATCGGCAGAAACGAGTGAATAGTAAACCGTACCAGCTTCGCTGGAGGTAAACCTGATGGTGGCGGTAGCATCGCTTGTACGTTCTACGCCGTTATCGGCCAATGTGATCACAGGTGGTGTAACATCATCTTGAGGATTTTTCCCGCCCCGCTGAATAAGTATATCAACCGTTGTCTCTCCAACAAGCTCAACACAGATTTTCTCTACAGCAGACGCTTCGTCAATATAAGCATCCGCACCAGGGTAGGTATCAGCCACGCCAGCCAAACAGCTATTCGGGTCGTGCCCGCTGCCGACTGATACGATCATTTTTCCGCTTTCTTCCGTACACGTTAGCGGAGATGATGTTGCGCAAAAGCACTGAGCACGGCTGAAGTTAGAAGTTTCAATCGTTAATGCCCCTGTCTCTTCAGGAACCCAGAGACAATATACCTTGTCTACTCCGAGCGTATCTTTAACATTAATATCCGTGGCTACGGGAACGTAACTGTTTCCGCTTCCATCTTTAATGGTGAACGGTATCGGATCAGCAATCAGTTTTTTCCCGCCCCGCTGAATAAGTATATCAACCGTTGTCTCTCCAACGAGCTCAACACAGATTCTCTCTACAGCAGACGCTTCGTCAATATAAGCATTCGCACCAGGGTAGGTATCAGCCACGCCAGCCAAACAGCTATTCGGGTCGTGCCCGCTGCCGACTGATACGATCATTTTTCCGCTTTCTTCCGTACACGTTAGCGGAGATGATGTTGCGCAAAAGCACTGAGCACGGCTGAAGTTAGAAGTTTCAATCGTTAATGCCCCTGTCTCTTCAGGAACCCAGAGACAATATACCTTGTCTACTCCGAGCGTATCTTTAACATTAATATCCGTGGCTACGGGAACGTAACAGTTTCCGCTTTTATCCTTAATGGTGAATAATTCTGTTTCAGCATATGCTGGGACAAAAGAAACCATTCCAAGGCACAACACGACAAGCAAGCAGCAAACCAATACGCGCTTTACTCTGTTCATATTTGTTCTCCAGTTCTGAGCAGGGTAAGGGCGGGGCGGAAAGCCCCGCCCTTACCACTCTATTCGCTCTCTACGTTTGGCCCGCTAATCAACCCCAAGGATGATGCGTGTAGTTGCAGCAGATGAACCAGCAGATGGTGTCACCTGCAGTCAGGGTATAGCTGGCGCCGCCTACAGCGGGAGTGCTCCACTTGGTATAGTCAGCCTTACCATCACTGGTCCAGGAGGGGCCGTCGGTATACATCCAGCCGGACATATTGCCGAAGGTGAACTCACCGACACCGTTCAGAGTCGCCATATAAGTGCAGCCTTCGGGGACCTCGGAAGTATAGCTGTACTTGACAGCAAACTTGTGCATGATATCCATCACGGTCTCGCCGGAATTGACAATGATCTCGCCATAAGCGCCACAAGTCTGATTGTCGGCAACACCAAAATACTCCTTGGCCTGGGAATACAGATTATTCACCGCAGTCGCTACATCGCCGGTATAGTGGGAATCAGCCATAGCCTCGGTAAAGTCGATACCATACTTCACTTTGAACGTACCAGGGTCGGTCACAAACACATAATACTTACGAGTTTCGCCATTTACCGTAACATTCATAAATGTGGACGGATCGCTGAGATTCAGAGTAAGGCTCCTTACTCTACCATTGCCGACTACACTGGTCGTACCCAGGCAACCGCCAGAAGCAGTCATACCTGTAGGAATAGTAAGATTTGCCGCAACGTTCTTACGGTCAGTGATTGTTGCAGTAGCCGTAGCATCTGCCTTGTAATTCACGAAGGTCCACTTGTTTTCCGTGTTTACCAGAGTGTTGCCCATGAAGGGGTTCTGCACGTTGGTTCCAGTGAACGTGGCATCCACAGTGCCAAACTTCAGTGCGGTAATGCGCAGGGGGTCGTTGGGGGCAATGGCAACAACACCATTGGGCAAGCCGGCAGCCAGCTTATAGGTCTTGCTGGTCGTGACGCCGCCCTCGGAGGTGCTGATGATCACGGTATAGACCTTGTTGAGCAGGTTCACATTCGTCGCCGTGCGGACATTGCCCGCACCCGTGAAGGCAAGGTCGCCGTTGATGGTGGCGCCGGCATTGCTCAGGTTGATCACCACGTCGGTGCTCTTCAGGCCATACTCGGAGCCGCCGGCCACCATGGCGCGGATATAGATCTGGTCGCCGGTATTGCTGTCCTTCTCATAATAGGCGGTGGTGCCGCCAATGGTGACGGAGGACACGGCGTCAATGGAATTGACGGTCGTGCGGGTTACTTTCCCGGTCGTGGTCGTCGTGGTGCCGTCGGCAAATGCCATGGTGCTGAGAGACAGCGCCATAACGAGAGCCAACAACAATGCGGTGATCTTCTTCGTCATTTTCATGTTCGTTCTCCTTCTGTTAATTTTTTGTTGATCTCTTCTGCGCAGGGAACGCCGTAATCCCATGCATCACCTCTTTTCTATCATGAGCCGTTACCGGCTCAGCCCTATTTCAAAGCCGTAGGAACGGCTGCTTGACCCATTCTCTATAATCAGATCCCGATGTTCCAGCGTCAGATCCAGCACCATGCGGCCGCCCAAATCTGCCTTCAGGCAGGGACTATCGCCTTTGACGGACGCGCCGTCCGCCAGCGTAATGTTGGCTGTGCAGTTCTGGAAATCCGTTTCTATCGGCAGTGTGATACAGATGACGTATTCCGCGTCCTTGCCGCTGCCGCGCTGTTCCACCGTGCCGATGCTGTCGCCGATGATGAACTCCCGGATAGCCAGCGGGTCACTGTTCTGGCCACAGCCGCCCAGCAGCAGACTTACGCTCAGCGCGGCGATCAGCAAGTATACTGTACGCTTCATCCCATCGCCTCCTTGAGCCGCAGGCAGTAGGTGCGGGTATAGCCCTCGTTCTGCACGGTGATGCACGGTTCAAGAACCGTTAGATCAACGATTAGAGAAGTGCCGTCAGCGGATACGATGCACGGCTCAGTCTCGTCCAGCGTCGCGCCCTCGGATAGCCGGAGCGTCAGCGGGACGGCGGTCATGTCCATGCCCTCCGTGGGAGGGATGAACACAACACAGCTCAGCCCCGTTTCCTGCCCGCCCCAGTTCTTGGTGACGGACACGGTGCAGTCCGCCTCGCCGCACTTGGCGGAAAGGATGTCCCACTTGCTGCGCTCCTGCGGCTGCTGGGGTGCTTTCCCGCAGCCCGCCGCCAGCGTCAGCAGCAGGCATGCCAGCAATAGAAATACAGTTTTTCTTTTCCTCATGGCACTCAGCTCCAATCCCGCTTGGTGTGGCTGGTCTGGTGATCCGCCACATCCGAGTTGTTGCCCAGCTCGTCCCAAAGCTGCTGGGAAACGCTGCGCTCGAAGGTCACGGTGACGGTATAGCGGCTGGTTTCCTCGCCCAGCGTCACGGTGTAGACCATCGGAGCGGTAAGGTTCACCACCTCGCCGGACACGGGGCTGACCACCGCGCCCGCCGTCACGGTAACGGAGGGGGCTACCGCCGTCACGTTCGTACCGGCAGGCAGCGTTACGGTGATAGTACCTACGCTCTGGTTGATGACGCCGTCCACGCCCAGCACGGAAAAGGCCGTGATCTTCGCGCCGGTGGCCGGCGTTACAGGATCGCTGCCGCCTCCACCGCCGCTGCCGGAGATCAGCTTACCCGCCTTATTCAGCACGGAGACGGTGTAGGTGCGGGACAGCACCTTTTCATTACCCGCCACGATATACTGCACCGTGCGGGAGAAGTCCTGCACCAGACCGGGGGCAGGAGAGCAGACCAGCGTCTCCGGTCCAAGCGTCACATCCGGTGCGAAGGAGGTGCTTGACAGATTGCTGTCATCCACACCGGACACGGTAATTGTGTTGGCCTTGTCGTCGATAACACCTTCATAGACCGTGCCGCCGACGGTAAGGCTGAAGGCGGAGATAGACGCCTGCGTCCGTGCCGTGGCCTTGATGCGGTACGTCCGGGTATTCGTCCCGTCGCCGGAAGTGATGGTGAAGGTCGTCCAGTCCGACAGGTTCATGCCCTTCTTCCCGTCCAGTGCCGGCGAGGCAGTGGCTCCATAGGAGAGGCGGGCGTAGATCATCAGATTTGAGGTGTCCTTTCCTGCGTCAAGCAGCAGCTCAATATCCGTGCTGTCCGTGCCAGCGGTGATATTCTTGCCCAGAATGTCCAGATCCCGCAGGATATTGGCGTCCTTCAGCATAATGGTATCGGTGTAGATCTCCGCGCCGGAGGGCTTTTCTTCATCCGAGAGCTTGACTACCACATAGTAGGTCTTGGTGGTCTTGCCGTCCTCCGCCTGCACGGTGAAGGCGGTCTTGGTATCCTTCACAAAGGTGATGCCGCCGGTAAGATCCGGTGCAAGGATCGTGGCATAGTCAGACAGCTGAAGCTGCGGGTGCATGTCGTTCAGCGGCGTACCGGCAGGCAGGGTCACGGTGATGATGTTGTCTCTGCCCTCCGTGGTAAACACGCCCTGCTTGCCCTCCAGTGTAAAGGAGGTAATGTCCGCCTCGGTGGACAGCTTACGGGAGAAATCGAAGCGATGATAATACAGGGAATAGGGATGCCCCGCGCCGCCGCCATTCAGGAAGCCCAGATACCACTGTGTGGCATAGCAGCCCTGATAGGTGGCCATGGCATTCTTGGGTGTCGTGTTGCTGTGGGCAAAATAGCCCTCGTCAAAGTCGGCGTAGTTGAGGAACGAGGTCAGCACGCTGTCCTTTCCGTTATTGAGACGCACATCCGTGTGGACGTCAACACCCATAGCGGAAAGAGCGCAGATGATCTGGGACGCGCCCTCAGAGGTATACACGCCGCCCCACTGTACGCCGAAGGGATTGTCAAAGGGGTCGGTGCCGAAGCTGTCCATGACGATGCCAAAGCCCTCCCACAGCTTAGCCGTGACCCGCTCTCCGTAGACCGGATCATCCTGATAGGGCGCGATGGACTGCATCAGCATGGTCACCATGTCCAGGCCAAAGCCGTCCGACAGGTACTTATGGGTCAAAATTGTCTCCAGCAGCTTGTCCCGCGTCCACAGGGCATTTTCAGGAATGGTGTAGTTGCCCATATCCAGGGCAATCAGTGCGAAGATGGGGCCGTTGATAGTCCAACCGCCGCTGTAGTTATAGAGGATGGAAACAAAGTCGTCCACCTCGTTGCCCTTGGCGTCAATAAAGGGTTCACCGTTGTTGTACTTGGACAGCTTGGTACAGTCGATGCCGCGGGCCGTCAGGGTCATAATCTTGCGGTCAATGTTGGTCATGGCCACATTGGTGGTGGTGTCCAGCCGCTTGATGCACTCCGCGATGGAGAACCCGTCGTCAAGATTACCCAGCTTCTTCTGGTAGAAGCCCAGGTTCATCCATTCCCAGTCCTCCCACGCGCCTGCCGTTGTCCGGCTGTACCGCGTGGTGATCTTCTGCACCAGCGACTCCATATCGGCCTTGTAGGGGTTCTCCACCTGCTCCTGGGAAACTGTTACAGTGACGGTATAGGTATTGGTGGAGCCGTTCTGCGCCGTGACCTTATAGATTACCGGCTTGCTGAAATCCTGCGTCTCGCCGGAGGCCGGTGTGACCGTGGCGAAATCTGATACGCGGATGGTCGGCGCAAAGGTGGTGCCTGTCCCGGCGGGCAGCGCCAGTGAGATCGTACCATTCACCTGATCGATCACGCCTGCCGCCGCGCCATAGGTGAAGGACAGTATCTGTCTGCCTCTTGCCACCGCCGTGCGGGTGATGGTCACCGTATAGGTACGCACCTTGCCGTTTTCGGCGGTAACGGTGTAGGTGTTTTTGCCCTCCTGCAACGCGGCAGGTGCGGTAAGCGACGCGAACTCGGACCTAGCGATCTCCGGCTCCACGGCAGCCAGGTCCATGGCGTAAGGGATGGTAATGGCGATATTGTCGCCATCGATCACGCCCTCCGCGTCGCCCAGCTTATAGGCGGTGATGTAATTCTCTGAGGACTTTCTGGCGGTGATGGTCACCTTGTATTCTGTCCGCAGGTCAAAATTGCTGTTGGTCACCGTCAGCGTCAGGGGCGTCGTCTCGGAATTGGTGAAATCAAAGGAGCCGCTGTCCATACTGGTCGCCGTGCCTGTATGCGTGATAACCGGCGTGATAGCGCTCAGGTCGGTGCCCTCCGGCAGGTTCAGGAAGATCGTCTTAGTGGCTTCGTCGATTTTGGCGTACCGGGTCTTGCCATCCTTGGCGGTAACGGCGAAGGAGGTGACCAGATTGTCCGGCGTACCCGTTTCGATGAGGATGCTCCATGTGGCGCCCAAAGCGCTGTACCTGGTGCCATAGGCCGGATCATAGGGCGTTACCTGATAGGCCAGCGTTCCCTGCGTCACAGAGCCTGCCACCGAATTGGCGATCAGTCCGGTTCCTACCTCGACATCCACTGTTAATTTGGAACGGTCTATATTCTCCGGCAGCTTTACCGTCACCGTGCGGGCTGCGGCATCGATGCTGCCCACAGAGCCGCCGATGGTCACCCGGTCAATGACCGGCTCCTTGATGCGATTCTGTTCAACGTAGGAAAGATATTCAGGAACGATCTTCTTATAGATGATCCGCAGAGCAGCGGGGCTGACCTGACTATAGCCTTTTTTTGCGATATATTTTTGCAGGTATTCCCGCATGAACTGAACGGCTTCCTCGTCTCCGGCGCGCCATTTGCTCTCATAAGAGTCAAAGAGGCGGTTACCTCCCATGCCAACAGTTTCGTCATCATAAAAGGCGGTATCCATGCCCAGCCAGTAGCCCAGCGTGCCGAGCATATCCGCATTGGCCGGATGATATGCGCCGATAGCGGTCTTTGCCGCATTGATCTTGTCTATTGCAAGATAGAGCTGATGGTAGGTATCCGCAAACAGCTCCGCCATACCCAGCAGCTCCTGGGTATCCGCTTCTGTCCAGGTTTCCTTACTGGTGGCCTCCGCTGCAAAGGTATAAACCGGGAATGTCCGTCCATCTGCTGCAGTAAGGTTGTAACGGATCGGGCTGGAAAAGTCATAAGCCCTGTTGAGCACAATATCTGCTTTATTATCCTTTGAAGCTTTCAGGTCGCCAAAGTCGATGGAAGTCGGCGTCATTATATAGTCGTCTGGCTGGGAGTCCTTGGGTACGCCGTATACATTGATAAAGCCGCCAAAATTGGCACTTAGCGGAGCCATTACAGCACTGCCGTTATAGAAAGTGCCACTGTTTTGCAAATACCTGTCACCGCTGGCTGTACCGGTGGCAGGCCAAGTACCAACTGCCGCGAAAGCCTGTACCGTCAGAGAAAGGGCCATCACCAGCGCCAGCACCATGGAGAGGGTGCGGCGCAGCGGCTTGTGGAAATTGTGTGTTGTCTTTTTCATATCGTTACCTCACTCAGAGCGGATGGCTTCGTTGGGACTGATCAGCGTTGCCTTACGCGCCGGCATCCACGCGGCGGCAATGGCTACCGCGCCTGCGAACAGCACGCCGCAGACCGCCAGCCACCACGGCAGCACGCACCGCAACTCCTGGGACGCGAAGATCACCGGTATCAGCCACTTGGCGATAAAGCTCAGCACCAAGCCCGCCGCGCCGCCGATCACGCCAACGATCAGCGCTTCCGTCAGGAACATCTTGAAGATGTCGCTGCGAACGGTGCCCAGCACCTTCAGCACGCCGATCTCCCGCGTCCGTTCCGTAATGGACATCATCATGGTGTTTGCCACGCAGATGGCGGAGATCAGGACGGCGATGCCGCCCAGCGCGCCTAGCATCCCCTGGATCTGCCGAGACTGTGTCCGCACCGTCTCCAGCATATCGTTGAGGGAGTAGGTGTTCAGTCCCGTGTCACGGATCAGCTTGACAATGCGCTGCACGTCGTTGACGTTCTTGACCTTGACCCAAACCAAGTCGTAGGTAGGGCCGTTGGCCTTCTCCTCCGCTGTTTTAGTCTGGGTAGTCGCACCCATGTAATTGGCGTTGGCCTGCGTCATCTCCTGCAAGCGGTCGAAGGACATGAACGCGGCGGTGGCGAAGTTGTTGTTCAGGGTGGAGCAGATGCCTGTCACCTGCAGGGTATAGAGGTTACTGGAGGGCAGTGCCCGTCCGTCGGTGTCGGCCTTCGGCTCGCCGGTCAGGCTGGAGGAATCGAAGGTCATGCGGACAGGCACTTCCAGCAGATCAATGAGGGCGTTGCCGTTCTCGTCCACCGCCAGTTCCCAGTCCTTGGCCTTGTTGGCAAGACCAGCCGCCACGTCGTCGGTGAACAGCACCTCCGGATGCAGGCGCGTACCGTCCTCGGCCATAACGCCCCGCTCCGGCGTCAGCATGAAACGCTCCGCCGTGGTCATGTCGATGCCGTAGACGCGCACCATGTTCACATAGTTGCCGGACACGATGTAGGCGGACTGCTGATAGACCGGCGTTACCGCCTCCACACCGTCGATGCCTCGGAACGCCTCCAGTGCCTTGTCGTTCAGCAGTGCCTTGCGTCCGTAATCGCCGGTGGCAGGCGTCACATCGATCTTTGTCAGGCTGCCCAGTGCCTCGATGCTCTCGCGGTATGCCTGTTCATATCCGAGACCCACGGAGATCAGCACCACGATACACATGACGCCCACCGCCATGGACAGGGCTGTCAGCGCCGTGCGGGTCTTTCGCCGGAACAGGTTGGTGCAGCCGTAGCGAAACAGGTCTTTTGGCTTCATACATTCCCGTCCTTATTGCTTCCGTCGTAGGTCAGCGGCTTCTCCCCGATGCCCGGTGCGCCGCCGTCTGCGTCAAAGTCGTCGTCAAAATCGTCCAAGGCAGCGGTGTTTTCGGCACCGGGCCCGATTTCGCCGCGCTTATAGCGGATGATGACATAGACCACAATGCCGATCAGGATGAGCGCAAGGATCGCTATCAGCAGCCACAGCCACCAGCGGCTGCCTGTGCCGTCTTTATTTGCGTTGACGCTGTTGGCATCTGTATCCGCAGAGCTTTCCGCCACGCTCAGGGGCACGGAGATGTCCTGAGAATACGTCTCGCCGTTGGCGTCCTCATACTGGAGGATCATCTTGCCCACAAACGCGCCGATCTTGGAGAAGCCCACCGTTACATCGGCGCTGGTGGAGCCGCCTGCCAGCAGGTCACCCACATAACAGGGGGTGGAGGCGGTCATGCCGTCCGTGGCCAGCACCCGGATATTCATAGCCTTGGCGCGGCCCATGTTGGTCAGCGGCACGGAGATGGTAGCTTCCTTATCCTTGCTGAGTGTGCCGTACACCTCCGGCGTACCGGCCAGAACATCCATCTTCTGGCTGACCGGCAGCATGATGTTCTGCGCCGCCTTACCGGCCACCGCCTCGGTGGTCTCATAGG
>ERZ1026997.308-NODE-308-length-22263-cov-8.959699_pt1 | contig 22263 bp, 20 predicted proteins | sample MGYA00519289_ERZ1026997 | MGnify/ENA primary metagenome ERZ1026997 (study PRJEB26926, sample SAMN06164455) | human gut metagenome | biome: ENVO:00009003; feature: ENVO:2100002; material: ENVO:00002003 | host: Homo sapiens | place: USA | collected 2012 ... | reverse complement strand
GCCGCCGATGTACATGACCTTATCCGGCCGGCCGTTCAGCCACCGCAGAAGCCGCCGCAGCAGTTCCATGACGCCGCTCCTTTCTTCCGCCCCACAGGGCCTGATAGCCCCCGCCGTCGCTGACGGGGCCCGGGGTCAGGGCCAGCAGCACCCGGGGATATGTAATGCCGCCTACCTTTACATAGTCGCTGCGGACAGCCAGCAGCAGCCCTGCCGCCGTGCCCACGGCGCAGAAGGGCAGCAGACTCCACCGGCAGCCGCCATCCAACCGGTGGAGCCTGGCCATCTTTTCCTCCGGCGGCAGGTCCATGGCAATGATCTCTGCCGCCTGGGGCGGCCACAGCTCCCCCAGGGCCCCCTGCTCCAGCACCAGCACCGGCTGGCCGCTGACGGGGTCCCGCAGGGTATTCCCGGTGTCGTGCAGGGCCCGCAGCCGCAGCCGCCGGCCCTGTAGGGAAACGGTCACATCCATCAATTCTCCTCCTTCATGCCGCGCCCCCTGGCGGAACACCAGGTGCAGCAGCAGCCCAAAGCCTATGGCGGAGCCCAGCAGCACCGGCCAGCTGATGTCGGCGTAATATACCCGGCTGAGAATGGCCTCTGGGGACCCTGCCGCCAGACCTGCCGCCAGCAGCAGCCCCGCCAGCGCCCCGGACAGCAGAAAAAACAGCGCCGTCAGCCGCCAGGGACGGCGTTCCCGCCGCCAGGCCAGGCGGCACATGGCCCCTCCCGCCGCCAGCCGGCACGCCGGGTGCGCCAGCATCCGGCACCCGGGCAGAAATACCGCCGCTGCGTACAGCGCGCCCAGCGCCGCTGCCAGGGCCAGCCGTCCCCGCCGCAGGGGCAGGCCCGCCAGCCGGGCCGTGGCCAGCAGCAGCAGATAGTCCACCGCCAGGTTCAGCAGCACCACCCGGTCCAGATACACCACCGTCATGGCTCCGCCTCCTTTCCGCCGTCCATTATACAGGGACGGCTCCGCGAAATCTCGCGGAAAGGGGCGGGGCCTATTTGCGCCGCAGCGTTACCGCGGCGGCAATCAGGAGAAAAATCCCAAAGGGGCGCCGCAGCAGGGTCACGTCCAGGGCCGTGGCCGCCCAGGAGGCAGCGGCGGCCGTCACCAGCGCCCAGGGGACCGTGCGCCGCAGCAGGGCCTTGTCCAGCAGGCCGTTCTGCCGGTGCCAGATCAGGCCCATGGCGGCAGTGGGCAGGAAATACAGCAGGTTTACCCCCTGAGCCGCCGCCTGGTCCACCCCGAAAAACAGGGTCATCACCAGCAGCAGAAGGGTGCCGCCGCCGACGCCCCAGGCCGACAGCACCCCGCAGCCCATCCCGGCCAGCAGGGGCAATACAATGTCCTTCACAGCAGATACCGCACCCCGCCGTACACCAGAAACGCCGCAAACAGACGCCGCAGCCACACGGCGGGCACCCTGGTAAAGAGCTTCCCCCCCACAAAGCCCCCGGCCAGCCCGCCTGCCAGATATGGCCACGCCATGCCCCAGTCCAGTCCCGTCCGCACCAGGTATACCCCGCCGGACAGCACACAGCAGGGCAGGATGGTGGCCACGCAGTTGGCCAGGGCACGTTTTTCCTCCACCCGGCACCAGGACTCCAGCAGCGGAGCCAGCACCATGCCGCCTCCGCCGCCGAACAGACCGTTGACGGCCCCGGCCAGAGCGCCGGAGATCCCCATCCGCGCTTTTTTCACAGGCGTCGCCTCCTTTGGGATATGTATGTCCCCGGCAGACCCCGGGACAGGGTCTGCCGAAGGAGAGACAGCGAGGTCAGATCTTGCGGAAGCTCTGGCAGTCGGTGCACTGGTCCATGGAGGGGTGGGCCTCATGGGTACCCACCTGGATGCTGGACAGGCCGCAGTTGTCCATGTCCTGGCAGTGATGGGCGCAGCTGGTAACGGAGCACTTGATGGACATGTTGGGGGTGCAGCTGCACCCGTCGTTGGTACAATTCTTGCTCATAGCGAGGGTCCTCCTTGCAAAAAATAAAGTCAGGCCGCAAAGCCTGACTTTATTCTGACCCGCCGGGGCGGGATTATACGCGATTCCTTCAGCCGTTATCGGTGCGGTTGCGCCATTCAACCTCCTGGTCCAGCTCAAACTGCAGCTTCTTGTTTTCCTCCACCAGTTCGTCATAGTGACGGCCCTGGATGTAGTATTTCACGAAAATGAAGGTGGCCTCGTTGAACTCCTCCTCGGTGTATTCCGGCAGCAGGGAGCCGTTCTTCCGGCGCAGGCCCTGAACATTGATGACCACCAGGCGGCGGTGCTGCTCGGACAGCTGGAACAGCTTCAGCGTCTCGGGGATCTCCAGCCCCAGATCAAAATTATCATTGACCAGCTCCAGCAGACGGCGCTGCTCGGGCTTGGCGGACACGATGACACCGTAGCGGGCAAACAGGCGCTTGAGATAGTCGGCAGAGACCTCCTCGCGGGTGATGGTGCCCTTGCCGATGCCGGTCAGCATGGTGTTGGACAGGTTCAGACTGACATATACTTCTTCGCCGGTTTTGGGATAGCTCATGGGGGTACCTCCTATTATTTTCCATTGATCCTCGCGCCGCCGGGCGGCGCCTTGCTTTCTGTGGATAGGGTACCACATCCCATGGCGGATTGCAACAAAAACTTGTACTGAGAACGTTTATTTGTAGAATAAAACAGCGTTTTTCGTGATTTTGACAGGCTTTTATGTTTCCAAATGTACCAAACAACTCGTACATGCAGAACAAAATACCCGGCCTGAGGGCCGGGTATTTTGGCATGGATAGAGTATCTGCGGGCGCAGCCGCATTATCTTACCCGTCTGCGGCGCAGGACGGGCATGGCGGTCAGGGCTGCGGCGGCAGTCAGCAGCAGGGCTGCATATACCGCCAGAGGCGCTGCGTCACCGGTCTTGACCGGCTGGGAAGCAGCCACGGCAACAGCCAACTGGCTGACGGCGCTCTCGTTGCCCGCCTGGTCCACGGCCTTGGCGTACACCTTGGCGGCGGTGGGGGCAAAGGGACCGGTGTACAGGACCCACTCCGTGCCGTCATAGCTGTAGTACAGGGTCACATGCTCCTCGGCGGCGGTCAGCGTCACCTTGCCGTCGCCGCCCTGGGCAATGACGGGAGCCTCGGGGGCCGCAGTATCCCGCACCACGGTGAAGGTCACGGTGGTGGCGGTGCCGGTAGCCTCATCGCTGAGCTCCACCGTCACCACATTCTTGCCCTCCTGCAGCTGCGCACCGTAGGAGAACACCTGGGTGATGGGATCGCCCAGAACGTTGACGTCGTTGGTGGGATAGATCAGAATGTCGCCGTTGATCTTCAGACTGATGTTGCCGAACAGATGGGTCACATCGCCGGTGATGGGGAAGGTCTCCTGGTTGGTGCAGATCACCGCGCCGTCGGCGATGCGCGCATCGTCAAAGCGCAGGGCCGTGGGCTCCGTATCCGGCAGGTAGTACAGATACAGCTTGTACTGGGTGCCGAAGTCGTTCACGGCAAACATGCTGCTGAGGGTCTTGACGTACGTCAGATTCAGCCCGGCATGGATGGGAATGTCGAACTCCACCTGGCGGCTGCCCTCTTCGGGCCAATACTCGCTGCCGTTGAAGATCAGCACGTTGGCATCCCGATCCAGAGTGGCCTTTACATGGAGGTTGCCGTTTTCATCCAGCATATCATCGGTGATGAGGAAGCGGGAATCGGACAGGCCGCCCAACTCGTTGCTCCACAGGGGATCCAGGTCCAGAATGTCGCCCCGTATGGTGCCGTCGGAATACCGGGCATCGTTGAAGCCGTCTTCGTTGTACATCTTCTCGCCGTATACCGTGTCGTACAGCAGCGCGTTGCGCAGGGTGCGGTGACCGGCGGCGTCATAGGCCTCCACGCGGACTACCTGGCTCCAGGCGCTGTAATCATAGACCTCGCCGGTTTCGTCGTCTACGAACACGGACTCCTTATAGGCGAAGGGGAAGCTCATGAACATGCGGCCCTCCTCGTCCCGGGAATCCAGAGAGATCTCCTGGGTATGGACCTCGGCATCCACGTCGGCAGCGTCGGCGCCCATGAGCCAGTCAGAGAAGGTCTCGCCGTCCACGGTGCCGGTGAGCCAGCTGACGGTGATGCGGGTCAGGGACTCGTCGGTGACCTGGATCATCATGGGCACCAGGTCGTCCTTGGCATACTTGGTGGCCAGCAGATAGCCGTCCATGGTGTGGTCGCTGGTCCACAGCATGCTGTTGTCCCACTCGCCGTTTTTATCGCAGACATAGGACATGACGGAGGGCCTCTGCACGTCGAACAGGGCGGGCTTGTCCGCCTGGAACACCACGCTGCCGTCGGCGTCATAGGCCACCACATGCAGGGTGATGAGACCGGGCTCCTCCACACTCAGAGCCAGACGGAAGCCGTTGCGCTCATCGAAGGAAGCCTCCTGACCGTTGACGGTCAGCCTCCTGACGCTGCTGCTGGCAATGCCGCGGATCTGGGCCACGCAGTCGGTGATGTTCACATAGCTCTCGGCGATATCATCATAGTCGGCGCTGTAGCTGATGTCCTGCAGCACCGTCAGGCTGTCGTCGTTGTTGATGTTGGAGAACATCACAGCGGCGTCAAGCCGGGCATTGGTGTACAGGATATCGGTGGTGCCGTTGAAGGCGTAGTCCATGCAGGTCAGGGCGATCTCGTTCATCTGGCCGTCCTGATAGGTTTCCACCGGCAGGACCACGCTGTATTCGCCGGTCTCCTCATTATAAGCGGCGTCATTGCCGGGAACAAAGTCCAGCTCCTCCTGGCCGTTGACGAACACGGCAGCGGTATTGAGAATGCCGGAGTAGTCCTGGGCGGTGTAGGTCAGGTACAGCATGCCGTCATCCACGGCGGCGCTGGTGATATGGACCTGGGGCGCGGTGAGATCCAGCTTCACCGGCAGCAGAGTGGTCTCCACCCGGTGGCTGCCGGGCATCCGGGCCCGGATGCGCAGGGTGTACTGGCCCTCGTCGCACATGACATACTCGCCGGTGGCAATGTCGTAGCGGGTACCGTCCCAGGTGCCGTCGCCGGCAGTGCCGCTGCTGAGCAGGCTGATGGGGGAGCGGCTCTCATTGGCGTCGATGGCCAGGTACTTGGCTACATTTTCCCGATGGTTGATCTGGCGGACCACCTGGCCGTTTTCATCCAGCACGTCCACGGTAACCTCGGCGGCGCTGCGCAGCATGCCCACAATGGGCTGGGCGGCGTCGAAATCACCGTCGCCGTTGGGGGAGAAGGCAATGTGGTCGGGATCGGTGGTCATGCTCTCGGTGTCGAAGCCGGCATAGGAATCGCCTGCTGCCACGGTGGTCACAGGCAGATTCTCATAGTAGTCGGTCATGATGTTGCCGTCGTCCCAGGCGGGCAGGTCGATGATCCGCTGGCAGCCATACCAGTCGCCGTAGAAGCCCATCAGGGGCAGAGACAGGTCCACATCGCCGTCGAAGGGCAGGAATGCCTCCACATAGTGGTTCTTGGCGGCATTGGCAGGGATGGTCAGGGTGCCGGTGACCTGAACCGTACCGCCTGCGGGGACGGTGACGGCGGTCTTGTCAAAGGTCACGGATGCGCCGGACAACAGCTCCATGGCGTAGCTGCCGTCCTGGCCGGTAACGTCGGTGTATACCGGCACGGAGGCGGGCAGAGTATAGCCGGCGACGGCGGTGCCGTAGTTGGTAAGGGTCACGGTGAAGCCGGTGGTATTGCCCACCTCCTTCAGCGCCACGGAGGCCACGCCGTTATAGGTGGCCAGGACACGGTTTTCCGCAGCGGACAGAGGATCTGCCATGCCGCTGCCCTGCTGACGCACGGAATAGATGACGCTGCCGTCCGCAATGGGGTCGGCGGTGTTCATCAGAGTATTCTTCACAAAGGTGTTCAGGGTCGTATCGCCCAGCACCAGGCTGCCGTCGGCCAGGGACTTCTGCAGGCTCTCCAGCACCAGGGCGGCGCAGCCGGACACATAGGGCGTGGCCATGGAGGTGCCGCTCATCTCCTCGTACTTCTGATCCTTGGACACGGAGTAAATGTTGCCGCCGGGGGCGGAGATCTCAGGCTTGATATCCAGGGTGGGGGTGGAGCCCCAGGAGGAGAAGGCGGATACGCAGCCGCCGGTGGCCTCGTTGGGATACACCACGTCGTGCAGGCCGTCGAAGGACACGGTGGCCCCGGCCTGGACCAGCTCCATGAGCCTGGCGCCGGTGTTGCCGCTGACCATCATGGCCGTGTACTGGCTGGCGCTTTCGGCGGACACGTTGGTGGGCACCTGGTCGGTGGCCTCGTTGTTATACACGATAACGGCGGAGGCATGGCACATGCCCATCAGATAGTTGATCTTATCCTCGAAGCTAATGTCCTTGCCCCGCTGGACCAGCGCCACATAGGGGTCCTCGGGCAGGGTGGACAGCTTGGGGAAAATGTCCTCGAACAGGTCGCCGTAGCCGAACTCCAGAATGGGCACCTCACCCAGGGAGGTCCAGTCGGTGTGGTTGCCCTGGGAGAAGTCCATGACCACGCCGCTGTATACGGTGTCCTCGCTGCTGGTGATGGTCACGGATTTGCCCCGCAGCATGCTGTTGTCCACGGAGGCTACGCTGAGGGCGCCGGGATAGGTGGCGGGGTTGGACACCGCGCCGGTATCGATCACGCCCCAGTCGTTGGTGTTGACGCCCGTGTCGGAGGCGGAGGTGCCGTCGTTGCCGGCAGCCACGCACACCACCGCACCGTTCTCCTCAGCATAGGCCAGGGCCTTTTGCAGATAGTCCGCGTCGCTGTAGAAGCCTGCGGTGCCGCCCAGGCTCAGGTTCAGAATGTCCGCGCCCAGCTTTACGGAATCCTCCACGGCGCGGATGATATCGTCGTTAAAGCCGCTGCCGGTACTGCCGAACACCTGCATGGCAAAGAGCTGGGCGTCGGGGGCAACGCCCGCCACGCCGCCGTTTTCCTCGTCGCCGTTGGCGGCCACGATGCCGGAGACGTGCAGGCCGTGGGTGACCTGGCGGTTATTGATGTCGTCCTCGTCGACATAGCTGAAGCCGAAGGGGACCTTATCGGTGTAATACTTGCCGTAGCCCAGGGCGGCGATCTTCGCCTCCATGTCGGCCTTGGTGTATTTCAGCCTGGCGTCCTGGCGCATCTGCATATCGGGATGGGTGTAGTTGATGCCGCTGTCGATGACGGCCACCACGATCCCCTCGCCGGTGCTGCCGCCGTTCTCCGCCTTCCACAGCTCCATGGCGGAGGTCATTTCCTTGGCGGAGGTCATCCGGGCCTTGTAGGTGGTGACCTCACTGACGGATACCACGCCGTCCAGGGCAGCCACCTGCTTCATCTGGGCCCGGGTCATGTCCATGGAAAAGGCGCTGACCAGATAGCCGGACTGGTTGATAACGGAGCTGCCGGTAATGCGCCGGACCTGACGGATGACGCTCTCCTGGGAGCGCAGGGTCCGGGCCTCGGCGGACTGCACGGCGGCGGTGTAGGTCACGGTGCCGGTCTGCTCCACGGCGGCGGGCACGTCGGTGACCACCATGGCCCGGACCACCTCATTGGGGTCCTTTCCGGCGTCCAGGTCCACCGTGGCGCTGCCGCGGACGGAGTCCTTCAGCCGCTGCACGTAGTCGCTGGCACTGTAGCTCTTCTGGGCGGCCAGTGCCGGAACGCACAGCGATACCGCCAGGACTACCGCCAGGCACAGAGACAATACCTGCCGGAGCAGTCGGTGTACGGATGTGTTTTCTCTCATGATCTTCCTCCTGAATAATAATTCACGCCGCCTGTTTTGCCCGCTGGAGCGCACGCCCCAAGACTCCTTTGCGCAAAAAGCACGGCGTGTCGTGAAAATTCGTCGGATTATCGCGGTTATATTCAGAATCCTCCGGCAAATTTTTCCCAATTATATAACGCATTAGCGTGAAAAACAATCCGCAATTCATCAGTTTTTTCTTCTGCCTGGCATTAGCACTTCTTATGAATATGCGTGAATATACAAAAAAGGAGCCCTCCCTCGGCGGGAAGGCTCCTTCCTGTTGATTTGTTAAAACTCGGCGTTGCCCACGGTGCGGGGGTGGAGCTCCACATCCCGGATGTTGCTGACGCCCGTCAGATACATGACCATGCGCTCGAAGCCCAGGCCAAAGCCTGCGTGACGGCAGCTGCCATAGCGCCGCAGGTCGCAGTACCACCAGTAGTCCTCGGGCTTCATGCCCAGCTCCCGGATGCGCGCCTCCAGCATGTCCAGCCGCTCCTCGCGCTGACTGCCGCCGATGATCTCACCGATGCCGGGCACCAGGCAGTCCGCCGCGGCCACGGTTTTGCCGTCGTCGTTCAGTCGCATATAAAACGCCTTGATCTCCTTGGGATAGTCGGTGACGAACACAGGCCGCTGATAGATCTGCTCCGTCAGATACCGTTCGTGCTCCGTTTGCAGGTCCGTGCCCCAGTCCACCCGGTACTCGAACCTGTCGTTGTGCTTTTTCAGAATCTCCACCGCCTCGGTATAGCTGACCCGGGCGAAATCGGAGGTGGCCACATGCTCCAGCCGGGCCTTGAGCCCCTTGTCCACGAAGCTGTTGAAGAAGTTGATCTCATCCGGGCAGCGCTCCAGCACCCGGGTGATGATGTGCTTGATCATGGCCTCGGCCACGTCCATGTCCCCGGCTAGGTCGCAGAAGGCCATCTCCGGCTCGATCATCCAGAACTCGGCGGCGTGGCGCTGGGTGTTGGAGTTCTCCGCCCGGAAGGTGGGGCCAAAGGTATATACATCGCCGAAGGCCATGGCGAAGTTTTCGGCGTTCAGCTGGCCGGACACGGTGAGGCTGGTTTTCTTGCCGAAGAAATCCTGGCTGTAATCCACCTGGCCGTCCGCAGTCTTGGGCACATTGTTCAGGTCCAGGGTGGTCACCTGGAACATCTCGCCTGCGCCCTCGCAGTCGGAGCCGGTGATGATGGGGGTGTGAACATATACGAAGCCCCGGCTCTGGAAAAACTCATGCACGGCATAGGCCGCCGCGCTGCGGACCCGGAACGTGGCGGAAAACAGATTGGTCCGGGGGCGCAGATGCTGGATGGTCCGCAGGAATTCCACACTGTGGCGCTTTTTTTGCAGGGGATAGTCGGGGGTGGACCGGCCCTCCACGGCGATCTCGGCGGCCTTCAGCTCCAGGGGCTGCTTGGCCTCCGGCGTCAGCACCACGGTGCCCCGGACGATCAGGGCCGCGCCCACGTTCTGAGAAGCGATCTCCTTATAGTTATGCAACTCGTCGGCGCTCATGACCACCTGCAGATTGCGGAAGCAGGAGCCGTCGTTGAGCTCAATGAAGCCGAAGGTTTTCATATCCCGGATGGTGCGGGCCCAGCCGCACACGGTGATCTCCTTGCCGCCCAGCTGTTCCTGATCGGCAAAGATGGCTGCGATTTTCATGCGATCCATCTTGATCTCTCCTTGTTGTACAGATAGTTTACTATTATATGCCGGTTTTCCGGGCTTTGCAAGGCCTTATTGCAGCTTTTGCTGCCGCATCCACACATCCATCACCAGGCTGTGGGGCAGAAGCTTCGTCAGTGCCGTCTGGAACCGGGCCACGAAGCCGAACTGGCTCACGTCCCTGCCCCGCCTGGCGTCCCGCCAGGCCCGCTGCACCAGCTGCTCCGGCTCATACATGGCCACATACTTCTTCACCACGGATCCGCCGCCCTCGGTGGTGGCCCGGGCAAAGAAGGCCGTCCGGGTCCAGAAGGGGCACAGGGCCATGACCCGGACGCCCCGGCTCCGCAGCTCCCGGTTCAGGGCCCGGCTGAAGCTCAGCACAAAGGCCTTGGTGGCCCCGTACACGTTGATATAGGGGATGGGCTGGAACGCCGCCACCGAGGCAATATTGATGATCTGTCCGCCCCGTGGCATATAGGGAGCCGTCAGCTGGCACAGGGCCACCACGGCCTGACAGTTCAGGTCCGTCATGTTCAGGTTTACCTCCAGCGGCGTGTCCATCACGGCCCGGAACTTGCCGAAGCCGCTGGCGTTGACCAAAAGGCCCACCTCCACCGGCTCCTCCGCCAGGGCGTCGGCATAGGTCTGGAAGCTGCGGCGGTCCGTCAGGTCCAGGGCCAGGGCGCGGATGGGATACGGCACCCGGTCCCGCAGCTCCTCCAGCGCCTTTTCATGGCGGGCAATGACCCATACCTCATCGAAGCGGTCAAAGGAATCCACAGTTTCGGCAAACCGGCGCCCCATGCCGCTGGACGCGCCGGTGATCACGGCAATTTTCTTCATAACGGTCCCCTCCTGTTCTGGTCCTGGGGTGATTATACCAGAATCCGGCTTCCGTGACAAGGAAAAAGCCGGAGTTCTGCCGCCGGGAAGCCGGGCATATAGTGATGGTGCATAGTATGGCTTAGGAGTGGTGCGCTATCAAAGGGAACATGGAGGAACGGGCCTGTCAGCTGGCCCTTTACCTGATAGAAAACCGAGCCACGGTGCGCTCGGCGGCCAGGAAATTCGGCGTCAGCAAATCCACGGTACATAAGGACCTGTCCGAGCGCCTGCCGGCATATAACCGGGCGCTGTATCTGCAGGTGAAGGAGGTGCTGGACGAAAACAAGGCCCAGCGCCACATACGGGGCGGCCTTGCCACTCGGCGGAAGTATAAGGGCGAATAAACGAAGCAGAGGGTCTGCGGCACAGCCGCAGACCCTCTGCTTGCTTGGCAGTCGGCGCTTACCGGGTGCCCTCCACAACAAACCCGGTGAACCCGGCCTTTTTCAGGCGGTCCAGCATCTTCTCGGCGTTGGCGCGGACGGCGAAGGCCCCCACCTGGACCCGGTACAGGGTATCGCCCTGGGCAGGCTCGGCGGGCTTGGGGGCCTCCTGCCTGGCCGGGACATAGGCCGCGCCCAGATACTCGCACAGGCCCTTGGCGATGGCCTCACCGATGTCCGTGGTGTGCTCCACGATCCAGCGGGCGCCCTGGATGGAGTCGTGAAACTCGCACTCGCAGTACACACTGGGGGCGGCAGGATTGCGCACCTCATACAGCCGGGGGTTGGCCTGGATATTTTCAGACGTTCCCGGCGTCAGCGGGGCCAGCTGGCCAAACACAGCCCTGCATGCATCATACCCCTTGCCGGGGACACTGTAGCAAAACATCCGGGTGCCGGATACCTTGCCGTTAAAGGCGTTGGTGTGGACGCAGCTGTGGATGTCCGCGCCCCAGGCGTCGGACTCGGCGCAGCGCTGGGCCATGGTGGTGCCGAAGGCAGCCAGCTTCACCTCCACGCCGCTGCGGCGCAGGGCGGCAGCCTCCGCCTCGGCGATCCTCTGGCACTGGGCGTGCTCGTTGGTATTGCCCCAGGCGTAGCGGTTTTCCGTCTGGTCGCTGGGGCTGATATAGATTTTCTTAGTCATTGCGTTCCTCCTCTCCTTCCATGGTATGCTCTGTGTGCCCCTTGAGCTTCTGCAGCAGCGACTGCACGAAGTCCGGCACCGGCGCACCCATGGCCGACACATTCTCCAGGATGGACAGCAGCTCGTTGATCACCAGCCAGATAATGACGATGCTGGCAAACAGGAACTTCACCGGCCAGTCCCAGCCCAGGGTGCCGGCTCCGTAGCGCAGCAGCCAGTCCACCACGGCGGCCACGCCGACAGTGGCCACATACCCCACCTTTTTCAGGATGCCCCGCAGGCCCACCCGGGAGGACAGCTCCCCGGCGTTCCATGCCTTGGCCATGCCCGTGGCGTAGTCCAGCAGCATCACCACCACCAGCACCAGCACCGGCGCCAGCAGCTGCACCCCGTAGGCACACAAGCGCCCCCAGGGCGGCCGCCAACGCAGCCTTGATCGCGTTTTCTTTCATGTAAAATCTCCGTTCCTGCCGCCTTGGGCGGCGTGATTACTGATTATCAGAGCGCCTTGGGCAGCCGGAACGTGGTTGCCGCTCATGCCTCCTTCAGCGAAATCTGGCTGAACACATTTTTCGTTCCAACGCCGCCGCTTTTCTGGGAGAAACAGATAGCGTACCCCTTCCCGGCCTCCGGGGTTATGGAAGCGGAGCAAAGCTCCGTGGTGCTGTAGCAGACTCTGGCATTGGACACGTAGGTCCATACGCCGCCGCTTACGTTATAGGTCATCAGGTTCACGCCACTATTTGCACTGGCGCATTTTGCCGCGAAAGTATAGCTTTTTCCGGCTTCCAGCGCCAGCGGGACCACGATGCCATAGCCGGAGAGCTGAGACGCCGACGCGCTGCCCGCATGGATCGTAAATTCCAGGGTATCCGTTCCGACAGCAAAATCCGTCATCGTCGCAGCGGTCGGACTCTGAGTAGTCCCAGAGAAAGACAGCGGATAATAGTACTTATCCGTGCTGAAGGACCTGCCCACGTTTCCGTCGGAATACTCCGACCACTGAACGCCTGTCCGACCGGTCATATCCCACAGGGGAGCCACCTGACCGCCGCCGCTGTCACCGCTATGCACACCCAGCATTGTCTCATAGATCACCTGGCCCAGCTTCGCATAGCCGCCCTCCGTGGGGTGCACGCCGTCGTTGATATCCTGAGCCGGATCCAGCACACAGTTATTGGGCGAGATAGCCACGGAGATATTGCCGGAAAAGTGCTCCATCAGCGCCTTGGACATGCGGATCGTGTTCATGCGGTACACGAAGTCAATCTGACTTGTGCCGTATTTCTCCGTAAAAACGGAGGGGTTCCCGTTGGGCGGCGTGAGCAGATCAACGATGACCTTGATGCTGCTGTCATAGTTCAGGATGGAGTTCACCATGGTATCCAGATACCCGATTGTCGCAGCCGCCGAGAAGGAATCCAGCCCGGCATAGAAGATGTCGTTGATGCCCAGTTGGAGAACCACCACGCCCACGCCGGTATAGGCCTGCGTGGTCATATAGTGGCTGAAGTCAAACCCGTTGTTATAGAACGGGTTTGTATATGTGCCGTCTGCCGCCTTTGTGCAGTAGTCGGAGGCTTTCCAGCCGGCCCGTCCCTCATGTCTGGCCGGAGCCGTGCCCCGGGTCCCGAGCAGCGTCAGAGCTCCTCCGGCGGCTGAGAAACAGCTCAGGAGCTTTTGACAGATGTAGTTGCCCTGGGTCACGGTGCTGTCACCGATGACCAGCGCCGATGCAGTAACGGCCTTGTCGGCTGCGGCGATGATCGTGCATGTGCCGCTCGCCAGCAGGCTGTAGCCGGAGTCGTACACCTTCCACTGCAGTGGATACGTCCCGGGTGCGTTGGCCGCTATAGACAGATGATCGCCATACCGCTTTATGGTCAGCCCGTTTGCTGCGCTGCACCAGAACATGGCGTTCTGCTGGGATATCACATTAGCATAGTAGATATTGAATTCGCTGCCGGTCAGAACCCTGACCACTGCGGGAATGGCCACGGCGATGACCCTTGTATCCTCTGCATCCGCGCCATCGCTTACGGCAGCAATCGCCGTCCCATCCACCTCGATGGTGGTCACTTTTCCGCTTTTCGTGGCTGTCACCACCGGGCTATGACCCGCAGGTCCCTGCGGGCCGGTTGCACCGGCGGGGCCTTGCGGGCCTTGCGGGCCGGTCGCGCCCTTTTCTCCCTGTGCGCCGCCCAGCCCCTTGATAAGCTCCATCAGCTGATCGTACACGTCTGGCGTGGGGTTGGCGGGAGCGCCGCTGGGCGTGGTGACGGACGGTAGCACCCGCAGGTCCGCCGCCCGGCTGGTGTGCAGGTCTCCGGCGTACAAGCCCACGGATGCCCACCCCGGCGTGCTGAGCGTCGGCAGAGCCGCCGTGTCGCCGGCGAATACCACGTCCTGATAGGTGCCGTCCGCCAGGTTCACCCGCATGGTTTTGGTGTCGTAGGGGGTCCACTCCTGATCCAGGTCCCACGCCACCGTGTAGTCGCTGTTGCCGCAGATCACAGTCCCCGTGCCTCCGGCCCGCTTGTCCCGAATTTTGATCTTGATTTCAGGCATTTGCATCATCTCCCTTCGGATACGCCCGCACGCGGCAGAAAAGTTGCACCCGCTGTTGCCGTTTTCTTCTATTGTAACGGATGCCGGGCCGGGATTTCTCCCCGGCCCGGCATTTTTTTCAGCTTCCCCAAGCGTTTGGGATTCTCACTCCCACGGCGTGCCCTTGTCGCTCCAGGTGGAATTTTTCAGCGCCAGCCACATGGCCTTCTGCTGGCTGGGCGTCAGGCCCATGGACTGGATATAGGCTACGTACTTGGCCTTCATGGACCCGGACACGGTTTTGCCCTCCGCATCCTTGTCGCTCTCCAGGGTGGCCATATACTCCATGGCGGTGCTCAGCGTGTCATAGCTGATGCCAGCGGGCTTGGCGTAGCTGTTGTACGCCTCCCGCAGTTTCTTGCTTTCAAAGGTTGAAAAGCTCCCATCCGGCAGATACCGGGTGCAGGTGCAGGTAAACGGAAGGCGGGTAGGGGAGACCTTCGACACGCCCGAGGAGGCGCAGTATTGGGCCGCCGGGATAAAAACCAGGATGAAGGACGCCAATAAGCCCGCCAGAAGGGTTACTGTGGCAGAGGCTGTGGACCTGTACCTGGAGCGTCGCAGCGCCGTACTGTCCCCGGCAACCATCGCCGGTTACCGCAGAATTCAGAAGAACCTGTTTCCACCCATCGCGGATATTCAGGTAGCCGATCTATCCCAAGGAGATATTCAGCGCTGGGTCAACCGCATGGCGAAAGAGGGGAAAGCCCCCAAAACCATATTCAATGCCCACGGGCTTCTTAGCTCTGTCCGGTCTGAGATACTCCCGGACGCGCCCACTCTGCGGACCCGGCTTCCGCAAAAAGAAAAGCAGGAAATCCCAATTCCTACTAAGACGGAGGTTGCGGCCATCGCCGAGCATTGCCGGGGAACGAAGTATGAGCTGCCTATCATATTGTCCATCTGTCTCGGTCTGCGTGTTTCCGAGATTCGCGGTCTCCGCCGGTCAGATATCGACGGTGAATATATCACGATCCGCAGGGCCATTGCGCAGGGGGAAAATGGGCCCATCGAGAAGGGACCAAAGACCACCAGCGGCTTTCGCCGTGTCCATATCCCAAAGCCCGTACAAGAGCTGCTGGCCACTGCACCGCACACGTCAGACCATCTCACTGAACTGACCGGTCACGCGATATATTGCGGCTTTTCCCGTATCTGTGAAAAGACGGGTGTTCCACATTACCGGTTCTACGATCTACGCCATGTGAACGCCTCTGTTATGTTGGAAGCGAAGATACCGGACAAGTACAGCATCAAGCGCATGGGACATGCCACGCCAAACATGCTCAAGACCACATACCAGCACATTTTCCGCGAGGACGAACGTCTATATGACGATGCCATCGAGGAGGGGCTGGAGGCTATCCTTCACCCGGACAAGTAGTCCGGTTTTCGTGTGCATTTCCGTGTGCGTTTTTAACGCAAACAATGCACACGAACCATAAAATTCTGTTGCATTCCGCGAAAACACAAAGCCTGAAAATCCGCATGAATAAAAGAAAAGACCAGAAACCGACGTGGTTTCTGGTCTTTCATTTTGGTGGACCTGGGCGGGCCAAATAAGAACTTGTGGTGTTTTGCGGGAGGGTTCCTACTGTCAATAGAGATTAAGAGTTCTATTCCTTCATTCCCCCGTCAATCCAATCATTAAAAAGTTCTTTTACAATATTGGCGCAATAATATGTTCCAAGTTTATCATCACTATACTTGGTAAACCAGCGATCAACATCTTTTTCGCTATTTATCTCCTTTATTTTTTCAATCGTGTTGGCGTATGTGAGGTCAGAAAAAGCGATAGGAGGATGTCCGTCCTTGTTAGCAATTGCAGACAAATTTGAAGCCCCTGTTACAGCATCGCCAATCCACACAGGATTGTTTATTCCAACATCTTTTCGGCCTGCTTTCACGATGAGTTCTTCAGCAGTTCCAACACCTATTCCTACAGCGATAGTTGGATATTTTTTGAGCGCTAATAAGTTATTCAGCATCTTTAGATAAGTATTGATATATGTGGCTTTATCAACGCATTCATAAGTATCTGATTGAAGTGGAGTGGTATAAATTGCGTAGACACAATCCCCTCGAATACCAATCTCCCGTAAGCCATCACTATCTCTAAGGATTTCAATTATTTCCGAAGTGAAGCTTCTAATAATTTTTGAAACTTTCTCTTTATCTTCTTCTGTAAACAAAGAGGTCGAATCCCGAATATCAACAAAGATGGCGCTTACCCAGCTTTTATAGGCATTATCAAAGGTTAGCTTGTCTATTGCAGGCAATTTATCTTGTTCGATAATCTCAAGCTCATTATCCAGAATTGCTTCTACTCGCTTCTTGCCTTCTTTATAATCATAGCTGGCCATTTAAGTCCCTCCTCAAAAAACAACTGCCCCTATTATCCATAGAACAGAGAATCCGCAAAACCCTATGAGCGTCCATTTTAAACCACACTGGTAGTTTTTATATTTATCGTGGCAAATACACGAATTTATGTATATCTGCGAAATGACATCATTTAGAAATACTTCTTCTGTGGTGGCAAGCAACTTAACTTTATAGCCTAAATAATTGTTTTTTCGGATATGTTCAAAGAATATTTTCGAGTCTCCGTCCAATCCATCTTCAGCAGATGAATCAATCTTAACTCCCAAAACTTTGATTATTTGGCTTAATCCAAATACCATAACAATTATAGATCCAGCCAACAGTAGCAGATAAAGAGAATTGCAAAAAGTCTTTTGTGCAATAGCCATCCGAACAATTGACATAAGATTGTTTAAGCCTTCCGTGGTAAGGACAATCGTAAGAATGACACCAAATGTTCCAAGAAAAATAGATGCTTTATTATCACAGTTTCTAACAAAATCAATGGTCCTGTCCAGTATGTCCAGAGCATCAGCCTTATCTACACATTGTGTTTGATTTTTAGTATCCATGCATTAGTACCCCACAATATTTTTGATTTCATCTAACGCCTTAGTGAAATTTTCTCGATTGCAGTCAACAGCACAATTATTGAGGCGGTTCTCTATTGCACTGCGTAATTTCCATACAACACACTGATCCTTCGCCCATAGAATTGTGTTACGCCGAATTAAAATCCAGTGGCGATTTGTTTTTGCCATTGTTACCATTGCCTCATAAGCTTTATCATAAACTTTTAAGTGCTCATAGATTACTATTAAGTAACAATCATTCTGGGCTGTAACTTCGTCAGGGCTCTTTCCTATAATCTTTCCGAAAGCATATAGTTCATCTATCAAGTTCATCCAAAAATCATATCCCATTGAACAGATATAATCTGAGTTTATATATGATTGTTGCAATTTGCTATGTAATAAAGCATAGAAAGACTCTTGGCGTGAGGATAGTTCATTTTTATCAATTCTAATGCCTGATTCCATTCGCCGATTTTGTTCGGCCTGTTCGTGGAGTTTCGCTTCAAGCGCCTTTAACTGTCCTTCTTTTTGCGATATACTTTCCCATGCTTCAGTGATTTGTTGTACGGCAACTGCAATATTAAATGAATCCTCATTGTTTCCAGGCGTGGAAACGATTGGTTGCCCCAATTCGTTTGAAAATTCAAGATAATTATTTTGAGATATATATCCATTAAAGAGAACATTAGCCTTGTGTTTAGCTGCCGGAATCCATACATTTTCAGGCTTCAAATCGGGAGATAATTTGTTATATACATTCTCGGAAATGAAGATTTCCCCACCATCAGCTAAATCAGAGTATTTGCTAGCCCTATTTGTACAGTTTCCAACCCAAACGCAGTCTGTTTCATTCTCTTTGCTGTCATCCTTTTCAACACCATACATACCAACTTTTGTAAGCAGGACTTTTCCATAATCTATACCAATACCGCAAGATATTGTTTTCCCTCCAGCATTATTTTTCAAATGTTTATTTAAGGCAAAGTCAATACTGGTCTGCATAGCTTGAGCTGATCTTACAGCTTTGTCCGTAGATGATTCAATTAGATTTCCATTATCATCTTTAGAATCAAGGAATACTCCCATAATTCTATCGCCAAGGAACTGCCGTGTTACCCCTCCGTTGGAGCGAACGCAACTGACCGCCATGCGCATAAAAGCTCGATATACTTTTACCATACTTCTAGCTTGGCTTTCCTCCACCAATTGCGTTGATTTTCTGATGTCGATGAATAAAATTGAAGCATACAGTGAATATGCCTTGTTGCTATCAGGCAACTCCTCAAGTGTGGGAGGTGTGTCTAAAGATATTTCAAATTCTTCAACTTTTTGACTAGTTATCGTGTTAAGGCGAGAATCCAGCTTTTTGAAATCATCCATTGTGAACGGCATATTTTCACCTCAATATATAGGAAAATGTTTTCTCTTATTATACCATATATTGAGAAAACCGCAAGGTCTACAATCAAATCAGTTATCATTCAGCCCAAATTGAATCGACCACAGTTTTTTCTTATACAGCTGCTCATATTCCAATACCTCATGCTTATCCCTCTTGATGGGAAATACCTCCAAAATAGAATACTGGAAATTGTTGCAATAGTCAGCATCGGCGGTGATAAGCTCTTTGAGACGCTTGTTGCCGCCGTGCTTTGTTCGGGCATACTCGCTCCATCGGCCCCAGATACCGCCCTGCTCACCGCTGGCGGAGCCGACATAATGTTTGCCTGTTTTAGTATCTGTAATGAGATACACCCCGGCCACAGCAGACAGCTTTTCTTCCCATTCTTTGTAGGCCGCTTTATTGTAGACGATTTTGTGGAGAGTCTCAAAGGAAAGTAACACCTTATCATAGCTGGTAAAGCTGATTTCAGATACGGTGGGGCGAATCTCCAACAATTCCTTTTCTGTCGTCCCATTCTGACACCAGTTGATCGTTCCCTTGCCCCAGTCAATTACAAGGCGGTCTTTCATATCAGCAAGCAAATCTGTTTTGACTAGCTCATATACCACAGACTTATCCTCAGCCATACCACTGTCCGGTGTAAAATCTTCCGGGAATTGTGCGCGGATATATGGCTTGGAATCGCCAACACGATAGCAGCCCTGAAAAACACCATTTGTGCCTTCCGTCCCCAAAAAGCTGATGACCATATCACAGTCCCGAAACCGCGCATGGTTTTGAACTGACTGATACAATTCCAGATACCCCCGCTCGTAGTTGGCGGCTATCTCCTCTTTGGTAAGGTTGTGACGAATTAGCTTTACTCTGTCCCAGTTGATTTGCTTTCCAGCCAATAGCTCTTGAAATTTCATGGTATCCGTCCTTCTCTCTGTTTTTTTGAATTCATACCCACATGATAAAGCATCTTTTGGCGCATCGCAATAGATTACACATAAAAATATAAGTGTAAAAATAGCGTGTATTTAACACGCGGTTTTTCATCTATACTTGTGCCAAGAGGTGAGGCTATGTTTAAGGTCAGCAAACCCGAAATGGTCAACAAGACATTTCGAATGCCGGCAGAGTTGGTTGAGCGGTTAAATGTAGTAGCACAAGCCCAAAAGGTTTCTTTGAACAATCTAGTGTGCCAATGCTGCGAATACGCGCTTGATAATCTGTCAGATCAAAAAGAGGATAAAGAGTAGCGGCCATGCCACGATTGCAGTGACATAGCCGCTATTTCTTTTTTGCGGTATAAAGGGTATAAAGTCTAAAAACCTTTATCCTCTTTATAGCCTTTTTACCGCACCCTCGTTCATTTATCGAAAAACAGTGGATTCAACAGGTATCTGCTTCCACGAGGCCTTCCGCCTGTTGAGGCGGAGCAGGTGCGCTCAGCCAGATACCCATATTCAACTAACAGATCAATAGAAGGCTTTGCATCATCAGCTTTGGCAAACTCTCCCCGGCAAAGGTGGAACAAATCATATTTGCTCAATTCTCTTTTATCTTGATTCCGCAGGCGTTTCAGAATTTGCTTTGCACCTCGCAAGGTCTTGTCTGCCCCCATGATCGAGTAAGCGCATAACGCATGTGCCATGAAATACTTTCCGATTTTGATTGCCCGGTTCATAGTGTCCAATGAAACTGCTATTTCAGCTGATTTGTCTTTATGGATTGCGCAATGGAGAAGCCCTGCTATGCGCAGAGTATTTCCAATGAATTTTGCTCCCCAATCGCTCATGTATTCAAGATTATCGACTAACTGAGGCTCAAGCCAATCAAAGAGTGAAATAACCCTCTCATACGCCTTTGGAGAAAGCCTGATTTCCTTTGGTATTCCGCCCTCTGGGTAAGGAATTTTTAGCAGGGTGTGCATAAGCTCATGATATTCTTTCTCCAATTCTTCGGACAGTTCTGGCGTGTCAAAATGTCTGGTCCCAACTTTAGATTTTGGCCTGCAATAAAGGATTCTGGCATTTAGCCCTCTGGATTTGAATACATCATTCCGCATCAGGCCTTCCAATACATTGTCTTGTGCAGAGAGCAGCATCGTCAATGCCGGGTCATTGACAATTTCACTTTCCCGGCCCTTTCTATCCACACGAATGCGGTCTCCGCTGTACGCCTTTAGCATGGTATCAATTGATACCACATTAGAGTATCGCCCCGCGAGTGTATCAAATAGACCACCCTCTGTGGAGATAATGGTAAGTATCCCTTTATTTTCGGAGAGTAAAGAAGTCAATGCCTCTGGAGTGACATCATCTGCAATGAGACGGAGGGGCTTCACCCTCTTGTCTTCCAGGTTTCGATATTTTGTTCTGAGCTTTGTCGCCTCTTCAATTTTTCCGTCCCGCTCCAAGGCGTCAATCTGTTTCTTCCAACTACTTAAATTGGCCAAGTCAATTTCCGCCTGTTCCTTGCGCCTTCTGTTTTCTGATTTTTCATATTGGTAAATAGGATCAGCCATTTTTTGAACAATTGCACTTTTTCTTTCGCCGGACTTTGCTATGATGAGAATATACAGGTTAAGCGGTTCACTATAACTACGCTTAGGGGCTATCTTGAACTTCCCCTGCACCGCACAGGAAAGCGCCGCCAGCGTTGAAACAGCCGCCATATCAACAGGCGTTTCCGTATTCTCTGCAACAGTCTTCACCCAGTCGCATAATGGAGCGGGAAGTGCGTCCACCGGGAAAGACGGCAGTTTTACTTCCTCAAAGGGAATAGGTGCTTTCCACACGGGTTCACACAGTTCATTCTTCAATTTGTCAATGGCCTGTGCAGTGGTAAGGCCCTCCGTGTATTTCAAATAGTCAATGATACTGCCACCTTTGTCCTCAGAGCGACAACAAAATGTATTGGTTTCTTCCACATACATCAGATTATCATGGTGTTTGCAAATTTCGCAGTTATGAAATACTACTCCCTTGCTCGTGCGGCGAAATCCGCCGTTGCGCTCTTTCAAATACCCAAATAAATCAAAGTTCCGCACCAGCTCCTCCAGTTCGGAATCCGAGCGCATTTCTATGTGGCTAGAATGGCCGCTACGGTGTTCTTCCGGGCGGGTGGGAAAAGAGACAGCCTCGATGTCCTCCCACGAAATACGGCCATTCTCGTTGAGGAGTTTTGCGCTTTTATTCGTGCCGTGGAAAATACGGTCAGCGTTTACGCAGCTCTTGTCACTTTGCGGAAATAAATTCACCAAAGTTTCCATGATATGCTTTCGCATATCAGCGTCCGTGATGGGTTTGTCCATCACAAAGCCAAGGCGGAATTTGGGGTGTTCCTTTGTGTAACTAAAAGTCTGATAACAAAATGCGAGAGGCAGTCCATTATCACGGCAAATAGCTCTGGCGTCCTTAATACGGAGTATTGGCCCATCTTCCTCGTTATCAATATCGACCATAAATAGTTGCTGTTCCTTCCAGTTCTTTGCGCTCACGCCCTCCATGATTCCGGGGCTGATGGAATGGCCTGTTCTGATTTTCTGCACCAGTTCTTCCAGCGTAACAAGGGAAGGTCTGGTGCCTTTTTGCAGTCTGCTTTTGATTCCCCCTATCTCCTTGCCGGAGGGCTTTTCATCATAGCCCTTTGGATCTATGTGGACTCTGATCTTTCCTGTCATTTTTTATTTCCTCCTGCCTCAAAAATTCCAGATACTCTTCTTGGTGTGATTTGACATAGGCAGAGATATCCGCATAGATGGCGCGGGCAAACTTCCTGCTCTGTGCCTGACTGATTTGGAATTGCTCTTGTGCCACCTGATTTCACCGCCCAAAATCTGTCTCTTATACACATCTCCGAGCCCACGAGACACTAAGACATCTCGTATGCC
>ERZ1026997.290-NODE-290-length-22909-cov-5.985779_pt1 | contig 22909 bp, 22 predicted proteins | sample MGYA00519289_ERZ1026997 | MGnify/ENA primary metagenome ERZ1026997 (study PRJEB26926, sample SAMN06164455) | human gut metagenome | biome: ENVO:00009003; feature: ENVO:2100002; material: ENVO:00002003 | host: Homo sapiens | place: USA | collected 2012 ... | reverse complement strand
CGCGTAAGATCGTCGGCAGCGTCAGATGTGTATAAGAGACAGGCGTAGAGGATGTCATTGTCCATGTAGAAATCGAACCGGGTCATGCTCCCCTGCTCTTTCCCCGCCACCAGCAGGCCAAAGTCATTGCGGTAAGCCATCACCGGGTAGTCCTTCAGATACCACCGGGAAAAAGACGCGACCTCCGGGACGGTGTAGGCGTGGTTCAATTCCTCCGGCAGATTTTCCGACCACAGGATTTCACCGTCGTCCCCCAGCAGCATCGCCCACGCAAAATGCTTCTGCCATTCCATGTCCGGGGCGGGGACAAAGCCGTCGTCCGTCCGGGTGAAGGACTCGGCGAACTTTCCCACCGGGAAAAAGCCCTCCTGCTGCCCTTTTGCGCCGTAATGCAGCACAACGCCGATGAGCAGCGCCCCATTGACCGTAAGCACCAGAAACGCAATGCCAAAGGCCGCCAGAAGGTAGCGGAAGATCATCCGGGAGACCGTCTTCATTTCGTCCCCTCCTTCGCCAGCTTGTAGCCAAGCCCCCTCGCCGTGAGAATCCAGGCAGGCTGGGACGGCTGCTCCTCCACCTTTTCCCGCAGGTGCCGGATGTGGACGTTCAGGCTGTTTTCGCAGCCGTAATAGTCGCTGCCCCAGACCGCCTCGCACAGCGCGTCATAGGTCACGATATGTCCCCGGTTGTCCAGCAGCTTTTGCAGGATGGCGCGTTCCGTCGCCGTCAGCGTGACCGTGCCGCCCGCCGACGAAACCGTGGCATCGTTTAACTCCACCGTCCGCTCCCCCAGTCGAAGGGCAGTTTCCCGTTGCAGCTGCCCCCGGTACGCCCGCCGGAGGATACCGGAGATCCGCAGAAGCAGCTCCTGCATCAGAAAGGGCTTGGTCATATAATCATCCGCCCCCAGCCCCAGACCGAACAGCCGGTCGCTGTCCGCGTCCCGGGCGGACAGAAACAGAATGGGGATGTCGCTTCTGCCCCGAATCTCCCGGAACAGGCTGAACCCGTCGCCGTCCGGCAGGTTGATGTCCAGAATCACCAGTTCCGGCAGTTCCCCGGAAATCGCCTGTCTCGCAGCCGCAGCGCTGTCCGCCATGCGTACCGCGCGATAGCCCGCCCCCGTCAGTTCTTCCTTAATTAAATTCCGAAGCTCCCGGTTGTCGTCCACAACGAGTATCTTTGCGTCCTGTATCGTCTGCATAGCCCCGCCCCCTTTTCGCCCATTATATCGGCGTGCGCTGCCATTTTCCAGTGAAATGCCCACAAATTAAGGTAAATTTAAGCCCAGCGCAAGGAGGCCATAAGCTCGGGGGTGTATGCTGTCCGCACCAACCGAAAAGGAGCAAGGCTATGCAAATCATTGAAACCGAACATCTCACCAAATATTATGGGAAAACGCCCGCGGTGGACGGTCTTTCCCTGTCCGTTCCGGAGGGCAGCGTCTACGGCTTCATCGGCCCAAACGGCGCGGGAAAATCCACCACCATGAAAATGCTGCTGGGGCTGGTGAAGCCTAACAGCGGAAGCATCCGCCTTCTGGGAAAGTCCATGACGCAGCAGAACCGGCTGTCGCTGCTGCGGCAGACCGGCTCGCTCATCGAGTCCCCCGCCTGCTACGGCCATCTGACCGGGGAGGAAAATCTGCAAATTCTGGCAGAGCTGAAAAACGTCCCGGAGCGGAATATCGACCGGGTTCTGGAGATCGTGGAGCTGACCGACAGCCGCCGCCGGAAGGTGCAGCAGTATTCTCTGGGTATGCGCCAGCGTCTCGGAATCGCGCAGGCGCTGCTGGGAAATCCCAAGCTGCTGATTCTGGACGAACCCACCAACGGTCTCGACCCCTCCGGCATCCAGCAGATGCGCAGTCTCATCAAGGATATGCCCAACCGGTGCGGCGCGACGGTCCTGATCTCCAGCCACCTGCTGGGGGAAATGGAGCAGATGGTCGATCAGGTGGGCATCATCAACCACGGCAGGCTTCTGTTTCAGGGGGAGCTGGACGATCTGCGGAAGCACAGTCAGGGCGACATCTCCCTGCGGGTGCTCCACCCGGAAAAGGCCGTGCCAATTCTGGGAAATTCGGCACGGCTGGAACGGGGCGTCTTCCACCTCCCCGCCATGGACGAAGCGCGGCTCGCGGAGCTGGTAGGCCGTCTGGCGGCGGCACAGGCCGGTGTGGTGGAGCTGAACCGGGCAACCAAAACGCTGGAGGAAATTTTCCTGAGCTTGACGGGGGTGGACGTGAAATGATAGCCATCTGTGCGGAACTGAAAAAATCCCGGCGCCGGCACAACGCGCTGGTGGCCGTGGGCATTTCTCTGGCCGCCCTCCTGTGGGCAACCCAGACCGGCGGTAAGAGCGAAGACGTGTCCCAAGGCTACAGCGGCCTGCTTTACGCCATCCCGATCATCAATACGGTCATCATGCCCCTCGGCACGGCGGTGCTTGCCAGCCGCCTGTGGGACTTGGAAAGCAAGGAAAAATGCTGCCGCATCCTGCTGACCCTGCAAAGCCGGGCGTCCCTGTTCTTCGGGAAAGCCGCTGCTGCCCTGCTGCAAATTTTTCTGATGGTGGCCGTGGAAAGCGCGGGCATTCTGGCACTGGGAAAATGGGCAGGCTATACGGATGCCCTTGACTTTGGGCAATTCTGGTGGCTTGCCGCCGCGACCTTCATGGTAAACGCCATGCTGTTCTTCCTCTGGCTGTTTCTCAGCGTCCGCTTTGACAATCAGGTGCCGACACTGGCCGGAGGAATGGTGGGGAGCCTGTCCGGGCTGTTTGCCTCCTTCATGCCGCCCATGGTCAGCTTTTTCATGCCATGGGGGTATTACATTCCCCTGAGCACTGCCCGCATGGACTGGGACCCGGAAACCAGAATCGTCCGCTACTACACCGCGCCCTATCCCGTCTGGCTGCTGGGCGTCACGATGGCGCTTTGTGTTCTGTTCGCCGTGATGACATGGAACGCCCTGAAACGCAAGGAGGTATAACAATGCTGATGCGCTGTATCCGCGCGGAAAACCGCAAGCTCCGCCGCAGTCCGATCTGGCTGCTGTTTCTGGCGGTTCCCGCCATTTCCGCGATCTACGGGACTTTTAATTACAGGATGAATCAGGGCATCCTCACCCACGGGTGGTACGACCTGTGGACGCAGTATACGCTTTTTTACGCCCTGTTTTTCTTTGCACCCCTGATCGGTGTATACGCGGCCTATCTGTGGCGGCTGGAGCATCGGGGACACAACTGGAATCTCATCATGACCGCCCCGGTGCACCCCTTCGCTCTGTACGCCGCCAAGTTCTGCGCCATGGCAAAAATGGCGTTTCTGACTCAGGGCTGGCTTCTCGTACTGTTCCTCGTCGGCGGAAAGCTGGGCGCAGGGCTGGCGGGCTTCCCGCCCCCGGAAATCCTGCTCTGGCTTCTTCGGGGTGCAGTCGGCGGCCTGCCCATCATTGCCATACAGCTTTTGCTGTCCATGGTCATCCGGAACTTCGCCCTGCCGGTGCTGATGGCGCTGGGCGGAAGCATTCTGGGCCTGATGGCCACCACGTCAAACGCCGGACTTTTCTGGCCGTATTCTCTCATGCTCATGGGCATGAATTCCAACCGCACGGAGGATGTCATGACCGGTCAGCTCCCCGGCTTTTTCATGAGCTGCATTATTTTTCTCGCGATATTTCTCCTGACTGCCGATGCGGTTCTTGCCAAGCAGGATGTCAAGGCATAATTGCTGCGGCATATTTTTCTCCCTGCGTTCTTTTCTTCAAAACCAAAAGCGGCAGGAAACGCATTCTTCGTTTCCTGCCAATTTGTTTTTACTGCACAGCGGCCTTGTTCCGGCGCTTATTCTTCCATGTCTCCACCAGAAACAGCGTGAGCACCGAATAGGCGGTCAGCAGAACGAAGAAGATTCCGCCACTCTGCCATTGGGTCAGCCCGATACCCCGTGCCTGCGCGCCCGGAATCAGCCGTGCCTGCACGAACCGGGCGACGAGGGCGTGATTTAAGTAGACGGCATAGGAGAATTTGCCGAAATTCCGGAAAATCCGCCGGTTCAGCACCGCGTTGACCCAGGATGCACCGTCATAGCAGCCCAGGATCAGAATGGGCGTGGTGATCAGAAAAATGTTGGCAAGGTCGGCGTAGGCGAAAATGGTCACCGCTGACAAAATGACCGCGAGATTGAAAAGCACCTTTTTCGCTTTCAGCCGCTCATAATAGGGCGTGGTGGTGAAATAAAACGTCAGTACGCCGATGCACAATGGCGAAAACGCCCGCAGAAGGGGCAGATAGAAAAAGCCGTAGTTTTCCCACAGATCCACCCCGGAATACAGCAGGGACTGGATCATCAGAATGGCGGCGGGGAATAGCAGCGTGCGGCTGACCCGCTCATTGCGGCACAGAAGGCCGTAGACGAAGAACCCCGCGATCACCAGCGCGGACAGCTGCCACAGGGGATAGTTGAGACTTTCGTGGAAGCGGTAAGCGCTTTGCAGGAGCAGAAGGTCGGGGATCTGGTTGTAAAAGTCCAGAGCGATAGCGCTGACCTTGTCCCAGCTGGGAGACATCGCCAGATGCACCAGACTCCTTGCCAATGTGTACAGGAAGAACGCCGCCAGAGAAAACAGATAGTGGGGATAAATGGAGGTCACATGATCCAGCGTATAGTCCCATGCGCTGTAGGACTTCCCGCCGTCGGCAAAGGAGCGGGCGTAGAATTTCTTTCCCAGAAAAAATCCGGAGATGATGAAAAACACCTGCACCGCCACCGTCGGGCCGGGGGCAATGGTGGTGCCGAAATGAAAAAAGGCGATGATATACGCAAATACCAGCTTCAGTACGTCAATGGAATAGATGCGTTTTTTCACGGCATTTCCCTCGCAAATTCAGATTATTTCCAGTTTATCGGTTTTTTATGGAAATGTCAATGGCGGAAAATCCCGGCGGCCGTAAAAGCCGCCGGGAGAATCATTATAGCGTCGCCGCCATGACGGCCTTGATGGTGTGCATCCGGTTTTCCGCTTCGTCGAAGACGATGGACTGAGGCCCCTCGAAGACCTCGTCGGTCACCTCCATGCAATCGATGCCGAACTTGTCGTAAATCTGACGGCCAATGGCGGTGTTCAGGTCGTGGAAGGCGGGGCGGCAGTGGAGGAACCGGCACTGGCTTCCGGCCTTTTCCATCAATTCCTTTGTCACCCGATAGGGAGTCAGGTCTTCGATCCGCTCCCGCCACACTCTGTCCGGCTCGCCCATGGAGACCCACACGTCGGTGTAGATCACGTCCGCACCGGGGACGGCTTTGTCTGGGTCGCTGATAAATTCCAGCACCGCGCCTGTTTCGGCGGCAACGGCCTGACACTGTTCGATCAGCGCGGGATCGGGGAAATACTTCTCCGGGGCACAGGCCACGAAGTGCATCCCCATTTTGGCGCAGCCCACCATCAGGGAATCCCCCATGTTGTACCGGGCGTCGCCCATGTATACGAGCTTTTTCCCCTGCAAACCGCCGAAATGCTCCTGAATGGTGAGGAAATCCGCCAGTATCTGGGTGGGGTGGAATTCGTTGGTCAGCCCGTTCCAGACCGGCACGCCGGAAAACTTGGCAAGCTGCTCTACGATGGTCTGGGCGTAGCCCCGGTATTCAATGCCGTCGTACATCCGCCCCAGCACACGGGCGGTGTCGGCGATGGATTCTTTTTTGCCCATCTGGGAGCCGGTGGGGCCGAGATAGGTCACGCCCATGCCCAAGTCATGCCCCGCCACCTCAAAGGCGCAGCGGGTACGGGTGGAATCCTTTTCAAACAGCAGCGCGATGTTCTTCCCCTCGTGGATGCGGTGGGGAATGCCCGCTTTTTTCTTCGCTTTCAGCTCCGCCGCCAAACCTAACAGGTAAGTGATCTCCGCCGGGGTGAAGTCCAGCAATTTGAGAAAGCTTCTGCCTTTCAGATTCATACGTTTCCTCCCCCGAGCTGCTGCTTTACGTAGGCGATCTGGGCATCCACGGAGGAAGCGGAGGTGCCGCCCTCGGAGATGCGCTTCTCCACGCAGACCGTCAGGTCGATATCATGGTAGAGATCATTGTCAAACAATTCGCTGTAAGAGCGGTAGGTTTCCAGCGGCAGCGTCTCCAGCACGCAGCCGTCCGCAATGCACCGCGCCACGATCTGACCGGAGACCTTGTAGGCACTCCGGAAAGGCATTCCCTTTTTCACCAGGTAGTCCGCAAGGTCGGTGGCGTTGATGAAGCCGCCCTGCGCGGCCTTTTTCATGGTTTCCGGCTTCACGGTCATGGTGGAAAGCATGGGCGCAAAGACCTTCAGGCACATTTTTACCGTATCCACGGCGTCGAAAACCGCTTCCTTGTCCTCCTGCATGTCCTTGTTGTAGGCCAGAGGCAGCCCTTTCAGGGTAGTGAGCAGCCCCATCAGGTCGCCGTAGACCCGGCCGGTCTTGCCACGGACAAGCTCCGCCATGTCGGGGTTCTTCTTCTGGGGCATGATGGACGAGCCGGTGGTGTAGGCGTCGGACAGCTCGATGAACTTGAATTCCCAGCTTGCCCAGAGGATGATCTCCTCGGAAAACCGGCTCAGGTGCATCATGAGTATGGAAACGGCGCTCATCAGCTCCACGCAGAAATCCCGGTCGGACACGCCGTCGATGGAGTTGCGGGCGATATCGTCGAAGCCCAGCTTCCGCGCCTCAAAGCGCCGGTCGGTGGGATACGTCGTTCCGGCCAAAGCGCAGGAGCCGATGGGACACACGTTCATCCGCTTCCGGCAGTCGCCCAGACGGCCGAGATCCCGCAGGAGCATCATGGCGTAGGCCATCAGATGGTGGGAAAACAGGATGGGCTGCGCCCGCTGCAAATGGGTGTAGCCGGGCATGATGACGCCCTTATTATTTTCTGCCTGCGCGACGATCGCCCCAAGCACATCCTTTACCAGCGCGGTGATCTCATCGATCTGGTCTTTGAGATACATTCTCAGATCCAGCGCCACCTGATCGTTCCGGCTGCGGGCGGTGTGGAGCTTTTTGCCCACATCCCCCAACCGCTGGGTCAGCACCTGCTCGACGAACATGTGAATGTCCTCGCAGCCAAAGTCGAATTTCAGCGCCCCGGATTCCAGATCGCTCAGAATGCCCTGCAGCCCGTCAATGAGCTGCCCGGCCTCGGCCTGAGAGATGATGCCCTGCGCCCCCAGCATGGCGGCATGAGCCATGGAGCCGGTGATGTCCTGCTTATAAAGTTTGCAGTCAAAGCGGATGGAAGAATTGAAATCATCCGCAATGCTGCTGACCTCGCCGGACGTCCGTCCGGCCCATAGTTTGCTCATAAATCTGTCCTCGGATAGTCTTTACAGTTTTCCCTGCTCCCGCAGCGCCTGCACCTTGGTGGGCAGACCCCACAGATTGATGAAGCCGGCAGCCTGATTCTGGTCGTAGTCGCTTTCGCCGAAGGTCACCAGATTCTCGGAGTACAGGGAGTAGGGAGAGGTGGTGCCGGCAGGGATGATGTTGCCCTTGTAGAGCTTCAGCTTCACGGAGCCGGTGACGTACTTGTTGCTCTCGTTGGCAAAGGCGGTCAGCGCCTCCTGGAGGGGGGAGTACCACTTGCCGTTGTAAATGAGGTCGGCGTAGTCCACGGCCAGCTTCTGCTTGACGTGGAGGGTATCCTTGTCCACGGTGAGCATTTCCAGCTGCTCGTGGGCGAAGTACAGGATGGTGCCGCCGGGAGTCTCGTATACGCCCCGGTCCTTCATGCCCACCAGCCGGTTCTCCACAATGTCGATGATGCCGATGCCGTTGGCGCCGCCCAAAGCGTTGAGCTTTTCGATGATCTTGGACGCCTTCATCTTCTCACCGTCCACGGCCACGGGAGCGCCCGCTTCAAAGTCGATGGTCACATAGGTGGGAACGTCGGGCGCCTGCAGGGGAGAGACGCCCATTTCCAGGAAACCGGGCTTTTCGTAGTTCGGCTCGTTGGCGGGGTCTTCCAGATCAAGGCCCTCGTGGCTCAGGTGCCACAGGTTCTTGTCCTTGGAGTAGTTGGTCTCCCGGCTGATCTTCAGGGGGACGTGATGGGCTTCGGCAAAGTCGATCTCCTCGTCCCGGGACTTGATGTCCCACTCCCGCCACGGGGCGATGATCTTCATGTCCGGGGCAAACCGCTTGATGGCCAGCTCAAACCGAACCTGATCGTTGCCCTTGCCGGTCGCGCCGTGGCAGATGGCGTCCGCGCCCTCGGCCAGTGCGATCTGAGCCAGCTTCTTGCCGATAACGGGACGGGCAAAGGCGGTGCCCAGCAGGTAAGTCTCGTACTTGGCGTCCATTTTCAGGGCGGGGATGATGACTTCGTCCACCATCTCGTCCACCAGATCGGCGACGATCAGCTTACTGGCACCGGTGGCGATGGCCTTGGCTTCCAGTCCTTCCAGCTCGTCGGCCTGACCGACGTTGCCGGCTACGGCGATGATCTCGGGGTTGTTGTAGTTTTCCTTCAGCCACGGGATGATGATGGATGTATCCAGACCGCCGGAATATGCAAGGACAATTTTCTTGATGTTGTCATGGTTATTCATATATACAGCCTCCAAATGAATATTCAACGTATTTCGTGAGTAAGTATACAGGATTATACCGCCACGATCTGGATTTGTCAACGGCCGATTTGAATAAAAATCCAGCGCTGTGAATTTTCGGAAGTTTGACCGTTTCCGAGCAGTTTCCCTCTGCGGATACGGTCAAATTCACGAAAACCCGCGAAAAACGCCCCGCGGAGGTGGGCGGGGCGAATCATACTGAACTCCAATTAAAATCTTTAGAAAAGATTTTAATTGCCCGAAGGGCAAGGAGTTCATATGAGACTTGTTTTGTGATTTCTTTCCTTATAAATCACAAAACTGGCAGCGCCATTAGGCGATGCCTTCCTGATTAAAATCAAAGATTTTAATCGGGAAATAGTATCAGACAGTTAACAGGAACGGTGGGACAATGAACTGCACCCCTTGCCTCTCCTTATGGGAGAGGTGGACGAGCGAAGCGAGGACGGAGAGGGAAAACTAGACTGCAATACCCTCTCAGTCACCTGCGGTGACAGCTCTCCCGGAGGGAGAGCCAAGGGGCTGCCTCCGTTCGCTGTTTTTCGACCGCCTATTTAAGGCGTGGCCGCCGCCCTTCCACCGGGATTTGCCCGTCTCCCTTGCAATTATCCGTGGACTTTGCTATACTGATGGCAAACAAAGAAGGAGTATATTCTATGGGTGGTTTCTTTTCTCTGGATTCCAAATTCATGCAAGCCATGAGCCGGGTCGCCGACCTTATCATACTGAATGTGATCTATCTCGTGACGTGCCTGCCGGTCGTCACCATCGGCGCGGCCAGCACGGCGCTGTACACTGTGTGCTTCCGCCTTGGCACCGACCGGGAGGGAAGTCTGGTGAAGGGCTACTTCCGGGCGTTCCGGGACGAGTTCCGGCAGGCGACGCTGATCTGGCTGTTCCTGCTGCTGTTCGGCGTGGCCTCCTGCGTTAACATCATCCTGTTCCTCGGCACCGGCGGCTGGATGCACTATCTGTTTTTCCCGTTCGTGCTGTTCCTGGTGGTCGTGCTGATGATGGTGAGCTATGCCTTCCCGCTGATAAGCCAGTTCCGGAACGATACCAAGTCCGTCCTGAAAAACGCGCTGATCTTCAGCGTGGCGTATCTGCCCCGGACGGCACTGATCGTGGTGATCAACGTGTTTCCATGGGCGCTGCTGCTGACGAACCTGTATATGTTCTTACAGGTGGGCTTTATCTGGGTAGTCGTCTATTTTGCCGCCGCGGCTTACATCAACACCCGCCTGCTGAAAAAGGTGTTTGCGCCCTACATGGAGCAGGAGGAAGAAGCATGATCGTGCGGAAAACCGCTTTGGAGGAAGCCCGGAGAGTCAACGAGCTGTTCGCCATCTGCTTTGAAATGCCCTACACCAACTGTCCCGCCGACCCGGAGAAGGACGACGCCACCCACTGGGCGGCCTTCGACGAGGACGGGGAAATGATGAGTACCTTCACCGTCTCCGATTTTACCGTGCAGTTTGACGGCAGCCCCTGCAAAATGGGAGGCATCGGGGGCGTCGCGACCCTGCCCCAGTACCGCCGCCGGGGCGGTATCCGGGCGTGCTTCCGGGAAGCGCTGCCGGATATGTACGGTTCCGGGTATGATTTTTCCTATCTTTACCCCTTCTCCACCGCCTACTACCGGAAATTCGGCTACGAAAACTGCGTACAGAAATACGGCTGGACGGTGGACCTGTCCCTGCTGAACCCGCCGAAGGAGGGCGGCAGCTTCCGCCTTGCGGAAAAAGGCTGCCCCATGACCGCCGAGATCCGCGCGCTGGACGCCATCTGGGAGTCCCACTATAATATGATGGTACTGCACGGCGATGAGGACTATGACTGGACGCGGAAGTGTGACCCCGCGGTGAAGCAGGACTTCACCTACGTCTGCTTCGACGCCGCCGGGAAGCCCAACGCCTACACGACGTTCCGGCTTGCCAACGAGCCGGACGGGCGGAATCTGGTTTGCAGCCGGTTCTGCTTCGCGGACAAGGGCGGCTTCGATGAGCTGATGCGGCTATATAAGAGCCTGTCCTCCGACCACCGGTTCGTGAAATTCTCCACGCCCGCCAACCCGGCCATGCAGTATTTTATGCCGGAGTGGTCGCTGGGTGCGGTCAGCTGGAGCGTGCAGAGCGCGGGCATGGTTCGCGCCGTAAATGTGAAGTCCGTACTGGAAAAGGCGCGGTACATCGGCAGCGGCACCGTCTGTGTGGCAGTTCAGGACAGCCAGATCCCGGAAAACAACGACAGCTTTACCGTCACATTCGCAGACGGCAGAGCAGCGAGCGTAACGCGGGGCGGAGAGGCCGACGCAGTGATGACCGTCCCCGCCTTCTCGGCGCTGATCGCGGGCGTCTGGGACTTTGCGGAAGCCCGTGGGGCACTTCCGGGACTGGAAGTCAAACGGGAGAATCCCTGCCTGAATCAGGTATTTTTCCGCAAGCCCCTGATGATTGCCGACTATTTTTAATATTGTATAACCTCCCGAACGGTTTCGGTTCGGGAGGTTCCATTTGCGGAGGAAATGCTATGGAGATCAGGCAGCTGGACAAGGAAGTCTACGCGGGCAAAAAATTCACCGCCCAGTATCAGACAAACGGCTATTACGACATTCGCGCTACCGGGCAGGGCTTTGAGATAAAGTATACGCCCTTTGAAGCACCCACAGAAAAGGGCTTTGACGATGTTTTCTTCGGCGAGTGGCTGGAAGACCCGGTCGCCTTCGGCGCATTTGAGGACGGGAAGCTGGCAGGCTTCGTCGAGGGTGCCCCGGAAAGTTGGAACAACCGCTTCCGCATCAGCAACATCTGCGTGTTCGACAATGCCCAGCGCAGCAAGGGCGTCGGAACCGCGCTGATGAACACCATTCTGAAAGCGGCGGAAGCCACCGGCGCGCGGATGATCGTTCTGGAGACCCAGAGCTGCAACGAAAGCGCCGTTGCATTCTACAAAAAGAACGGATTTGACATCATCGGCTTCGACCTGTATTCCTATTCCAACACCGACCCTGAAAACCACGAGGTGCGGATTGAAATGGGAAAGAAGCTATAATAGGCGAAAAAACGCCCCAGCCGATTGGCTGGGGCGTTTTGATAAAGTTTGATAAAGACAGAATTACTTCTGAGCACCGGCGATCTGTGCGGCGACTTCAGCGGCGAAGTCGTCAGCCTTCTTCTCAATGCCCTCACCCTTGATGTAGTGAACGGCGTCAACGAAGGTGACCTTGCCGCCCAGCTTCTTGGCGGCGTCGGCAATGTAGCCGGCCACATCGCCCTTATAGAGGTCGGAGCGGACGAATTCCTGCTGCAGCAGGCAGCTCTCCTTGTAGAAAGCGGCCATCTTGCCGGCAGCGATCTTTTCCTTCACAGCGGCGGGCTTGGAAGCCATCTTGGGGTCGTTGTCCATCAGAGCGACCTGCACGGCCAGCTCCTTGTCCACGTCGGCCTGAGGCACCTGAGACTTGTCCCAGTACTTGGGGCTCATAGCAGCGATCTGCATGGCGACGTTCTTGCCGATCTCGGTGGCGTCAATGCCGCCCTCCACGGCCAGATTCACCAGAACGCCGTGGGTGCCGCCCGCGTGAACGTAGGCAACGGAGGTGTTGTCGGCAAAACGGGCGAAGCGGCGGATCTGCATGTTCTCGCCGATGGACATGACCTTCTCCTGCATGATCTCGGTGACGGTCAGGTTGGAGCCCGGATATTTGCAGGCCTTGAGAGCGTCCACGTCGGCGGGGTTCTCGGTGGCGACGACGGCAGCCAGATTCTTTACCAGATCCATAAAAGCGTCGGTCTTGGCGGCAAAGTCGGTCTCGGAGTTGACCTCGATGACGACGCCGATGCCGTTTACGACGGCAGCATAGGCAACGCCCTCGGCGGCGACGCGGTCGGCCTTCTTGGCGGCCTTGGCAAGGCCCTTCTCACGCAGCCAGTCCACGGCGGCGTCCATATCACCGTCGGTGGCCTGGAGAGCCTTCTTGCAGTCCATCATGCCGACGTTGGTCATTTCACGGAGCTTCTTAACGTCCAGTGCGGTAAAAGCCATTTTCGTATCCTCCTAAGTGCTTATTTATTCAGCGGCGGTCTCGGCGGGCGCTTCGGCAGGAGCCTCGGCGGCGTCCTCACCCTGACGGCCCTCGATGGCGGCGCTCGCCATGGCGGAGGCGATCAGACGGATGGCGCGGATGGCGTCATCGTTGCCGGGAATGACGTAATCGATCTCATCGGGATCGCAGTTGGTGTCCACGATGGCCACGATGGGGATGTTCAGCTTGCGAGCCTCGGCGATGGCGTTGCGCTCCTTGCGGGGGTCAACAATGAACAGCGCGGCGGGCAGCTTCTTCATTTCCTTCACGCCGCCCAGATACTTCTCCAGCTTCTCGATCTCGGCCTGATGCTTGATGACTTCCTTCTTGGGCAGCATGGCGAAGGTGCCGTCCTCTTCCATCTTGCGCAGCTGAGCCAGACGGTCGATACGGGTACGCATGGTGCGGAAGTTGGTCAGCATACCGCCCAGCCAGCGGGCGTTGACGTAGTAACCGCCGCAGCGGGTGGCCTCTTCCTTGATGGCATCCTGCGCCTGCTTCTTGGTGCCGACGAACAGCACGTTGCCGCCGTTGGCGGACAGGTCACGGACGAAGGCGTAAGCCTCTTCCAGCTTCTTTACGGTCTTCTGCAGGTCGATGATGTAGATCCCGTTGCGCTCGGTGTAGATATAGGGCGCCATTTTGGGGTTCCAGCGGCGGGTCTGGTGACCGAAGTGTACACCGGCCTCCAGCAGTTGCTTCATAGATACGACAGCCATTTTACAATTTCTCCTTTTGTTTTTCCTCCACCCCGATCATCCCGGCAGCCCGTCCTTCCGGACACGGGGGCAACCGATCCCCGGGTGTGTGGTTTTGAAATGTCACGGGTCAAAGCCCATGCTGAGTCATTATATAGGATGGAACGCGTAATTGCAAGCATTATTTCCCAAAAAACGCAAAAAAATTCCGGCGCGGGGAAAAGAATTGCGCCGGGGCTGCGCTATCTTGGCAGCCCCGGCTTTCCTCTCGGCACCCGGCAGTCGTCTGGCTTCGCCTCCACCAGCACGATGTCCGGGCCGATGCGCTTGATGCAGTTCCAGGGAATGATAAAATCGTCCCGCCGCCCGAAGCCGCCCGGAAACCGCGCGGGGCATGGGACGACGATGGCGCAGACGTTCCCGCTGGGAATTTCCACCTGCACGTCCGTAACAAATCCCAGCCGTCGCCCGTCGCTGACGCAGATGACTTCCTTGCATTGCAGCTGGGTGAATCGCATAGACATAATCCCACCCTCCTCTGGAAAAGCCTATGCACCAGGAAGAAGGAGTATGACTGTTCTACGAAACGCTGACGGATTTGCGCATGGCGCCAATGGCGCCCTTTTCCAGCCGGGACACCTGCGCCTGGGAGATACCCAGAGCGGAGGCCACCTCCATCTGGGTCTTCCCGTCGTAAAACCGCAGAGAGAGAATCTGCTTTTCCCGGTCGTTCAGGGCGCGGAAGGCGTTTTGCAGGGTGATATGCTCCATCCAGCCGTCCTCGGTGTTTTTGGTGTCCCGCACCTGATCCATCACCGTCAGCGGGTCGCCGCCGTCGGAATAGACCGGGTCATACAGACTCGCAGGGGCGCACACTGCGTCCAGCGCCCGGCTGACCTCCTCCAGAGGAATTTCCAGCTCCTTGGAAATTTCCTCCAGCGTCGGCTCTCGCCCCAGGCGGGTGATCAGGGCTTCCTTACACTGAAGCACCCGATAGGCCACATCCCGGATGGAACGGGAGACCCGGATGACACTGTTGTCCCGCAGATACCGCCGCACCTCTCCTGCGATCATGGGCACGCCGTAGGTGGAAAAGCGCACCTGCTTGTCCGGGTCAAAATTGGAGATGGCCTTGATAAGGCCGATGCACCCCACCTGAAACAGATCGTCGGGGTTTTCGCCCCGCTTGTCAAAGCGCTGTATGACACTGAGAACCAGCCGCAGATTTCCTTCAATGAGTTTTTCCCGGGCGTCTTCGTCGCCCGCCTGCGCCCGGCGGAGCAGGGCGTCCATTTCCACCTGAGATAAAACGTGAAGCCTGGATGTGTTGACGCCGCATATCTCTACTTTTCCCTGCATGGCAGCCTCCTGTGTGGTGATACTGGGAAATGGAGCTTCCATTCCCGTTCCTCTCCAGTATTCCCCGGAAGCGCCAAATCATTCTTTGGCGGTTTTTCACAAATTTTTCACAGTTGAGAGAAAGCGCCAATGGCTTTCGACAGCATTTTTTTACAGGAAGACAACTTTTCCCCGATGTTTTTCCGGTAACGGCTTCCTTCCGACGGTGACGTAACACGTCCCGTTTTTGGGCGGAGAACGGAATATGCATGGATATATGCAGACTTTTCCACAAGAAAAGCAAAAAAAGAAAAGAGCAAAAAATCCTGTTGATAACTCAGAGTTTTCCACAATCTCCACAGGTTTTTCCACAGGGGTTTTCCACAGGCGGGGCATGCTGTGGATATGCAGTTTTGGTTCACATAAAAAGATCCGACACGCTTCGACGGATTTCCCACTTTTCCGCGGGTCGTGGATTTTACCATGAACATTTTTTTGTGCAAAAATTAGGGCTTGACAATTCTCCGCGCAGGCCCCGGCGTCCGTCCACCGGGGCGGGATGGCCGGGGAGAAACTTCTTACGCCCGGAACGGCAAAAAATTTTGAAAAAAGGGTTGATTTTATCGCGTCAAGGCGTTATAATGCGTATCTGTATGGAAAACGAACAGAAGGAGGTGGAATCCATGCCCAATATCAAGTCCTCTAAGAAGGATGTCATTTCTTCCAAGATCGCTTACGAGAAGAACAAGGCTGACAAGTCCGAGCTGAAGACCAACCTGAAGAAGTTCGACGCCGCCCTGGTGTCCGGTGACAAGGCTGCCGCCGACGCTGCTTACAAGACCGCCGTCAAGGCCGTCGATCAGGCTGTCAACAAGGGTCTCCTGCACAAGAACAACGCTGCCCGGAAGAAGAGCAGCATGACTCTGAAGCTGAACAAGCTGGCCTGATTTCTCTGAAAATATCTCCTTCCGAGCAGTGCTTGGAGGGAGTTTTTTCATTTTGTAAGGGGAAACTCTGAACAAATCGCCGATCTGTTCAGAACCGCCCGTAATGTGCTATAGGGCAGCACCGCACAATTCGGCAAGAAGTCTCAGGCAGGATTTTTGTTCCAATTCAAAGTTCCGAAAATGGAGGAATACTGTATGTATTTCCCATTTTCGGAACTGCGGAAGTGGAGCAAAAAGACGGCTGAGACTCGCAGACACAATTGTGCGGTGTTGCCATAGATTTTCCCGGGAGGTGTAACCATGGCAAAACTGTCTGACCCCATCACGATGCTCAAGGGCGTGGGGGAGGTGCGGGCAAAGCAGCTTGCCCAGCTGAATATTTTCACCCTCCGGGATCTCATCTGCCATTTCCCCAGAGGGTACGAGGACCGGACGAAGCTGGTTCCCATCGAAAAGCTGGAGCCGGATGTCCCTGCCTGTTTTCGCGCCATGGTGATGAACACCCCCCGCACCAGCCACATCCGCAAGGGGCTGGACCTGACCAAGGTGCAGGTGGCGGATACCACCGGGCGGCTGAACGTGACGTTTTTCAACAGCCGCTTCGCCGCCCAGCAGCTGGAATATGGCCGGGAGTACATTTTCTACGGCGCGGTGAGCGGGGATTTCATCGGCTACAGCATGACGAACCCCGTGTTCGAGGCGCCGGAGTCCCAGCCCGTGACCACCCGGCGCATTCTGCCCATTTATCCCCTGACCGCGGGACTGACCAACGCGGCGCTGCTCCGGCTGGTGCAGCAGGCGCTGGCGGTGTGCGGCCTGCCGGAGGAGATACTGCCCGCCGAGGTGCGGGAGAAATACGGCATTCTGCCTGCCGAGCGGGCATATTTTGCCATCCACGAGCCGAATTCCATGGCGGAGGCGGAGCTGGCGAAAAAGCGGATGATCTTCGAGGAATTTTTCGTATTCTCCGCCGGCCTTTCCCTGATGCGTGCCGCCCGGAAGGAAAAGAAAACGGAGCCCTATACGGATTTTGACATGGCGCCCTTTTATGACAGCCTGCCCTTTACCCTCACCGGTGCCCAGAGCCGGGCGGTGGGGGAAATTCTGGAGGATTTCCGTCGGGGCATTCCCATGAACCGGCTGGTGCAGGGAGACGTGGGCAGCGGCAAGACCATGGTGGCGGCGGCCGCCGCCTACTGCGCCGCGAGAAATGGCGCTCAGACCGCTTTGATGGCGCCGACGGAGATCCTTGCCGAGCAGCATTTCGCCTCTCTGAGCGCCCTGTTCGTCCCTCTGGGGGTATCCGTGGCGCTGCTCACCGGCTCCATGACGGGAAAGCAGAAAAAGGACGTGCGGGAGCGCATCGCCGCCGGGGAAGTTCAAGTGGTGATCGGCACCCACGCGCTGCTGTCGGAGTCTACCCGGTTTGACAATCTGGGACTGGTCATCACCGACGAACAGCACCGCTTCGGCGTGGGACAGCGCAGCCGCCTTTCCGCCAAGGGGGAGGACCCCCACCTGCTGGTGATGTCGGCGACGCCTATCCCCCGGACGCTGGCGCTGATCCTCTACGGCGATCTGGATGTATCCATTCTGGACGAGCTGCCCCCGGGACGGGAGCCGGTGGACACCTTTCTGGTGGGGGAGAGCTACCGTCCCCGGATCAACGCCTTTATCCGGAAGCAGGTGGCGGAGGGACATCAGTGCTTCGTGGTCTGCCCGGCGGTGGAAGAAAACGAGGAGCTAGGCATCAAGGCCGCCTCCGTCTGGGCGGAGACCTTGCAGCAGACGGTTTTCCCCGACCTGCGCATCGCTCTGCTCCACGGACAGATGAAGGGTGCGGAAAAGGAGGCGGCCATGGCGTCCTTCGCCCGTGGGGAAGCGGATGTCATGGTGGCGACCACGGTCATCGAGGTAGGCGTGGACGTTCCCAACGCCACGCTGATGGTCATTGAGGACGCCGACCGGTTCGGTCTGAGCCAGCTGCACCAGCTCCGCGGCCGGGTAGGCCGGGGCAAGGCGAAAAGCTACTGCATCCTCACCACCCACAACCGCAACCCGGAGACGCTCCAGCGCCTGAAAGCCCTGTGCAAAACCACCGACGGCTTCAAGATCGCTGAGGAAGACCTGCGCCTGCGGGGCCCCGGAGATTTCTTCGGCTCCCGGCAGTCCGGCCTGCCCGCATTCCGGGTGGCGGACCTGGGCTGCGACCTTGCCGCCATGAAGGACGCCCAGCAGGCGTCGGCAGACTGGATCGACGCCTACGGCGCGTCGGACACCCCGGAAGCAAAGGCTCTCAGGCAGCGGATCGGCGACCTCTTCGCCCGCTCCGAGGGGACGATGAATTGAACGAACAAAGCAGGACACACTTTTGTGTCCTGCTTTTTGCTGGATTATTCATACTGAACTTCAATTAGGGCCTATCTGAAAAACGGCAGCGCCATTAGGCGATGCCTTCCTGATTAAAATCAAAGATTTTAATCAGGAAATAGTATCAGTCTGCGTGACATTGCTTTTTCGCTTTTGCATTTGCGCCTGCTTCGCACTGTCCAGTGACTTGCCGAAGACGAAAAACCGCTGATAGAGAAACTCCGTGGAGAAATTCAGCAGCATATTCACAATTGTTACCAGGTATTCGTTCCACGCCAGACTGCCGGCCAGATAATTGCCCAGAAGGGTGGACAGAGGCGTGAAGACCGCATAATAGGCGGCAACCTTTGCCATGGCTACGGGCACGTTGGCGGCGGATTGGAAGGTAAATTTCCGGTTCAGGGTAAAGTTCCAGAGTACGCTCAGGCACAGGGCAATCAGGTAGCAGGGCCAGTATGGGAAATGGGTAAATTCATTCAGCAGGGCGAAGCTTCCCATTTCGATGAGGCCGGCGCTGATGGAGAAAAAGGTGAATTTCAGGACACGGACGAATTCTTTCATGAGTACCTCCAAAATCATTCCATATGGTCTTTGCGGCGGAAGTGGAAAAGCTTGCCCATTAACGAATTTTTTCTTGCCTGCTTTACTCCTCGCCGGATGCTAATTTTTGCCGCCGGCACAGCCGGTGGTTAAGTTTGATCAAGCAATTAGGGCAACACCGCATAAATCGGCAAGGAGGCATAGCAGAAGATTTTGTGCCAGATCAAAGTTACAAAGCCGGAGGAATACTGTATGTATTTCCCAGCTTTGTAACTGCAGAGCTGGTGCAAAAGACTCGCTGTGACCCGCAGACGCATTTGTGCGGTGTTGCCTTAATTATACTGTAAAAAGGGAGAAAAGTAAAGGCAATCAGGGGAAATTACAAAAAACCATTTTGAGTATTTTCTGAATCCTATTCATGGACACAAAAGGCGTTGATACTAAAATCTCCACAGGGGCTGTGGAAAAGTGCGCCTTATGTTCCGGGATGAGGCAGGCTTCGGCCGCATCAACCATCCCAAGTACTGCTGGTGCGAAAAAGGCATCCGACCCAGCGTTCCATGTCACCATATTCGGGAATACCGGTATGCCTATGGTGCGGTCGAGCCGCTGACTGGGGAATCCTGTTTTCTTGTCATGCCCTATTGCAATACTGCGTGTATGAATCTGTTTCTGCGGGAATTATCCAAACAATTTCCGCAGGATACCATTCTGATGTGCTGCGATGGAGCTGCATGGCACAAATCGGGAACACTGGAAGTGCCTGAGAATATTGTACTTTTCCATATCCCTCCATACACACCAGAGATGAATCCGATAGAGCAGATCTGGAAGGAGATACGAAAGCGCGGCTTTCGAAACGAGGTTTTTGCAACCTTGGAGAAAGTCGTTGATCGTCTCTGCGATACCATTTGCTCGCTTACCCCTAATACCATTTTCAGCATTACCGGACGCGATTGGATTGTTAAAGCGCTTAATTAGGTTTTAGTATAAAATGGTGATTACAACTCAGCACCGCTGTCATCTTGAACATCAATCAGGACTTTCATAGAAGTTTCCCGGTTGGCATCAATAAACTCATACGCTTGCTGGTATTCACTGAACGGGAACACCTTACTCTGAAGTGGCTCAAGCGCAACAAGCTGATTTGTCACCAATTCCATTGCTTTGACGTAGTCTTCGTGGCGATACATCATTGTCGTATTCAGATCAAGCTCGTGATCATTTAGGACAGCCAGATCTGCCTGCGCCATACCTGCAAAAACCGCAACCAGAATAATGGCGCTGCCCTTGCGTGCATAAGCAATCGCTTGACCGATGGTAGTATTGTTTCCAGCGCAGTCGTAAATCACATCTGCTTTGCCCGGCCCGAAGCATCGAACAAGGGCCTCACCAAAGTTTTCTTTTTTCGTGTTAACAGCAAAATCAACACCCACGCTCTTTGCAAGTGCCAAACGATAATCAGAAACATCGGTGATCATAACAGACGCAGCCCCCAATCCCTTTGCAGTCTGCGCAACCAGATTACCTATCGGCCCTGCGCCCAAAACAGCGATCTTCAAGCCGCTTACATTGCCCGCTCTGCGAACAGCATGAACCGCGACAGCCAGCGGTTCCAGCATAGCTCCAGCTTTATAGTCCATACCCTCGGGCAATGGCGTTGCTTTTGCTGCATCGACGACAAAATACGTCGATGCGGTGCCAGTGGTCTGAAACCCCATAACCTTTAATTCTTCACAAAGATTGTATTTGCCATGGCGGCAAGGATAGCACTTGCCGCACACGACCTGCGGTTCGATGGTTACACGCTGACCGATCGTTAAATTGGTTACATTTTCTCCAACCTCAACAATTTCTCCTGAAACCTCATGTCCTTGTGTAACAGGATAAGAAGTAAAAGGATGTGTGCCATGGAATACGTGAATATCGCTGCCGCAGATACCAATCATCTGGATCCGAACTTTTACCTGCCCAGGTAATACAGCCGGCACAGGTACCTTTCGAAAACCGACCTGGTGTGGCGCACGCATAATCTGTTGAACCATTTCCTTTTCCATAAAGAACTATCTCCTTTTCTCAGTGGGTCTGCGCTCAGACTGAATAATCACTTCGTCAATTCAAAATTTTGCAGCCGCTTTCGTGTCAAATGCAGAGCAATCTTAATCTTACCCGAATTTGTCAGTTCTACCGTGCAGCCATGCGCATCTGGTTTAATAAAAGAGCACTATAGACGCCGTCCCTTTTTATCGGATTGACGGCAATGTAGTCACCCGCCTGCAAAGCAGCCGCAGAGCCTGCAATGCCACACAGACGTGCATTGTTTAACAGCACTGCGGGTGCCAATAAACGGTGTCTCATCCCGATATATTCGAATTATCTTTTAGAAATTCATTTTTCATAAGATCTAATTGCAATATACCATTTATCATTAAAAATGTCAATATGATTTTCCTACATGATTTGCAGAAGAAACTTGTATACCTTGCACAAACGTGTGTGGATATGTTCCTGCGCAGCACTCCGCACCTGTAGCTGACAAGGTATTTGCCGCAACATAGGAGCAGAATATGCCCGTCATTTTACTCTGTTCTTAAAAACTGTTTTTTTTAAAAAAGCATTTACTTTTTTATAGTTTTGCTATATTATAATAAATATATGTTAATTTAAGCTCAGAAACGCAAAAACTAGGGAACCTCTGAATTAAAAACCCACATTCTGTTCCTAATCGAAATATTGGCCACTTTTTCGCTTGGTTAAGGCAACTTTAGCGAAAAATAGCCAATATATCTCTATTTTTCTGCTCCGTTTTCCGAAAAAGGGCAGACTGCCCCCATATCAGGTTGTGGAGAGTTTTTGCCCGGCGATCGCAAGGGCGTATAAATTGGCCCTGCTGCAATTGTATTACCACGTATTAGAACATGTAAAAACCGAGCGAAGGCTATAATTGGCCTTGCACATTTCGGAAAGAAGACTATGAATGAGAATTGATACATTTTACAAGACGGAATCAGAGATCAGTTATACGAATCGAATCTTTCAGGAAATCTATTTCCAAAAGAGTATATCGAAGCAGGAAATTTCTAAATTGCTTCAGCTTAGTCTGCCAACCGTTGGGCAGTCCTTGAAGGAACTATACACGTTGGGGATTATCCAGAAAAACGGTTATTTTGAATCTACCGGCGGCAGAAAGGCAGAAGTGATTTCTGTCGCATCTAAAGCAAAGGTTGCAATAGGCGTTTCTTTATTACGCGAATTCATCACGATAACCGCCTTGGATTTGTATGGGCAGCCGATCAAAGAAAAAATATGTTACATTTCCTTTGAGCGCAGCGATGCCTATTATCGTGCATTCGGCAAAGCAGTTAACCAATTTATAGATGAGCTGAAGTATCCGGACAACGCCATCCTCGGCATCGGTCTGGCGGTTCAGGGCTTGGTGTCACAAGACGGGCAAACCATTATTAGCGGTGACCTTCTTGGCTATACGGGTACAGACCGATCCGTTTTTCAAAACAACATCCGTTTGCCATGCAGACTATTTCATGATACAGAAGTTGCTGCATATGCGGAATTATGGGAGTTTCCGGATATTCAGAACGCGGTGTATATTGCATTGAATCAAAACTTGGGTGGAGCTCTGATTGTCGGCAGGCAGGTATTTCACGGAGACGGTGTAAACAGCTGTATCCTTGAGCATATGCGGTTGATTCCTGGCGGGAGGAAGTGCTACTGTGGTCAATACGGGTGTCTGGATGGCTATTGCTCCATCAATAGTCTGGAATCCGATGCCGGGATGGATGTTAACACATTCTTTGAAAAACTAAAGCATTCAGATTCGCACTGTCAGGAAGTGTTCGACAGATTTCTGAATTATCTGGCATTGGCAATAAACAACATTCGCATGGTTATTGATTGCGAGTTTATCCTTGCCGGTTTTCTGCAGCCCTATCTGACGCAGGAGCACTTACAAATGCTCGCTAAAAAAGTGTCGTCGGTTGCCTCTTTTAAAAACATGACGTTTTCTTTCCGAAGAGGCGTACATGGCCCCAATGCAGCAGCCCGCGGTGCAGCGTTGGTTTTGATCAGTAACTATATTTACGGATTGTGACCGTTTTACACACTGTGAGATCCCGCTGCATCGGCAATTTGTGATGCGGTAATATTGTACAAGCACCGCATTCTACCTTTTCCCTAAGAAAGAGCGGACAGTTTCGGCTGTCCGCTCTTTGCAATTGTGCGCCCGGCTGAATACGCCGGGCCGGAACCGACAGTTTGATACTATTTCCTGATTAAAATCTTAATTTTAATCAGGAAGGCATCGCCTGA
>ERZ1026997.263-NODE-263-length-24235-cov-8.561125_pt1 | contig 24235 bp, 19 predicted proteins | sample MGYA00519289_ERZ1026997 | MGnify/ENA primary metagenome ERZ1026997 (study PRJEB26926, sample SAMN06164455) | human gut metagenome | biome: ENVO:00009003; feature: ENVO:2100002; material: ENVO:00002003 | host: Homo sapiens | place: USA | collected 2012 ... | reverse complement strand
GTACTGCGCTGAATGTTCACTTCAAGTCTCCCACTGACGATTATGTAAAAATGTTTGAGCAGATGGAGCAGGACAAGATCATCTCCACCAGAGGGCTGAAACCGGATGCCGTCAAATATGGCGAGTTGGTTTTCGATGTGAACTCCACTTATTTCTACAACCACGGCGGCTATGAGTTTGCAAAACAGTTTTATGCCGATGCCTATAAAGCCGCCGTGGAGATCGTGGGCGGTGAGCAGTATATCCTCTCCGCTGTAATGCATGCCGACGAGCGCAACCGGGCAATGTCGGAAGCTCTGGGTGAGGATGTGTACCACTATCACCTTCATGTGGTTTATATCCCGGTGGTGGAGAAACAAATCCTGTGGTCGAAGCGATGCAAGGATGAATCCCTCCGGGGAACGGTAAAGGAAACGATCACACAGGTCAGCCGCAGTAAGAAGTGGGAATCCAAACCCGTTCTTGATGAAAACGGAAATCCTATGTTGAACGCAAAAGGGAAAAAGATTTTGAAGTCGTCCTACAGTGTGCTGCAGGATGACTTTTTCAATTTCATGCGAAACGCTGGTTATACCGATGTAGAGCGTGGAGAATGTGGCAGCACCGAAGAACATCTGACGGTGACACAGTTCAAGGTACAGGCCGAACAGCAGCGTTTGGAAGCTGTGACCGGACAGGTGGCACAGGCCGAGCAGAGCTTAGCGGATGCCAAAGCTGCCACGGAGAAGCAGAAAAAGAAACTGGAAGCTCTGAAAAAGGAAACTCAGGCTGCTAAGTCTGTTGCTATGACTGCACATGAGATTGAGTCGATGGGCAAGAAAAATCCCATTACGGGAAATGTTACCATGACGGCGGATGAGTGCCGCACGCTAAAGGATTATGCGGTCAGCAGCTTTGCGGAAAAGTCTGAGAAGCTGAAATACAAGCAGAAATTCGAGCAGGCAGATAAAAACGCAAAGATATGGAAAGACCGTTTTGAAAAACTGAACAAAGACTATGAGGAGCTGAAACAAAAAGCCCAGCCTTTCCTGGATGCGATTGAGATTGCATCTGAAAAGGTCTGGGCTTTTATCAATGCCATCCTCGCCAGGGGAAAGGAACTGTATGAACACAAACACCCTGCCCGCAATCGTGGACAGGACATGGAAATTTAAGAAAGGAACTATTTGCCTATGAAGAAAACCGTAGATGAAATTAACAAGATGATTATGGAAGATGCCCCGATGGAAGAAATCAACGATGCCATCGGCTATATTGATATTTGCTCCTGCTTCGATCCGATTTTTGAGCCGCCTATTGATTTTCTGGAAGAATGCCGCAAGCGTTGGGAAGCGGCACAGTCCTCTTTCTGCAAAACCATTGAGTGCAAGATCGGAAACACATGGTATGTGATTGAAACGGAGTGTGATGGAAATGAGCCACTTACCGACAAGGTAAAACGGCTCATTTTTTCTGACAAGGGGGTGATTTGTTAATGACTGCGACACAAAAGCATGATATAATTCCAATATGCACAACGGTACTGTCGGCTGACCAACCACCGAAGGAGGATATTATGTTGGATCAGCAGAAAATTACCATTCTCTATTGCCGTCTGAGCAACGAGGATGCCCAGGAAGGCGAGAGTAACAGTATCGCAAATCAGAGAGAGTATTTAACCCGATATGCCCGTGACCACGGGTATACAAACCTGAAAATTCTGGTGGATGACGGTTATACGGGGACGAACTTCAATCGTCCCGGTGTGCAGGAAGGCTTTGAGCTTGTCAAGCAGGGGCTTGTGGGCTGCTGGCTGGTCAAAGACCTCAGCCGCTTTGGTCGTGACTATCTGACTGTTGGACAATATACGGATATTATCTTTCCGAGTTATGATGTCCGCTTTATCGCTATAAATGATGGCGTAGACAGCAACCGGGGAGACAGCGAGGGCTTCGCCGCAATCCGTAATCTGTTCAACGAGTGGTATCCCCGTGATACCAGCAAGAAAGTCCGTGTCAGTTTGCGGCAGAGAGGAACCAGTGGGAAGCACATGGGCAAACCGCCCTACGGATACCGCTGTGACCCGGAGGACAAGGATCACTGGATTCTGGATGAAGAAGCGGCTCCGGTAGTCAAGCTCATCTTCGACCTTTGCATTGACGGCAAAGGCCCGGAGCAGATTGCAAGGATTCTGGAAGAAAAGCAGATTATGACCGCAAAGGCACTCTATGCCAAGCGAAAGAAAAAGCCGATGCCGGAAAGACCGTACCACTGGGGCAACCAGTCCATTGCAGGGATTTTGGAACGGCAGGAGTACACAGGCTGTACCTGCAACTTCAAGACTTATTCCAAGTCCTACAAGCTGAAAAAGCGGATTCCCAATGAGCCGGAGAATATGTTTTATCTGCCGGACACACAGGAAGCGATTGTATCTCAGGCACAGTTTGACAGGGTGCAGGAACTGAGGAAAAACAAACGCCGCCCCGCAAAAGCGGAACGGCAGGGATTGTTCTCCGGGCTTCTGTTTTGTGCCGATTGCGGCGGCAAGCTCCACTTTGCCACAAGCAAAAGCTTTGAGGGCAAGCAGGATCACTACGTCTGCAACAACTACAAGAGCAACCGTGGTACTTGTACTGCCCACTATATCCGGGAAGATGTGCTTCGTGAAATCGTTCTGGAACGCATCCGGGCAGTCAATGAGTATATCCGAAGCGATGTGGACGGTTTTCAGGAGGAATGGCTGCAATGCCGCAGGACTGACCAGGAGCGCAGCATCCGGGATGACAAAAAGAAGCTGGAACAGGCAAAGAAACGCCTTGCCGATCTGGATGTCATCATCGCCCGGCTGTACGAGGACTATGTTCTTGGAAATCTCAATCAGGACAGATACAGAAAGATGTCTGCGGACTATGAAGCGGAGCAGGAACGGTTAAAGCTCGAAATTGAAGTTATCGAAGAATGGGTGGAACAGCGGGAAGAAATGAACGACGGTCTGGATGCCTTTATCGCCCTGACACAGAAATATGTGGATGTGGAGGAGCTGACACAGACCATCGTGAACGAGTATATCAAGAAAATCATCGTCTATGCCCCGGACAAATCCAGCGGCAAGCGCAAGCAGAAAGTGAAGATTTTCTTCAACTTCGTGGACGATGTAGATATTCCCGTTATTTCCGAGCCTATCATCACGCAAACAACCTATGAACACAGAAAAACGGCGTGACCTTCGGGTCACACCGTTCTCTGCGACAAAATAGTTACTTGTCACTATTAAGCCTTAACTTTTGTGTTTTTTTGTTTTCCATGTATAATTACCTCATTTCCTTTTTTCCAAATTGAGTTACTGCAACCATAAGCACCAATGCAAAAATCAAAGCCGCACAAGGCAGAAATGAGAATAATTCAAATGCCCCACTCATACTTTCCGTGGTAAAATCATGTAAAGAGCAGGAAACCAAATAACCGCTGTAACAGTACGGATAGACAATCCAAAGCGGTGTATTTGCCACCAAAACTCCGGGAATGACAAGCAGCAGATTTAATCCGACAGAAAGCAAAGGCTTTTCAAATAATACCGTGATAGCCCACATTGCCGCAACGCTTGGTAACATGGTAAGAAATAATCCTGCACACCATTTCAGCAGATACATAATCGGCATGGCTTCGGTAATTCCTGCCGTATTCGTTGCAATAAACCCGGCTATTACAAACATGATTAGGAATACAATCATTTCCATAAACAAGTAAAATAACAGTACACAAAACTTTGCAGCAGAAAGTGTATAACGGCTAACAGGCAGAGCTAACATTTTTAGTATTCCGTTGTTTTGTGTTTCACGTCCTGCTATCATTACACAAACTACTATCATGCTAAGTGGCAGCAAGTAATAAGCGTAAACTAATGCACTCTGTATAAACATGGCAGCCCAGGCATTTGTATATTCCGGGGTAAAATAGCTTTGCAGATTAGCTACACCCGATACGACTACCAGTAACGGCGCAACAAAAATCAAAGGTACAATTTTTCCACGTTTGACTTTCTTAAATTCTATTTTCAGCAGTTCCCAAAAACTCATTTCCACGCACCTCCCTATTCATAACGAAGATTTTTAGCTGTCCATAATCCGGCAAAAAGGAACAGGATTGTTTCGACCAAGGCTATGACAACAACGGTCAAATCCGGCTGCGCACTCATGGCGACGGCAGGTTTTAACATCACGACAAATGGGTGTACCATAAATAATGCAACATCAGAAGTTGCTAACGCCATACCACTTAAAAAGCCTGCTACTCCGACACCAAGAGGAACCCACATATTTTCAAAACGAGAAGATACAAAAAGCATAAAAGATAAAACAGGCATTGCTGTGATAAAGGAATACCCTGCAAATTTTATCAGCGTATCAAGCTCAAATGCTCCCTGCGGTAAATCCGTAATACCGATTTGTGCAAGGGCAAAGTTTTGAAAGCATACGGCAATGAAAAACAAAATCGTTAGAATTATAAATTTACATAAATACATAGACGAAACGCTCATAGGCAGCATATACATTTTCTTTACTGCGCTTCCCTTAAACTCCATGTTGTAAATCATGCAGGCTGCAACGATAATTCCAAACATATTCAAAACCATAATCATTCCGTACAACTGTGTAAGAAGCACGTCCATAGGTGCTAAGGGCAAGTTTAGCAGCGTGTCTTTTCTCACAATAAAATTAACAAGAGCGTATGCAGCACCTAAAATACCTACGGCAAACATTAAAGGGAAAATTCCTGTACGCTTTTCTTTCCGAAGTTCGATTGCAAATGTTCTCATAGCTTAGCCCTCTGTTTTCTGCTTGTATTGTCCTTTTCCACCATAGAAAGAAACATATCTTCCAAGTTATCAGCAGCGAATCCGGCTTCTAAAGCGTTTTGCCGCAATTCGTCTAAGCTGCCCTCGAACAGTAACCGACCGTGGTTGAGTATTCCAATATCATCTGCAATCAATTCAATTTCAGAAAGCATGTGAGATGAAATTAAAACAGTACAGTCGTAAATTTCAGGAAGCGATTTAATCAAATTGCGGATTTCATGGATACCGGACGGGTCAAGCCCGTTCGTAGGCTCATCTAAAATCAAAATTGGCGGTCTGCCTAATAATGCTCCGGCAAGTCCTAACCGCTGTTTCATTCCCAAAGAATATTTTTTGGCAAGGCGACTGCCAAACTCTGAAAGACCAACAAGCTCCAATGCTTCATCAACTGCACTTTGAGGAAGTCCTAAAATGCGGCAAATAATGTCAAGATTTTCCTTGCCGGTTAAGTTCGCATAAAAGGAAGGTGCTTCAATAAATGAACCGACTTCTTTCAGAATAGAAATACGGTCATTAGGGAATGTTTTTCCGTCAATAGAAAAGCTTCCCGCTGTCGGTGCCGTCAATCCCAATAACATTTTCATAGTTGTAGACTTTCCTGCTCCGTTCGGACCAAGAAATCCATAAATACTGCCTTTGCGAATATGAAGTGAAATATCATTGACAGCAGTAAAATGTTTGTACTTTTTTGTCAATTGTTTTGTTGTAATCATATATTCCATAACAACATCTCCTTTCGTTGACTTTATGATACGTCCCCAACCTTGCAGCAACATTCTCCCTACCTTACATTTACCTTACTTTTTTACCGTGGCTCACGAAAAAGTCATAGTGGTGTGGTACAATGTTCAATGGAAAGGTGGGTAAACGCATGAGCAACGAATATCTGAAAAACAAAAATATTTTGCTTGTTGATGATGAACAGGCAATATTAGATATGGTTACATCAATTTTAGAAGATGACGGATTTCATAATATCTATACGGCAAAGAGTGTCGGGCAGGCGATTTTACTTGCTGAAAAATGCTGCCCCGAATTAGCGATACTTGATGTTATGCTCCCCGACGGAAGCGGATTTGACTTAATGGAAAAACTAAAACAAAGCAGCGATTATCCCGTTTTATTCCTTACTGCCCGTGGGGAAGATGATGATAAATTCAAAGGCTTCGGTTTAGGTGCAGACGATTATATGGTAAAGCCTTTTTTACCGAAAGAATTGTTATTCCGCGTCATGGCTATTTTACGGAGAAGTTATAAAGGGGAAAATCCTCTTGTGCAGTTACGGGATAGTCAGATTGATTTTGCACGCGCCGAGGTAATAAAGAATAATGAGCATATTCCATTGACTGCAAAGGAGCATGATTTACTGTCTGCATTATATCGTAATGCAGGACGGATTGTAACAATAGACGCTTTATGTGAAGCGGCATGGGGCGATAATCCATTTGGATATGAAAATTCTTTAATGGCTCATATCCGCCGTATCAGAGAAAAGATAGAATTAAACCCCTCTTATCCTGTTTCACTGGTAACAGTTAAGGGTTTGGGGTACAAATTAGTTGTGGAGAGAAATTAGCATGAAAAGCATACCAAAGTTAATACGGCGTTTTGTCGGTATAATGATGATAAGTACCATGCTGCTTGTTATCCTAAATATTGCTTTTTACATCATTATGTTTTGGAAATATACAACAAATACTTCCGCTTGGGATATTGCAGATAAAGCAGCAGAAAGTTTGCGTTTCACGGATAGCGGTTATACCTTATCTGATGAAATCGCAGCTGAATTAAAGGAACAAAATGTTTGGGCTATTCTTATAGACGATAACACACGACAAGTAATTTGGCAGACGGAAAATCTCCCTAACAACATTCCAAAGCAATATACATTGTCGGACATATCGGATTTATCGCGCGGGTATGTAGACGGTTATCCTACCTTTACGGGAGAAGCAAAAAACGGTTTGTTGGTGTTGGGTTATCCAAGAGATAGTTACTGGAAACTTATACGGCCAAGCTGGGATTATCATTTTATTGCAGATCTTCCTAAAAATGTGTTGATTGCATTTTGTATGAACATCATCTTGATGTTTCTGATATACGCTATCACTAATTCAAGGTTATTGCGTTCAATCAAACCGATAACAAACGGAATACAGGATTTATCACAGGGTACTCCTGTTCAGCTTAGCGAAAAAGGCATATTATCTGAACTTGCTGCGAATATCAATCAAACTTCTTCTATCTTGCAAAAACAGGCGGAACAACTGCGAAAAAAAGAAACTGCAAGGGCAAACTGGATAGCGGGCGTTTCGCATGATATTAGAACTCCGCTATCTATGGTAATGGGGTATGCCGGGCAATTAGAAAATACACCGGGGCTTACAGAAGCAGAACGGAAAAAAGCATCTGTAATCGTAAAACAAAGTGAACGAATGAAAAACCTAATTAACGACCTCAATCTTGCTTCCAAACTTGAATATAATATGCAGCCGCTTATGAGGGAGAAGCAAAACGCAGTTGCTATTGTTCGCCAGGTAGTTGTAGATTTTATCAATATGGATATTGACGATATGTTTTCGATTGAGTGGGAAACGGCAGATACTTTGTCTGTTTGTAACATCAATGCAGATAAAGACCTATTAAAACGAGCAGTAACAAACCTTGTTCAAAACAGCATAACACATAATGAACAAGGGTGTGCAATTTATGTGTCTGTTGCAGAACATGATAATAATTGTATCATTTGTGTTGAAGATGACGGAGTAGGCGTTTCTGATGAACAGATAGAAAAACTCAATAACACACCGCATTACATGGTATGCGATAGTAACACCTTTGAACAGCGGCATGGTTTAGGGCTGTTGATTGTAAAGCAAATTGCAAATAGTCATAACGGAACGGTTTTGATTGCCCATAGTGAATATGGTGGATTTAAGGTTTCTATTGAAATCCCCAAATAAATATATTTCTGAAAAAGCAGGATTGTCCTGCTTTTTCTTTTGCCCTTTTACTATACCTTTTGAGGAATGCACGGAATTATTTAAGCTAATACTATGAACTGTGTAAACATATCCAAAAAGAAAGGTGAAGGGAGATTCCTTTTTTCCACTGTTTCCGCAACCGCAATTCCAATCAATAGCAGCGTGGCGAATGACAATCTTGCAAAAAGCATTGTGCGTGTACTGGATATGTTCTTGATATTCTAACTCGGTCATGGAACCCCCCTTTCTCGAATATTGGTAAGGGGCGGCTGCACTCTTTGCTGTCGCCCATTGATTACCCATTTGCGAAACCGGGCGGGGCTGTTAACGGCGGGCTTTAGCCCGTTCATCTTGACCGTTGACTGATCCGGCTGGGTTTGCTATAAAGTATATTATGAATGAACGGAGCGCCTAAAAAGTATCCATGTGCTAATGAAGTAACAAAGCAGTAACAATACAAGAATACCTGTGGTAATACCTATCTGCAACATCAAAGTTCCAAAACCGATATAGGCTGAAATCTCTGCCGATACCGTTTGAATAAAATAGGCAATTACAACCGTGGACACCATGACAGCGACAAGGATTGGAAGCCCAAACCATACACTTAGCTGCTTCAGCACAAGTTTCCCTATCTGCTGTTCTTCGACGCCCAGCTTTTGCAACACAGAAAAGCGATATTTGTACTTACCTGCGTCTAAAAGCTGTTGCAGGGAAAGAACTGTAAGGCAAGTTACCATCAGCACGATAGCACCGTAAAGCATGGTAGCCTGTAATACAAAGTTGTTCGCTTTTGTACTGTTGATTTGCAAGGTACTCAAACGAATTGCATAGCTAACGCCGGTATCTGCCATTTCTGGATATTTATCTGAAAAAGCCTGTTCTAATGCTCTGGCACTTTCATAGGAAATATTTTCAGATGTTGTAATATACCGATTTTGCATAACTGGGAGCAATTTGTCACAGACACGATCCGGGAATACATAGAGTACATCTGTATATGAGTTATAAACTGTTTCCCCGATTGCTTCTGTGTAATAAGGCTGCTTAGAAAGAATCAATTCCCCTGCGTCCGTCATAATACTGGAATGCTTCCCCAAAAAGTCATTCCGTTCTTCCTCTGTTGCGATTGACTGCCATTGCGTTGTGAACTCATTTTCTGATAAGGAAATCGGCTCATAGCCCAGCATTTCCCGAATCGTGTTGTAATCACTCAATGAAATCGCCGCAACGGGAAAGTCATACTTCACACGATTGTGAAAATCATCTTTGTTTGGAAGATAAATGCTGAAAGTACAATCATAATCCGTTTCGATACCATGTTCCACAAGGAAATCTGTCACAATCTCATACTTGTCACGGGGCAGATTTTCTTCGTCATAGACATTATTATATCTTGAAAAAATCTGCACATCATACATTGACCGTATATCCAGATAACCCGAAGCCCAGCCAACCAAAATAGGAGCAGCAGCAAACATAAAAACGGCAAGCACTAAAGTCACACTAATAAGCGTCATGGTCTTACTGGTGGTATGGAGTTTCGATATAAGCTGCCCGAAAAAGAAAAGATTCTCACCTTTGTATCTATGCTCCGGAGATTTTTCTTTCCATGCAACGATGAAGCTGCTGGCAAGATATATCAAAGCACAGATGAAGAAAATCAAATCAACCAAAACAAATAGCAGGTATTGATTGACTGCACCAGCTCCCAACGGCAAGGAATACTGATTCATTAGGGACGGTACACTTGCTGCTGTTACGGCGTTCAGAACAGCACAAACAAGTAAGACAAAAATCAATTTAGGAAAACCTGATTTTTTTCTTCTGATGAGCCACCATGCAGGCCAAATCAAAGTAACTGCGGGAAAAATAATATTGCCCCAGAACATAAGTTGAACCGGCAGGGCAAAACGGCTGTCATAATAGAACCATACTTTTTGAATACCTGTCACGCACATCCATACTGCGAATATTTCAAACAGGATAGTCATAATCACAATGAAGCGGCTCTTCTTTAGTGATGGGTCATTTGCCCGGTCTGCCGCAAGCATATCTATGATTTTTGTTTTCCGAATGGTGTGGGTATTGAATAGCCCTACCACCAGAAAACTCAAAACAAAGAAACCAATGGTCAAAAGAACCGTATCCGGGAACAATGTCCACGATAGTTGAAATTCTTTCCCGTAGGAATGAAGTAGCATTGCTGTAATAAATTGTGAGCAGAACACGCCGCAGAAAACACCAATGGCAATGGAAATTATTCCCATTACAAAGGTTTCTGCAAAGAAAAGCCTGCCAATGGTTTTTTGTTCCATACCCATGATAGATTGAACTGCAAATTCTCGCTGCTTACGTCGCAGCATATAATGATTGACAAATCGAATCAAGAACAACAAAAGCAGGGTAATGGCGCAAATTGCCATTTTCATGCTGTCACCCAACAGCGTAAAATCGTATTCGCTGCCAATATCCGGCTTATAGTAGCTGCTGGAAATGGACAGGAACGAATAAAAGAGCGTGACGCAAATCGTCATGGTTACAATGTAAATCAGATAGTCTTTCACAGACCGCTTTGCATTTCTGAAAATCAGTTTAGCATACATGGCTTTGTCCTCCTCCAATCATGGTAAGGACACTTAAAATTTTATCGAAAAAAGCACTCCTGCTGTCGTTGCCTTTATGCAGTTCTGTTAAAATCTCACCGTCCTGCAAAAAAAGAATACGATTTGCATAGCTGGCTGTAAAAGCGTCATGGGTTACCATGAGGATTGTTGTTCCCAACTGTTCATTGATACTCTGAAAGGTAGACAAAAGCATTTGGGAAGAATGACTGTCTAATGCGCCCGTTGGTTCATCAGCTAAAAGCAATTTAGGGTTGTTAATCATGGCTCTGGCACAGGCGCAGCGTTGCTTCTGTCCACCAGAAACCTGATAGGGATATTTATTCAAAATATCACTGATGTTCAGCTTTTTTGCAATATCCAAAATACAAGGTTCGACCTCTTTTGCCGGAGTTTTATTGATTGCTAACGCTAACGCAATGTTTTCAGAGAGTGTCAACGTGTCCAATAAATTAAAGTCTTGGAACACAAAGCCTAAATTTTCTCTACGAAATCGGGCAAGAGATTTTGGCTTTATTTCTGTAATATCGGCTTCCTCTAAATAGATGTGTCCTGCGCTTACGGTGTCAATGGTAGATATGCAGTTTAACAGCGTTGTTTTTCCAGAACCGGACGCTCCCATAATTCCTAAAAATTCCCCTGCTTCTACGGAAAAACTTATATCCTTAATGGCTTTTGTGATGTTTCCCTCATTGCCATAATACTTTTGGATATGCTCCAATTTCAAAATAGATTTCATGGTTTGGCTTACCTCCTTAAATCTTTCATACCTTTATTGTAATCAATCGACAGGCGTTTTTGTATCAAGTTTTCTTACACAGTTCTTACAAAAATGTAAGAAGTGCAGGACGTATCAGCCCTGCACCCCGATAATAAAGTCGTTGATATGAAAGGAAAGGGATATGGTTGTTCCTTTACCCTGAGAACAGGCAGAAATCTCAATTCCCAGCTTATCACAAAGACGTTTGCAAAGATATAATCCAATCCCGGTAGAGCTATGAATTGTTCGTCCATTCTGCCCCGTAAACCCTTTTTCAAAAATGCGGGGCAGATCGCTTTGTGCTATGCCTATGCCATTATCTTCAATGGATAATACAATTTTGTCATTCTTCTTTACGGCAAAGAAGTGTAATGTCGGCTGGTCTGTGCAATATTTTACTGCATTACTGATAATTTGGTCTAAAATAAACCGTACCCATTTATCATCGGTATATACTTTATGTTCCATCTCGTCTACCGTAATCATCACATTACTTTGCCGCAATAGATATTTGTTGTCTGCGATTGCGCTATGTACCACACCGCTAAGACTGATTTCACGAACAGAATAGTCCTTTTCCGTATGCTCGCTGCGGGCATAATAAAGAGCCTGTTCCGTAAACCGATTGATATTTTCAAGTTCTGCCATTAACTCTCTGGTAAAGGGGGAACGGTTATTTTCACATATCAGTTTCATGGCTGTGATAGGGGTTTTTACTTCATGTATCCATTGCTCAATATATTCTTTATATTCCTTTCGTTCCCTCTGTACTTCGCCTATCCTTTCCAACATGGACTTTTCTGCCATTTTCAAAATCTGATAGAATACCTGCTCATCGGCTTTTTCCGGCACCTGCATAATTTCTGGCAGCAAATACCTCTCCTCTAATTGCTCTGCCATAATAAGCAATTTATTCAGATATTTTTTCCGTGTGAAATAGAAAAAAAGCAGGCAGGAAACAAGGACAATCAGCCAGACAGCAAGAATGAACAAAACAATTTGAATGTGATTTCCGTTTGCAATTAAAAACAAAGCAAGGGCAAGCATACCCAACAGATTGATTAAAATAACAGACAGTTGGTTCTTCAAATACTGTTTTCCACTCATAACGTGTACCCCTGTCTGTGCTTCGTTTTGATAAAATCGTTCAGACCAATGGAAGCCAATTTTTCTCGAATACGGGTCATATTGACACTTAGGGCATTATCATCAACATAGAGCTGATTGTCCCAAAGAAAATCTATAATATCGCCACGGGGACATATTTTTCCTGCGTTCTTAAAAAGATAGTAAAGGATTTTCAACTCATTTTTCGTAAGTTCTGCTTTTTGTCCATTGTATTCTATGAAGCTGCTTTCCAAATGCAGGGCTGCACCATTCCATGTAAGTATTTCTGATTGCCCGGAAGCATACGCCCGTCGAAGTAAGGCGGCAATTTTAGCAAGCAAAATCGCCGTATTGTAAGGCTTTGTTATGAATGCGTCCCCGCCCAGCATAATACTGTTGAGTTCGTCCATATCTGTGTTGCTGCTGGTCACGAACACAATCGGCATATCAGAGAACGTGCGAATTTGCGAACATATTTCAAATCCGTTGTTTCCCGGTAACTTTATATCCAATAAAACTAAGTGGGGTACAAAAGCCTTTAGCTGCTCGATTACCTTTGAAAAATCGGTAACGGCAAAGACCTCATAACCGTTACTTGACAAGAGGTTTTTTAGCTGTACCTGTATGGTAAAATCATCTTCGATAATTAGTATTCGTTGTTTCATAAAGACACCTCCCTGACACTCCATTATACTGTATCAGAGAGGTTTTCTCAATCTCTATTACCCGATTAAATACGGAATAGTGGGCTGCTGTCTGTCAAATTCTTGTGTGTTACTTTATGGCACATGAGCATTTGCACCGGGGTTGTCGTTGCCGTAAGGTTATCTCTGTGTAAAATCTGTTCCATTAGATTGTCCGTCTGAAAATCTGTGAAGATGTTGTTGTTTTCAGTAATCCTCTGATAGGCGAACACTTCTGCATGCTCTTTCTGTTCCGCGGATACCATTTGCAGATACTCCTCATTATGAAGTTGTTTGTTCTTAAATCCATCTTTGGTTACATTCATTTACTCACATCTCCTAAAGTTCAGTCCTTCCCATTGTGTTTGCAACCATAATGGTACTATGACCTCTGCTGACTTCTCGTCATTCGTTGTTACTACGAATTTCATACTCTGTCTCCCTTCGCTGACGAGACCTCCCTAGGTACCACACGTTTCTTTCTCTCCATCTATCTGCCACAGTTAATTCCGAGTAGTTATTGGACTTCAGTTTGTATGGCAACCTTATTCTTCACTGTAGCCTTATGTGATTTCTATTCATCAAACCTGAGATTTGCCATCCGACTTCCTTCAGATTCCCCTCACGTTAATCATAATAATTTATGAAAAGGACACCCTTGTCATTGGCTATGTCTTTCCCACTACCAGGCAGACTAGGGACTTTCACCCATTAGAAACATGCGCCGCTAGGCGCACCATAAGAAAAGCACCTACCGTTTCCGATAGATGCTCTCTCGAAATCTTGCATTGAGAATCACAAAATAGGTCAATGTCCTTTATGCTTTTCTCTGCGTTTTTTCTGGTGCAGTTCAAACTGTAATTGCTTTTCTTCCTCTCGCTGTTCACGAGAACGAGACTTGCGTTCCAGCTTTCCTTGCTCCTGCTGAAGTTTCAATGCCTGCTGTGCTTTCGTACCAATACCAGTATCAGCAGTCTGCTTGCGTATCAAACGCTGCATACGCTTGGGATTGATATGTCTGTCAGCAGAAACCTCCGCTTCTATGGATGGACTGAACCTAAGTTTGTCCCAGTTCTTCAATAAAAAATCATACACCTCATAATCTTTTGGCTCTGCTCCGAATGTAATTTTACAGACTTCGTAGCGTCCGTTATCTTCACGTTCGTACAAGCCAATCCAAAATGGATCTTCAAAAAGAACTGTTAGTTTAGATACACCCGTATCCATGATGTTTCCCTCCTTTAAGTGCGATACTACAAAGAACGGACAACCAAAGGAGGCAGGTTACTGACAACATTTCTGTTGCTCCCGGACTACCTACCGGGACGTGTTTTTATCTTTGCAAGGATATTATAACACAATTTCTGCATTATTTTATGAACAGAACCAAAATCAAATAAATAAAATCCCACGATGGTTATACACGGAGTCCACAGATTCATTCCCACAGCGGATTGCTCTGTCCAGTCCTATGATAGTGGCGATCATACACATCTGATGCACGTGTTCCATCAGGATAATATCCTGCATCACCTTCCATACCTATCGACAATTTAGTATTATCTCTGTAAAATGACTTCAATTCCAATCGTTCACCTGATTCTATTCCGTCTTCTTTAGATGAAATATAATCCTTAATTTTGCAAGAAATAACATGGGATTTTCCATCTGGCAAAAAATTAACTTCTATACTATATCTGCCATCTACATCAGGACATAGTTTATCTGGTTTTCTAATATTTCTTTCGCCATATTCTATCTTTTTATCATCTATGTATATTTCTATATCTCCCAATGGTGTAGTCAGCATATTTAATCTTCCAATCCTTTTTATTATAACATCTATAATATTTATCCACATTAAAAAAGGACGCAGAATCTCTCCCACGTCCTCACATCTATCTGGCTTTATCTTCCCTTACCTTCGATACTTCCTTATGTGTCGCTTCCTGCTTCACCTCATCCACACCTCTAGCCTCAAATGCATCTGCATTATACTGATACTCCTGTGGTTCAGCGACCATCGGTGAATATACAATCTCTGCTTCCACTCGCTCAGCTTCTGCCCTCTCCGGCTCTGTCTGTTCCTGCTTCTTCATATTCTCCATATGCTTTTCCTTATCAAGCTTCACATTCATAGCCAGATTATCCAGCTTATCAATAGATGCATCCAAATGAAGTTCCATTGATACAAGCATCTTTTTCACTGCTTTTATAGGTGCAAGCACCGCCTTTGTAATGGGATGTTTCTGCTTTTTCTGTGAGTAATCCACCTCCGGTTTGTCAGCAAAAGTACGGAATGCATTGGCTACTGTCTGCCCGGCTTCACGAAATCCTTTTGCAAGAAGTGCTGTCTTTGCTATATCCTTATCTGTTGTCTTGATTGCACCTCTTACATTTTCCCGGATATCAAGAAGTCTTTTCTTAATTCCTAAGAACTCAGACACCCTGTATAATGCAGCTCTTCCCTTTTCCTTTGCTTCTTCGACTATGCCCCTAGCAGTAGATTTGACCTGTTCTTTCACTTCAGATAACTGCGACTTTATCTGCTCACATCTGGCATTAAGTCGTTCCTGTGCTTCCGACAATGCCTTTTTAGCATTATTGACAAGGGTATCTTCCTGCATTTCTTTGATCTGGTTCTGCATGTTTGTGAGTTCTTCCGTCATGGAATCAATCTTCTTCTCCAGTCCATCCACATAGCTGCATATCTCAAATACATCATTTGCCTGCTCTTTCATGGCATTTTTCTTTAATAATTCAAGAAGTTCTCTTATGACCTCCTCATTAGTAAGTGTTTTTCCTGCTTCCATATCCATTCTGTTTCCTCCATTCTGTAAACGGGGCAGCCTTGGCCGCCCCTGTACCTTAATTACTAATTATCGAAAGGGTGTAGTCTCTTTATCCTTCTCTTTATCGGGATTGCCATGATGTTTCTCTGCACTCTCCCTCGCCCTTTCGTTGCTCTTATCCTTTGCTTTCTCATATTCCGAGATAATCTCATTATAGAGTTTTTCCCTGAAATCCTTTGTAACCGGATAGCAGACATCCTGGTAGATTGGCTTGCCCTGCTCGTCCACCTGCTTTGTCTTATAAGAAGGCATTGATACAAAGATTTTCTCTTTGCCCTGCACGATATTGATGTTATTTACGATGAAACTGTTTTCAAAGTAAATGCGGGCAAGTCCTTTGATGTTACTGCCTTCCCTCTCATAAGGTGTCACAGTTACGGAAAACTCCGGCATTTCCTTTGTACGCTCCTGTTTCTGTGTCTCCTCTTTCGCCGGTTCCTTGATTCTTGCATAGGCATCAAGGATATTGGTATAGAGTTCCTCTCGAAACTCTGCTGTGATAGGATTGCACACATCCTTATAGATCACTCCATTGCTTTCATCACGCTCATTGGAACGGTATCTTGGCATTGATACGAAAAGCTCTCCCTTATCCTTATTCTCAAGGATTGCAATATTGGTAATCTTAAATGAATCACCGAATACTACAGTTGCAAATCCTTTGATATTGCTGCCCTCTTTTGCTCTTACTTCGTTTACCTTAATTGAATACTTCATATGCTATTCCTCGCTTTCTTTTTGTTCTTTGTTTTGCTCCGGTATGATAAGCTCACACCAAAGCTGTTCTATCTGTTCACAAGACAATCTGCCATTTAACCAGTTGCCAAGTGTAACGACCATTCCGTCCTGCTCGTAATAGAGCCACTCCTGTGTTTCAATGTTCCCCTCATACACGATAGTCACATCAAAATCAGGCATAAATAATCCTTCCTCTGCATCCCATACACAGGCTATCCCCTGTCTGAGTGTCAGATTCAGGGTTTCGGCATACACAGACCAGCCGCTTACGACTATCTGAAAGTCATCATCAATCTCTGCAATATCATCCTCAAGCCCGATTAGCTCTTCCATTTCCGATACTGCCTCTTCTATCTCACCTAACCGGTATCTCTTATTCATCCATCACCGCCTCCTTATAAATGCACCTGACCGCAAAACGCATGGTTCCTTTCTGGGAACAGGTAAAAAGAGTTAGTTCTTTTTCTGTACCCTGTGTCTTGATGCTGTTATCATACGGATTTACTACCTCTGTCTCTGTTACCTCATAGATGTGTTTCAGTCCCTTTTTGTCGGTTATCATCACTTCATCGCCTATGGATATCTGCTTCAGTGGTGTAAAAAATGTGCCATATCTGCTGCCATTGTGACCGCATAACACACAGTTGCCACTCTCACCGATTCCTGCTGTTTCTTCTATATGACCAATCCCGGCATTGAGCACTTTGCTTGTGGTTCCTTCCATTACCGGATACCTGATATCTAAGCCCGGTATCTCAATGATGCCGATAACACCGCCTTCTTTAAGAATGGCTTCATCCTCTTTACTAATGGAGGTTTGCTCTTCCTCCACATCTGTTTCTTCATCGTAATCATCCTCCAATGTCTGCTCAAATTCACTTATGAGCTGTTCTGTCTGTTTTTCTCCGGTTGTCCGCCAGAAAAAAGGGACTGCCATAATGGCAATCCCTGCTGTAATCAGTAGTCCTGCGACCACTTTTCTTATGCTCATATTATTCACTCTCCTATCGTGTTCTGCCCTCTCTGTCGGCTGGATAAGCACCTTTATCCTCTGCTACAATTGCTGCAGATTCCATCCTGTCATCTGCCTCTCTTTCTTCCTCCGGTCCGCTCAGGTCTGCATCCACAGCCTTTGCATTTTCAAGGTCAAGCTGGGCATTCAGTTCACACTGTCTTGCCAGCTTTTCTTCCAGTTCCTTGCTGTATGCAAATGGCTTATCATACTCTGATTTTGATGCTTCAAGGTCATTCTGGTACTGCTCAATCTTCTTTTCCAGAAAATCAATGTTCTCATGGAGTCCATTGAACAGGTTTTCCAGCTTTACCATGCTGCCGACCGGACTTGTGGAAAGTTCTGCCTTGTACTCAGTCTTTCCACGAAGCACCATATAATTGATACCAAGGAAGTTCTTTTCCACAAGCAGCTCAAATCCGTGGAATTTACCGATTGCAGTTGTCTCTCCGGTCTTGCATTTGCTGATTGCTTCAAGCATCATCGTTCCGCCATCCACACGCTCAGTGTAAGTTGCTTTGCCTATGGTAATGGCAAATTCCGGATTATCAATCAGCTCTTTATCCCTTTCCTTTACATCCTCACGGACATTGGCAAGCTTTTCAGTTGCTGTCTTAATCAGCTTTGGGTACTTAATCATAAAGTTATCCTGCAAGCCGTATCTCTGATTGTCATAGGATGCCTTCAAAAGCTTTAATCTCTGGACATCATTGTCAATCTCCATCTTTTCCTTGATCAAAGGATTACCGGTGGCAACCGCCTTAATCTCTGCATAGGAAAGTGTTGCCTCGTCGATATCCTCGCAGCTTCGGCTTACTGCCTTGCTTGTCATGACCTGACTGATGAAACGCTGCTTATTTTCAACGAGCGACCAGTTGTATGCATCAAAGGTTCCTTTGGTGACATATCTGTAGATTGCTACTTCTTCATTTTCGTTGCCCTGTCGTATGCCTCGTCCTTCCCTCTGTTCAATGGAGCTTGGCTTCCACGGACAATCCACATGATGCATTGCTACAAGGTGTGTCTGCACATTGACACCTGTTCCACACTTGTCCGTTGAACCGATAAGAACTTTCTTTTTACCTGTCCTCATTTCCTTAAAAAGTGCATCCCTCTGTGCATCCGTTTTGGCATCATGGATAAATGCTATCTCATCTGCCGGAATACCATAATGGATAAGTGTTTCCTTCAGATAATCGTAGATGGTAAAGTCCTTATCCGGTCCCGGTGTGCCGATGTCCGAAAAAATAAGCTGGCAGCCTATATGACCGTTGGCATTTCCTTTCTCATATTCTTTCCATACATTCTCCGCTACCTTATTGAGTTTTCCGTCCGGATTGTTCGGTGCATCCTTATCAATCAGTCTGGCATCCGTTCCTAACAGTCTTGCCTCATGGGTAATCTTTAGGAAGTTGTCCACGCTTGGATCAACTCCACCGCCTCTAATACGCTCTGCCCTCACAACAAAATCCTCCATGACCTGCTTTACATACCAGTCAGGCTCCGACTCCACTATGATAGACTTGCCGCCACGAAGAGCCGGCACATCAAGGTCAAGCATGTCTGCGGTCTGCACATCTGCTACTTCACGAAAGATATTCATAAGCTCCGGCAGATTCGTAAACTTATTGAATCTGCTCTTAAAACGGAATCCACTTCCCTCTACAGTAAGCTCCAGTGCTGTTGTCACTTCACCAAAGTTCGCTGCCCATGAATCAAAGTGATAAATTCCCATCTCTTCAAGTGCTGCCTTCTGCAAGTAAAGCTGCATGACATACATCTCACACATGGTATTGGATATCGGTGTACCTGTTGCAAATACAATGCCTCTGCCATCATTTATCTCAGACAAATACTGGCATTTAAGCTGCATATCCGTTGACTTTTTCGCTCCACTGCTGCTGATACCTGACACATTATTCATCTTAGAAAAAATCGCAAGATTCTTAAAATTGTGTGCTTCGTCAACCATGATAGAGTCAACACCAAGCTCCTCAAAGGTTATAAGGTCATCCTTTCTGCTCTCATCAGATAGAGATTTCAGCTGTTCCTCCAGCTTTTTCTTCTGGCTTTCCATCTGTTTTACAGTCCATCGCTCTCCGTTACGCTCCTTCATCTCATCAATCGCATAGCTGATTTCATCAATCTGCTCGTTAAGCATTCTTTCCTTTCTCTCTGCGGAGATTGGGATTTTCTCAAACTGCGAGTGAGACATGATAATGCAGTCATAGTCACCTGTCGCAATCCTTGATACGAACTGCTTTCTGCGGCTCTTTTCAAAATCACGCTCTGTGGCAACTAAAATATTTGCTGAAGGATAAAGCCTTAAAAACTCTGATGCTGTCTGACCGATAAGCGGCTTTGGAACAACCATGATTGTCTTATTGGCAAGTCCAAGTCTCTTCTGCTCCATGCAGGCAGCCATCATCTCAAAGGACTTTCCTGCTCCGACACAGTGTGCCAGCAGGGTATTTCCTCCAAGAAGGATTCTTGCCACTGCATTCTTCTGATGAGGCTTTAGCTCAATCGCCGGATTCATTCCCGGAAACTGTAGGTGACTTCCGTCATACTCACGCAGACGGATGTTATTGAATGTCTCGTTGTAATACTCCACATATTTCTGTCTTCGCTCCGGCTCTGCAAACAGCCATTCCTTGAACTTCTCCTTGATCATGTTCTGCTTTTCCCTTGCAAGCATTGTCTCATTCTTATTGACTTCGTAATGATATTTGCCATCTCCGTCATCAATCCTGTCCCTGACTGTTACAGTTTTAAGGTTCAGCGTATCCTCAAAAATAGAATAAGCATCCATGCGGCTTGTACCATAAGTCTTAGTAGCTGCCACTGAATGCTTATCCATGCTTTTATTCTCGATGAACCATTCCATGCTCATCTTATTTAAGTGTACCTGAATTCCTGTATTGTAATACTGGCTTCTGACTGCTCTTGCCCGTCTTGGGGTATTAAGAAGCTCATAAATAAACTGCTCATAATCAAGCGGCTCAATCCATGTCGTACCAATCTTTACATCAATATCCGAGGCTTCAATCCATTCCGGCTGCACCTTTTCAAGTGCTGCCACATTGCCTGCAAATCTTTCTGCCTGCGGATTGTCTGTATCAGCTGCCATAGCCTTTGCTACACGGAGCTTGTCTCTCACATTTCCGGAAAGATACTCGTCTGCCGTCTCCCAGCCGATATCAGGATTGTTCTCGTTGTAGCGGTCGGGATTAAGGAAAACCAGTCCGTCCAGCTCTTCCACAAGAACTGCCCTTCTAAGCTGTGCCAAAGCATCATCACTTAGCGTTATCTCATCCGCTGTCTGTCCCGTCTTTTCTGCAAGTTCTTCCTTTGCATTTGTAATATCAGGCTCATAGATAGAGAGCATATAGGCAAGATTTACATATCCAAATTCATTGACGGATACATTTAATGCTTCAACAGCCGTCTCCACTCTGTCTATGACAGTCTTTGCCTTAATCGTCTGCTTATAAAACATATCCGCTTTTTTCACCTCCCCGTCTTCGTTTACTTCCTCAAGACTGCAAAGAAGCGGATAATCGCTGTCATCTCTGAAAGCTATTCTGTTTGCTTTTGAGGTAATGGCTCCATACTGCTTTATAAAGGCATCGTATTTCACATTAAGAAGTCTCTGCTTATCAGAAAGCTCCTCCTCACTGCAGCCATCCATCTGGATATCAATCAGCTCTCTTGTTATCTGCCTGATTTCATCAAGACTTCGGATTCGCTCCTCGGCAGTCTGTGATACCTCTTTTCTTACCATCTCGGAATTTTCCCTGTAATAGAGCTTTCCTTCATAAAATGTGTAAGTGTAGTTTCTCACATCCGGATCAGCCGGGATAACTTCCTCCGTCTGCTCCGCCTCATCTGCCACTCTCTCAAAATCTGTCATCTGTGCTTTGATATTACCGATAGCTTTGTTTAGTGCTTCATACATATTGAAGTTCTCATCACCATTCACACAGACTGTATATCTGCTGTCCTGTCCATAAATCCTTGTATCATACTCCATAACCCCAAGCATCATTTCCGGATGTTCTGCAAAATAAGAGTTGACTGCAATGCCATTCTCAGTCACACCAAGGTGTACCCAGTCAGGCTCAATATCAATCTTTCTCTCCCTCTTCTGCATAAACAGGATATCTGCTGTCACTTCGGTTCCTGCATTGTCTTTAAATGCAGTATTTGGAAGTCTTATCGCTCCCACAAGCTCTGCCCTTTCAGCCAGATACTTTCGGATAGTAGGATTTGCCTTATCAAGTGTTCCCTTTGTGGTGATTACTGCAACCATGCCTCCCGGTCTTACCTGATCAAGTGCTTTTGCAAGGAAATAATCGTGGATACGGAAGTTATACTTGTTGTACTTCGGATCAAATACCTTATAATCTCCAAATGGCACATTTCCGACAACCACATCAAAGAAGTTATCCGGATATGTGGTATTCTCAAATCCTGTGATACTGATATTGGCATTCTGATAAAGCTGCTTTGCGATTCTACCCGATATGCTGTCAAGCTCCACCCCATACAGCTTACTTCTCTGCATAGGTGCCGACATACTTCCAAAGAAGTTACCGATACCCATAGATGGCTCTAATACATTGCCGCCTCTAAAACCAAACTGGACAAGTGCCGAATTCATGCACATGGCAATCTCCGGTGAAGTATAAAAGGCGTTATTTACTGTTGCCCTTGCCGCACTGTATTCCTCATCAGATAAAAGTTCTTTAAGCTCTGCATACTCTTTGCTCCAACCTGCGTTTTCCTCGTCAAATGCCTGTGACAGTCCGCCCCATCCGACAAACTTCGACAGAACTTTCTGCTCCCCCGGTGTGGCAAGCCTGTTTTCTGATTCAATCTGCTTTAGAGTGCGGATTGCATCCATATTCCACTGGTATCTGGTCTTAGCACCGCCTTTTTCCATTTCCCAGAGGTTATAGTGGAAATTGTGTTTCGTCTGCCCGGCAACATTCTTCTCATTTTCAAGACTTTCTACTTGCTGTACTGGTTCCTGCTTTGGTGTAAAATCTACAGTTTCCTGTGATTCTGTATCAGCCTGAATATCATCCACAGATACTGATACTGCATCATCTGAAACCACATGTCCATTCTCATCAATCTTGGTTTCCCAGCCATTCGCTATTGCTCTTTCCCTGGTTTCAAGACGATTGGCTTTTACACTATCCTCGATATCAAAGAATCTCTTATAGACCGGATTCATCTTATCCCTGTCAGCCTTCTGCTTTGTCTCCTGATAATACTTCTTCTGGTCTTCTCCGCAGTAAAATGGCTGTTTTACCATATAAGATAAGATTTCATATAACTCACGCCAGTCGAGAGCACCTTCTTTACGCACACCATTCCTGTTCTTATAGCTGATCTTCACATATCCGCTTCTGATTGAGTACTCCACAAGACCATACTTATTGTTGGAATATGCTTTTCTTTCTGCATTATCTGTCCCTAATGCAATATCCCTGATAAGGTCAAGTTTATTTGGCATAAATGCAAAATCAGACTCCACCACATCCATAAGGAATGCCCTAAATGGTGTGTAGCAGCTGCAATCTGTCACAAGAATCTCTGCAGCATCTCGCAGGTCTTCATCAAGCTCTGCAATACGCTTTGCATAATCAATTGGTGTAATATACTGAAGCTCTGAAGGATCTTTTTCAGTTGTTTCAGCCTCTATCTCGGCACCATATTCTGCCTGTGTTACCATGCGGTCTTCATCGGCAGCTTCCTGTGGTGTCATGCCATATGCAGATACATATGCTTCATTACTTTCCTCATGTGCATCTTCATGTGAATTTGCTGCTTTTACAGTTCGGTTAGAAGCATAGCTCTCCGGCTCACCCGGTATTGCATAATCATCAATCTCTGATTCTGCCTCTTCCGGTTCCACTTCCCGGTATTCGGCATCAATGACCTCATCATCCTCACGGAGTCCGTCCATCGCAAGCTCATCAATACGAGGTGTCTCAGGCTGGTATTCCCCTGTAAGAATAAGGACACCAAGCTCTTTTTCGATATCTTTCCACGAAACATATCCTTCAACCTCTCCATCCTCATCTTTCCACTGAAAACGCAGTCCGTTCCCATGAAATGTGTCATATCCGTGCAGTCCCAGTCCGTCAACCGGCCAGCCTGCACCTCCCTGACCATATTCTGCTTTGATACGCTTTGCCCTGGTTCCTGCATCTATCTCTGTTTCAAAAATCTTACATACCCTGCCCTTGCCACCGATAAAGCCTGTACCTCTCATAAGCACCTGTTTGATATACTCACCTGGTACTGTTGCAGACTTTTTGGGATTCAGGTAATTGTATTTACCTGCTAATGCAGCTTTTCTGTCCTGCTCGAACTGACGCATAAACTGATTATTGTTTTCGTCCTCAGTATGAATGGTGCCAATGCTTGCCTGCCCGTTCTGGTCGAAAAAAAAGGAAGCCTGTGTATATTCGGCTTCCTTACTAACACCCAATGAATTGATTTCATCAAGTTCCCTGTTCAGTTCTGTATCATCTGATTCTAGTGGAATTGCATCACTACCTGATTCAGTACCACTTCCTCTGCCTGCATCTTCGCCTGCTCTCTTATCTTCCACATCTCCATTGTCG
>ERZ1026997.262-NODE-262-length-24495-cov-12.853355_pt1 | contig 24495 bp, 19 predicted proteins | sample MGYA00519289_ERZ1026997 | MGnify/ENA primary metagenome ERZ1026997 (study PRJEB26926, sample SAMN06164455) | human gut metagenome | biome: ENVO:00009003; feature: ENVO:2100002; material: ENVO:00002003 | host: Homo sapiens | place: USA | collected 2012 ... | reverse complement strand
CCCGAACACGGAAGTTAAGCTCGCTTCTGCTGACAATACTTGGCTGGAGACGGCCTGGGAAGATAGGTAGCGCCAACACTCCTCCTTAGCTCAATGGTAGAGCATTCGGCTGTTAACCGAAGGGTTGTTGGTTCGAGCCCAACAGGGGGAGCCACGAAGGGTGAGCCGCCATCCGAAAAGGTGGCGGCTCATTTCTTTTACTCAGAAAGCCAGCGTAGACTTGGGCCTTTAGCTCAGTTGGTTAGAGCAGACGGCTCATAACCGTCCGGTCCCGGGTTCGAGTCCCCGAAGGCCCACCACATAGGGGTATAGCTCAGTTGGTAGAGCAGCGGTCTCCAAAACCGCGTGTCGAGAGTTCGAGCCTTTCTGCCCCTGCCAAAATGACCACCCGATCGGGTGGTCATTTTTTCATATAAAAATGGGTACACCCATGTAACATACATGGTACTTCTATGTAGGGAACATGGCGTTTTACTGAAGGGTTGCGCGATAGTTGCTGGCGCAACCGTGATCGGTTTGTTATACTGGCGGCAGAAAAGGAGGGCATCACTATGAAAACGACGATCATTCTCTTCCTGCTGTCCGTTCCGGTATGGGCGGTGCTGGCATACGTGGTGTTTCTGATCATCAAGGCGCTGGGGAAATACATTCGGTCCGAGCCGCTGCGGCAGGAAAAGGCGGAACAGGCCAAAACATTGGGAGAGACATTGAAGCGCCGTCGGACGGCGTGCAAAATGACGCAGGAGTTTGTGGCGGAGGCGCTGGGTGTCAGCCGGCAGGCGGTATCCAAGTGGGAATCCGGGCAGTCGGATCCCAGCACGACCAATCTGCTGGCGCTGGCGAAGCTCTTTGGCGTGAGGCCGGAAGAGCTGCTGCAAGAGGCAGAGTGACCGCGTAGAAAAAGAGCAGGCCATCTCGTAAGAGACGGCCTGCGGGAATCTATGCCACATTCCAGCGGGCGGTATCCTCGGTGTCGATGCCGGCGTCGGTCAGTGTCTCGATAAGGTCGGAGACGAGCGTCTCCTTATCCTCGATGGTGTCGGCGTCACCGGTGGGGGAGAGCAGGGAGGGGTCCAGCGTCACGCCGGTGCGCTGGACCAGGTCGGCGCTGCCGATAGTGGGCAGGCGATAGTCGCCGTGTGCCTCTGCCAGATCGGCGCAGGCCGGGGAGAGAACGAACTCCTGCCACAGTTGGGCGGCAGCGGTGTGGCTGGCGCCGGATAGAATGGCGCTGGCCGTGACCTGACCGAAGGTACCGGAGGCGGGAATTATCAGATGCAGGTCGCCGGAGGTGTCAGCGGACAGGGCGGAGAGCCCATCGTGGAGCCAACCCACGGCGATGACGCACTCGCCGGTGGACAGGCACTTGACGAAGGTGTCATCCGCGGCGGTATAGAACTGTACGCTGGTGTCCAGCGCTGCCAGATAGTCCAGCCCCTTGTCGCGGCCCAGCCGCAGGGCGGCGCTGTACGCGGTCAGACGGCCGATCTCCGTGCTGCGGTAGGTGGGCAGCCAGATCAGCTCCTGGTATACCGGGTCGGTCAGATCTGCCCAGTCCTTGGGGGCGGAGATGGTCATGCGGCGCAGTACGTCGCTGTTGACGGCAAAGACGACCGCGTCGACAGATACGCCGTACCAATAGCCGTCCGCATCGCCGTAGGCGGCGTTGGTCAGGTCAGCGGCGTGGACGGGCGTATAGGTCAGCAGCTTGCCGTCAGCGGCCAGGGTGCGGCAGGTATCCGCGCTGCCGCCGAACCATACGTCGCCCCGGGCGCTGCCCGCCTGGGCGGCGGTAATGGCGCGGTAAGTGGTCTTGATGTCGAACAGCTCTTCAAACTTTTCACACAGGGCCGTCATATACGCCTCGTCACCGGTGCCGCACACGGTAAGGCGGCCCTCCTCGCGGGCGGTGTCGATCAGCGTCTCCAAGCCGGAGAAGGCGGCGGGGTAGGTGGGCGTATCGTCCGTATCCTGCGCGCCGCAGGCGCACAGGGACAGCGCCAGCAGCAGGGCCAGCGCTGCGGTGAGCATACGTTTCATAGGGGGACCTCCTTGCGGCCGCCGAAAAAGGGGGCGGCCAGACTCCCTAACATTATAGCGGAGACTGCCGTGGCTGTCAAATTCCGTCGAGAGGCGGGGGACAAAGTATCACATTTGGCGATGTGCCCAAAACCTGAAAGCTTATCTATGCACTATGCACAAAAAGAACAGCGTCAGGTATAAAAAAATATTGTGTCGAAAGGGGGTTGTTTTGTGTAATGCGCCGTGTTATACTGACAATCACGTTCGGATGTTTCTATGTGATATGTATTGTATAGGAGGGTGCGGGCATGAAGACTGCAACACGCCGGAGGGCTCTCACTGTGGAGATGACCTCCGGTTCACTTTGGAAAAATATCCTGCTGTTCAGCTTGCCGCTGATGATGACCCAGGTGCTGGAGGTGCTGTTCAACCTCAGCGATGTGGCCATCGCCGGCAAGTATGCGTACAACACCTACGTGGCCCTGGGCTCTGTGGGCTCCACCACCACACTGGTCACACTGTTCACGGGACTGCTGATCGGTCTGGGCGGCGGCGTCAATGTGGCCGTGGCCCGCGGGCTGGGCATGGGCAATGACGAGGACGTGGAGCACACCACCCACTCCTCCTTCCTGATCTGTCTGGCGATGGGCGTGCTGACGTGCCTGGTGTGCGTGTTTTTCGCCGAGCCCATGCTGCGGCTGCTGCACACCAAGGAGGAATTCCTCCCCGGTGCGGTGCTGTACCTGAAGCTCTATGCCCTGGGCCTGCCGGCCATGGGCATCTACAACTGCGGCAACGGTATCCTCAGCGCCACCGGCGACACCAAGCGCCCCCTGCTGTATCTGACGGTGGCGGGCGTGCTGAATGTGATACTGAACCTGGTGTTCGTTATCGGCTGCGGCATGGCGGCCGAGGGCGTGGCTATCGCCAGCGCCATCGCACAGTGGGTGTCTGCGCTGCTCATTATCATCCACCTGCTGCACCGCAAGGACGCCTGCCGCCTGGATATCCGCAAGCTGCGGCTGCACCACCTGGCCTCCAAGCGTGTGCTGCTGATCGGCATCCCCTCCGGATTGCAGAACGCTATATTCGCCGTGGCTAACCTGTTCGTGCAGGCGGGATTGAACTCCTTTGACGAGATCACCGTCTCCGGCGCGGCGGCTGCCGCCAATGCCGATACGCTGGTGTTCAACATGATGGCCGCGTTCTACACCGCCTGCGCCAGCTTTGTCAGCCGCAACTGGGGCGCGGGGCGGAAGGAGCGTATCCTTAAGAGCTACTACATCAGTATGCTGTACGCCGCCGTTGTGGGCGTGCTGGTCGGCGTGCTGCTGACTGTCTTCGGCCGGGAGTTCCTGGGCCTGTTTGCCGACAAGCCCGAGGTCATCGACGCCGGCGTGGACCGCCTGCGGATCATGGCCTTCTCCTACTGGATCGGCCCCCTGATGGACGCCAGCATCGCCGCCTCCCGCGGCCTGGGCCGCAGCGTGGCCCCCACCATTATGGTCATTCTGGGCTCCTGCGTGTTCCGGGTCATCTGGATCTACACCATCTTTGCCTACTTCCACACGATCACGTCCCTATATCTGCTGTATATGTTCTCCTGGATACTCACCGGCGTGGCGGAGTATATCTACTTCCGCATCACTTACAAGCGCAATGTGCTCACTGCCCGCGCCACATGGTAACAAAAAAGACCGTGCCGAGAGGCACGGTCTTTTCCTATTGCGGCGTTACTGCGCGGCGGTGAACAGGGCGGCCATGTCGGCGGTGACATCCTCGGTGAAGCTGCACAGCGTCACGCTGAAGGAGTAATTGCCCGCCTTCAGGCATACCAGCAGCTCATACGTGGCGATGTCGCCGTTCATGGCGGATACGGCCACGGCGGGAACGTTCTTCTGACCGGCAAAATCCACGGTGGTCAGCTGGGCCGTCACGTCTGTGAAGCCATAGCTCTCCAGCGCAGCGGGGACCTGCTCCACGGACAGCTCAGCCACATCCTGGGGCGTCACGGTGCTGCCGCCCAGCAGACCCATGTTGGTGAATACGACGTTGATGGTCATCAGACCGTCCGTGGAGGCGGCGTACATATCCTGCACGCTGCTGCTGCTCTCCAAGCGGGTCTTCAGCTCCTCGTCGCTGGTGCTCTCGCGGACAAAGCCGTTGAGCTCGTCGATCTGCTCATCGGTGTAGAAATACCAGCTGTCATCCAGGGTGCAGCTGATGCCGGCGAAGCGGTTGGTGTAGGTGCCGCCGCTGACAGTGCCCATATCGGGAACAGCATCGCCGGTCACGCCGGGGGTCACGGCGCCGCCCGCCTGGTCGTCCTTCTGGCTGCCGCAGGCGGCCAGGGACAGGGTCATCAGCAGCGCCAGCGCCAGGGCTGCAAGTTTCTTCATCATGGTGTTACCTCCTGTGCGGGGAATAGCGATCCCCTTATGCTTACGTTATTCTACCAAATACAACGAAAAATTACAAGGGCAGACCGACGCTTTTCACCCCTGGGCCGAAAAATCAAAGTCCTTTGCCATTTCCCGACGGAAATCGCGCCTTTAGCCGTTTACAATAACGGAAAAAGGAGGGACGAGCCATGAAACATCTGCTCCCGGCGGTACAGCGCACCGCCCGGCGTATTCCCTGGGCGGCTGTGGGCGGCTGTGCCGCCGCGCTGCTGCTGACGGCCGCCGCCCCCGGCGGGCAGTACGCCCCCTGGGCACTTGCGGCGGTGGCGGCAGCCGGCGTGGGTTGGCAGGGCCTGCTGGCGGTGGTCTGTGCGGGGCTGGGCGCCCTGCTGTTCATGGACTTTCAGCCGGGGCTGCGGCATACCGCCGCGGCGCTGCTGATCTTCTGCGCCAACACGGCGCTGTGCAATACGCAGCTGTACCGGCGGCCCCGCTTCCGGCCTATGGCCGCTGTGTGCGCCGCCGGGCTGACCCAGCTGCCGTATCTCATACAGCGGGGCGGACGGCAGTGGGCGCTGTGCATGGCGGCGCTGGCGCTGCTGTATGGCGCGGCGGCGCTGCTGCCCGATCTGCTGCCGGAGTCGGCGGCGGAGCAGGCGGACAAGCGCCGGGCCTGGTTTTTGCTGCTGCTGGGGGTATGTGCCGTGCCGGCGGGCTGGACGGTGATGGGGTTTTCGCCAGCGGTGGTGCTGGCCGGGATCCTGCTGCTATATTTCGTGGGACGCGGGCCCGTGCCCGACGCGGCGGCCGCCGGTGCGCTGGCGGGGCTGACGCTGGACCTGTGCGGCACGGGAGAGCTGTATCTGGCGGTGGTGCTGTGCGCCGCCGCGTCCGCTGCCGCAGGGCTCCGGGGCGGACAAAGACTGCCGGCGGCCGCGGCCTTCTGCGCCGCGGGTGTGCTGGCGGCCCTGCTGCTGGGGGAGGTCCGCCCTCTGGCGGTGCTGTGCCAGCTGCTGACCGCTGCCGGTGTGTGGCTGCTGCTGCCGGAAAAGGAGGGACCGCTGCTGACGGCCGCCGGAGAGGTGTCTCCGGAGGCCGCGGCACCTGCGGCGGCCTTCCGGGCGGTGTATGACAGCCTGGAGGACCACGCGCCGCTGCTGCGGCCGGAAAACCCCGCCGTGCTGTTTGACCGGGCGGCGGAGCAGGTCTGCCGGGACTGTCCCCTGCGGAGCGACTGCTGGCAGACCCACTATACCGATACGTACAACGCCTTCAACGACGCCTGCCCGGCGCTCCTGCGGCGGGGACAGGCGCTGGCGGAGGATTTCCCGCCGTACTTTGCGGCCCGCTGTGTACATTTTCCCAAGCTGCTGACGGCGCTGGACGGACAGCTCCATGATTTCCTCCAGCGCCGGCTGCACCACGGGCGGCTGGACGCGGCCTATCGTCTGGCCCGGGAGCAGTACCGGCAGGTGGCCGAGGTGCTGTCACGGACCGCCCCGGCGGAACGGCTCCGCCGCGCACACCTGACCTGCCGCACCGCTGCCCTGCTGCGGCCCAAGACCGGCGAAAAGCACTGCGGCGATCAGTGCGCCGTTTTTGATGCCGGAGGGCTGACTTGTCTGGCGCTGTCCGACGGTATGGGCAGCGGCGAGAGCGCCCACTGCGAGGCCGCTATGACCATCCGCCTCCTGCGGCAGTTTTTGCAGGCGGGTATCGAACCTCTCCCGGCGCTGAAGACCCTGAACACCGCTGCCATGCTCCGCTGCCAGGGGGGCGCCGGCTTCACCACCATCGATCTGGCCTGCCTGGATCGGGCCGAGGGCGTGCTGACGCTGTACAAGTACGGCGCCGCGCCGTCCTATATCAAGCGGCAGGGCACCGTGGCCCGCTATCGCGCACAGGCGCTGCCCGCGGGACTGGAGAGCGCCGACGGCGACGTGCCGCCCCAGCGGATCGCGGTGTCGCCGGGCACCTGGCTGGTGCAGGTGTCCGACGGTGTGGCCGGCGAGGACGACGAGTGGCTCCAGGACCTGCTGGCCGGATGGGACGGCACCTCGCCCCGGGCGCTGGCGGAGGAGCTTCTCCGTCAGTCCGTTCAGCGGACGGGCGGCGCGGACGACTGCGCCGTGCTGGTGCTGGCCATCGACGGCAAGGCGGACCCGCACCGCGTCTGAGCGACAAAAAACGGCGGGAAATTTTGCCCGCCGCGCCGTATAACTTTCCGCCGCCGCGGCGATACTATGGCTGTAACAAACAGCGCCCGTCACGGCTGAAGGAGGCATCGGTTTTGGTAAAAGGCGTTTCCCGCCGCGTGATCGTCGTGGACTCTCCCGACCCGCGGATATTCGAGCAGGCTATTTTCATCCTTCCCACGGACGGCGGCGGCGTCAGCTCCCGCCAGCTGGTGGACGAGGCGGTGCGGATCGCCCGCAGCTACGCCCGGGGACAGACCGGCGTTCGCCGCCGGTGGCGTCCGCCCGCGTGGCTGTGGGCGGTATGGGGCGCGTGTGCCTGCGGCCTGGTGTGGCTGCTGGCTGCGCTGCTGTGACCGCCCGCGGTCCTGTGGCGCAAGGGCGCTGTATCAGCTTACTACCAGCGGTTTCCGCTGTTTCTGCCCTTTTTATCGCGGCGGCTGTGAGCAGTCACCGCCGCAAGGGTCCTGTTTTTTCTCCTCACTTGGGGCGGACGCGCGGCGTCCGCCCTCCTTTTTTACCCGGCGGTATCGTATGCCCTGCTCCAAAAAAAGAGACGCGCTGCATGGCGCGTCTCTTTTTTTGCAATTGCCCACAGGTTTTGTTGTCTGCACTCCCGCACATCGCAAGGAAGGGGGAGTGTGAGGGGGGAACCTTTGACGGGTTCCCCTACTCGCGTTCAATCACCCGCCCGCAGGCGGTCACTTTTGCGTAGCAAAAGTGCTGCTCCAAAAAAGAAAGACACCCACATGGGTGTCTTTCTTTTTTGGAGCAGGGTACGGGAGTCGAACCCGCCTTAACGGCTTGGGAAGCCGCTGTAATACCGATATACCAACCCTGCGATTTACTTACCGGGTTATTGTAGCATACCGGCGGCGGTTTTGCAACCGAAAATTGTGTCGAAAGGGCATGAACGTCTTGTCCCGCCGCATACCCATAGAAAAAAGCCTGGAGGGGACGCTATGAAACGAAAACTGACAGCGCTGCTGGCGGCGCTGTGCATCACCGCTGTGCTGCCGGTACACGCCGGGGCGGTGGACCTGCCGCTGACCTCCCGCGCCGCGGTGCTGATGGAAAAGACCACGGGACAGATGCTGTTCGCCCAAAACGAGCATGAGAAGCTGGAGCCGGCCAGCGTCACCAAGATCATGACACTGCTGCTGACCATGGACGCCATCGACAGCGGCGCGCTGGCCTATGACGACGTGGTGACGGTGTCGGCCAACGCCGCCGGCATGGGCGGCAGTCAGGTCTTTCTGGCGGAGGGCGAGCAGATCACCGTGGAGGAGCTGCTGAAATGCGTGTGCGTGTCCTCCGGCAACGACGCGGCGGTGGCACTGGCGGAGAAGGTCGCCGGTGTGACGGAGCTGTTTGTGGAGCAGATGAACAACCGCGCCAGGGGGCTGGGGATGGACGATACCCATTTTGCCAATCCCACCGGTCTGACGGCGGCGGGCCACGTTACCAGCGCCTATGACATTGCCCTTATGAGCCGCGAGCTGCTGACAAAGCACCCGGACATCCGCAATTTCACCACCATATGGACGGACAGCATCCGAAACGGCACCTTTGATCTGGCCAATACAAACAAGCTCATCCGCTGGTACGACGGCGCCACGGGGCTGAAGACCGGCTACACCGCCTCCGCAGGCTACTGCATCAGCGCCACGGCGGAGCGCGAGGGCATGGAGCTGATCGCAGTGGTCATGAAGGGAGAGACGTCCGACAAGCGGAATACCGACGCCAAGGCGCTGTTGAATTACGGCTTCTCCGCCTATACGCTGGTCTCCGCCGCGCCGGAGGAGCCGCTGCCCGCTCTGCCGGTGACCATGGGAGAGGCGGAGCAGGTGGGCCTGACGCTGCCGGAGACGGGCGTTACCGCTGTGGTGGAGAAGGCGCAGGCATCGTCGCTGGAGTATCGGGTGGACCTGCCGGAGACGCTGGCGGCCCCGATACAGCAGGGCCAGCAGGTGGGCACGCTGACCCTGTGCAGCGGCGATACGGAGGTGCTGACGGTGCCCATTTTGGCGGCGGAGAGCGTTCCGGGGCGCAGCTGGGGACGGATGTTCACCGATCTTTTGAAGCAGGCGGTGTTCCTGGCGTAGCGGAAAGGGGAAAAGCGGGGGAAAGTCCCGTTTTTCCCCTTGTATTTTCCCCGGAAACGTTGTACGATAGGGCAAATAGTTGCATTGCACCGACGAGGAGGTTTTAACATGATACAGGTCGATCTGCAAAATATCCGCAGCTTTATCCCACTGCCCTACGAGGCCGCGCTGTCCCCCCGCCTGCGTATCGCCCATGACCATCTGCAAAATGGTGATGGCGCCGGCGGCGAATTTACCGGCTGGGTGCGTCTGCCGGAGGACTATGACAAGGCGGAATTTGCCCGCATCAAGGCGGCGGCGAAGAAAATACAGTCCGACTCCCAGGCGCTGGTGGTCATCGGTATCGGCGGTTCCTACCTGGGTGCCCGGGGCGTCATCGAATGCCTGCGCTCGCCCAATTACAACCTGAAAAAGAAGAATACGCCCAACATCTACTTTATCGGCAACGGCCTCAGCTCCGATGCGCTGACCGAGGTGATGGAGCTGGTGGACGGCGTGGACTTCTCCGTGAACGTTATCTCCAAGTCCGGTACCACCACGGAGCCCGCCGTGGCCTTCCGCTTTTTCCGTGAGCTGCTGGAGAAGAAGTACGGTGCTGAGGGCGCCGCCAAGCGTATCTATGCCACCACCGACGCCCGCAAGGGGGCCCTGAAGGGCCTGGCCGACGATAAGGGCTACGAGGAGTTCGTGGTGCCGGACAACATCGGCGGACGGTACAGTGTGCTCACGGCCGTGGGTCTGCTGCCCATTGCCGTGGCCGGCATCGATATCGACGCGCTGATGGCCGGCGCGGCGGATATGATGCGCGAATGTGCCCTGGCGGACATGAACGCCAATCCCGCCTGGCAGTATGCCGGCGCCCGGTATGAGCTGTACCGCACAGGAAAGAAGATCGAGCTGCTGGCGGCCTATGAGCCATGCTTCCGCTTTATGTCCGAGTGGTGGAAGCAGCTGTACGGCGAGAGCGAGGGCAAGGAGAACAAGGGCCTGTTCCCCGCCAGCGTGGAGTTTACCGCTGACCTGCACTCCATGGGCCAGTACATCCAGGAGGGTGAGCGCCACCTGTTCGAGACGGTGGTGCGCTTCGGCCCCTCTCAAAACGAAAACCCCGTGCCCTATGACGAGGGCAACGGCGACGGCCTGAACTTCCTGGCGGGCAAGAGCATGGACTTTATCCGCCAGCAGGCCATGGACGGTACGCTGCTGGCTCATGTGGAGGGCGGCGTGCCCAACGTGACGCTGCGGACAGGATCCGTCAATGAGCAGACCCTGGGCGGGCTGATCTACTTCTTTGAGTACGCCTGCGGCCTGTCCGGCTACCTGCTGGACGTGAACCCCTTTGACCAGCCCGGCGTGGAGGCCTATAAGAAAAATATGTTCGCCCTGCTGGGCAAGCCGGGGTATGAGGACCTGCGGCAGACGCTGCTGGGGAAGCTGGAAAAGTAAAAGTGCCCAAAAATAAGTTTACTTTTTCTGCATTGCTATTTTTCCACCGGTATGGTATGCTGTACTCAGGTGGAAACCACCAATGACAAAGGAGTGATTTCTTATGGTTAGACTGATCATGGGTGCCAACGGTGCCGGTAAGACCAAGCAGCTCATCGAGCTCATCCACACCAGTGTGGAGTCCGAGACCGGAAGTGTCGTGTGCATCGAGCCTAAGGGCGATATGACCTACGACGTCAGCTACAACGTCCGTCTGGTCAACGCCGGCGAGTATAATGTGGATTCTTTTGACTGCCTGCGCGGATTCCTGTGCGGTATGTACGCGGGCAATTACGATATTTCCCATGTGTTCGTGGATAATCTCTGCAAGATCGCCGGCAGCAACGACCTGCAGGCGGTAGAGACGTTCCTTCACTGGCTGGACCGCTTCAGCGAGGAGAATGGCGTGAAGTTCACCGTCACCATCAGCGCGGACGAGGACACCGCCACCGAGGGCATGAAGCAGTACATCTGAGGTTTTTATCCGAAATACAAAAAGAACCGCCGGGACGGCGGTTCTTTTTTCTTTCATCCCAGCAGATACAGCACCAGCCCGTACACCACGCTGGCAGCGGTGCCGAATACGATCACCGGCCCGGCCACAGTGAACATCTTGACCGCCGTGCCGGTGACGATGCCCTCCGCCCGGAAGTCGATGGCCGGCGAGGCTACGGCGTTGGCGAAGCCGGTGATGGGCACCAGCGTGCCTGCCCCGGCGTACCGCGCCAGCCGGTGGTACAGCCCCAGCGCCGTCAGCAGCACCGACAGGAACACCAGCGTTACCGAGGTGGCGGAGGCCGCCTCCTGCTGCGTCAGCCCCAGCGCCTGCCAGCCGTTGGCGATCAGCTGTCCCACGGCGCAGATCCCGCCGCCGACGAAAAAGGCCAGCGCCGTGTCCTTGCCGATGGGTGAGCTGGGCGACAGCTGCCGTACCAGCGCGTCATATTCCTTAGGTGTCACGCCATCACATCCTTTCGCCGGTAATATGTGTCGCTTTCACCGCTGCTATACTTGTCAAAACCCATGAAAGCGGCTATAATGATACGGTGATCTCAGGAAAGGAGGGCGTCAGTTATGCACGACCCTGCCCATCCCTTCGGGCGCAAGGCGGTCCAGCTGGCCGTGATCGACCCGGTGAGCTGCACCGGCTGCGGCTGGTGCGCCATGTTCTGCCCCATGAAGTGCATCGACCTGCGGCCGGACGGCTATTATGAGGTCCGTCAAGATGACTGCATCGGCTGCCGCAGCTGCAAGGTCAACTGCTTTTACGGCGCTGTGACCATACTGCCGCCTCAGGTACGCTGATATGCAGAAAGAAAAAGCCCCTCTCGGGCTCTATATCCACATCCCCTTCTGCCGCCAGAAATGCGCCTACTGCGACTTTTACTCTTTGCCCCGCAGCGAGGAGAAGATGGACGCCTATACCGCCGCCCTGCTGCGCCATATCGAGGAGGTCTCGCCCCGCACTGCTGCCCATCGGGTGGACACGGTGTACTTCGGCGGCGGTACCCCCAGCTATCTGGGACCGGACCGCCTGACAAAGCTGCTGCGGACCCTCCGCAAGCGCTGCCCTGTGGCCCGCGACGCCGAGATCACGTTGGAGGCCAACCCGGACTCCGCCTGTGACGTCAAGGCCCTGCGTGCGCTGCGTCGGGCGGGCTTCAACAGGATATCTCTGGGCGTTCAGTCGGCGGATGACGGCCTGCTTCGCGCCATCGGCCGCATCCATACCTTTGCCCAGGTGCAGGAGGCCGTGGCCGCCGTGCGGAAGGCCGGTTTCAAAAACCTCAGTATGGACCTGATCTACGGCCTGCCGGGCCAGACCATGCAGCAGTGGGAGGACACCCTCGCCGCCGTCATCGCCCTGGCCCCGGAGCATATCTCCTGCTACGGCCTGAAGCTGGAACCCGGCACGCCCCTGTATGACCGCCGGGACAGCGAGCGCTTCCCGGACGACGATGCCCAGGCGGATATGTATCTCTACGCCGTCACCGTTCTGGCACAGAACGGCTATGAGCAGTACGAGATATCCAACTTTGCCAAGCCGGGCTTTGCCTCCCGCCACAATTTGAAATACTGGCACATGGAGGAATATGCCGGCTTCGGGCCCGGCGCCCACTCCGACTTCGGCGGCGTGCGCTACGCCTACGTCCGGGACCTGGACAGCTACATAAGCGGTCGCCTGATCCTGTCGGAGTCCGAGTCTGACGCTACGCTGACTCGCGATTACGAGTACGTCATGCTGTCTCTCCGCACGGCGGAGGGCATCGACCGCCGGTATTTCGAGACGACCTACCGCCAGCGGTTCCAGCCCATGGAGGATCTGTTCGTGCAGTATGAGCGCACGGGTCTGGCCGCCCGGACGGAGAACGGCTGGCGCCTGACGCCCCGCGGCTTTCTGGTGTCCAACAGCATCATCGTGGCCCTGGAGGAGGCCCTGGCCGTCCAGAAAATACGCCGGGAGCAGGCCCTGGCCCAGCGGGATTATCGGATAATTTAACTGAAAAAGGCGGCTGTGTGCCGCCTTTTTCCGCTTTCCTCTTGACATTTTTTCAAAACCGTGCTACATTGTCAGCAATATTGAAAGTTGCGATGAAGGGGACAGGCCGTGCCTCATGTCCACGCGAAGAGAGCCGCCGTTTGGTGCAAGGCGGACGGGACAGGGACACCGAACATCACCCCGGAGCATCCGCCTGAAAGCTCGCCGAGTAAGCGCGGACGGCAAGGGAGCCGTTACCTTCTCCCCGCCCCATTCCGTGGGGGATGAGTGGCCGCCCCGGCGGCAACGAGAGTGGTACCGCAGAGGACGTTTTTCCGCGCCTTTGTCTCTTGAACGAGACAAAGGCGCTTTTTATTTTGTTTTCAAAACTATTCAGATAAAGGAGAAGCAACATGGAGTACAAGAAGACACTGAATATGCCCAAAAGCGGCTTTCCCATGCGCGCCGGCCTGCCCGCCCGCGAGCCGGAGATGCTGAAGCACTGGGAAGAGCTGGACCTTTACAATGAGCTGCTGAAGAAGAACGAGGGCAAGCCTCTGTTCTCCCTCCACGACGGCCCTCCGTTCTCTAACGGCGCGCTGCACATGGGCCACGCCCTGAACAAGTCCCTGAAGGACTTTATCACCCGCATGTACGCGATGCGCGGCTACTATACCCCCTATATCCCCGGCTGGGACAACCACGGTATGCCCATCGAGTCCGCCATCATCAAGCAGAACAAGCTGAACCACAAGGCCATGAGCGTCTCTGAGTTCCGCAGTGCCTGCCATGAGTTCGCCGACCACTACATCGATGTCCAGCGCGACGGCTTCAAGCGCATGGGCGTGGTGGGCGACTGGGAGCACCCCTACAAGACCATGGATCCCGGCTTCGAGGCCCAGGAGGTCCGTGTGTTCGGCAGAATGTACCAGAACGGTCACATCTACAAGGGCCTGAAGCCCGTGTATTGGTGCCCCCACGACGAGACGGCCCTGGCCGAGGCGGAGATCGAGTATAAGGACGATCCCTGCACCACCGTCTATGTAAAGTTCCCCATGCACGACGATCAGGGCAAGCTGGGCCATCTGGACCACAGCAAGCTGTACTTCGTGATCTGGACCACCACCGTCTGGACCCTGCCCGGCAACCTGGCCATCGCCCTGCACCCCGACGAGAGCTACGCCGTGGTCAAGGCGCCCAACGGCGAGATGTACATCATGGCCGAGGCACTGGTCGAGAAGGTCATGAAGATCGGCGGCTTTGACAGCTACGAGATCGTGGAGACGCACCCCGGCTCCTTCTTCGAGAACATGCTGGCCGACCATCCCTTCCTGCACAAGACCTCCCGCCTGGTGCTGGCGGATTACGTCACCATGGACTCCGGTACCGGCTGCGTCCACACCGCACCCGGCTTCGGCGCCGACGACTATGTGACCTGCAAGCGCTACGGCATGGACATGGTAGTGCCCGTGGACGATCAGGGCAAGCACACCGCCTATGCCGGCAAGTACGAGGGCATGACCACCGATGCGTCCAACCCCGTCATCCTGCAGGATATGAAGGACAACGGTACTCTGTTCGCCAGCGAGGACATCGTCCACAGCTACCCCCACTGCTGGCGCTGCAAGCAGCCCATCATCTTCCGTGCCACCCCCCAGTGGTTCTGCTCCGTGGACAGCTTCAAGGACGAGGCCATCGCCGCCTGCGAGGACGTCCGCTGGGTGCCCGCCTGGGGCAAGGACCGTATGCGCTCCATGATCCTGGAGCGCACCGACTGGTGCATCAGCCGCCAGCGCCGCTGGGGCCTGCCGATCCCCGTGTTCTACTGCAAGGACTGCGGCAAGCCCGTCTGCACCCCCGAGAGCATCGAGGCCGTGGCCGGGCTGTTCGAGAAGGAGGGCTCCAACGCCTGGTTCGACAGAGACGCCGCCGACATCCTGCCCAAGGGCTTCACCTGCCCCCACTGCGGCAAGGCCGCCGGATTTGATAAGGAGACGGACACGCTGGACGGCTGGTTCGACTCCGGCTCCACCCACTTTGCCGCTATGGAGCGCGATCAGGGCTTCTGGCCTGCCACCATGTACATCGAGGGCCTGGATCAGTATCGCGGCTGGTTCCAGTCCTCCCTGCTGGTGGCCGTGGGCGCTCTGGGCCGCGGCGCACCGTTCAAGGAGTGCGTCACCCACGGCTGGACCGTGGACGGTGAGGGCAAGGCTATGCACAAGTCTCTGGGCAACGGCATGGACCCCGCCGAGATCTTCAACAAGTACGGCGCCGATCTGCTGCGTCTGTGGGCTGGCAGCTCCGACTACCACGTGGACGTCCGCTGCTCCGACGAGATCTTCAAGCAGCTGAGCCAGAACTACCTGAAGTTCCGCAATACCGCCAAGTTCTGCCTGGACAATCTGGTGGGCTTCGACGCCGATCATCTGGTGGAGCCGGGCGAGATGCTGCCCCTGGACAAGTGGGCCATCACCCGCCTGAACGACCTGCTGACCAAGGCTTATGCCGCTTATGACAACTACGAGTTCCATGTGGTGTCCCACATGATCAACGACTTCTGCGTGGTGGACCTGAGCTCCTTCTACTTCGATATTCTCAAGGATCGCCTGTACTGCGACGAGGCCGAGAGTCTCTCCCGCCGCAGCGCCCAGACCGCCCTGTTCCTGATCCTGGACGCTATGACCCGCCTGTTTGCCCCCATCCTGGCCTTTACCTGCGATGAGATCTGGCTGGCCATGCCCCATCGCTCCTGCGATGACGCGCGCAACGTCCTGTTCAACGAGATGGTGCTGCCCTACAACGGCTATGCCCTCTCCGAGGACGAGATGGCCCGCTGGGCCCGTATCGCCGCCCTCCGCACCGCCGTCAACGGCGCGCTGGAGACCGCCCGTGCCGACAAGACCATCGGCAAGAGCCTGGAGGCTGAGGTGGACCTGACCGTTACGCCGGAGGATGGCTTCCTGGCATCCATGGACGCCGCCCAGGTGGCCGACCTGTTCATCGTCTCCCAGGTCCGCGTGGACGTGGACGCGGAGCAGAAGGTGGCCGTTCGCCCCGCCAACGGTGCCAAGTGTGCCCGCTGCTGGAAGGTCCTGCCCACCGTGGGCAGCGACAGCGAGCACCCCGACCTGTGCCCCCGCTGCGCCGCCGTGGTCAAAAAGCTTCCCGTCATCGAGTAAAAGACGCATAAAAAAGAAACCGCCCTCCAGGGCGGTTTCTTTTTTACTCCTTCACCTGCTTCATGGACAGGCTGATGCGATGCTTTTTCTCGTCCACGTCCAGCACCAGCACCTTCACGATGTCGCCCACGGCCACCACCTCGGAGGGGTGCTTGATGAACCTGCTGCACACCTGCGAGATGTGTACCAGCCCATCCTGATGCACGCCGATGTCCACGAATACGCCGAAGTCGATCACGTTCCGCACCGTTCCGGTGAGCACCATGCCGGGCTTCAGGTCCTTCATGTCCAGCACATCGGTGCGGAGGATGGGCGCCGGCAGGTCGCTCCGCAGGTCGCGTCCGGGCTTCATCAGCTCCTTCACCACGTCCCGCAGTGTGGGCACGCCCACGCCGATCTCTTCGGCTACCTTTGCCTCGCCCATGGCCTGTACCCTTTGCATCAATCCGTCCACCGCGCCCCGGCGCACGTCTTCGTCGCCGCAGCCGCACAGGGCCAGCAGCTTCTCCGCCGCCCCGTAGCTCTCTGGGTGTACGCCGGTGTTGTCCAGCACGTTTTTGCTCTCCGGCACCCGCAAAAAGCCCGCGCACTGCTCATAGGCCTTGGGGCCCAGCTTCGGCACCTTCAAAAGGCGCTTCCGGTCCGGGAAGGCGCCGTTGGCCTCCCGGTACGCCACGATGTTCTTCGCCGTGGTGCCGTTCAGCCCGGATACATAGCCCAGCAGGCTGGCGCTGGCGGTGTTCAGGTCAACACCCACGGCGTTGACGCAGTCCTCCACCACGCCGCATAGTGCCTCGTCCAGCCGCTTTTGCGGCATATCGTGCTGGTACTGCCCCACGCCGATGGCCTTGGGGTCGATCTTCACCAGCTCCGCCAGCGGGTCCTGTAACCGCCGGGCGATGGAGATGGCCGAGCGCAGGTTCACGTCGTAGTCCGGGAACTCCTCCGCCGCCAGCTTGCCGGCGGAGTACACCGACGCGCCCGCCTCGTTGACGATCATATAGCTGACGCCCGGAAGGCCCCGCAGCATCTCCACCGTCATCTGCTCTGTCTCCCGGCTGGCGGTGCCGTTGCCGATGGCGATGTGCGCCACGCCGTGTTTTTTGCACAGGGCCGTCAGCTTGGCGATGGCCTCCCGCTTCTGGCGCTCGCCGTAGGTGGGGTAGACCACCGTGGTGTCCAGCACCTTGCCGGTGCCGTCGATGACCGCCACCTTGCACCCGTGGGCATAGCCGGGGTCCAGCCCCATGGTCACGTGGCCCTTTACCGGCGGCTGGAGCAGCAGCGGCTTCAGGTTCAGCGCGAACTGTCCGATAGCGCCCTCGTTGGCGCTGTCCGTCAGGGCGGACCGCGCCTCGCGCTCCAGCGACGGATAGATCAGCCGGTCATAGGCGTCCTCACAGGCGGCCTTGATGAATTCCATGGCCGCCGAGCCGGGCTTTACCACCGCCCGCCGCAGTGCCGGCAGCGCGGCCTCCCGGTCCAGCAATACCGTGACGGAGAGCAGCCCCTCTTTTTCGCCCCGGTTGATGGCCAGGATCTGGTGCCCCGCCAGCTTGGGAATGGCCTGCTCAAAGTCGTAGTACAGTCGGTACACGCTGTCCTCCTCCGTGGCGGCAAGGCTCCTCAGCCGTCCCTGCCGCATCAGCAGGCCCCGCAGTGCCTTGCGGATGTCCGCGTCGTCGCTGATGATCTCCGCGATGATGTCGTTGGCGCCCTGCAGCGCGTCGGCCGCGGTCTCCACGCCCTTCTCCGGATCGATGTACGCCTGTGCGGCCGCCTCCGGCGCGGGACAGTCCTTCTCCTGCGCCAGCAGCAGCTGCGCCAGGGGCTCCAGCCCCTTCTCCCGGGCCACCGTGGCCCGGGTCCGCCGCTTTTGCTTGTAGGGACGGTACAGGTCCTCCACCTCCGCCAGCGTGGCGGCGCTGTCGATGGCCGCCGCCAGCGCATCGGTCAGCTTGCCCTGCCCGTCGATGGCGGACTTGACCTCCTGCCGCCGCTTGTCCAGGTTCCGCAGGTATTGCAGCCGGTCCTCCAGCTTCCGCAGGGTGGTGTCGTCCATGGAGCCGTGCTGTTCCTTCCGATAGCGGGCGATGAACGGAATGGTGCTGCCCTCGTCCAGCAGGGCGATAACGTTTTCCACGTACTGGACCGGCTGGCCCAGCTCCGATGCCAATATCTGTGCGATGCTCTGCATATGTGCTCCTTTCAGAAAGCTGTGCCCGCGCACGGCGCGGGCACAGACGCTTATTTACTTGTGATACAGGCTCTTGACCTCATATTTCGCCTCGCAGCTGACGTTGATGCCCAGCCGCTTATACAGCTTGGCGTCCTCCTCGGAGATGATGACCGAGAAGTGGGCCTCGCAGCCCCGCAGGTTCTTCAGCTGCGCCTGCACCATGGCCGCCAGGGGGTTCGTCAGACCGGAGATTGCCAGCGCGATCAGCACCTCATCCGAGTGCAGCCGGGGATTTCGGTGGCCCAGGCAGCCGGTCTTCATGGCGCTGATGGGTTCGATCACCGACGAGGGGATCAGGTCCAGCTTGTGGTCAATGCCCGCCATCTTCTTCAGCGCGTTCAGCAGCAGCGCCGCCGACGCGCCCAGCAGGGGGGAGGTCCGCCCGGTCACCACGCTGCCGTCCGGCAGCACCATGGCGCCCGCCGGCTTGCCGGTGGCCTCCGCCTTTTCCAGCGAAGCCGCCACCGCCGGGCAGATGTCCGGCGTCACGCCCGCCTGCTGCATCACCAGCTCCAGCTTCCGCACCACGCACTCGTCCGCCTGCCCCTTGGCCCGTTCCACGCACCCGGTGTAGTACCGGCGCAGGATCTCCATGCGGCTGGCCTCCTGGCACACCGCGTCGTCCACGATAGCGAAGCCTGCCATGTTCACGCCCATGTCCGTGGGGGACTTGTAGGGGCACTCGCCCTGGATCATCCGGAACATGGCCGCCAGCACCGGGAAGATCTCCACGTCCCGGTTGTAATTCACCGTGGTCTTGCCATAGGCCTCCAGGTGGAACGGGTCGATCATGTTCACGTCGTTCAGGTCCGCCGTGGCCGCCTCATAGGCCAGGTTCACCGGGTGCTTCAGCGGCAGGTTCCAGATGGGGAACGTCTCGTACTTGGCGTAGCCCGCCCGGATGCCCCGCCGGTTGTCGTGGTACAGCTGGCTCAGGCAGGTGGCCATCTTGCCGCTGCCGGGGCCGGGGGCCGTCACCACGATCAGCGACCGGGTCGTCTCAATGTATTCGTTCTTACCCAGGCCCTCGTCGGACACGATGTGCGCCACGTCCGAGGGATACCCGGCGATGGGATAGTGCTTGTAGCTCTTCACGCCAAGGGCACTCAGCCGCTTGATAAAGGCATCCGCCGCCGGCTGGCCGGCGTACTGGGTGATGACCACGCTGCCCACATAGAAGCCCAGCCCCCGGAATACGTCGATCAGCCGCAGCACGTCCACGTCGTAGCTGATGCCCAGGTCGCCGCGCATCTTGTTCTTTTCGATGTCCCCGGCGCAGATGGCCACCACGATCTCCACGTCGTCCTTCAGCGTCTGCAGCATCCGTATCTTGCTGTCCGGCTGGAACCCCGGCAGCACACGGGAGGCGTGGTAATCGTCAAACAGCTTGCCGCCGAACTCCAGATACAGCTTGCCGCCGAACTGGGCGCGCCGCGCCGTGATGTGCTCCGCCTGTAATTGCAGGTACTTTTCGTTGTCAAATCCGATCTTCACCCTGATCCACCTCTGTCTCTCCAAAATATCGTCTGCTATTATACAATATCTTGTGGGGCAGGGAAAGAAGAAATCACAACTTTCCCGGGGGAAAATGTGACGAACTTTGACTGTGTTTTTTGGCAAAACCCACCGTTGCTTTTTGCTTCCGGCGGGGGTATACTAAAAATTACCCCCATTTTGCAGGAGGAGTGTCTATGCGTTTTCACGTTATCTGGCGCAAGAGCCATGAGCCGGAGGAGGCCTATCGCGACTTCTTCGAGACAAACGATATTTACGAGGCCAAGGATTTCGCCATGCGCCTGGCCTTTGACGAGACAAATCTGGTCTGCGTCCGCGACGAAAGGCGGGATGAGATCGTCCGCGACTTCGACGCGGAGGTCTACCGCTGAAACTCATAAACCAACCGCCTCCGGCCATACTAAGGCCGGAGGTGATTTTTATGCCCAAACGCAAGCGCAGCCGGGAGGGCTTTCCCTATGACGCTACACCGGACGTCCACCACTTTCCCGGCGTACCGCGCAGCAGCTTCGACCTGGTGAATATGTACGGCACCTATAACATTCAGCCCACGTCTGACACGGAGAACACCTTTCCCCTCATCGCCCCCGGCCTGCCCAAGGCCTACCGGAACATGAAGCTGGACAAACACGACCTGGAGCCGTGAACCGCAGAAAGCCGCATGGCGCGAGCGCGCCATGCGGCTTTCCCATACTGCCATGACGAGTTTCCAAGGAAAACGCAACATTGTCCCGGAAAAATCCGGAAAGATTTAATCATTTAAAGTGCGGCTCGGTACAATGCACAAATAATTGTTATTTCTTTGGCAATTCGCATAATTGACGCAAATTTCACAAACCCGTATAATATAAGTAAACTGGTAAGACCAGTGCGGCGCGCAGTATCTCCGCACCGCGGGAGAGGGTATTTCTGCCCGATCGCACAGAATAGGGAGGACCCCATGTACACCTTAGGTATCGACATCGGCAGCACCACTTCCAAGTGCGCCGTTCTTAAAGACGGAAAAGAGCTGGTGGCCCACAGCCTCCAAACCGGCGGCCTGGGCACCGGCGGGCCGGAGGAGGCGCTGGCGCAGCTGTGGCAGACCAGCGGCCTGACCCGGGCCGATATGGCCTGCGCCTTTGTCACCGGCTACGGCCGCAAAAACTACGAGGGCGCCGACGGCGAGATCAGCGAGCTGACCGCCCACGCCCTGGGCGGACGCTTTGTGTTCCCGGACCTGCGTACCGTCATCGACATCGGCGGGCAGGATGCCAAGGTCATCGCCCTGTCGCCCTCCGGCAAGATGGTGAACTTCGTCATGAATGATAAGTGCGCCGCCGGTACAGGGCGGTTTCTGGATGTGATGGCCTCTATCCTCCGCCTGAATGTGGACGATCTGGATGCCGAGGCCGCCAAGGCCGCGGCCCCCGCCGCTATCTCCAGCACCTGCACCGTGTTTGCCGAGAGCGAGGTCATCAGTCAGCTGGCTAACGGCGTCAGGCGCCCCGACCTGGTGGCGGGCATCTGCCGCAGCGTGGCAAGCCGCGTGGCGGCCCTGGCCCGGCGGGCGGGCGTCACGGAGCAGGTCTGTCTCTCCGGCGGCGTGGCCCGGAACGACGCGGTGCGGCAGGCGCTCAGCGACGAGCTAAGCGTCCCCGTCAGTGTGGACCCGCTGGCCCAGTATTTCGGCGCCATCGGCGCGGCCCTGTGGGCATATAAGCAGACGACATGAATAAACAGAAATATGTTTCGATAAAAGCTGTGAGGAGGAACTGAAATGGCAGAAGAAGTGAAGAAGGCCCCGAAGCCGGTGGATCCCAATTCCGCCAAGTATAAGCTGGGCAAGATCGCGGCGGACGCCTATGTGGATGCCATCGAGGCCAAGAAGCGCGGCGAGAAGGTGGCTTGGGTCTCCAGCAACTTCCCTGTGGAGATCCCGGAGACTATGGGCATCGCCACCGTGTATCCCGAGAACCAGGCCGCCGGCATCGCCGCCCGCGGCGCGGGCACGAGAATGTGCGAGGTGGCGGAGTCCGAGGGCTACTCCAACGACATCTGCGCCTACGCCCGCGTGTCTCTGGCCTACGCCAAGCTGAAGTCCTGTCCCGAGCAGGACGTGGCCATGCCCGACGTACTGCTGTGCTGCAGCAATATCTGCTCCTGCATGATCAAGTGGTATGAGAACCTGGCCCGTGAGCTGAACATCCCCATGATCCTGCTGGATATCCCCTTTAACCCCGACTACGAGGTGTCCGACGCCGAGGTGGCCTACGTCACCGGCCAGTTCTGGGACGCCGTGAAGCAGCTGGAGGAGATCACCGGCAAGAAGTGGTCTGACGAGAAGTTTCAGGAGGTCACCGGCTTCTCCTGCCGCTCCAGCCGCGCATGGCTGGCGGCCACCGGCTGCGCCAGGTACGTGCCCTCTCCCTTCAACGGCTTCGACCTGCTGAACCACATGGCCGTCATGGTCACGGCCCGGGGCAAGTCCACCGCCGCCGACGCCATGGAGACGCTGCTGAAGGAGTACGAGGACAACCACAAGAACGGTACCTCCACCTTCCGCACGGAGGAGAAGTACCGCATCATGTTTGAGGGCATCGCCTGCTGGCCGTACCTGCGTGCCACCAGCACCGGCCTGAAGTCCCGGGGCATCAACATGGTCACGACGATCTACGCCGACGCCTTCGGCTTCGACTATAACACCTTTGACGAGATGATCCGCGCCTACTGCAAGGTGCCCAACGCCATCAATTTGGAGATGAGCCGCGACAAGCGCATCAAGCTCTGCAAGGACAACCACGTGGAGGGTATGCTGGTGCATACCAACCGATCCTGCAAGCTGTGGAGCGGCTTCATGTACGAGATGAGCCGCCAGATCGGCAAGGCCTGCGATATCCCCGTGGTCAGCTTCGACGGCGATCAGGCCGACCCCCGCAACTTCTCCGAGGCCCAGTACGACACCCGTGTGCAGGGCCTGACGGAGATCATGGAAGCCAACAAGGCTGCGAAAGGAGTGTAAGGCATGAACGACATCCTCAACAAGCTGCATGAGGCAGCAGCCTCTCCCCGCGCGCAGATGGACGGCTATCTGGCGCAGGGCAAAAAGATCGTCCTGTGCGCTCCTGTTTACACTCCCGAGGAGCTTATCCACGCCATGGGCTTCGTGCCTATGGGAGCCTGGGGCGGCGATGTAGCGCTGAACCGCGCCAAGGAATACTGTCCCGCCTTCCTGTGCGCCATTGTCCAGTCCCTGCTGGAGCTGGGCATCAACGGTGTGTATGACGGCGCCAGCGCCATTGTCATCCCCTCCCTGTGCGATACCCTCAAGACCGTGGGCGAGAACTGGAAGTACGCCGTGCCGTCCATCCCGTTCATCCCCATGACCTATCCCCAGAACCGCAAGCCCGCCTACGGCGTGGCCTATACCAAGGCCGGCTATGAGCGCGTGATCCGCGACCTGGAGAAGCTGGGCGGCGCCTTCTCCGAGGAGAAGCTGCTTGCCTCCATCAAGGTCTACAACCGCCACAACGATGCCATGCGGAAGATAGACGAGGTGCTGGCCAAGCACCCGGAGATCACCGCCGCCCAACGCAGCGACATCTTCAAGAGCGCCTTCTTCATGACCAAGGAGGAGCACACGGAGCTGGTGGAGGCGCTCATTGAGAAGCTGGAAGCCCAGACTCCCGCCGCGGAGAAGCTGCCCATCGTCATCTCCGGCATCCTGACGGACGCCCCGGCGCTGAACGCCATTCTGGACGAAATGGGTCTGCACATCGTGGCCGACGACGTGGCCGCCCAGTCCCGCCAGTACCGCACCGACGCACCGGAGCGCGATGACGCCCTGAACGCTCTGGCCGAGAAGTTCGCCGCCATGGGCAACTGCTCCGTGCTGTACGATCAGGAGAAGAACCGGGTGAAGTGGATCGTGGACACCGCCAAGGCGAGAAGCGCCAAGGGTGTTCTGGTGGTGCTGACCAAGTTCTGCGACCCGGAGGAGTTCGACTATGTGATGATCAAGAAGGCCTGCGAGGCCGCCGACCTGCCCCTGACGCTGGTGGAGGTGGACCGTCAGATGGTCCGATTCGAGCAGGTGCGAACCAACCTCGAGACCTTCCGCGACCTGCTGAAAATGTAAGCAACACACCATTTATTAACATACATGGAGGAACGATATGAGTGAAGTAAAGCGTCCCCTCGAGGGCGTAAAGGTGCTGGAGCTGGCCACCTTTATCGCCGCCCCCTGCTGCGCCCGCTTTCTGGCGGATCTGGGCGCCGAGGTCATCAAGGTCGAGGCCCCCGCCGGCGACCCCCTGCGCTACACCGCTGTCAACGAGGGCCGTCCCCAGGATCAGAAGGAGAACACCTCCTACGATCTGGAGAACGCCGGCAAGACCTGCGTCTGCCTGAACACCAAGACCCCCGCCGGCCGCGAGGCACTGGAAAAGCTCATCGCTGAGGCGGACATCTTCATCACTAACTGGCGGCAGAACCCTCTGAAAAAGGCCGGCCTGGACTACGAGACGCTCCACGCCAAGTACCCCAGGCTGGTGTATGGCTTCGTGTCCGGCTACGGCGAGAAGGGCCCCGACAAGGATCTGCCCGGCTTCGACTTCACCGCTTTCTTTGCCCGCGGCGGTATCCTGGGCACCCTGTTCGATAAGGACGCCCTGCCCATGCTGACCATCGCCGGCTTCGGCGACCATCAGGTGGGTATGTACCTGGCCTCCGGCGTGCTGGCGGCCCTGTACCGCGCCCGCGAGACGGGCATCGGCGACCGCGTGGTGGTCTCCCTGTTCCACAGTGCCATCTGGGATGTCTCCCTGCTGCTGCAGGCCAGCCAGTACGGCGACCCCACCACCCAGTACCCCCTCTGTCTCTTATACACATCT
>ERZ1026997.257-NODE-257-length-24547-cov-6.993467_pt1 | contig 24547 bp, 23 predicted proteins | sample MGYA00519289_ERZ1026997 | MGnify/ENA primary metagenome ERZ1026997 (study PRJEB26926, sample SAMN06164455) | human gut metagenome | biome: ENVO:00009003; feature: ENVO:2100002; material: ENVO:00002003 | host: Homo sapiens | place: USA | collected 2012 ... | reverse complement strand
GTCTTTGTTCCGCCGAGTTCGGAGTACGCTTTCAGAAAAGAACCGCCAATCCCCAAAGAATTGCGGTTGGTAGACCATGACAAATAGGTCAGATCCTGCTTTTCCTTCATAAGCTGCGTATGCACATTTTCACCCCCCAAAAAATCGCCCCGCTTCACTACTTGTCATACGTCAAGTAGCTTTTGTTTTAGAACTTGTCATATGACAAGTACATCCAACTTAAAACCTGCATAAAACCGCCGCCCCGAACGGAAAATTGGGGCGGCGGTTTTGTTATGCAAGGTTTCGCAGATATTCTTCCACATTCTGATACTGAATGCCCTCAACCACTTGGCTTTCCCCGCGATAGAGGACGAACTTTCCGGTGATCGGGCCGTAGCGGTGCTCGGTCTGGGCGCATTTTTGCTCGTCGATCAGGTGGCGGTACTGCTGCGGGACAGCTTCTTCGCTGTGCTTGATCTCGAAAATCCGGCAGGAGCCTGCCTCCGGGTCAAACACCACCATATCAAATTCGCCCACAGGGAATTGCAGGACAAACACCTGCTTCTTGGGGTTTGCCAGCTTGGTTTCCAGCAGGACGATATCCTCCAGCATCCGCCCTTTGATCTCGGTCAGGATGCGCTGCTGCACGGCGGTGCGCTCTGCCAGAGACAGGGCACTGAACGTCTCATCCAGCAGCAGACTGCGGATCAGTGCATCCGCCTGCGCATAGCGGAGTCCCGGCTGCGCGATCACCGTGCGGCCGGATTTCGTGCTGACATCCGGCAGGTGCAGCACGTCGATCTCCCGCGTTAAGTCCAGCAAGTCCAGATACTCCTTGATCTCCGCCGCGTGAACATCGTCCAGCGCCACGGTCTGCTCTGCCCTGTTGCGGATCTCCAGCAGCTTCCGCAGGCTGTCGGTGACAAGCGCAAGGTCGATGCGGTCGAGGATGTCCGTCGGATTCTTCCGATCCCGGCGCAGATTGCTGGCGGAAATGCCAAGGTCGTGGGACTTCCAATCCTGCGCCAGCACCTCCAGCGTGAAGCGGTGGTTGATGTCCTCCACCACCCGGTTGATGGCGCTGGTCAGCTCGCCCTTCTCATATAAATCCCGCAGATGGCGGAAGTGCCCCTCGTACTGATAGCAGCGCAGGGAGTGCTGGATATTGCGGGCAATGGCGGTGTCCACGTATTCGTCGGCGCTTTCCTTGCTGGCAAAGGTGGAGGTCTCGTTGTAGTGGACGCCGCCGAGACTCATGGTGCCGCCGTAGCGGATATACTCATCGATGCCGTGAACGCCGAGGACAGATTCAAACTCGCGGTAAGGGATGAATGTGGTGTGCAGCAGAACGCAGCGGTCATAGAGCTGCTCGTCCTCGGTAAAGAGGAAGCCCAGCGAGTCCGTGCCGGAGAGCACGATTTTCATGCCGCAGGCCGCAAACACGTCAGAAAACAGCGCTGCGCCCTCGATGAAATCCTCCATCAGCGTCACCTCGTCGAGGAACACATAGCGAAAGCCCTGCGCTTCCAATGCCTTGAGGTCGCGGTTCACGTCTGCCAGCGTGTCTTTTGCGGTGATCTGAATGAACGCTGCCTTGGCAAGCTGCGTGTCGTTCATCTCCGCGAAAATCTGGCGGATCATGGTGGTTTTCCCCGTCCGGCGCAGGCCGTAGAGAATGAATACCTTGTCCTGCGGCTCACCGTAGACAAAGTCGTGCAGCTGCCGGAAGCACTCGCGCCTGCGATAGCCGCGAACAGACGCCGCAAAGGAACGCAGCGCCTCGCCGGTGCGGACATTGGTGGTAAACGCGGAAGGGTTCGCAGATTTCGCCTTGGGCAGCTGCTTTTTCAGCGTCTTCAGCTCCTGCTCCAGCGCCTTCCGCCGCTCGATCTGCGCACGGAAATTCTCCAATTCGTCAGCAGGAATATACTTCTCCCGCCGCTTCTTGTTTTCTGTCCAACGATGGTAGAAGTAGTCCTTGCCGTTGACGGTTTTCTTCGTAACAGAGCCAGCGGGCAAAGCCGAAATCTGCTGCTCCAGCTCCGCCGCCCGCGCTTGCATTTCAGATAAGTCCATAGCGCACCTCCTGTGAGATACTATTCTATGCAGAATTATACCCCATTATACCCTCGAAATCAAGGGTATAATGGGGTATAATTCTTTTATTTGGGTTGCTTAGTCGCTGATGCTATAACGGTATGCTATTATCTAACTACTTGATAATATTTACGGGTATCGGCTCACAATTTCTGCAAACGCCGCAACAATTTTCTAATATTTGTCTCCGCTTTGTGCTTTTTACTGGTCTTCAAACACAATATCGCTATCATCCATCAGCGATATTTGTCTACATAGCAGCCGGAACACACGCATAGATTGAAGAAGAAAACGCTCTGGAAAGGAGGGCAGCCATGGAAGTATTTCTGATCTTCCCGAAATCAAAGCAGGCTCGGCAGGAGCTTTGGCAGGAGCTGGCGAAGTTCCAGTCCGAGCAGGCGCTGAAATCCATCCAGAAGCTGCCCTGCTCCACGGAGCAGAAGCTGGAGCTGGTAGACGCCGCCGTGAAGCATCTGAAAGCGCAGCAATAATACATAGCAAACGAGCAGACCAGCATTGAACGCCGGTCTGCCCGTTTTTCATATGTTTCTCGCTGAATTTGGCCCCACAAGGTTCATATCCAGCAGCGTTTCCACCGGCACTTCAAAAAGCTGCGCGATTTTCTCCATGTGCTCTGGCGGGTAGAGGTCCTTGCCGTATTCCTCATAGTGGACATAGGTGCTCCGGTCTATCCCAGCGTAGTCTGCAACGTCTCTCTGCCGCAGTCCTTTCTGGTAGCGAAGCCAGCGCAGCTTGTCCGCTGTTTCGGTGATTTCTGAGAAGTCCGGGAACTGCAAATTGAACTTCTCCGCGTCCTGAAACTTGTGCGGCAGTATCACCGGAAATTGAAGAATCTGGAGCGGGGCTACCTTTACTGCACCCGATACATTGGAAATCAGAATATAGCAGCGGACTCCCACTCTCGCCAGCAAGCGCCATTTTGCCTCAAAAGGCACCCGTTCCGCCACCTGCAAGGCCGTTTCTTCCGTTAGGTTAGTATAGCATTGAAAAGGTACCCAATGGAAGAATCTGAAAAAATATTGGATCGGTGATGCACCTGATTGGACAGGCGTGATACATAAACAGGCAACCAGGAAGTCCCTTTTTTGAACAGGGCCAGATCGTGCAGGTAGCATGATCTAAACGGGATGGCCCCCCTACGCACTCATCGGAAACAGTTGTATATCCGGCTCGGCTGGGATGTTTTTGCAGAATAAGCCAATAACACAGCAGCCCTCACGGCATAACCGTGAGGGCTGCTGTGCAGCTATATGTCCTCGGGCTTGGAAATGGCCGCAAAGGACTTTTTTTCATTTTGTTCATCCAGGGAGAGGATGCGCACCTCCAGGCCGGTAATATAATTATCCGGGTGTCCCTCGCAGCACTGATCCACGATGTTGGGGGTGATAACACAGTCATCCACCGGCAGCTTCCGGCGGCGGGCTTCGTCAAACAGGCGGTCGATGGAGTCCTGAATGGTAAGATAGGGCCCGTAGTGATAGCCGCAGAGATAGTCCCCGGTGGGGATATAGGAAACAGGCTGGTCGGCCATCAAATCCGGCAGACGGTGGGCCTCGGCGGGAGTATCTTCATAGAGATAGGCGCCGAACCATTTTCGCTGTCCCTGATAAAAGCCCACGGTGGGATAGAAGTAAAACAGCTCATGGGTAAAGAGGTTGATTTCCTCGCCGATGTGCAGAAAGGCCCGGCGCGGGAAGGAGCGGACATAGAATTTATCCCGTTGGCTGGCGGCCTGTTCCCGCTCGATAAACTCCACCTTCTGCTGGATGATTTGGATGGTGGCATTCAGCTCATCGCATTGACGGCGCAGCTGCTGCGCCTGCCGGGAGAGCATTTGCAGGTTATCACGCAGGCCGTTGCTGTGGAGAAAAGCCTTGATCTGGGCAAGGGAGTAGTCCAGCCGCCGCAGATACCGGATCGTGGCCAGAGGATAGACCTGGTCGAAGTGGTAAAAGCGGCGGTTGTTTTCGCTGTTGCGCACCTGCGGCACCAGCAGGCCCTTGGCGTCATAATGGCGCAGCAGCTGGACATCCATGTTGAAAATGTCGGCAAGCTCCCCGATGGTCAAAAATTCTTTCATAAAAAACCTCCCATTTCCCCGCTATGTAACGCCAGGATTTTGTAAGAACACTAGAAAATCCAGAAAAATCAAAATTAGGGCTTGAACCTATAACCGTTATAGGTTGTAGGGTGAGTATATCATTTTTGAAGCAGCTTGACAAGTATCTGGATGGAGGGATCTCATGCAAACCTATTTGAAGAATGGCTACATCGTCTCCATGGATCAGCAGGACACCGTTTTTGACGGTGGCGGCGTGCTGGTGGAGGATGACCGCATTACGGCGGTTGGTAAGGTAGACCCCAGGCTGGTAAAGCCCGATGCGGAGGTCATTGACCTGCAGGGCAAGTATATACTGCCCGGGTTTGTGAACACTCACGTACACACCTCCCAGCAGATTTCCCGGGGCGTAGGCGATGATGTTGATTTCATCTGCTGGCTTCATGACCGGATGTGGCCCTTTGAGAGCAGCATGACGGAGGAGGACTCCTATGTGTCCACGCTGATGACCAGTCTGGAGCTGATCCGCTCCGGCGTGACCTCCTTTGCAGAGCCGGGCGGACAGTTCGTCTCCGGCATGGCCCGCGGTACGGCGGAATCCGGTCTGCGCGGTAAGCTGGCCAAATCTGTGATGGACTGCGGCGAGGGACTGCCGAAAATCTGGCAGCGCACCATGGAGCAGGAACTGGAGCAGCAGGTGGTGGATCTGGAGAAATTCCACAATACCGCCGACGGAAGGGTACAGGTTTGGTTTGGCCTGCGCACCATTTTCAACAACACCGATGAGTTGTGCGTCCGCACCAAGGAACTGGCGGATAAATACGGCGTCGGCATCCACATGCATGTGGCTGAGGCCAAGGAGGAAAAAGAATATACCTACGCCCGCTGGGGTGAGGGCACGGTGAAGCATCTGGAGCGGCTGGGCGTGCTGGATAAGAATTTGCTGGCCGTTCACACAGTATGGCTGACGGATGAGGAGCTGGAGCTGTTCAAGAAGCGGGAAGTGAAGATTTCCCACAACCCGGCTTCCGCCATGCGCGTGCTGGGCTTTGCACGAATCCCGAAGATGCTGGCTATGGGGCTGCGGCCCTCCATCGGTACGGATGGCGCTTCTTCCTCCAATCACATGGATATGGTGGACGAGATGTGGCTGACCAGCCTGATTCACAAGGGCTGGCGTCTGGACCCTACGGTTGTTCCCTCACAGGATATTCTGCGGATGGCCACCAAGTGGGGTTCCCGCGCACTGCTGGACGAGGACCTGTACGGCAGTCTGGAATGCGGCAAGAAGGCGGATCTGATTGTCATTGACCCCCATGGCCCATCTATGATGCCGGTGAACGACAAAATCGCCGCCCTGGTAACGGCCATGCATTCGGCCAATATCCAATCCACCATGTGCGACGGCAAGTGGCTTATGCGGGACCGGAAGATCCTGACCCTGGACGAGGAGGCCATCCTGAAGGAGGCCTGCGACCGGGCCAAGGCCATCTATAAGCGAGCGGGCATTGAGCTGCCGGACCGCTTCCCGGTGGTGAAGGTTTAAAGGGTTTCCAACGGTGCGGGGCACCAGAACATAGAAGCAGCAAGCGGAATTATGCGTTTAGTATGGAGGTACAGCATGAATCAGAAATTACTGTCCGTTGCGAAGGGTGAGACTCCGGCCGATCTGGTGATCCGGAACGGCAAGGTGGTCAATGTCTATTCCGGTGAGATCTATGACGGCGGCGTGGCCATCTGCGGCGACACCATCGCTGCCGTGGGCGATGTGGAATACTGTATCGGCGAGGGCACCCGGGTGGTGGACGCGGAGGGAAAGTATCTGACCCCCGGCTTCCTGGACGGACATATCCATCCGGAAAGCTCCTCGCTGGCCATCCGGCCCTTTGCCGAGGCGGTGCTGGCACACGGCACCACCGGCATTATGACGGACCTGCACGAGGTGGGCGTGGTGTCCGGGCTGGAGGGCATCGAGGCCATCCTGAAGGAGGCCGAGGCCACAGACCTGAAAATTTATTTCGTGGTGCCGTCCCACGTGCCGTTTTCCCCCAATCTGGAGACCAGCGGCGGGCGCTTTAATCCGGAGATCATCCGCAAGGCCCTGAAGCGTCCGGACGCGGTGGGCCTGTCCGAGTGTGTCGGCCCCTATATCACGGCCGGTTTTCCCGATCTGCTGGAGTCCTTTGACACAACGCTGTCCATGCCCGGCAAGACCCTGCAGGGCCATCTGCCGGATATGTACGGCCCGGCCATGAGCGCCTGCATTGCCGCCGGTGTGTCCACCGACCATGAGTCCTTCTGCGAAAAGGATGTGTTCGAGCGGCTGCGCAACGGCTGCCACCTGATGATGCGCGAGGGCAGCGCCGCCCGGAATATGCCGGTGCTGCTGAAGACCGTGATGGAAAATCATCTGGACACCGCCATGGTCAGCATCGTCACCGACGACCTGCACACGGTGGACCTGCAGGAGCGGGGCCATCTGGACGACTCGCTGCGCACGGCCCTGGGCATGGGTCTGGACTTTGTCAAGGCCATTCAGATGGTCACCGTCAACTGCGCGCGGGCTTTCAATCTGGACCGGGAAATCGGCGGACTGGCACCCGGACGCCGGGCAGACGTCAACATCACCACCGGCCCGGAGGATTTCCGCGTGCTGACCACCTTCGCCGGCGGCCGCCAGATCACAGACAACGGCAAGCTGCTGGTGCACTATGAGACGGCAGAGCACGAGCCCTGTGTGCTGAACACCATGCACCTGAAAAACCCCATCACGGCGGACAGCTTCAAGATCCATGCCCCTGCAGGCGCCAAGAAGGTGAAGGCCCTGGTGATGGATACGCTGCCCTACATGCCCTTCACCAATCGCCGGGACGTGGAGCTGCCGGTTGTGGACGGCGTGGTGCAGTGCGATGTGGAGCAGGATGTGCTGTATATTGCCCAGGTAGAGCGTCACGGCAAGAACGGCAATGTGGGCAAGGCCTTTATGGGCGGCTTCCATATCCGGGGCGGCGCAATGGCCTCCTCCGTGGGTCATGACAACCACAATATCATTGTCATGGGCGACAGCTTTGAGGACATGGCGCTGGCGGTGAACCGCTGCGTGGAGCTGGGCGGCGGACAGGTGATCGTCCGGGACGGCAAGGTGGCCGCCGAGGTGGCATATCCCATCTGCGGCTTGCTGAGCGACCTGCCGCTGGGGGAACTGGCGGAGAAGAAGAAGGAGCTGAACCGGGTGGCCCATGAAATGGGCACGGAAATCGCCATTCCCTTCATGTTCCTCAGCTTTATCTGTCTGGCAGCTATCCCTGCTTACGCCATTACCGACTGCGGATTCATTGATGTGGTGCAGCAGAAGGTCATCGACCCCATTCTGGAGGTCGTGGAATAAAACCGAATCCCCCAAAACCCAACTTGCAAAAGAGCACAGAGAGGAGCAACATGAAAAACGATTTTTTTAAGCTGAAGGATCACGGTACCACCGTCCGGCGGGAAGTGCTGGCGGGTATCACCACCTTTATGACCATGGCCTATGTGCTGGCAGTGCAGCCCTCCGCCATCTGCGGCTTCGGCCCCGATCCCTACATCACGGATATAAACGGCGTTGTGATCAGCAAGTCAGCGCTGCTGGTGATGTGCGCACTGGTCAGCGGTATCATCACCCTGTTTATGGGCCTGTATGCCAATTTACCGCTGGCACTGTCTACCGCTATGGGCAGCAACTTCATTCTTGGCGGGCTGGTCAACAGCGGCACGGTATCCTTCGGCTGGGCCATGGCGCTGCTGCTGTGCTCCGGTATCCTGTTCATTCTGGTGACGGTTCTGGGTGTGCGGAAAATGGTGGTGGATTTGCTGCCGAAAAACCTGAAGATCGCCATACCAACCGCCGTGGGCTTCTTTATTGCCTATCTGGGCTTTAAAAACACCGGCCTTGCCACTTTCAGCGACAGCGGTCTGGCCTTGGGCGATTTTACCCAGCCCGCGGTGCTGCTGGCCCTGATCACCATGGCGGTGATGGGCGTGCTGACGGCCTACAAGGTGCGCGGCGCTATTCTGATCGGCATCATTGTCGGCACCATCATCAGTATTCCTATGGGCGTGTCTACGCTGCCTGCTGCGCTGGTGTCCCTGCCGGATATGAGCGAAATCGGCAATCTGGTGCTGTGCTACGACTTCAAGTCCGTGCTGGCAGACATCCCCGGCGCGCTGGTATGGATCTTCATCCTGTTCACCAGCGACTTCTTTGCTACCTTCGGCGCGCTGATCGCCGTGGGCGCCCAGACCAATATGCTGGACGAGGACGGCAACTTCCCCCAGATCGAAAAGCCCTTCCTGGTGGATGCCGTTGGTACGGTGGTGGGCTCCGGCACCGGATGCACCACCATCTCCACCTTCATTGAATCCACCATCGGCGTAGAAGCAGGCGGCCGCACGGGTTTGACGGCGATCGTCAGCGGCGGGCTGTTCCTGGTGTGCATTTTCCTGTCCCCGCTGTTTCTGATGATCCCCACTGCCGTGACCGGCGTGGCGCTGATCTTCGTGGGCTTCTCCATGCTGTCGGGCTTTACGAAGCTGGACTTCTCCGACTTCAAGAGCTGCTTCGGTCCCTTTGTAATGATCCTGTTCGGCACCTTCACCGGCGACATCGCCGCGGCAATCTGCCTGGGCGTGCTGACGGACGTGCTGATCAAGGTGCTGACGGGCGATGCAAAGAAGGTACACCCGGTGCTGTATGTGCTGTGCATCCCGCTGGTGCTGTATTTCATCGTGTAAATAATCGGATAACAAGTCAGCTTTCCGGCATACCTGGATGAGCAGGTCTGATTGTGCGGAGTAGCGCAGCGTAAGCTGCGCTACTCCGGTTTTTATTGGGATACGTACGTGGTTATAAAAATGGATGCATCGGTCAATCACGCCGTTCGTTCTTTAGAATGCCTCAGGTTTATGTGTAGATTACTGCCAATTGCGTTTCAATATCCCACTTTTGAGATACAGTATACTCTTTTCTGAGGATTTGATCGGGTGGAGTTTCCCGCGCTTTGTCAGGTCAATAATGTTTTGCCGGGAGCAACCCAAGATCTCGCATCGTGTTGCGAAACTCTCTAATTTCAAAAACGGTCTTCGTGCAAGACTCTCACGCATAGATTGTTCGTATACTTTGGCAGCACTTTTGCTTCTCAATTTCCGCTCAACGTCAACACTATAAGGGCTTGGGATACTCCCAAAATTGCCGTGTGTCCGGACAGCGGCTGTGCTTGCTGTTCTCCCAAATCTCATATCCGCAGATCATGGTGTCCCCGCTTTTTCGAAAGCGGGGACATTTTTTCTTCTCCGATACTTAAAAAACGGCAGAGAAATGTCCGTTGTATCCAGAAGCTGCCCTGCTCCACGGAGCAGAAGCTGGAGCTGGTAGACGCCGCCGTGAAGCATCTGAAAGCGCAGCAATAATACATAGCAAACGAGCAGACCAGCATTGAACGCCGGTCTGCCCGTTTTTCATATGTTTCTCGCTGAATTTGGCCCCACAAGGTTCATATCCAGCAGCGTTTCCACCGGCACTTCAAAAAGCTGCGCGATTTTCTCTATGTGCTCCGGCGGATAGAGGTCTTTTCCGTATTCCTCATAGTGGACGTAGGTGCTCCGGTCTATCCCGGCATAGTCTGCCACGTCTCTCTGCCGCAGTCCTTTTTGATAACGATACCACCGCAGCTTGTCCGCAATTTCCGTGATCTCGGATGCGTCTGAAAACCGCAGATTGAACTTCTCGGCATCCAAAAACTTATGTGGAAGCACGACCGGAAACTTGAGAATTTGAAGCGGCGCAACTTTTAACGTACCTGCAACATTCGCAGCCAATACATAGCTGCGGACTTTCAGGCGGCAGAACATAGACCATTTTGCCCCAAAAGGTTCATGGTTTTCCACCTCAACCGCCGATTGTTCCGTTACGTTAGTATAGCATTTTCAATACATCTTGACGCATAAGTTGCCAGGCGGATCTTTTTATCGGGGCGAAAGGTGTTCACCGCCTTGATCAGGCCGATGGTGCCGATGGAGATCAGGTCCTCCTGATTGCTGGCCTGGGTATAATACTTTTTGATGATGTGCGCCACCAGGCGGAGATTGTGTTCCACCAGGCGGTTGCGGGCGGACAGATCGCCCTGGGCCCACTGCTCCAAGCACTCCCGCTCCTCCTGCCGGGACAGGGGACGGGGAAAGGAGCCGGGATTACCGGACAAATGCAGGGTCAAAAACAGGCTGTTGGACAGCAGCAGCAATGCCGCCGATAACATAGGTCATCCCTCCTTCACGGCAATCCTATGCCCGGAGGGGATGGTCCTATGTAACAAGAGGAATCGTCAAAAACAGCGCTGAAAGGCGGACGGCCTTGCGGTCGTCCGCCTTAAGCGCACATAGATATAAACGATTACAGGTTTTCCGGTCATTTTCTTGGCCGGCGCGGCTTACTCCCCGCCGCTTTCGTCTTTGGGGGCGGCAGGCTCATCGTCCAGGGGCTCCGCCTGCGCGGACTCCGGGGCGTTGTCCTGGGACCCCGCCGCTTCGGTTTCTGCCGGGGCCTCAGCCGCCGCAGCGGCAGCAGCCTCCCGGGCAGCCACCTGGTTCACATACAGGTCCTCAGGCCGGTGGGGGTGGAGCTTGATGTTGTAAAACAGCACCGCCAGAGCGGCGATCATCAGCACCAGGCTCAGCACCTGGGACACCCGGATGGGCTGGCCGGCGATGGTCCAGTTGAACAGATACAGGCTGTCGGTGCGCAGACCCTCGATCCAGAAGCGGCCCACGCCGTACCACAGGAAGTAGAAGCAGGTGTTCTCACCGTCGAACCGCCTGGCCTTGGATACCACAAAAACGATCAGCAGCAGGCCGATGAGGTTCCACAGGCTCTCGTACAGGAAGGTGGGATGTACCTCCACCAGCTCCCCGGCAGTGGTGGTCAGCTGCATGCGCCAGGGCATGGTGGTTTCCGCGCCAAAGGCCTCGCGGTTCAGGAAATTGCCCCAGCGGCCGATGGCCTGGCCGATGAGCAGCCCCATGACCACCAGGTCCATCATGGCCCCCAGCTTGATATGGCGGCTGCGGCACAGGATAATGGCCACGATGACCACAGCGATGACGCCGCCGTAGATGGCCAGGCCGCCGTCCCAGATGGCGATGGCCTTGGACCAGCTGAACCGGCCCTCGTGGTCCTTGAACTGGCTGAGATAGAACAGAACGTAATAGATCCGCGCGCCGATGATGCCGCAGGGAATGCCCCACAGCAGCCCGTCGATCAGGTCATCCTCGCGGATGCCGTATTTCGTGCGCTGGCGCATGCACCACCACAGGGCCACCAGCATGCCCAGGGCGATGAGGATGCCGTACCAGTAGATGCCGTTGCCGATGTTGATGGCCTTGGAGCTGAGGGTAATGGTCCAGTCGCCAAAAAGCCCCGGAAAGCGGATGGGGCTGTCGGTCATGATCTTCATAGTGTCACTCCTTGCTCAGAAACTGGCACCTATTATACCGCAGACGGCGCAGAATGAAAAGCCCTTTTTTCCGGGCAGCGCCTGCACGCGTACCCCCCTTACCCCTCGATGATCTCCACCACTTCGCCGATATACATACGGTGGACGGGCTCGTCCTTATAAAAGGCGTCCCGCACCTCCTGGGGGATCTGCTCCAGGTCCAGGTCCTGGCAATAGATCTTGCGGCAGACCAGGGTAGTCTCCGCCTGACGGAAGGTGATGCCCCGGGGCAGAAGCTCCGGGGTCAGACCCGCCGCCGCCACCTTGTCGCCGTCCCGGCCGGAGGTGCTGCCCAGCAGGGACAGGGCCCTGCGCTGCTCCTCCGGGTAAAAGCTGACGGTGAAGTAGTCGCTCTCCTCCATAAATGCAAAGGTATAGCGGTTCTTTTTCACATACACTGTGGCCACCGGGCGTTCCCACAGGGTGCCCAGGCCGCCCCAGCTGATGGTCATGGTGTTGTAATGCTCCGGGGTCCCCGCCGTGACCAGGGCCCACTGCTTGTCGAATTTGGTAAATACGTCCGCTTCCAGGTGCATCATGATGCTCGTCTCCTTCATTATAAAGTAAGGCCATTGTATCACACCCCGCCCCCCGGGGCAAGACGGAGATTTCCGGCACCCGCAGAAAAGGGCGGACACAGAGCCCACGCCCCCACAGGCCCTCTCCGTCACCTTCGGTGACAGCTCTCCCAGAGGGAGAGCCAAGTCCGTAGGGCCCGCTGCCCTCAGCGGGCCGCGTTATCAGGGGGTAATTCTTGCGGTGTCATTGCGAGGAGCGAAGCGACGTGGCAATCCGTTCCTTATGCGTTCGACAGGCCCAGGGAAAACGGATTCCCACGTCGGCCCGATGGGTCTCCTCGGAATGACATATCAAGAAGATTATCGGTAGCTGACGGCGGGGAAATCGCCGAAGCGCCGCCAGCGGCGGAAGAAGCAAGGCGATTTCGAGGAAGTGCCCCGGCTGGCGGGCATGACAATGCCTGCCTGTCGGCTGGCACGACGGTGGGCAGACATGGGCCCCGCCCCACGGGTGTTCTATCGATAGGCGCTTCGTAGGGGCCGACGTCCTCGGCGGCCCGCAAAAAGGGCGGACGCCGGCGTCCGCCCCGATCTTTATCCGAACAAAAGGATGCACCACCAGATGGCGCCGATGACAGATACCACCAGCCCCAGCAGGAGCATGATGCCCCGGGCCAGGTCCGTGGCCTGGAGCTTTTCCGAGTTGTCATAGAAAAAGCCCAGCAGAAATTTGTCCAGGGCGATGGCAGGCTTCAGCAGCAGGGGGAGCACCAGGCCCAGCAGCAGGAACAGCCCCGCCGTGAGAAATTCCCCGGGCCGCCCGGCGATGCGGGTCTGGTGATTGCCCAGGGCCATGCTGTACAGCGCGTTGTCGGTCAGGCCCGGGCTGAACCCGGCCTTCTCCTGCACCAGGGTGCTGATGGACCAGCTGTCACCCGCTGTCATGAACGTTCCGGTAGCGGTGTTGTAGGTGACGTTGCGGACCACACCGTCCATGGCCATTTCCGCCGCCCGATAGGAGCCGTTTTCCGCCAGGGACAGGGTAAACTCCGCCGTCTGCCCCGCGGGGGACTGAATGCGCAGGTGGTTGTCCTCCGTCACCTCCACCGTGGAGCAGCCCGGGCGGGTATAGGTCCTGCCCTGTTCCCCGGCGGTCATGCGGTAAAAGCCGCCGTAGTTCCACACGCCGGGGCGCAGGCCCCACACCAGGGCCGAGATCGCCAGGAGCACCGCGGCGGCCAGTTCGATTTTCCAGATGATGCTTTTCATGATGGATTTCCTCACCTTTCCAGCGAATTTCCGTCTGTTGCAGCTGTGGTTCTCTGTACAATTATGTTACTATATTTATGCACAATTGTCAACGAAAAAAAATATTTTCGATTGAGTATTTACCCTCCTTCGCGGCAGCCATTTACCGGAAATCTTCTTGATATGTCATTTCGAGTCAGCCGCAGGCTGGTGCGGCAATCCGTTTTCCCCGCGCAGATGGTGCTTCGGCAATTCCCGCGTCAGCGCGCCTCTTGTCTTTTCCTGCCCTATGTGGTAAAATGGCAAAAACATCGAAAAGGAGCTGAGTGCGTGACGGACTATCCCACTTCCCTGCTGCCGGACCGCGGCAGATGCACCGGCTGCGGCGCCTGCGCCAGCGGCTGCCCCAAGGGGGCCATCCATATGCTGCCGGACCGGGAGGGGTTCCTGTACCCCACCGTCACCGATGCCTGCATCCAATGCGGCCACTGTGCCCATATCTGCCCCGTTCTGAAGCAGCGGGAGCCCCGGCCGGAGCCGGCGGTGTTCGCCGCCTGGAACCCCGACGCCTCCGTGCGCCAGGCGTCCACCGCAGGCGGCGTATTTCCCCTGCTGGCGGAGTATATCCTGGACGAGGGCGGCGTGGTGTTCGGCGCGGCCCTGGACCAGGAGCTGCGGGTGCGGCACATCGCCGTAAAGGACAAGGCGGAGCTGCCCCGGCTCCAGGGGGCCAAGCCCGTGCAAAGCGACCTGGGCGACAGCTTCCGCCGGGTGCGCCACTATCTGGACCAGGGGAGGCGGGTGCTGTTTTCCGGCACCCCCTGTCAGGTGGACGGCCTGTATCACTTCTTAGGCGAGCATCCGGAGCGGCTGCTGACCTGCGACGTGGTGTGCAGCGGCGTGTCCTCCCCGGGGGTGTGGGGCCAGCTGGTGCGGTCTATGGCGTATATCAAGCGGCAGCCGCCGGTGGACGTGTGCTTCTGCGGCAAGCTGCCCGGGGAAAAGGACCGGCGATTCCGTGTCCGCTTCGCCGGAGGCGCCCAGTATGACGCCCCCTTCGGCAAGTCCGATTTCGGCCGGGGTCTGCGGCAGCGGCTGTTTCTGCGCCCGGCATGCCACCGGTGTCCCTATACCAGCACCGACCGCCCGGCGGACCTGACCCTGGGCATATACCGGGACCCGCCCAAGGACTTCCACCCGGAGGTACCCCGGTACAGCATTTCCCTGCTGCTGGTGAACAGCGCCAAGGGCGCCCACTATTTCGACACACTGCCCCTGAAGCGGGAAAAGCTGACCCTGGACCAGGCGGTAGCCTGCGCCGGGGCTCTGTCGGCTCCCCAGGAAGCCTCCGGCAGCCGGGAGGACTTTTTCGCGGCCTTCTGTCAGCAGCCCTTCCAGCAGGTGCGCAACCGGTTTCTGTCCGCCTCTCCCCTGCCCCAGCCCCTGGAGCGGCTGCGTCAGCTGCTGAAGCATCCCAAGGAGAAGTGATTTTATGGAAACACTGATGCACACCTGCTGCGCGCCGTGCTCCGTGTCCTGCATCCGCCAGCTGCGGGGCGAGGGCATCGAGCCTGTCAGCTTCTGGTATAATCCCAATATCCACCCCTATCAGGAGTACAAGGCCCGGCGGGACACGCTGATGGCCTATGCCCCGGCCATCGGCATGAAGCTCATCGTCCGGGAGGATTACGGCCTGCGGGATTTCTGCCGGGCCGTGTGCGGCGACATCGACCACCGGTGCGGCCACTGCTACCATATCCGCCTGTGGGAAACGGCACGGTATGCGGCGGAGCACGGCTATGCCAGCTTCACCAGCACCCTGTTCGTCAGCCCCTATCAGAACCACGAGCTGCTGCGGCAGACGGCTCAGGCGGCGGCAGAGGCATACGGGGTAGAGTTCCTGTACCGGGATTTCCGTCCCGGATTCCGGGCAGGCCAGCAGGAGGCCCGGGAGCGTGGCTTTTACATGCAGAAATACTGCGGGTGCGTGTTCAGCGAGGAGGACCGCTACCGCAAGCAGCTCGACCGGGATCTGAAGAATCCGGAAAAGATCATTGGATAACAGCAGCCCCGCCGGTCACCCGGCGGGGCTGTTGTTATTCATTTTACAGGTGAAGCAGCTCCTTGTAATAGGGCCACAGGCCGGTTTTCTCCGGGCAGAAGGGGGCCAGCTGGCACAGGTCCGTGCCGGGGAAGTCATTGCCCTCGATGATGGCCGGGCCGTCGGGGCCGATGGCCATATCCCAGCCCACATGGCCCACCTCCGGGATCTCCCGGGCGGCCTCACAGGCCATGGCCTTGGCCTCCTCGATCATGGGCAGCTGATAGCCCACCAGGGGGATGCCGGTGTCGGGGTGCCGGTCATAGACGTTGAAATAGTCGTCGGTGGCGGGGGAGCAGATCTTGCCGGTGTCGATATCCACCCGGCAGAGGATGCCGCCCTGGCCGGAGTTGTCGCACACACCGCCGCCCCGTCCCATTTTCAGGGTGATATAGGCGATGTGCACCTGGCCGTCCACCAGGTCGGTGCAGATGCGCATGGTGTTCACGGACTGGGGATGCAGCCGCGCCATATCGGGATGCTGGGCCTGGACATGCTCCAGCACCACCAGCTTCTTCTCCCGGATATAGTCCAGCATGGCCGCCGGGGATTCAAAATCCTTCACATACAGCTTTTCCACGCCGTTGCCGCAGGAGCCGTGGTTGATCTTGGCAAAAATGGCCTCCTGGCCCTCCAGGAACCCAGCCATTTGTTCCACCGTAGCGGTCTCACCGTTGAGGGTGGGCCGGCGGAGATACTTGGCGAAGCGGACGTTAAAGAGCAGCTTATCGTCAAAATCGTCATCGTGGGCCATATCATTCATGAGATTGCTGACCTTCTTGTTGCGCACCCGGGTGAGGTAGGTGTCCCGCTGGGCGCCGGTCATGTTGTAAAAGCCGAACATGGTGTAGTCATAATACCCTGCGCCGTACCGCACGGCGCACCACAGCATATCAAAGAAGGTGCGCACGTTGTTCTGTCCGCACTTCTGGTGCACCACGTCGATCATGTGGTTCATTTTCTTGAAGCGGACGCCGGTGAGCACCCGGGCCACATATCCGATCATTGCCATGGTAAAAACCTCCCATTTCTCGTTTTGCACTATCATATCACGCAGGCGGCGAAAATCCAATGCATTTTCCTGATGTCTGCCAAAAGCAGAACTGTTTTCAGTATACCACGCCGGAGCGCACAGCGCAAGAACAGCGTCAGATGAAGTATTTCTCCCGGGAGTAGCGGTACGGCGTGTCGGGAACGGCGGCCCGGTCATAGATGTTGGCGGCAAAGACCAGGTCATGGATGGCAATGCCGTAATTATACACCAGGATGCGCTGGACATTGTCCGTGCGGCCGGGGGCCGCGCCGTTGAGCACGTCGGTGACGTTGGTGGTGACCGGGGCAAAGTGGTCAAAGTATTTGAAGCCGCGGATCTGTTCCATTTCATCGGTGAACACCCGGTCGAAGAACAGGTCGCAGTTCTGGAACCCTATGGTACAGATGGGGATCACCGTGCAGCCCTCCTTGAAATACTCGTCGGTGACGAAGTTCTCCGTGACCTTGGTAATGGCGGAGATCACCAGGTCAGAGCCGCCGATGACCTCCTCATAGGTGTCGCACAGGACAAAATGCACGTTGGGGTCCTCCCGGAACAGGTCCATGATGCGCTGCTGGTGGTCGTGGTAGCGGATGAGCTTCAGCGTCACGTCCCGGCGGTCCCCCTCCGCCCGCAGAGAGGCGATAAACGCCCGGATGCAGACGGTCATGATGTTCCCCAGGCCGATGAGGCCCACCGTTTCAAAGTCCGGCCGGGTGAACAGGCGGGCGGAGTGGGCAGCGGAGATGCCGGTGCGGAGGGTGGTGATATACTCGCCGTCCATCAGGGCCCGGAGGATGCCGGTGTCGGACTCATAGAGCAGGATATCGCCCATCATGCTGGAGCGGTCCTCGCCCCGCTTGATGCTGTGGCGGCCGATCATCTTCACCATGGCGATGTTGCCCCGCTCATAAATGCAGGGCATGACATTGTAATAGTCGCCGTCCTGCTGGGCGATGTGGATTTTGGGGGGCAGGGTGTAGCCGGACTTTTCCCGCAGGGCCTCGTCCACCCAGCGGATGAGCTCGCTGTCCGGAGTCTGGGCTGCAATGGCCCGGACGGCTTCAAAATCAAGGACTTCCATGTGTTCTCTCTCTCCATTTTCATCTTTCTTCTCTCATATAAACCCCCCGGCTTTCGCCGGAGGGCTTCGGGGTTCATCGATAGAGCTTTGCGCCGGCGGGGATACGGTCATCCGCCATCAGCAGATGCAGCTTTTCCTGGCCGTTTGCAAAGTTGGCCTGCTCCTCCGCAGCAGGTGCGGCAGAAGCAGCCTCGGTGGGCTTGTCCGTCCTCTTGTCCATGTCCGGCGGCTTCATGGCCGGGTGGTACAGCCCACCCTTCCCAAGATATGCGGCCTGACATGCGCAGATATTATAGCAGAGTATTTTGGAAATTTCAATGGTTATGTAGTCGATCCGCACGCTCAAAGTGCAGAACTGCAATACATGTTGGGCAAGTGAATAAAATCAGCAAATTTATTGACAAATATTTTGCATTTCTGTATAATTCAGTAGGAAATCGCTGCAAAAGGAGTACTTGACTATGAACTGCCACGGCGGCTGCACCAGGAACACGAGGCTGAAGCAGGCCATTGACCGGGTGCCGAAGCGGAAGGTCATCGACCCGAAAGCGGACCCCCGGCTCATGGGCGCTCCGTGCACGCCCGCCAGAAGGAGATGACACACGGAATATGGACCAGCATACCCATTCCCACCCGCACCCGCATGACCACGACCACCCCCATCCGCATACCCACAGCCATACCCAGACCAAGGCCGTTCTGAACCGTCTGTCCCGGGCCCAGGGGCACCTGGAGTCTGTGCGCAAAATGGTGGAGCGGGGCGAGGACTGCGCCGAGGTGCTGGTGCAGCTTGCGGCGGTGATCTCCGCCCTGAACAGCACCGGCCGGGTGATCCTCAAGGATCACATTGCCCACTGCATTGTGGACGCTGTGGAGTCCGGCGACAACGAGGCCGTGGAGTCCCTGAACCAGGCCATTGACCGGTTTATGCGGTAAAATTTGTGAACATTTTCCCAAAGCAATTGACATTTTTCAACATCGTGTCTATAATTTAGTATAGGATAGAGGATCGGCGGGGCCCCTGTCGCCTGGTGATGCAGGCGAGGTGCCGCCAGATCAAAAAGCAGCCGGAGGAAAAGGCTCCCCTGAATCCCGCCCAGCAGCTGACGTATGACATGGTCACCAAGGGCGCCGGCGCCGTGTGTCCCGAAAATCTCCGGCCGGTCATCGACTGGTACAATTCTGTGAAGTAAGGAGCGAGCTTATGGAAAAAGTAAAAAACGTCCTGCTGACCGGCGGCAAGGCCGCCCTGAACAGCGCCGTGGAGCTGGGCTGCAGCGTGGTGCAGCTGTTCACCCGCCTGGCCAATACCACCTGGGAGTTTGTGTGCGATAAGGTCCGCACCATGTCCCGGGAGCACCGCCGGATGCTGATGATCATCGCCGCCGCTGCCACCGGCGTTCTGGCCGTGGGCTCTGTGGTCCTGTGGCTGGTGCGCCGGAAAAAGTAAATATCCTATCGTATTTTATAACAGAGCGGGGGGACGCAGTGCGTCTCCCCGCTGCTGACAGAAAAGAGGAGTCAATTTATGGAAAAAAAGGCATTCAAGGCGGAGTCGCAGCGGCTGCTGGACCTGATGATCCACTCCATCTACACCCATAAGGAGATCTTCCTGCGGGAAATCATCTCCAACGCCTCCGACGCCATCGACAAGCTGTGTTATCTGTCCCTGACAGACGAGAACGTGGGGCTCAAGCGGGAGGATTTCGCCATCACCCTGTCCGTTGACAAGGAAAACCGCACCCTCACCGTCAGCGACAACGGCATCGGTATGGACGCAGACGAGCTGGAGAACAACCTGGGCGTTATCGCCTCCAGCGGCACCTACCAATTCCGCCAGGGGCTGGACAAGGAGGCCGAGGCCGACGTCATCGGCCAGTTCGGCGTGGGCTTCTACTCCGCCTTTATGGTGGCGGACCACATCACCGTTATCTCCCGGAAATACGGCCAGGAGCAGGCGTACCGCTGGGAGTCCGACGGCCTGGAGGGCTACACCATCGAGCCCTGCACCCGGGACGCCGTGGGCACCGACATCATCATGCACATCAAGCCCGACGGCGACGAGGAGCCTGACGAATACGGTCAGTATCTCCAGGAATACGCCCTGCGCCGACTGGTGAAGAAATATTCCGACTACATCCGCTTTCCCATTAAGATGATGATGCCCCACTCCCGGGTCAAGGAGGGCAGCCCCCAGGACAAGCCCGAATACGAGAAGGTCCTTGCGTGGGAGACCCTCAACAGCATGGTGCCCCTGTGGCAGCGGAAGAAGGCCGATGTCACCCGGGAGGAATATGACAAGTTCTATCAGGAGCGGTTCGGCGATCCCGCCGCGCCCCTGAGCGTTATCACCGTGTCCGCCGAGGGCGCCGTCACCTATAAGGCGCTGCTGTATATCCCCTCCCAGGCCCCCAGCCAGTACTACACCGAGGACTATAAGCCCGGCCTCCAGCTGTACGCCTCCGGCGTGATGATCATGGACAGCTGCGCCGACCTGCTGCCGGACTATTTCAACTTTGTCCGGGGTGTGGTGGAGTCTCCGGACCTGAGCCTGAACATCTCCCGGGAGCTGCTGCAGCATGACCGGCAGCTGAAGATCATCTCCGCCAATCTGGAAAAGAAGATCAAGGCCGAGCTGGAGCGGATGCTCCGGGACGATCGGGAGAAATACGAGACCTTCTACCGCAGCTTTGGCCGCCAGCTGAAGATGTGCGCCCTGGACAACTACGGGGCCAGGAAGGAGCAGCTCCAGGACCTGCTGCTGTTCTACTCCTCCACGGAGAAGAAGCCCGTGACCCTGGCAGAGTACGTCTCCCGGATGCAGCCGGGGCAGAAGTTCATCTATTTCGCCTCCGGCGACACCGTGGACGCCATCGACCACATGCCCCAGACGGAGCTGCTGAAGGATCACAATATGGAGATCCTGTACTTCACCGACAAGGCCGACGAGTTTCTGCCGGACATGCTGCAAAAGTACCAGGACAAGCCCTTCCGCTCCGCCATTGACGGGGATCTGGAGCTGGGCGATGAGCAGAAGCCCGACGAGACCGACAGCCATCAGGAGAGCTTTGCCTTCCTGAAGGAAGCACTGGGGGATAAGGTGGACCAGGTGAAGGCATCCACCAGGCTCAAGACCCACCCGGTGTGCCTGTCCAGCGGCCAGGGCATCACCTTCGAGATGGAGAAGTATTTCACCGCCGTGCAGCCGGAGCTGGGCATGAAGGCCAAGCGCATTCTGGAGATCAACGTGGATCATCCCGCCTTTGCCGCCTTCGAGACTGCCCGGATCACCGACCCGGACCAGGCGAAAAAATACGCCCAGATCCTCTACAACCAGGCCTGCCTGATCGCGGGTCTGCCCATTGAAAACCCGTCCGCGTACACGGATCTGATCTGCTCGCTGTGGAAGTGAGCCATCATAAGCAATACGGAGCTCTCCTCCAGGAGAGCTCCGTATTGCTCAGCTTGTCAAAATTCCTTTTTGACAAGCTGAGCAAGCATTTTCAAAACTTTCATAAAAGTTCTGAAAATGCGGTGATTGAAAACGAAAGACACCCCTGATGGGTTTCTTTCGTAACTATCTTCCTTTCCGAAGGCGGAGATGATCCCGCTTTTTTGACAGTCTCAAGCAATACGGAGCTCTCCTCCAGGAGAGCTCCGTATTGCTACGCATCGAAATGCGCCGGGACATCCTTCCATCCGGGGTGCCCTGTTGTTTTCTGTTAATCCAGCGCGTCGCGGCTTTCAAACACGTCGCGGACAGAGCCGTTCCGGTCGATCTCCGGCTCCGGAGCCGGGGCCTTGGCCATCTTCAGCTCCTGCCACTTGGCCTTGTCGATCAGCAGCTGCCGGGGCTTGGACCCCTCGAAGGGACCCACATAGCCCCGCTCCTCCATCTGATCCACCAGGCGGGCCGCCCGGGCATAGCCCAGCTTCAGCCGCCGCTGCAGCATGGACACGGAGGCCTGCCCCGTCTCCAGCACCACGTCCACGGCGGCGCTGAGCAGCTCGTCGTCGGGGCTCTCCCCGGCAGGCTCCGGCGCGCCGGCGGACTTGCCGCCGCCCTTTTCCTTCTCCTTCACCGCCTGCTCGATCTTGTCCATCACGTCCTGGGAATACTCCGCCTCGCCGCTCTGCTTCACATAGTCCACCACCCGCTCGATCTCCTCCGGGGTGATGAAGCAGCCCTGGACCCGGGTGGGCTTCCCGGCCCCCAGCGGGGCGTACAGCATGTCGCCCTTGCCCACCAGCTTCTCCGCGCCGGTGGTGTCCAGAATGATCCGGGACTCCAGGGACGAGGCCACGGCGAAGGCAATGCGGCTGGGGATATTGGCCTTCATCAGGCCGGTGATCACGTCGGAGGAGGGCCGCTGGGTGGCGATGACCAGGTGCATCCCTGCGGCGCGGCCCATCTGGGCCACCCGGCAGATGGATTCCTCCACCTCCTTGGCGGCCACCAGCATCAGGTCCGCCAGCTCGTCGATGACCACCACCACGGTGGGCATTTTTTTCAGCTCCTGGCTGCGTCCGGCCAGGGCGTTGAACCCGGCCAGGTCCTTCACGCCGTTCTCCGAAAACAGCTTATAGCGCTTCATCATCTCATACACCGCCCACTGCAGGGCCCCGGCAGCCTTCTTGGGGTCCGTCACCACCGGGATCAGCAGGTGCGGGATGCCGTTGTACGGGGCCAGCTCCACCATTTTGGGGTCCACCATGATGAACCGGACCTCCTCCGGCGTGGACTTGTACAGCAGACTCACGATCAGCGAGTTGGTGCACACGGATTTACCGGAGCCGGTGGTACCGGCGATCAGCACATGGGGCAGCTTGGCAATATCCCCCACGATGGCGTTGCCGCCGATGTCCTTGCCCACGGCAAAGGCCACCCGGGACCGGTGCTCGGCAAAGGCCCGGGAGTCGATGACGTCCCGGATGCGCACCGCCGTCACCACCCGGTTGGGCACCTCGATGCCCACCACGGAGCTTTTGTTGGGGATGGGCGCAATGCGCACGCCGCCGCTGCCTAGGGCCAGGGCGATGTCATCGGCCAGGTTCGTCAGCTTGGACAGCTTCACCCCCTGGTCCAGGGTGAACTCATACCGGGTGACGCTGGGTCCGTGGACCACGTCGCCGGGCTTGGCATCCACGCCGAAGCTGGTGATGGTCTGGGCCAGGCGGCGGGAGTTGTTCCGCAGCTCCGCCCCCACCTCGGTATAATTGTCGTCGGTATTCTGGTCCAGCAGCGTCACCGGAGGATACTGATACGCCTCCTCCGGCTCCGCCAGCTCCTCCTCGATGGCCTGTCCCACCTCCTGGGCATGCTGCTCCACCTCCTGGGCGGCAGCCTGCCCCCGGCGGGACTTCTTCTCCGGCACAGGCTCCTGGGCCGGTGTCTGCACCGGCTCTGCCGCAGGCTCCTGCACCGTGGGCGCTTCCGTCTGCGGCGCAGGGGTCTGAGGCCGCAGCACCTGGTCTGGAGTCATCACGTCGTCGCCCTTGCGGGCAAAGAAGCCCTTTCCCTTCTTCCGGGGCAGCGGCTCCTCCGGCGGCTCCGACCGCCGGTCCGCCGTCTTTTCCCGGGGCACAGGAGCGTCATCCAGAGGCACGTCCACCGACGGACGCTGCCGCCGGGGACGCTCCGGCCGCGCCGGGCGCTCCGGCTCCGGCTGGGGCTCGTAGGGGACCCGGTCCCTGGCCCGCTGCACCAGCTCCCGGGGCGATACCCGCAGAGCCGCCAACAACGCCGCCGCCAAAAGCAGCAGCAGCACAATGACGGACACCATCGTGCCCACCAGCCGCTTCATGCCTGCGGCCAGCCCTCCGGCCACCGCTCCGCCGCTTTTCAGCAGCAGCCCGTCGGCCCACAGGCTCTTCATCATGGGGCCCAGGCCCGTAACGGTCTCCCCCTGATACAAAAACAAATGCAGGATCGCCCCCAGCAGCACCGGCGTCACCAGGGTGCAGACGGTCCGCAGCGCCACAGGCCGTCCCCGGTGGGCCAGCAGGTTCACCCCCGCCAGGGCCAGGGCCGGGGCCGCCAGCCAATAGCCATACCCCGTCAGCCCCTTCAGCAGATCCCCCAGCAGGTTCAGAACGATGGCGTCCGCCTGGAAATAGCTGACCACCACGCACAGGGCCAGCAGCAGGCACACGCCGCCGCCCACCTCCCGCCGGATAGGCGGGCGGGGGTTTTTCTGCGGGCTGCGGCCGGTCTGGCGGCTCTGACCGCCGCCCTGCCGGGCCTTTCCAGTTGTTTTTTTCTTCTGTCCAGACGCCATAACGAATCCTTTCTCTTACTTGATCAGCTGCAGCACGATGGTCAGCAGACCCATGGCCCAGCAGTAATACGCAAACGCGCCGAATTTTCCCTTGTTGGCGATCCGCCGCAGCAGGCCGATGCACAGATACCCGGACACCGCCGCCGTCAGCACGCCCACCAGATACACCGGCACCTGGCCCCAGTCCACGCCTGCGGAAATGGCATCCTTCAGGCTGAGGATATTGGCCCCCAGCACCGCCGGAATGGACAGCAGGAAGGAAAACCGCACCGCGAACTTCCGCTCAAAGCCCACGAAGCACCCGGAGGTGATGGTCATGCCGGACCGGGAGATGCCCGGCACCGTGGCGATGGCCTGGCCAACACCCACGGCCACCGCGTCCAGCAGCGACGCCGTCCGCTCGTTCTTTCTCCCCTTCTTCACCCGGTCGCTGGCGAATAGCAGAAAGCCCGTCACCACCAGTGCCCCGCCGATGAACAGCATGTTGTTGGACAGCCCCAGCACCTTGTCCTTGATGGGCAGCACCGCGAACAGCGGCAGCGTGCCCAGAATGATCAGCAAAATCCTGTCTCTTATACACATCTCCGAGCCCACGAGACCCTA